>Ga0208032_1000011_pt1 | contig 334474 bp, 285 predicted proteins | sample MalvirAntarct_66_FD_184254 | JGI IMG/M metagenome (GOLD analysis project Ga0208032, IMG submission 184254) | Marine viral communities from the Global Malaspina Expedition - Malaspina viral metaG Antarct_66 (SPAdes) (version 2) | ecosystem: Environmental > Aquatic > Marine > Oceanic | place... | reverse complement strand
TCAATGGGATATTGAAGCAGGAGTTTCTTCTGTATCGCTGTAAAACCTTCGCTGAGCTAAAAGTTTTAATTGGTGAATCGATAACGATCTACAACCGAATGAGGCCGCATCTAAGCCTTGGCATGAAAACGCCAGAAGAGGTGCATAGCAAAGCGGCTGCCTAGGGCAGCCGCTTAAAACTAAAACCGTCAACTTATTCTAGGACGGGACACGGTGTTTAGGTCATCGAGGTGCCGCCACGCCTGGGCATCATAGCCCCCATGGTAGACGACTACAGCACATCGGGCCTCACTCGGTGGGTGGAAACTCAGCCTGACGGCTTTAAACAGTCCACCCACTTTCTCGAGCGAGGCCCGATGTGCTTCACGTGGTCTTATTGTCTACCATGGGGGCTATGATACCCAGGCGTTCACCAGGTCGTGTTCCTGAGCTGCCGGAACAGTATTGTCGGAACATAGGTGAGGAGAAACCGGGCATTCATGTTTACATCCCGGACGCCACAGTACCTTCACGGCGGGGGTCTGCAGCGCCGATCATGCCTTCATCCGTGACTAGAATAACGTGCAGGCCAGAGTTTTCTCCGTCGCTTTCACTGACGTTGTAACCGGCTTCAGAAAGCATGTCAGCCAGATTCTGGCCGGGCTCCCGATTGATCTCCACACGCACACTTTCACCCCGAGCTATGATGTTCGGAAAGTCGATCGCTTCCTGCACGCTCAGTCCCCAGTCTACGATGCCGACCACGGTTTTCGCTGTGTATGCAGGGATGGAGTTGCCGCCGGGTGAACCTGTCACCATGTATAACTCCTGGTTTTCATCCAGGATGATTGTCGGAGACATTGATGATCTGGGTCTGGCGCCAGGTCTAACCATATTGGCCGGTTCAGGGGAGCCCGCGGTGTATTCGCGGGAAAAGTCAGTCATCTCGTTGTTCATCAGGAAACCGGCAGCCCATCGTGCCGAACCAAACGGTGATTCAACTGTCATGGTTGCCGAGACCGCATTACCTTCGCTGTCGACGATTGAGAAGTGTGTGGTGCCTGCTGCTTCAAAGGTACTGTCCGGTCCCCAGACGGCTGCAGCACTATTGCCAAGTACCATGCCGGGATCACCGTGCATTGGCATGTCGCCTGGTGCAGTCGGGCTGGCAGCACGTGACTCGATGTAGCGCGGATCAATCAGTTGCGAAACGGGCACCTCAACCTGGTCGGGGTCGCCAAAATAGTAATCACGATCTGCGTAGGCCAGCCGCTGGGCATCGACAAAGGCTCTGACTTTATCGTCCTGAGTTGCTCCTTCTGGCAGGAGTTGATCATAGAGGTTGGCGACCATTATCTGCATTGCGCCGGAAGAGGGTGGTGTTGCCGAGCAAATATTCAAAGAACGCCACTCACCGCAAACAGCCGGGCGTTCCACGGCCTCGTAGGCGGAAATATCCGCAACGGTCATGCTGCCGGCTTCTGGTGCAGCCTGAACGGCTGCCGCCATGGCTTCGGCAATTTCGCCCTGGTAAAACGCTGAGGGGCCTTCCTCGGCAACCCGGCGCAAGGTTTCGGCGTATTCCGGGTTTTGCTTGAGGGTGCCTGCCTGCAATGGCTGTCCGTTCGGGTAAAAGTATTCGCGCGCGCCCGGGTTGTCATCCAGTCGGGTAATCTCAGCCATTTGCGGCAGGTAGCCTGCCATTTTGGCGGTGACTGTGAAGCCTTCACTGGCCAGGCGAATGGCTGGTTCGAACAGGTCTGCCCAAGGCAGTTTGCCGTATTTGTCATGCGCCTGTTTGTACAGCGCGATGGTGCCGGGAACACCGGCGGCCTTACCACTTTGCCAGGCATCCAGGTATCCCATCAGCTCGCCATCACGCATAAACATGTCAGCAGTTGCGCCGCTGGGTGCGGTTTCACGACCGTCCAGAAACGTAACGCCGCCATTATCTTCGTCGAACACCACCATAAAACCGCCACCGCCAATGCCCGAGCTCTCAGGCTCCACCAGGCCAAGCACAGCGTGAGCTGCTATGGCTGCATCAACGGCATGTCCGCCTCTTTCCAGCATGGTGGCTGCGGCATCAGTTGCATCAGGGTTGGCAACGGCTGCCATGTAGCCTTTGTCCCAGTCAGGCTGGCTCTGAGGGGTGGACTGTGCGGGAGGTGCAGGTGCGGCGGATGGTGTCTGTTCGGGAGCAGTTGCTTGCTGATTTGACTCAGAGCAGGCTGCGAGCATGGCGAAACTTAGTACTGCGGCGGTCAGTCTCATGGTCTGATACGTCCTTAGGTCTGGTACTACAAGAGCTTCGAGCATATAACCGAACGTCCGTTAGGACAAGTCGGGCTGCTAATCGGCGTCAGCAGCTGTGACATGGCCTGCCGCATAAAGTCCACCGAAAAACAGTAGTGCGGCTACCAGCAGGTAAGGCAGGCCGATACCCGCCTCGTAGAGAAGAGTGCCGATCAGCGGCCCGCTGATGACACCTGCACCCTGCACGGAAGCCACTGTGCCTGCGGCCATGCCTTGCTCGCCCGGATTCACTGAGTTTGCAGCCAGGGCTGACAGGGAAGGGTAAATCCATCCCATGCCAGAAGCTGCGACGGCAAAACTGGCCCAGATCATCCAACTGGTTTGCGCCAATGCTGTAGAACCAAAGCCGATGGCTGCAACCAGTGAGCCATAGCGAATCAGACGTTGTGGCGGCCATTGCAGTTTGCGCAATACGGACTGTGAAATAACCAGTGCAACACCAACCAGTGTCAATGCAATCCCCGCCACACGAGCTGCATCATTCGGTGCCAGATCCAGTGCATCCAGTGCCACGAACCCTACCGTGGTTTGCGCGATGGCTACGCTAAAGGCAGCGCAGAAGGCAATAGCCATCGGTCGGCGCAACCGCTCGTCGCTGAACTTGAGAGGGGTCGACGGGCGGATATTTTGCGGCGCAGTTGCTGGCAGAGTTCGCCACAGAACCAGCCAGGCAATCGCTGGCAAGATGGCTGTGATGTAAAGCGGGATAGTGAGACTGAGAGGTGCCAGTAGTCCGACAAAACCTGGGCCGATTACCATGCCGGCACCGCTGGCGCTGCCAATGGCGGCCATGGCGCTGGCCCGTTTTTTGGGTTCAATATGGTCAGCGATCAATGCTGAGGAGGTGGCGGGCACCGCCGCATAAAAGGCGCCGACGATGCCGCGCAGCAGGGCGAGGCCAATGAAAACCAGCGTGGCAGCCAGCAATGTCGACAGCGAGTAATCGATAAACAGGCAAAGAGCCGCATAACTTAACGTAAAACCACCCACGCCACGCAGTAAAACGGGACGCCGCCCCACTTTATCAGACAGCCCGCCCCACCAGCGCGCACAAATCACCCAGGTAAAGCCGCCAACTGTCATCGCCGCCCCAATATGCCAGGGTTCCAGTGCCAGGGTTCGGGCCAGTGGTCCGGCGATAGCGACAAAAGCCATGATGCCCATGGTGCCGGAAAAAACAGCAAACATGATAGGCATCAGGCTCAGTGAAGGGGGGCTCTCCTGCTTATCATCAGAGAGAGGTGTCTGAGCGGGTTGGTCAGCGGTTCCAGTCATATCTTTTCATTCCTAACAAGTTTCCTGGCGGCTGATACCAGACTGGCTGAGAAAACGGTGTGTTGAGAGAACAGAGCGTAATACATACATGAAAGGTGAATGATGTTAGCGCCGAGTCTGTTGACGGGCAACCCAAAGGCGGCAACATCTGTTAGAATTCCCGTCTATTCATAATTTGTAGCAACATTGAGGCCGTAACTTATGCCAGCCTATCGCTCCAAAACATCAACTGCCGGTCGTAATATGGCCGGGGCTCGTGCCCTGTGGCGCGCGACCGGTATGAATGATGATGATTTTCAAAAACCTATTATTGCCATCGCCAATTCCTTTACTCAGTTTGTGCCCGGTCATGTCCACCTCAAAGACATGGGACAGTTAGTGGCACGTGAAGTCGAACGAGCCGGCGGCGTTGCCAAAGAATTCAACACAATTGCTGTGGATGACGGTATCGCTATGGGCCACGACGGTATGCTGTATAGCCTGCCCTCGCGTGACATTATTGCCGACTCAGTGGAGTACATGGTTAACGCCCACTGTGCTGATGCACTGATCTGTATTTCCAACTGCGACAAAATCACACCCGGCATGCTGATGGCAGCCATGCGCCTGAATGTACCGGTTATCTTTGTTTCAGGCGGTCCGATGGAAGCGGGTAAGACCAAGCTGTCTGAGAACAAGCTGGATCTGGTTGATGCCATGGTGATTGCTGCCGATGACAGTGTTGATGATGAAACGGTGGCCGAGATTGAGCGCAGTGCCTGCCCGACCTGTGGCTCCTGCTCCGGTATGTTCACGGCCAACTCCATGAACTGTCTGGCCGAAGCGCTGGGGCTGGCACTGCCGGGTAACGGTACTGTCGTAGCCACTCACTCTGACCGTGAAGAACTCTTTCTGGAAGCCGGGCGCAAGATAGTCGAGCTTGCCAAGCTGTATTACGAGAAAGACGATGCGTCAGTGTTACCACGTTCCATCGGCACCTATCAGGCGTTTGAGAACTGTGTCGCGCTGGATATCGCTATGGGTGGTTCCACGAACACCATTTTGCACCTGCTGGCGATTGCCCAGGAAGCTGAAGTGGAGTTCACCATGGCAGACATTGACCGTCTGTCAAAAACGATTCCGCAACTGTGCAAGGTGGCACCTAATACGCAGAAGTATCACATTGAGGATGTTCACCGTGCTGGTGGCATTATGGCCATTCTTGGTGAACTGGATCGCGCCGGGCTGCTGCATACCGACCTGCCCACGGTACACAGTAAAACCATGGGACATGCTCTGGCCAAATACGACATCATGCGTGGTGTCAGTGAAGAGATCAAAACATTCTACAAAGCGGGCCCGGCAGGCATTCGTACCCAGACTGCTTTCAGTCAGTCTGAGCGCTGGACCAGCCTGGATGCTGATCGTGAAAATGGCTGCATCCGGTCTCTGGAGCATGCCTTTAGCTTAGAAGGCGGTCTGGCTGTCCTGTATGGCAATATTGCGCTGGATGGCTGTGTCGTTAAAACGGCGGGTGTTGACGACTCTATCCTGGTCTTTGAAGGTTCAGCCTATGTAACGGAGTCTCAGGACGAAGCCGTTGCTGACATCCTGGCAGACAAAGTGAAGGCTGGTGATGTGGTTATCGTTCGCTACGAAGGGCCCAAAGGTGGTCCGGGTATGCAGGAAATGCTCTATCCAACCTCATACATCAAGTCCAAAGGCCTGGGTAAGGATTGTGCCCTGCTGACAGACGGCCGCTTTTCAGGTGGTACGTCAGGTCTGTCGATTGGTCACGTTTCGCCAGAAGCGGCGGCCGGTGGTGCTATTGGTTTGGTACGCCAGGGCGACCGTATCCGTATCGACATTCCGAACCGCAGCATCGATGTGATGATCAGCGATGAAGAGCTGGCGCATCGCCGTGCCGAGCAGGATAAGCTGGGCTGGAAACCGGCCAAAGAGCGTCCACGTAAAGTCAGTGCCGCACTGAAAGCTTACGCCTTGCTGGCGACCAGTGCCGATAAAGGTGCAGTCCGGGATCTGAGTCAGCTAGACTGAACCTGGAAGCCAGAAGCCAGAAGCCAGAAGCCATAAGTCAGAGCTCAGCAAGAGACCCCATGGGAGTGAACAACCTCATGGGGTTTTTTGTTAGTGGTTGGAAAAATTCGAAGGACTCATAAAAAGCCAGCGCATTAAAATCCGCTACATCCAGAATGACACCGGCGGCGGGTATGCCGTGGGGCTGAGAAGCGATCCGATAGGCATTTCTTAATGCGTGAACTAATATTTTGCTGCCAAGCTCCTGGCCTTGATGATTGATGTCTACCCCAAGTTGAGCGAGCAGAATGACTGGAATGGGGTATCTGGGAAGTTGTCTTTTATCAGGCAGATCCTCTCGAGCCAATGTCTGGTGAGCGAGGGTGTAGAAGGCTGCTATGGATGTTTTTTTATTATGACGTTGCTTTCCATGCAAAACAAAGGTTCTGTTCAGGTTTAATGCAGCATTTTTTGCAGCAAATCGACGTAAATATGTAGTAATGTCTCTATTGCCGCAGTCGAAAGTACGAACGTCGGCGACTCTGGAATCGAGTGGAACAAAGTCAGCCTTGCTCATCCAACGAAAACCCTTCCTGGTCAAGTTTTTGCGCGGCACGTTTCAATTTGTGTGAAACAGGTTGGGGAGAGTCGCAAGCCTGGCAAAATGCGTCGAACTCGGCATTGCTGAGCTTGACCTGGTTGTATGTCTGTAATGTTTCTGGTGCGTGTTGCTGGATGAGTTGAGATACATAGGCCTTGATACTGCCAAGACCAGCAGCCCGAGCTGCTCGTTCTGCCAGTTGATGCGTGTCTTCGTCCCACTGCATTTCATAACGAATGGTTTTGCTCATAACCGTTTACCGTTCCTGAGATCTGGTCTGAAAGACTGGCAATGGTTAGTCCGTCGCCTAGAGTATAATTTTACGGTAAAAAACCGTAGTCAGTTTAATTGTTACGGATTATTTCCGTAATATCAACAGATTTTCATGCAAAAGAATTTCTACAGCTGGATGTAAGGAACTCTGTTCCTTTCCGGCATTTATAGCAGAAAGTCAGCAGCCTGGCGCAGCAGCTGTCAGTAATGGAGATAATATGAAAGAGCTCAACATCCTGTATATTCATGGCTTTGGCTCGAAAGTCGATCCCAGTAGCGACAAGCGCATGGCACTGGACAAGATTGCGCAAGTCGAAGCCGTGGCACCGGATTATTCAACGTCGTATGAAGACGTATTGGCAACCGTTCAGCCTTATCTGGATAAAGCCGACCTCATGCTGGGCACCTCCATGGGCGGGTTTCTGGTCTCGCGCCTGTGTGAGCTGACAGGCAAGCCGTTCGTGGCCATTAACCCGGTGCTAAGAACCCAGGCAACCCTGAGCAAATATATCGGCACTCACCAGGATCATGTCGGTCGCACTTTTACGTTGAGCGAACAGACTGTCAGTACGTATCCCGACTTTCTCCCGAGCGCTGACCTGGGTATGGTGCTGCTGGATATGGGGGATGAACTGATTGACTCTGAAATCACAAAAACTGTACTGGAACCGCTTATGCCAGTGCATGCCTTCGCTGGCGGCAGCCACCGCTTCAGTCATATGGAAGAGGCCTTGCCGCTGATTCAGGGGTTCATTCAGGACGCGTCCCTGCGTTCATGAACCCCAGGTGAGCCTTTAGAACATGCGCAGAAAGTGATCATCCTCGACTACACGCAGGCAAAGGCAATCGCTGTTCATGCCTATCACGGGTGTTGGATCGATACGCACACTGGCACCAGCATAACGACCGGCTACGGTAAATGTGCTGACCTGCACATACTGTTCTGCGATTCTGGGTAGCGGGAAGAATTGCTGATAGATTTGGTCCTGGCTGTCGAATTTACCTTTTGTGCTTGCCATCACTTTGTCCTGCTGGTTGAGCAGCGTAATGTTGGCGCCGCCGCGTCCCACAATAGGTTTTATGGCATAACCGCTTGCTGTCAGTGATGCCGTCAATTCAAAAGCCGATTCGAGTAAATAGGAGTACTCGGGGAACAGTTGCCACAATACCGGGGATATGGCTTTGTTACTGGGGATGAGTGTCCAAAGCGGTTCGTAAACCATGACATCACCACGTAATAGCACATCGACCAGTCGTGGCGAACCACTGTGTGGCTCACCGGGTTGATAGCGTTCCAGTTGAGCCGCGTCGTTGTTGCACTCTTCTCGGATTTGATTCAGTGCGGTTTCCCAGGCCCAGGTCTTCCAGACCCTGCGGATCCTGGTGCCATCGGCATCAACTATGGAGCCATCAGGAGCCCAGTTGAGTCCCTCTACGCCATAAAGTATTTTGCTTGGGATACCGGCCTCTTCCATCGCTTCGCGCATGAATAGCGCATGGTAGGTCTCTTCCGGGTCATCGTCCTGCATGATATGAATCAGGCCGTCGACATCGCTGTTTTTCCAGGCCTTGCGCAGGCATTTGTGGAGCTGTTTGCCCGGATTGGCGCCGATGTTACAGGCAAAATGTTTGGCCCAGCGCCCCTGAACTTTACCGGTTTCCATATAACAGGCGGCAGAGTCACAGTTGTACTCATAGGTTTTAAGGCCTTTCTCAGACAGTGAAAAATCGAAGCGCCCGGTAATCATCTGGTTCCGCCGGTTATTCCATGACTGCCGTATCCTGCTCCAAAGCACCTCGGGGATGTTGAAATAGCGTAGCAATGAGTCGTCTTTCAACACATATTCTGTGGCATGCATGTACAGTGCATGCAACTCATTGGAGGCACGCTGCAGCTCTGCCATTGCCGTTTCGGAGGCGATATAGAAAAGATCATCCTGCCCGCTGGCTGCAAGTCGATGGCCTTTCATCATCGCAACATAGGCAGCTTCATCCGCATTGGCCATATTCAACCAGGCGCGGTTTCGTTTAGTCTGTTGAATATTTGCCCGGTTAGCCTGCAGATTAAAAAGTTCAGGTGGCGGTGCTTCGATAATTTCTGCTTCACTGGCGTCATCAGTCTGCATGACCCAGCCCAGGATGGTTGCGTCGCCGAAGGAGCACTCCAGCCAATAGTCACCGTCGTCGGTCACCATTGCCTTGATCTGGCGGGAGTAATTGCACCCCTCAGGCCAACGCCAGTCTCCGACATTCTGCTCGGCAAGACGAACAAATTGTTCACTGACTTCAGTGATGACAGCAACGTGGCCGGTCATTTCAAATTCACCACCCTCTTCATAAATCAGCAGGCTGCCTGCCGTCGGGTGACGTTTGCATCCGTTTTTGAAAGAGTGCAATGGCAATCTCTTTTTATCGGCAACATGGAGGACCGATGTCAGCCGGAAAATATCGTGTGCCATCGCGATGTCGTCAAAAACGTAACCATGGTGCAGGTACAGCCAGCGCCGCGCAAACTCCACGCACTGCCATTTGTGGCCCAGGTAAACACCATTGATTTCACTTCGATAGGCCTTGCGTGTAGGTAGATCTTCGTCGCTGGCGCTTTGGTAATCGCAGGAGTACGCTGGGACATTGCCAGGGGCTAAACCAAGAACGGTGCCAAATTTTTCTTTACGCAGGGATGAGGTTTCCAATTGCAGACAGCTCCACAGTCGTCGGGTAGACGCAATGGCGCGAAGTCTAAACTAACTGCAGGAAATACCCCTTTGATTATTTGTATCATCGATACAGATAACGATAGAAAAATGGATGATGGTGTTTGAGGCAGAACAGCCGGACAGCTCGCATGAACTGTCCGACTGGAGTTCTGAGGCGCTCAGCCTGCGCTCAGCTCTTTGTGCCTGACTATGATCTTGCTCATATCATGACGACAGGTGCCGGCTTTCTTGATCAGTTTGTCTTCGCAAATGTCGCAACGCACGCACTCTTTGAAGTCGATCTTTTCGCGTTTGATGGCACCGGTTGGACATGACTTCTCACAGACTGAACACAATTCACACTGCGGTACACGTTTGATACGTTTGGGGGCGACCAGAGAAATAACGCCCAGCGCCGCGCCGAGTGGGCAAACGTAGCGGCAGTAAAAGCGTGGAATGACAAACGAGGCCAACAGGAAAGCCGCAAGGATGGCAAACAGTATGGCCGAACCGCTCATGAAAAACAGTGTGCCAAAAGGCTCAAAGTACTGGAATATCTGTACGTTATTGAACACCACGGCCATGATGATAATGAATGCCAGGAAGCCATATTTGATGTACAGCGCCTTTTCGTGAACGGCCTGAGGCATTTTGGGCATCTTATTGCGCAGCGATTTTGGCGTCAGTTTGGTAATGATGTCCTGGACGGCGCCAAAGGGGCACAGCGAGGAACAGAACACGCGGCCCCAGATCAGGGTAGTCACCAGTGTGAAGACAACAATCATGGTCACTGGCAGGTTGTTCAGGAAGGCTGACGGTCCTTGTGTCAGTACGCCCGTAATGTGCGCGACAGACAGGAAGCCGGCCTCCATGAAGCCTAAATAGACGAGTGTGGAAAGTAGTGCTGCCCAGCGCCAGCGGGTGTTTTTGGTAAAGAAGGCAATCAGTACCAGGGCAAAAATTATCCCGATAATAACGACTTTCTCCCAGGCGGTGACGCCCCAGGGCGGATCTGCCACGAACTGACGCACGGCGTTATTTTCCCAACGCTCGATATCAGCTATTTCCTCCTCACTGAGCACAGGAATGTTCTGTGCCAGTTGCATACCCAGACCGACTGGCTGAAACTCAATCTTGTAGGGTTCGAGACTGCCCAAGGGCTGGAAGCCGATGTTGATTGGCTCTGTAATGTCGTAGGAATCATCGATGACCAGGGCGCCAGCAAATTCGGCTCGGCCGGCAATCATGCCTGCATCGGCATTGCCAGCAGTCACCAGGCGGTTGGCAGTGATGCGTCGGGTCGGCATGTCACCTTGCTGCAATGTTAGCCGGTCCTGACGAAATTGCTGGTAGCCGGAGCCGCCGACGCCAAGCAGAATCATCTCGCTACCGCCAAGGCGGGCAGCGGCATCTCGTTCCGCTCGGGCATAAGCGTCCTGACCGATCCAGTACTCACCTAAAGCAGCATCGCCCATGTAAGTCAGTGTTAACTGTAACTCCTGACCTCCGGGAATAGGCATGGTCAATTGGTGAACGATCCCTTCTGCAAGCAATTGTTCCCAGGTATAGGGTTTTAGCTGGTCCAGAATTCGTGTTTTACGGGCACGGTCCACCGCGGTTTCCAGCGTGAAACCGTTATAGGCTGCGGCAACCCGCCGTCCGGCTTCTCGCAGACCACGGCTGATGGCAAAGCTGGTAACGGTAGCGCCGGAGATGCCATCAATGTCTTGTCGCACCTGAAAATCATCAAGAATACTTTTGCCGTAATACTGGGCCTGGAAGACCGGATCGGCAGCAAAATCGCCTACGGTGTTGGTATACGACTCGACATAATGGAGGATCTTGAAACCAGTAATCTGGTTATCCGTGTTAATGCCGGCAAGCATTGCAATAGGGGCGCTGAAGCCTCTTTCTTCGGGTGGTACATCTGCTGTCAGGAATACATAACCGATCAGGGTTTGCTGGCCAGAGTCAGGGTTGACCTGATAGGCCTCCCAGACGGGTGGTTCACCTGATTTTTCGTCGGAAAAAGCATCTGCCTCAGGCATCACCTGAGATAGCCACTCGCGCTGTACATCCGTGGAAAATGGCGTGGCCACCGGGTTCCCTTCCCGGGGCTGGCGAGGCGGCTGGGCGTGTGCCAATGTTATGCTGCAGATAACAGCCAGCAGCATAATCAGCCGTACAACGGTTGATTTCATGTTGGTCAGTATTCCTGTCGTCGTCTTTATTAAGGCGTGTAACCATACCTCTCATCATGTCGAAGTGGTATAAATACATGCTGAAAAATAATAACAAAGTGTTACACAGAATGGTGTACAGGGGTTGATCAAAAGCAAGATTGCCCTCATTACTAGTCATAGTGCCAATGAATGCCAACTAATACATCGCGACAACCTACGGAGGTCACACCCATGTCCCTGAGAATTAATGATGTTGCACCGGATTTTACTGCCGACTCGACTGCCGGTGAATTAAATTTCCATAACTGGATAGGCGACAGCTATGCCATCCTGTTTTCCCACCCGAAAGACTTTACGCCAGTATGCACGACAGAGTTTGGGGCAGTCGCCCAACTGGCGCCCGAGTTTGCCAAGCGCAATACGAAGGTGATGGGTGTGTCAGTCGATAGTGTGGATGATCACAAGAAGTGGAAGCAGGATATTGAGGCATTTGCCGGAGCGCCTGCTGACTTCCCGATTATTGATGACACATCATTAGCTGTGTCCAAGCTCTATAACATGCTGCCAGCAGAGGCTTACTTGCCTGACGGTCGTACACCTGCCGACAGTGCCACTGTGCGCACGGTGTTCATTATTGGTCCTGACAAAAAAGTCCGCCTGATGATGACTTACCCTATGACAGTCGGTCGTAACTTTGCCGAGATTCTGCGGGCTCTGGATGCACTGCAGGCAACTGATGGAGTACCTGTGGCAACCCCAGCAAACTGGGTGCCGGGTGAAGATGTGATCGTGGCATTGAGCTTGAATGATGACCAGGCAAAAGAGAAATTCGGCGACCTGGATATCAAGTTACCTTACCTGCGTTTTGCCAAATCGCCTAAGTAAATAACCTAAGTAAGCTGCACTATAATAAAGCCGACTGTTCTGATTCCTCAGTGTGACAGTCGGCTTTTTTCTTTCTTGCTGTATGACCTGCTTTACAAGGTCTCAGAATCCGTCTACTCGCCTTCTACCATTGCCTTCATATTACCAAGCGCGCGCTCAAATGTGGCACGCCTCCGCGCCAGATCTTCATCCTTTGCTGCCTGGTCGGCATGATTGGAAACATCCAGCATCACGGTATAGCGCAACTGTGTGTTATTGGCATCTATAGGGCGTGCTTCCATGAAACCATGGTAGAGATTATGGAATTCTCCGGGGATCGCTGGTTGAGTGTAGCCGTAGGAAAGAGGCGTCTTGGCCACCATTATTTCCGTAATACGGCCACCAGCCAGAACACGAACAGTGCCAATTTCACCATCACCTTCCGAGATAGTGCAGTCCACCCCTAGCCAGTCACTGATGCTGCAATAATCCTCACCGACTTGAGACCATACTTCACTGGCAGTTCCTTCTACATCAATTTGCAAGGCTATTGCTGCGTATTCCGGCTCAGCCAGCGTGAAGGTGGAAAATGCCAGGGTGCTTAGTGCGGATAGTGTAATCAGTGCCTTCTTCATCGATTGGATCCTTTTTTATTAGTCATGCCTTACAAGGTTGTAGCGATTGTCTCAGAAAACCGGTTCTTAGGCGATTCATGACTTCAACGAGCTGTCGCAGTCAGCAGTCAGTTCACCTGAATATAAGCTCAACTTGTCGCTATAAATGCACATAGATGCATCAAGCGTGCAGAAAACCGCACCATTGCGAGGCGAATAGGCCTGCGCCAATTTTGTGCTTTTGTCAGTTGAAGATGACAGGAAAATATATTTTTAATTTTACTTTTCATTCTGCAATGGTGCGTTTTTCAGTTTTGGTGCAGTTCGTGAGCTTAAGTGGTGCCGAGCTAATGCTCTAAGTCGCAATGGTTTCGCACCTTACGTTGGGCGTGCACCTTTTCAGTGATTTTTCTGATTTGCAGTGCCCAATCCTGGATACCCTATTTGGCTAATTGACGCCAGGTCTCAATTTGATGGCTGGCACGAAACGTGCTCAACCCCTTCTGACTTACCGCAATAACAAAAATCCGGACAGAACATCAGCTGTCGATGCGGCATAAAAAATCATAACGACCAAAAGACTATTAAGAGACCTGAAGTAAGCGGGGCTTGACTACACATACGAGGAATATCGCTATGCCTAGGAAGTATGAGAAAACCAGAAAACCTTTCAAGATGAAACTGCTCTCTGCGGCTGTTTCCGTTTCACTGTTTCCAGTAGCAGCCCCACTGGTAGTGGCGCAAGAGGAACCGCAATTGGAAGAGGTGGTGGTAACAGGGTCGCGTATCACAAGATTTGAAGGTGACTTTGTCGCTCCAGTGCTGTCCATGGATGCCCAGCAAATGGAGCGCTCCGGTAAAGTTAACGTAGAAGACTTCGTGAGCGAAGTAGCTGCGCTCGTTGGCTCTGACGGTTCCTTTGAAGGTGCTGACGAAGGTGGTGCAATGACAGGTGTTAACGCACTCAATATGCGTAACCTGGGCACTAACCGAACGCTGGTTCTGGTTAATGGTCGTCGACATGTGAGTTCCATCGCATCCGGTGAGCCGCTCGTTGATACCAATACGATTCCTACGGCGCTGATTGAACGAGTGGACGTGCTGACTGGTGGTGCGTCAGCGGTTTATGGTGCTGATGCGGTATCAGGTGCAGTTAACTTTGTACTGAAAGATGATTTTGAAGGCTTTGATATGCGGACCCAGGGCGGCATGGCTGACCGTGGTGACGCGGAAGACTTCTTTGCTTCGTTTGTCTGGGGTTCTAACTTTGATGATGATCGGGGCAACATCACAGCCAGTTACGAATTCCGTAAACAGAATAAACTGGAAATTTTCGAGCGTGATTTTGGTCTCGAAAATCGTGAGTATCTGGTAAATAACCCGGATGAGTTCCGTCAGACAGATGACCCGAATGTGCCTGATCGCATCGTAGCAGGGCAGCGCCACTATATCTTCACATCACCTGCGGGTCGTTATGACATCATGGGTACTGATGCAACAACGGGTGAAGAGATCGCCTTTGGTGATCTGACACTCAATAATATGGGCAACACCTACCGCCTGGGCACACCAGTATCGGGTGCGCATTACATTGGTGAAGGTGGTGACGGTACGCCGACTGCTTACTTTACTAACCAGTTCCTGCCAGAAACGGAAGTTCACTCCGTTAACATGTTGGGACGTTATGACCTGACCCCGACCACAACGGCCTTTACTGAGTTGAAGTACGTAAAGACGGATGCGGTTAGCCCTCGAAATGCGTCATTTACATCAGCACTTGAGTTGAAGCTGGATAACCCCTTCCTGACGGATTCATTTCAAGAAGCGCTGGCTGGCGTTAACGACCCGACTATCAGTCTGGCACGTGATGACATCGAGTTGCGCTCCATTGATGACAACACACGTGAAACGTATCGAGCTGTGGCCGGTTTCCGTGGTGAGCTGACTGATTGGCTTAACTATGAAGTGTCAGCCAACTATGGCCGAACTGAAGTCGAAGCAAGAATTTCCAACATGCGTCGCGAAGACCGTTACTTCGCAGCTATCGATGCTGTGATTGACCCGGCTACAGGTGAGCCAACCTGTCGTTCGAACCTGGATCCCAGTGCAGTGCCGCCGAATGATAGCATCGTGTCCTCATGGAAACCTGAGGTTTGGGGTGATTCTGCAAACATGACATTCACGCCAGGGGCTAATAGCGGTTGTATTCCTTTTAACCCATTGGTCGATGGGACGCCTGGTTACTTTGCCTCAGGCAACCTGCCAGACAGTTTCCCGAACGCTGCCGCAATTGACTTTATTACCGGGAACGGTGTGCCGCTGGTTAACAAGGGTCAAGTGACGCAAACAGTATTAAATGGCTTTGTGTCAGGTAATACCGGTGGTGTTGGTTTCAGCCTGCCTGCAGGTCCGATCGATTTTGTGCTCGGCGGTGAATACCGCGAAGAGAAAATTGTCAACGACATTAACGACATCAGCAGTAATGAAAACGGTCTGACGCAGCTCAGTTTTGAGCGTGACAGCAAGTCATCCTACGATGTCAGTGAGATCTTTACAGAAGTATCAGTTCCAGTCTTTGAAGACCTGGGACCATTAATGCAGATGCTGCGAGTGGATGGTGCTTATCGTTTCTCAGACTATTCAACCATTGGTCAGACCAGCGCGTTTAGTGTTGGTGCCAACTGGACGCTGAACGACAGTATCATTTTGCGTGGTTCACATGGCAAGTCCGTACGATCCCCGAACCTTGAAGAATTGTTCGAGCCAGATAACGAAGGCTCTTTCCGCCCGGATGATGTGTGTGAACAGACCAACCTGGGCATTCAATCCCCAACCACAATCGCTAACTGTGCCGCTGAACTTTCAGCGCTTGGCGTTGATCCCGCTACGTTCATTAATGCGTATCCGGTAGGTCGCCCTGGCCTGGTTGGTGGTAACCCGGATCTGAGTGAAGAGACCAGTGAGACGGATACCATTGGTGTGGTCTTTACACCGACATTTTTGCCGAACGTTGTTGCCACACTGGACTACTGGACCATTTCACTGGAAGACGGGATTCTGTACCCCAGTGATGATGAAATTGTCGAGCAGTGTTATAGCGCGGCGAGCCTGGATAACCAGTTCTGTGACATGTTTACGCGTGTTTCAGAAGGGGTCGAAGGTGTGCTCGGTGTAGTAGACGCGCTGGAGCAACGCCCTGTTAACGTCAGCCAGATCAAAACATCGGGTATCGATTTCAGTCTTTCATACCAGACCGACCTTGGTTATGACGCAGGTTCCTTGTCATTGAGTTTCGCCGGTACCAAGCTGGAAGAGCTGATGACCCAGCCGACTGTCGCTCCCAAGCTTGTGGATGAAGTTGGGCAGGTGGAAACGCTGTTGGGCGGGCAGGCGCCGGAATGGGTGTTTAACTTTGACGCGGCATGGGAGCGTGGGCCGGTTACAGTCGCCTATGGCTCACATTATCAAAGTGGCCTGGACAGATTTACTGCAGACGAAGTCTCTCGCTCTCCTGATATCTCGGAGATGATGGGCACTAAAGATCTGCTGGTTCATGATATCCAGGCTGACTATCGCTTCAACGAAGGTCTGCGAGCCTACCTGGGTGTTAACAATCTGACTGATGAGTTGCCTGATCGAACCTACCTGAACGTGCCGGTTGGCGCACGTGGGCGGTATGTCTACATGGGCGTGAGCGCGAGCTTTGAAAGCCTCACTGGAATAGGCCTCTTCTAATGAGCCTGGCAGTACATCAAATGACCGGTTCTCGCGATGCATGGATGCTGGCTCGGGCGCAAGCCCGGGCTGGCAATCTGCCTGAAGCCTTATCTCTGTTAACTGAGGTTAGCAGGATGGAGCCAGAAAATACTGAAGCTTTGTCCTTGGCTTGTTCTCTGGCGGCCAAATTGCGGAATTGGTCAATGATGATGCAAACTGCCGGTGCCTGGACCCGATCCTCTCCTGAATCGGTCCAGGCCTGGCAGTCCCTGTCTCACGCTTGCTTTGAGCAAAAACAGTTTGTTGATGCGATAGCAGCGTTTGATGTTGTTATTTCCCTTGATCCTGAAAACTATCGACACCGTGTGAGTGCGGCACGCATCGCAACGGCAGCGGAACAATACGACAGCGCGCGAGCACACCTGGCTGTGGCGACGAAGATCAGCCCGGAGTCCAGTGATGTTTTACTGGCATCTTGCCGGTTGAATTATTTGACAGGTGAGTTAGAGCAGGCGGAAGAGGACTGCCGGAAAGCACTGAAGATTAACCCTAATCTTGCACCGGCTTATATCACATTAGGGCAGTTGCGACAGGGAAAACTCAGCACCGACGAGATTGGTGACTTGCGACGATTGCTGGCAGTGCCCCGTCTGCATCCTGAATATAAAGCCTCACTGTTTTTCACCTTAGGTGATGCTTTGGATGCGACCAGGGATGTCGCGGGCGCTTTCACAGCGTGGCAGGAAGCGAATCGTGTGAATCTGCACATATCCCGTCAAGAAGGTATTCGCTACAACCGGGCCCGGCAAGAGGAAGAAACTGAGATCATCAGGGCATTATTCCCCGATGTCAAAGGGAATGAGCTGGCTGCTTCTCCATCTAAAAACTGCGACAAAGTGCAGCCAATATTTGTACTCGGCATGCCAAGATCAGGAACAACCCTGATCGAGTCCATCCTGGCGTCACATAGCAACGTGTCAGGAGCGGGTGAATTGCCAGCGTTGCCTGAAATTCACGATGAACTGATCGCTCTGGCGCGCCGCATTGGCGCCTGGGAGGCTCGTGAAGTTATTAGCTGCAAGATTGACCACTGGCGTGAACGCTATCTAGCAGCACTGCCAGATAGTGGGAATGGTGGTTGGGTTGTTGATAAGCAGCCATTGAACTTTCGTTCCATTGGTTTGATTCGCATGCTGTTTCCTGAATCGCCAATTATTGCTACTCAGCGGGATGTGCTGGAAGTCGGTCTGTCAATTTACAGACATGACTTCTCCAAAAACTGGCCATGCGCTCATCGCCTTGAAGATATTGGCCATTACATGGGTGTTCATCATCGCATTATGCAGCACTGGACCCAGTGCAATGCCAGCAACTTCCTGGTTGTTGAGCACAAGAAAATGATTACTAATCCCAAAAAAGAAATCAGCCGTCTACTCGATTATTCAGGGTTAGCAGAAGAGCTGGCCTGTTTTGAGCCACATAAAACCAAGCGGTCGATTTCTACATTCAGTGCTGTGCAGGTCAGGCAGCCTGTTTCATCCGCTTTCAGCGGTCGCGCACAACCTTATATATCCTACCTTGAGCCGCTTGTGACAGCGCTTCAAGCCGCGGGTATTGATATGGCCCCTGGTCATGAATTGGAAACCCAGAGAAGTGAGAGGTTATGAAGCAAAGAAAAATAGATAGAAATTCACGATTTCAACACGAAACGGTAATGCAAACTGGTAAACAGTGGGGTGTGAAATGAAGATGAAAACATTGGCACTGGTAACATCGCTCGTTGCCTGTAGCGCAGTTAATGCGCAATGGGACAGCGTAGTGGGTGGCACCAGTATTATTGAAGGTTACGACCGGTACTGGGTTTCTGTACGCAGTGGGGGCACGGTGTATCTGGTGGATGCGGATACGGGGGAAGTGGAAGGTACACTCTACACGTCTAATTTCTCACCAGCGATCGCGCCAGACCTCAAGAACGGAAAAATCTATTCCTATGGCGCTTTCTATACTCGCACTGAATATGGTGATCGGACAGATGTCGTGCTGGAGTTTGATGCTTCGACTACTGAGCCCATCGGTGAGGTTGAAATCCCGGCGCGTTCTGCCGGTATTGGTCACCCAGGTATGATGGGTATTATTAATGACAAGTTCATTGGTGTCTGGAATATTACACCTGCTACGACAGTCAGTCTGGTTGATACAGAAACCGATGCGTTTGTCGCTGAAGTGGCCCTGCCTAGCTGTTCGGGTATTTATCCGCTTGCGCAAGGCTGGGTTTCCATGTGTGGTGATGGTACTGCGCAGTACATTGAACTGAATATGGCCGGTCAGGAAACACGCCGGGTGACCAGTGAATCTTTCTTTGATGTCTTTGAAGATCCGGTCTTTGACTATGCTGTACCTGCCACTGATGGCTGGATGTACATGTCCTTTGAAGGGCTGTTGCGCAAAGTGACGTTTGATGGTGCTGCTGTTAATGTCACCGAGCCATTCGACATCAATCCGGAAAGTAATGGTACGCCAGATATCAATGGTGTCTTCCGCGAGGATGATGATGACTGGCGCATTGTTGGCCGTCAGCCATTTACCTTTCATGATGACGAAGCCATTCTGGTGACTATTATGCATGAAGGTGGTGGTCAGGAGGTCTTTGAGGACCCAGGTACCGAAATCTGGGGTTTCAATATGAAAACCGGAAACCGTGGTTATCGTATTGAGCTGGAAGATGGTGCAACCGCTTCCAGTGTCATGATGACACCAGGTGAAGATCCTTTGCTGATTGTTTCAACCAGTATTGGCATGCAAGTCCGCGATCCTCGCTCAGGCCGTTTGCTGAGAACGGTAGAGATGCTGGAAGGTGGAAGCATTCAGAGCCTCTACGAGGGGATGTAATATGATTGATCCTATGATCCCCTTAGTCATTGCTTCGTCGCTAGCTGTTCTGTTCCTGTTGGCTGCTCGCCACAAGATCATTGCTCAGCCACGCTTCGCTGCACAGCTATTTGCCTATCACATACTGCCGGATGTTCTGGTAAAACCTGTCGCAAAGGTTCTGCCATGGATAGAGATTGCAGTCGGTGCCGGGTTGCTGTTTGCAATGACACGACCTTTTGCTGCGGTTGCTGCAGCGACAATGCTGGTGATGTATTTACTGGCAATGGCAGTCAATCTGGTTCGTGGCAGAGCCGAGATCGATTGCGGTTGCGGTGATACACCGCAAAGCCTGTCAGTTTGGTTGTTGTTGCGAAATGCCGTTCTGGCCGTCGCTGCACTAATGTTACTGACACCTGTCGCTTCTCGCCCGTTGAGCCTGTTGGACTTCACCTTTGCGATGATGTTTATCGGCGCTTGTTGTGCCAGTTATCAAATGCTGGAACAACTCACTCGTAATCACACCCTAATAGCTAGAAAGGAGTAATGCCATGAGTAATGTATTGGCAGCCATTTTGTTTTTCCTGACCTTTGTCGTAATGATGCTCGTGTTTGCTGTAGTCGCACTGGCTCGTCAGATCGGCATTTTACATACACGTCTTGCCCCAGCTGGCGCCCTGATGACAGATTCAGGTCCTAAGCTGGACGAGAAAATTACCAACATGACCATTCCTGATATCCACGGTACTCCCGTTGAAATCGGTGCCACTGGCGCAGCGGCAAAGTCGTCTAAAGCTCAGCTTTTGTTGTTCGTTTCGCCTTCATGCCCGATCTGTAAAGAGCTGGTTCCCACTGCAAAAAGCATGGCTAAAAGCGACAACCTTGCTCTGATATTGGGCAGTGATGGTGGCCAGGCAGAGCAGCACCTGCAGTACATCGAGAAAATGAAACTGCAGGATTACCCTTACATTGTGTCGCTGGAACTGGGCATGAAGTTTGAAGTGGGTAAATTGCCTTATGCAGTTCTGATCGATGGCGATGGTGTACTGAAGTCAAAAGGTCTCGTTAATTCTCGCGAGCATCTGGAGTCGATGGTGCATGCAATGCAGAGCGGATACGCTTCGATCCAGGACTACATGGTTAAAGAAGGTTTAGTGGAGGAGGCGTCATGAGTAACCGCCAAGAACTAATCGCACAATTATACAAGGACCTGGACTCTGTCACGACTGGCGCGATACGCTTCCTGGCGGCTCGTACATCACGACGGTCATTCCTGGGGCGATTCGGTGTTTTCATTGCCGGCATGGGAGCTATTCCGTTGCTGCCAATGTCGCGGGCATCAGCACAAACACCGTTTCCACCGCCCGTTGATTCAGTGCCTGAAGTAAACGGTGTTGATGACATTGAAGAAATGGGTGATGTAAAAAGCTGTGACTACTGGCGCTACTGTGCATTCAGCGGCTCTTTGTGCAGCTGCTGTGGTGGTACGTTGACTTCATGCCCTCCGGGTTCGGAAACCGCATCTGTCGCCTGGATTGGCTCGTGCCATAACCCGACGGACGGACGCAACTACCTGATTTCCTATAACGACTGTTGTGGTAAAGGTAGCTGTGGTTGTGGCTGTCACCGCTCTGAGGGTGACCGTCCTGTTTACTTCCCATCCAAGTCAAACAGCATCTTGTGGTGTTTCGGGGCGAACAGCCACGCATACCACTGTACGCTGGCTCTGGTGATTGGTCATGCTGACAGCAACACAGCTCAGTAATCGGTCAGTCTCAACACTGCTGCTTTGCATGCTACTGTCTTTTGCTTCGGCAAAGGCAGTAGCGGCAAAGCCCGCTTTCGACTACCTGTTGCATTGTGCGGGCTGCCACCTGGAAGATGGTGTTGGCATGGTGGACGCCGGAATTCCCGATCTCAATGAACATACGGGAAATTTCGCGACGATGGAGGAGGGACGTGCTTATCTGATTCGTGTCCCTGGTTCATCACAATCGCCACTGAGTGATGCCGATCTGGCTGTACTGCTTAACTGGATGGTAGATCGGTTTGCACCAGGTGTTGAAGCTGAACCGTTTACTGAAGAAGAGGTGACAGCACACCGGCGTAATCGCATGCATAATCCTCCCGAAGAGCGTGCGGTGCTGGTTGAGAAGATTCAGGCTGCTTCTGCGGATGTAAATAGTGCCACTGCCACTGTTGAGCTGTCTGCTGCACAGCAACGGGCCTTTGGTCAGTTGCTGTTCTCCGATACCAGTTTGTCCCGCAATGGCAACCAGGCCTGTGCCAGTTGTCATGATCCTGGTCGTGCCTTTTCGGATGCGCGACCAGCATCTATCAGTGCAGGCGCATCGTTTGGTTCTGACGATAAATCGTTGGGACATCGCAATGCGCCAGCGTTGACTTATGTCGCTCAAACGCCAGTATTCTCGATGGAGGATCTGACTAACCTGGATCGCGGGGCGTCTGCTGAAGACGCTATCCGCGGCGGTTTTTTTTGGGACGGGCGTGAACCCACGCTCGAAGCCCAGGTGCTTACTCCGTTTGTTAATGCCCGGGAAATGGGACTGGCTGACCTGAATGAACTGGGCAGCCGCGTATTAGATAACCCTGTCTATGCTGATTTCGTGATGGGCGCAACGTCGCCATCAGACTTCATTGAACCACTGGCCAGTGCGCTGACGAGTTATTTGCGCAGTGATGCATTAAATGCGTTTGACTCGCGATATGATCGCTACCTCAAGGGCGAAGTGGAAGCGACACGTAAAGAAGTCGTGGGGATGGGACTGTTCTTTTCTCCTGGTTTTACCAGTTGTGCCCAGTGTCACCAGTCTTCTACACATGACTACGCAGCCGGAGAACTCTTTACCAATCACCGTTACGAAAACATCGGTGCCCCGGTGAATCCGCAGTTGCTGGCTGCCAGCGGTTACGGTGAGGACTACATAGATTCAGGCTTGGCCGAAAACCCGCAAATAGCCAAAGGCGCAGGCAGTGAGCTGGTTGCTGGTCGCATTAAAGTTCCCAGTCTCAGAAACGTGGCAGTTACTGGCCCTTACATGCATAACGGCGTTTTTGATGAATTGTCTACCGTGATGCTGTTTTATAACCATTTCAATGAAACGGGTGATGCAGGCCAGACCAACCCGGAAACTGGCGCTCCCTGGCAGGCTGCCAATTATCCGGATCAGATTGTGCTGGAGAAACTGCGTAGCGGGTTTCCATTAAGCCCTGTGCAAATAGAGGCTTTAACGGCGTTTTTACGTATGCTGACCGATCAACAGTATGAACATCTATTGGACTAAATGTTGCTTAATAACCGCATTACGACGTCAGCAACTTTTCTGCTAGGAGCTTCATGAGTCAGATCATTCAAATGTTCAGCCATCCGGTTATCACCATTGATGATTTCCCGGAAACTCAGCTTCTTGCTGACAAATTTTATGAAAAAGCCATGGGGCTAAAACAAGAGTACCCCGATGCTGGGCTAATCAGTGATGCCTGGCATAGTGGTAAGCGAGCAGAAAGTGAACGTGATATTGAACAACACGGCTTTACTTCTTTTTACAATGTGAATCTGGCGAAAAGAGATGATTTCAGCTTTATGAATAAGGCCGCTCTGGCCGTTTTTGCTCAGTATATGAAAGTGGTAGGCAAGCCTGATATCGCTATGCACCTGGGTAGTGCCTGGGCATCTGTTTATGGCAAAGGGCACTTTATCCCGCAGCATACTCATCCCATGGCGCATCTCAGCATGGTGTTCTATGCAGCGGCAACCGAAGGGACGGGAGAACTGATCTTTGAGAATCCCGCCAGGGGACATTTTCAGCATTTCTATCCCCCCGAGATCTGCTGGATGCCGTATCGATTCACACTTCAGCCCAAAAAAGGCATGTTTGTTGTCTTTCCCAGTTATCTGACACACAACACGGAACCGCATCAAAGTGATGATTTCCGGGTTATCTACTCGGCCAATGTGCAGCTTGAATTCCGTAAACCGACGGATGCCGACAAACCTGATATGTAATCCCTAAGCCGCACATGTGGCAGATAATGGGAGGCTGTATCCAGCCGTATTTTCAGAGATGTTAAAAAACGCTTCCAAATGGTAACGGTAATGATTATCATGCGCATCATTATTGTTAATTGTATCTCACGCAATTATTGCTGCTGATTAAGGAAGAGGGTTGGGTCATGTTCAACGCAGTTAGTTTGTCTGCGCGTCGTAAATCGTTGTTTGTCGCTATGAGTGCCACATTAATGGGGCTGTCGGCAGTTGCTGTTCAGGCTCAGGAAGTATCTGAAAATCCAGAGGAAATCGTAGTAACAGCATCCGGTTTTAGCCAACGCTTGATAGACGCGCCAGCCAGTATCAGCCTGGTCAGTGCCGAAGAGTTGAAACAGCGGCCTTACATGACACTGATAGACGCTGTTCGTGAACTGGAAGGTGTTGATGTTGGTGAAACATCTGATAAAACCGGCCAGCGCACCATCAGTATGCGTGGCATGGGTGGCGATTACACATTACTGCTGATTGATGGCAAGCGACAGAATAACCACGGCGACATTTACCCGAACAACTTTGGTGGCAACCAGTTCAACCACATTCCGCCGTTGGATACGATTGAGCGTATTGAGGTAATTCGTGGCCCGGCGTCAACTTTGTACGGCGCAGACGCCCTCGGTGGTGTGATTAACGTCATCACCAAGCGCAATATCGAGCGTTGGTCGGGGTCATTCACAGCTGGCCACAGCTTTCAGGACAATGACATGTTCGGTACGGACACGACCTACGACATGGTCGTCAATGGTCCGCTGATTCAAAACGTACTGAATATTTCCCTGCGAGCCTCTCGCTATGAGCGTGATGCTTCCGAGCCAGAATACGAACTGATCACTGACCCTGCAGGTGTGACACACGAGCGTTCGCTGGGGTTTGGCCGTGGCGGCAAGACGGTGGACAACGTCAACCAGTCACTGGGTTTCACCCTGGGCTGGAATATCAGTGAGAAGCAGCGCCTGACCGTGGATTATGATAATTCCCAGCAGGATTACGACAACACGCCGTTCGCCAACAACCTGGGCACTTTGTCTTACCCGCTGGGAACGGTGGATAACATCGAATCCATCTGGGCCGAGCGTCGTGGTAGCCTGAGCCCTCGAGCCGGTTATGCCGCTGATCAGGAATTTACCCGTGAACAGTATGCCTTTACCCACGAAGCGGATCTGGGCTTTGCGCAAAGCTACCTGTCACTGGCCAACATCGAAACCAGCAATGAAGGTCGTACCCTGCCACTGACCGTAGCAGAACGTCAGCTTCTGGCAGAAATGTACTATGCCACTGGCGACTACGCGGGGATGAGTGAACAGGCTCGCAAAGACCTGGCCGAGCAGACTTTCCTGCCCCGTCCGGATCGCCCGCTGAGCAGCAGCCAGTACACCTTTGATGCCCGTCTGGACATTCCTTTGCAGGATCTGGCCGGTAGCCATAACCTGGCGGTCGGTGCACAACTGATTGACGGCGAACTGAATGATGGTGTGTTCGGCATGGAGGCTGGTGATGACGGTGCCGGTGTGGTGCAGGAACAGGAAATGTACTCCCTGTTTGTAGAAGACAACTGGTCACCTGTCGAAGCGCTGACCCTGACTGCAGGTGTGCGCTACGATAACCATGATTTCTTCGGCTCACAAATCAGCCCGCGTGCCTATGCGGTGTATAGTATCAGTGACAACTGGACTGTTAAAGGCGGTGTCAGCACCGGTTATAAAACACCGGATACCACAGACTTGTACGATGGTATTACCGGTTTTGGTGGCCAGGGCACCATCCCGTTTGCGGGTAACCCCGACCTTGAGCCAGAGACCAGTGTCAACAAAGAGATTGCGTTGTACTGGGCAGGTGATGTAGGTCACACATTTAACATCACATACTTCACCAATGATTTTGAAGACAAGATTGCTCGCGGTGAAACCACGCAAAACTGTGATGAAACTGGTGGTGTTCGCCCCTGTGTAAACCTGGGTGCATACGGTGATCTGGGTTTCACCAGCTACAGCCAGAATATCAACGTTGATGAGGCTGAGATCAATGGCCTGGAAGTGGTCGGCCGATATCGCATTCTGGATTCGCTGTCCTTGCGTGCCAACTACACCTGGACAGACAGTGAACAACTGACAGGTCCTGATAAAGGTCAGCCGCTGACCAATACTGCTGAGCACATGGCTAATGCGACGCTGGACTGGATGGTTAACGACCGTTTCAGCACTCAGCTAACCGTCGAATCGCGTTCTGACCGCTTCCGTGGTGTGGATGCCAACGGTGATGACATGCACTACAAGGCTTATGAGGTGCTGCACCTGGGCGCTCAGTATCACATCACAGACAGCATTTCGGTTAATGGTCGTATCAATAACCTGCTGGATGAGGATTTCACGTCATTCCGCACGGTGTTTGAAGACCTGGGCGGTGGCGTTTACGAGCCTGAGTTCATTGATGACTACAACAACAAAGACAAAGCCCGTAACTTCTGGGTGGGTGTAAACGTTAATTTCTAAGTTGATGTGATTTTATCGGTAGTTGTTGTGATTTATCGGTAAAAGGGGCGGAGGTGATTCTCGCCCCTTTTTTCGTATGGGATTGGTATCAGGCCCGTATGAGGTTCGTATAAGAAAGGCAGGTTTGTATCCAGGCAAAATCCATGGCAATGTATTTGCGTGTTACTCGATAGTGTTTATTCATGTAAATAACGTTCAAGTTACGCTTTTAGGAGCCCTACAATGAAAAAGATCGTTGCTCCCCTGGCCGCAGCTACTCTGGCGGTCTGTTCCTCTTTCGCGTTTGCGCAAGACAATACCCTGAGTTTCTTTATCACCAGCGTTGGTTCTGGCGATGGTGCCAACCTCGGCGGCCTGGAGGGCGCTGATGCCCATTGCGCCGAACTGGCCGAAGCCGCTGGTATCACCGGCAAAACCTGGCGTGCTTACCTCAGCACTCACGCCGCTGATGGCAATGATGCTGTCAATGCGCGTGACCGTATCGGCAGCGGCCCCTGGTTCAATGCCAATGGCGTGCAGGTTGCCGCTAATGTCGATGATCTGCACAGCGACAACAACAGGCTGAGCAAGGAAAACTCTGTCGACGAAAACGGTGATCAGGTGAATGGTCGAGATGACGACCCCAACATGCACGATATCCTCACCGGCAGTACGCTGGATGGTATGGCCATGGCAGCTGGCGCCAGTTGCAGCAACTGGACATCCAATGGCGAAGGCAGCGCCCAGGTCGGCCACCATGACCGGCAGGGTGGCGGTGCCAACCCCACTTCCTGGAACAGTGCCCACGGCACCCGAGGCTGCAGCCAGGAGAACCTGGAAAGCACCGGCGGTGACGGGTTGTTTTACTGCTTTGCCTGGTAATCACATCTATCTATCCAAAGGAGGTGCAAGTGCCAGGCAGCTATCCTGACAGAATAAAGAGATTGCCTTTATATGACGGACGCTTTGACGCTTATAAGCTGAAGGCTGAGGGGGGCGATGTGCTGTTCGCCTCGTACCCTGCTGGCACGTCCATCCCGCCGCATACGCACGAAACAGATAATTACGGGGTCATTACGCGGGGTGAGCTCATTCTGACCATGAATGGCGAAACGAGTCGCATCGGGGTAGGTGATTGGTACTATGTACCGGCAAACACTGAGCATGCGGCAGATTTTGAGGTAGAAACCGATGAGATTGAATTCTGGTTTCAAACAAGCACGTAGATAATAATCGCATCTGGATCAATTCGACTTACTAGCGAAGCGTTATAAAGGCGCAATCAATATGTCCCGTTTTCGTTTTTCTCAAATCAACGTATTTTCTGCTGACCCCCTTTCGGGCAATCCGGTTGCCGTGATCCATGGCGCCGATTCGCTTTCTGAGAAGCAGATGTTTGCCCTGGCGCGCTGGACAAATTTGTCCGAAACCACGTTTTTGTTACAACCGGACGATCCAGCGGCTGATTACAGGCTACGCATTTTTTCTCCTGGTGGTGAGCTGCCATTTGCGGGACACCCGACGCTAGGTTCATGTCATGCCTGGTTGTCAGCAGGTGGCAAGCCAGGCAAATCAGATGTGATCGTACAGCAGTGTGAAGCAGGGCTGATCAGCATTCGCCGAGAAGGCTCATCTCTCGCATTTGCGGCACCACCGTTAGTCCGTTCGGGCCTCTGGAAGAGGATGTGGTTAACAAGATTGCGAACGCTTTTGGTTTGCCGTTATCAGATATTGTCCGTCATCAGTGGGTGGATAATGGGCCGGGTTGGTGTGCCATTATGTTGCGTTCTGCACAACAGGTGCTTTCCCTCAAGCCTGATTGGGCCGCACTTTCTCCACTCAACCTGGGCGTGGTTGGTCTTCATGATTCCTCCCATGAGGCAGATATCGAAGTGCGGGCCTTTGTTGGGGAAGGCGGCTACGAGGATCCGGTGACGGGAAGTTTGAACGCCAGTCTGGCGCAGTGGCTCATGGAGGAAAATGTTGTGAAGTCAACTTACCTGTCAGCCCAGGGCACGATGCTGCAACGGGCCGGCCGGATCCATCTGCACAAATCCTCAGATACGGTCTGGGTTGCCGGTGAGGTGGTTAAAGTCATTGATGGTGAGATCAACCTGTAACATTGCGCAGCGCATTTGCCTGGCGTTGTACCAGATATACCGTAGAGCCTTGATCTGAGTTGTACGACGGTATCGGACACTCTAAGATAGCTGTAACTTCCATGCATCCTTTTATGAAGGAAGCAATGAAACAATGAAACAATAAAGCAATAAAGAAGCAGTCAAAGAAACGAAACAGAAGCCATAAAAAACGATAACAAGAATAGACGGAGTCCCTGCCATGCAACTTACCCTTCGGTTACCTGCCCTCAATCAATTGATTTGTCTTTCAATGGCCGCCATTGTGACGGGGCTGGCACATGCCCAGTCCTGGCCGCAACATGAAGCCGGTGCCGAAGCGGCCGGGTTTAGCGAGGCTGGTATCGAGAGACTGGACGACGCCATGCGGGAGGTTGTCGCCAATCAGGACGTGGCCGGTATGGTCTGGATGCTGGGTAAAGACGGTCAGATCGCCACCTATGAGTCGGCAGGTATCGCGCGCATCAATGACCAGGCGCCGATGAGCAAGGATTCACTATTCAGAATTTACTCCATGAGCAAACCGGTCACCGGCGTGGCCATGATGATGCTCTGGGAAGACGGTCTCTGGGACTTTGATGACCCGATCAGCAAGCATGTGCCCCAGTTCAGCAACCTGAAGGTCATGGCCGATTACGACGGTGATGGCAACATGGAGCTGGAACCGCTGGAACGCCAGCCTACCATGCGTGAGCTGATGAGCAATACCGCCGGTTTTGCCTATGGCCTCATGGGTGACGACCCAGTGAACCAGGCGTTTCGTGACCAGGCCGTATTGGCTTCCAGTGATCTGGACGACCTTGTTGAAAAAGTGGCAGGTACTCCGCTTTTGGCCCAGCCCGGTGAGCAGTGGTACTACTCCATTGGCATGGATATCCAAGGCTATATCGTCGAACAGCTCACCGGCATGAGCTATGGCGAGTACCTGCGCCAACACCTGTTTGAGCCGCTGGACATGATGGATACGCGTTTCTACGTGAAAGCGGAGGATCGTGAGCGCTTTGCCGAGGTGCACTACTGGGACAGTGAAGCCGAAAGCCTGGCACAACAGCCGCATCGCACTGACCGCCCCAGTTACCTCGACCCCAATCGCCTGGAGTCTGGCGGCGGTGGCATGGTCTCATCCGCGCATGACTATGCCCGCTTTATCCAGATGCTGATCAATCAGGGTGAACTGGATGGCACGCGCATCCTGGCACCTGAAACCGTCCGCATCCTCAGCACCAACAGTCTGACCGGTGACGAGGACATGAGCTATGCGATTGGCGGAATCGGAGACGCAGGGGTGGGCTGGAGCGTCGACATGGGGGTGATTTACGATCCCGTTGCTGCCGATTCGCCGCAAGGACCGGGTACCTACTTCTGGGCAGGGGCTGCTGGCACCTGGTTCTGGATTGACCCGGTCAATGATATTTTCTGGCTGGGTATGATTCAGGCGCAGGGGGCAACACGGCCTGGGGCAGCGGATATGCGAACGATCTCCAGGGATATTATTTATGAGAGCCTGATGGATTGATCCGGCTGACGGCAGGGGCAGCTTGACTGCCCCTACTGCCTCTGTGAATATCTGACTTTGCATGATAATACCTCTTTGTCAGTAGAGTATCCCTACATGAAGTCATCGTATCTGCTAGCCCTTTCTGTTCTGACCTCCGTTCTGGTTTCACTCCCTGTCACTGCGCAAACACCCGTTCATGTCCCGTCATCGGTGCCTGCTCATGTTCAACCCTTGCCCAGTTTGCGCGATCAAGCCGATGAACAGCAGGCCTGGCTGGAAGCACGAATGGATCGCGTATTGCCAGCGTTGATGAGCGAGTATGGTGTCGACATGTGGATTCTGTCGATGCGCGAATATGCCGAAGACCCGGTGTTCTGGTCCATCACTTCGCCCACCACGTTTGCCGCCCGTCGTCGCTCCATTTATGTGATGACCCGGCAGCCGGATGGCTCGGTAGAGCGTCTGGCCCTGGGTGGCTCCAGTCAGGGCGGGGTGTTCGAGGCTTATCGCTCCACACGACCTGCACCCACTCAGGATACCGCCGAACTGGTAGGAAATGAGCAGTGGAATCTGCTGCGTGAAGTGATCGAAGATCGCGACCCGGATAACATTGCTCTGAATATTGATGAGGTGTGGGCTTTCTCCGATGGCCTGCATGCGGGCGAACGCGAGGCACTGGAAGAGGCATTGGGTCCCTATCTGGATCGTGTGGTGCGCGAGCCTCGCCTGGCCATGAACTATATCGCCAAGCGCATCCCCGAGATGATGCCGCGCTATCGCAAGATCATGGAAACCGTGCACACCGTGATCTCCGAAGCCTTCTCCAATGCTGTGATCACCCCCGGCGAAACCACCACGGAAGATGTAATCTGGTGGATGCGGCAACGTGTGCAGGAACTCGGCTATCAGGTGTGGTTCCAGCCTTCCGTGGATGTGTCGCGTCAGGGCAGTGGCCGCATCAGGGAATCGACCGTTATCCAGCCAGGTGACCTGTTGTGGACAGACTTCGGCGTGGTCGCCATGAACCTGCATACCGACACACAGCACCTGGGCTACGTGCTTAAGCCCGGTGAAAGCGAACCGCCGGCGGGTTTGCAAGCCTGTCTGGGCGACTCAAACCGCATGCAGGAACTGCTGCTGGAAGAAATGGAGCCGGGTCGCACGGGTAACGATATTCTCGCCTCGACATTGCAGCGCATGAGTGATGAAGGTATCACCGGTACTGTCTACACCCATCCGATTGGTGACCACGGCCATGGAGCCGGCCCCTTGATCGGTCGCTGGGATGGCCAGGAAGGTGTGCCTGTTCGGGGTGATGCGGTATTATTGCCGTCAACCTGGCACTCCATTGAACTGCAGGCCACCCGCGCTATCCCCGAATGGGATGGTGAGCAGGCGAACTGCCGGCAAGAGGAAGAGGCTTACCTGGATGAAAACGGCGAACGGCACTGGGTGTTCCGACGCCAGGAAAATTTTCATCTGGTTTGGTGAGTACTCAAGGAAAAAACATGACAATCAGGCCTTTTCAACAACTTGCCTGTCCGCTGGACGGTGAGCCGCTTCAGCGTGAAGGAAATACCTGGGCCTGTGCACAGGGACACAGTTTTGATGTCGCCAAACAGGGCTACGTCAATCTGCTGCCAGTACAAAACAAACGCTCCCGCGACCCTGGTGACAGCAAAGCCATGGTCACTGCCCGCCAATCTTTTTTGGCCAATGGCTATTACCAACCGCTGGCAGAAGCAGTCGCCAAGGCCGTGCTCAGCGGCTCAGAGCCATCGTCTGAACTCAATTGCCTGGATGCCGGTTGCGGTGAAGGTTACTACTTGCGTCAGCTGGCAGCGCATGAGCATGGACAATCGGCACAAACACTGAATCTGCTCGGCCTGGATATCTCCAAATGGGCCGTCCAATCCGCTGCCCGTCAACACAAAGAGATGTCATGGGTGGTGGGTAATAACGCTAACCTGCCCGTGCTACCCGAAACACTCGACTGGGTTTTGTGTCTGTTTGGTTTTCCAGTGTATGCCGAATTTCTGCGCGTGCTAAAGCCCGGCGGACGGCTGTTGATGGCAGACGCAGGCGCAGACCATTTACGGGAATTACGGGAGATTATTTATCCAGTGCTGAAACCGGCCCGGCCTTCGCAAAATCAGGTTCCTGATGGGTTTAAGCTGGTGGCCACAGAGCAGGTGATGTTTTCTGTTCTGGTACCCAGTGCGGAGCAGATCGGGAATCTGTTGATGATGACGCCGCATCTTTATCGGGCCAGCGCGGAAGGCCGAGGCAAGGTGGAGCAGTTAAGGGAATTGCAGCTGACAGTTGATGTCAGGCTGACTGTGTTGGAAAAAGTAGAGTAGGTGGCTGTCACTGCCCTGTCGTGAATACGATTTAGCCTGTCAGGCGTTTTCTCACGTGTTTGACAGGAGAGCTTTCCATGAGCCAACGTTTCCCTTTGAGCCGCCGCCGGTTTCTGGCCATATCCGCCGCTACGCTGGGTAGCCTGGCGATCCGTGGCTTGCCAGTACAGGCCGCTGCCCCCTCGCATTTTACTCATGGCGTTGCCAGCGGTGACCCCTTGCAGGATCGGGTGATCCTGTGGACGCGCGTGCTGCCTGGTAGCGGTCAACCAGAATCCCTGTCTGTGCAATGGCAGGTGGCCAGTGACCAGCGTTTCAACAATATTGCCGCTTCTGGCAACACTCAGACCGGTCCTGAGCGCGATTACACCGTGAAAGTGGACGCCACTGGTCTGGAAGCGGGTAAAACCTATTTCTATCGCTTTGTCGCTGAAGGCGTAGAAAGCATCATCGGTCGCACCCGAACGTTGCCATCAGCAGGTGTGGAACAAACGCGGCTGGCAGTCGTGTCCTGCTCAAACTACCCACAGGGCTACTTCAATGCCTATAAGGAAATCGCGGCTCGCGACTGTGATGCGGTGGTGCACCTGGGCGATTATATCTATGAGTATGCCGATGGGGGCTATGCCAACCCGGAGGCTCTGGACAAAGGACGTCACGTTCAGCCGCTGCATGAGATTGTGTCGCTGGAAGACTACCGCATGCGTTATGGCCTTTATCGTACTGATGAAGATCTGCAGGCTGTGCATCAGGCGCACCCCTTCATTTGTGTCTGGGATGATCACGAGATCACCAACAATACTTACAAAACCGGCGCCCAGAATCACAACCCGGAGCAGGGTGAGGGTGATTTCGATCCACGCCGCCGCGCTGCCATTCAGGCGTTCTATGAGTGGTTGCCGATACGCGAACAAAGCAGCGTAGAAGAAGGCGCCATTTATCGCAGTTTTGATATTGGTGACCTGGCCTCGCTGATCATGCTCGATACCCGTCTGGTTGGACGCGATGAGCAGCTGACTTTCGCCATGGATGTGGAGACGTTGCGCGAACGCCTGGCCGATCCTGAGCGAACTATCCTGGGGAGCACGCAGGAAGACTTCCTGGCTGAGGAACTGCGCCGCTCCAAGGACGCCGGTATTCCCTGGCAGGTGATCGGCCAGCAGGTCATCATGGGGCGCAAGAATATCCCAGTCGTCGAAGACGAAGAATTTCCGGAAGACGTACGTGAAGCGGCAATCACAGGCCGCTATGCCATGCTTCGCGAACGTGGCAGAGAACAGTTCCCGTTGAACCTGGATGCCTGGGATGGCTACCCGGCCAACCGGGAACGGGTGCTACAACAATTCCGTACGCTGGCCAATAACGCCGTCGTGCTCGCTGGTGATACCCACAGCTCCTGGGCCTTCGATTTGCACGATGAGCAGGGTGATCCCGTTGCGGTTGAATTCGGCACACCGGGTGTGACATCGCCCGGGTTTGAGGGCTTCATGCCGCTGCCGGAAGAAAAACTGGTGGAGTTCTTCATGCGCGACAGCCCGGAAATGCGCTTCATGCGCGGCATGGGCCGCGGCTGGATGGAAGTGGACATCACCCGCGATGAAGTTGCCACCCAGTTCTTCTATGTCTCAACGGTGCTTGAGCCGGAGTATGAGGTAGAGGAGAGCACGCGGCTGGTCAGTAAGGCGGGGGAGCATGTGATTCGCTAAACTGAGGATCTGAGAGATTGCACGGTTACTGGACTACCGGTGAGGGTTTTGAGAAAGAGCCTGGCCTGAGCCGAGATACTCAATAGAAGCCATCATTGAGCAGCTAGAAGGGTATATGTCGATTATTTGGAAAATATCGACATATATTCTTGACGTGTCGATACTATCGACATAAGCTCAAATCATGTCGATAAAATTAAAATTTATAAAGATATGAGCTGGCATCCTGAAAAGCCGTATAACGACCTTCCTTTGCTACCCCCAGGCGTTGAGCTGGAAACCAAGACCGTGCTTAAACGCTGTATTTCTGCCCGGGCCGCCCTTGCTGAGCTCAAGCAAGCGGCAGCGCTTATCCCTAATCAGGCTATGCTGATTAACACCTTGCCTATCCTGGAAGCCAAAGACAGCTCAGAAATCGAAAACATTGTCACCACCACCGATAAGCTTTTCCAGTATGCCGGTAGTGATGAGGCGTCTGCGGACCCTGCCACGAAAGAAGTACTTCGCTATCGCAGCGCGTTGTATGAAGGATGGCAAGCATTGGCCAGCCGCCCCATTAACACCAATATGGCTGAATCGATCTGCAGTCAGATCAAAGGTGTCGATATGGCGGTGCGGAAAGTACCAGGCACTGCGCTGGCTAATGATCGCACGGGTGAAATCATCTCTACCCCGCCGGCTGGTGAAAAGGTGCTCAGAGATCTGTTGAGTAACTGGGAAAGTTTTTTGCACAAGCTACCCGAGCTCGATCCACTGATTCGTATGGCTGTAATGCACTACCAGTTTGAGGCGATTCATCCGTTCACTGATGGTAATGGCCGTACAGGGCGAATCCTCAATATTTTGTATTTGGTGCATGAGGAGCTGCTGTCGCTGCCTATTCTGTATTTGAGCCGCTATATCATTGCCAGCAAAGACCAGTACTATAGTGGCCTGTTAGCCGTAACCAAAGAGCAAGCCTGGGAGCCCTGGTTGCTGTATATGCTTGATGCGGTTGAAAGCACGGCAAAATGGACCACACAAAAGATACTCAGCATCCGTGCCCTGTCTGACCATACGGCGGATTATGTGCGAGCGCAGTTGCCGAAAATTTATAGCCGCGAACTGGTTGATACGATCTTTGAGCAACCCTACTGCCGCATCAGCAACCTGGTAGACGCAGGCATCGCCAAACGTCAGACAGCTTCGGAATATCTAAAAAAATTGGTGGGAATTGGAGTGCTGGTAGAGCAGCAGGCGGGGAGAGAGCGGCTTTATATTCATCCAAAGTTGATTCAACTGGTGACGGTGGATCACAATGAATTTGAGCCGTATGAATAAACATACCGACCACTGGACACTCAGTGAAAAAAAGTATTTGATATAACGGATTGTGTAAGCATGTTCGAACAAACTTTTAAAGCGATAGACGACGTCCTGTGGAAAGATGCTGGATGCTCCAGCGAGCTCGATTACACGGAGCAAACCAGCTGGATGCTCTTCCTTAAGTACCTTGATGACTTTGAACAAGACCGAAAATTCAACGCGGAGCTCGAAGGCAGGGAATATCAGTACATCATTGCCCCAGAACACCGCTGGAGTGGTTGGGCCGCCCCCAAAGACGCGAACGGCAATTTCGACCACAATAACGCGCTGACTGGCTCCGACCTGATTGACTACGTTGATGGCGAACTGTTTCCCTACCTGAAGGGTTTTAAGAAAAGCGCGGACAGCCCAGACACCATTGAATACAAAATTGGTGAGATCTTTGGTGAGATCAAAAACAAGATTCAGAGCGGCTACTCATTGCGAGATGCCCTCGAAAAAATCGACGAACTGCGCTTTCGCTCCCAGGAAGAAAAGCACGAGCTCAGCCACCTCTACGAAACGAAAATAAAAAACATGGGCAACGCTGGGCGCAACGGTGGCGAATACTACACACCGCGTCCCCTGATCCGTGCCATGATCGACGTCATCCAGCCTAAGATTGGCGAGACCATTTACGATGGCGCGGCGGGGTCAGCGGGCTTTCTTTGCGAAGCTTATGATTACCTCAGGCAGGGCGGTCGTGACCAAAAGAAACTGTCCACTAAAGACCTTAAAACGCTACAGGAGCGTACCTTCTACGCCAAGGAGAAGAAATCCCTGGCCTATGTCATCGCTATCATGAATATGATTCTGCACGGCATCGAGACCCCCAACGTCATTCATACCAACACCCTGGCGGAAAATCTGCAGGACATACAGCCCAGCAGTCAGCACGACATCATCCTGGCCAATCCCCCCTTTGGCGGCAAAGAGCGCAAAGAGGTACAGCAGAACTTCCCCATTAAAACCGGCGAAACTGCCTTCCTGTTTCTGCAGCACTTTATGAAGGCCCTCAAGCCCGGTGGCCGCGCCGCCATCGTTATCAAAAACACCTTTTTAAGTAATACCGACAACGCTGCCATTGCCCTCAGAAAAGAGCTACTGCAAAACCACAATCTGCACACTGTGCTCGACTGCCCCGCCAAAACCTTCCTTGGCGCGGGGGTGAAAACCGTGGTGCTGTTCTTTACTAAAGGCGAGCCGACGCAAAAAGTCTGGTACTACCAACTCGACCCCGGTCGCAGTCTGGGCAAAACCAATCCGCTCAATGACAATGACCTGAAAGAATTTGTAGAGTTACAGAAGAGGTTTGAGGATTCGGAGAAATCATGGTCGTTCAATGTGGCGGATTTGGATCAGATAACATGGGATCTGTCAGTAAAAAACCCCAATGCCAAAGAAGAGACTAAAATTCGCGAGCCGAAAGAGATCATTGCCGAGATTATTGCGCTGGACAAAGAGAGCGAGGCGATACTGGCTAAGATTCAGGAGCTGGTGTGATAGTTTGGCCAATCAAAACAATAGGCGAAACCTGTGATTTGATGACGGGAGGTACGCCAAGTAAATCAAAACCAGAATATTTTGAAGGTGGCGATATAATGTGGCTGGTTTCCGGTGACATTCATAAACAGGAAATTCACGACTGTGATGGGCGGATAACCGAAGCAGGACTGCAAAATTCGAGTGCCAAGTATCTGCCAGAAAGTTCGGTCATGATGGCGCTCAACGGTCAAGGAAAAACTCGTGGCTCAGTGGCCATACTTCGAGTCAAAGCAACATGCAATCAGTCACTGGTGAGTATAAACCCAAGAGATGAAAATATATTATTGCCAGAGTTTCTATATATTTATCTTCACGGGAAGTATGAACAAATAAGAGAGATGACAGGTGATGGTGGTAACGACCGGCGAGGGTTAAATATGCCACTAATTCGGTCAATTATTATTCCGTTACCGCCAATAGAAGAACAAAAACGCATCGTCACCACCCTCGATCAGGCCTTTGCCAACATCGACAAAGCCCGCGTCTTAACCGAACAAAACCTCAAAAACGCCCGCGAACTGTTTGAAAGTTATTTGCACCAGCTGTTTAGTCAGCGTGGGGAGGGGTGGGAAAAGACGACCCTGGGCAGGGCAACCGGGGGGGTGTTTACCGGTCCGTTTGGCTCTTTGCTTCATAAAAGTGACTATATTGAAAATGGTATTCCGTTGGTAAATCCGGCGCACATAACGCCTACAGGTATTGAAGCTGACTATCGTAAAACAGTATCGGATAAAACGGCGGATAAACTCTCAAGTTACGTGATGCGAGTAGGGGACATTGTTATTGGTCGAAGAGGTGAAATGGGGCGTTGTGCTCTCATAAACGATGAAGAAGACGGGTTTTTATGTGGGACGGGTAGCTTTTTTATGAAGTCTTCTGACCGTGTTTTTGGAAACTATCTCGTGAGATACTTGCGCTCAAACTTTTGTAGAGTTCGACTAGAACGCATTGCGGGCGGCGCGGTTATGCCAAACTTAAGTAACTCGGATCTGAGTAATTTTAGCTTCTACCTACCCCCGGTTGAGCAGCAGAAAGAGATTGCTAAATTAATCGATGAAATTTCATTGCAGTTAGAGTTGGTGGTAGAGAATTATGGCAAAAAGATTGCAGCGCTAAACGAACTAAAAAAATCTCTATTACAAAAAGCCTTTCCCGGAGAACTAACAAAAGATAACAAAGAGGCCGCTGCCTAATGTCCGCTCTCCACCCCATTAAATTTGAAGAGTTCAAGTCCGGGCAGCGAGTCCAGCAATACCAATACAGAAGTTTTGGCCCGACGCGAATTAATCGCGAATGGTACTGGGAAGACCCGCTAATTAATACATTGCTGGAACAGGCATCCCGTGCGCTGGCGGAGTTGGATGCCTTTACGTTGATTGTGCCGGATGTGGACTTGTTTATTCAGATGCACATCACCAAGGAGGCCAACACCTCGTCGCGTATTGAGGGCACGCAAACGCAAATGGATGAAGCCGTGCTGGAGGCCGAGCAACTGGCACCGGAAAAGCGCGACGACTGGGCAGAGGTGCGCAACTATGTGCAGGCCATTAACGAGGCAATCGTTGAGCTGGAAACCCTGCCGTTATCCAATCGCCTGCTAAAACGTACTCACGAAATTTTGATGCAGGGCGTGCGCGGCGAAAATAAAACCCCGGGTGATTTTCGTGTAAGCCAAAACTGGATTGGCGGCAGCGGGTTAAAAGACGCGGCCTTTATACCTCCCCACCAGGGTTTGGTGCCAGAATTAATGGGCGATTTGGAGCTGTTCTGGCACAACGAGCACATCCATGTACCCGAGCTGATCCGCATTGCGCTTAGTCACTATCAATTTGAAACAATTCACCCGTTTCTGGATGGCAACGGTCGGATTGGCCGCTTGTTAATTACGCTGTATTTGGTCAATAAAGGTTTGCTACGCAAGCCCTCCCTGTATTTGTCAGACTTTTTCGAACGCAATCGTGGCAGCTATTACGATGCGTTGACACGGGTGCGCGAATCTAATGATGTGCTGCATTGGGTGAAGTTTTTTCTCCAGGCAGTGATAGAAACCGCGAATAATGGCAAGCAAACCTTCGAGTCGATTTTGCGCTTACGCCGAGAGATGGATAGCTTACTGTTTGCTTATGGTAAGCGTGCGGAGAATGCGCAAACCTTACTAAAACACTTGTACCGTCGCCCGGCGATTACGGCCAACGATGCCGCAGAGCTATTGGGAGTTAGTCATCAGACGGCTTCCTCCTTATTGAAAAAGCTTGTCACCGACGGCGTGTTAGTAGAAGTAACGGGGTATCAGCGGAACCGGGTATTCTTCTTTGATCGGTATCTGGGGTTATTTACTTCGTAAATTAAGGAGAGCAGGCTTACATACAACACTCCATATGTAAAGATACGGCTCAAAACTTTACATATAGGTTTTTATATGTGAGATTAAGCCAGCCGTCCATACATATGAGAGATTCTGTGTAAGTTTGCTCTAACTTGAGCGACATAAGTAATAGGCATTTATGACCATGAACGAAGCGGATACCAGAGCCAACCTCATTGACCCCAAGCTGGTCGATGCTGGCTGGGGCAAGGTGGAGAACAGCTATATCCGCCGTGAGGTCAGTATTACCCAGGGCAGGATTATCGGCGGCGGCAAACGCGCTTCGGCATTAAGCAGCGACTATGTACTGGAATATCAGGGCCGCAAACTGGCGGCGATTGAGGCGAAAAAAGAGAGCCTGAGCTATACCGAGGGGGTGCGGCAGGCCAAAGAGTACGCCCTGCGTCTGCAGTGCCGTTTTGGCTATGCCACCAACGGTCACGATATCTATCAGATGGATATGCTCACCGGCGAGGAAAAGCTGGTCGAACAGTTCCTGGGCCCGGATCAGCTCTGGCAACTGACTTTTGATCCTGTCCAGAGGCCTGGTGGTGAACAGCCCGAGCCCGACTTTGCTGCCGTCTGGCGTGAGCGTTTCGCCCAAATCCCCTTTGAATGCAAAGGCGATTGGCAGCCCCGTTACTATCAGGAAAACGCTATTAATAATGCCCTGGAGGCTATCGCTCAGGGAAAACAACGTATCCTGCTCACCCTGGCGACGGGTACTGGCAAAACCTGTATCGCGTTTCAGATGGCCTGGAAACTGTTCCACAGCCGCTGGAGCCTAAGCGCACAGCGCCAACCCGATGCCGCCAAAAAACGCCCGCGTATCTTGTTTCTGGCCGACCGCAACGTGTTAGCGAATCAAGCCTTTAACGACTTTGGCCCCTTTGGTGAAGATGCTATTGTGCGACTGGAGCCGGGTGAGATAAAAAAGAAAGGGTCAGTTCCCAAGAATGCCAGTGTGTTCTTCACGATCTTTCAGACCTTTATGTCCGGTACGGATGCAGATGGCAATCCCTCTCCCTATTTCGGTGATTATCCGAGTGACTTTTTCGACTTTATTATTGTTGATGAATGTCATCGCGGTGGCGCCAATGACGAAAGTACCTGGCGTGAAATACTTAACTACTTCTCCCCGGCGGTACAACTGGGGTTAACCGCTACCCCGAAGCGCACCGTTAACGCCGACACTTACGCTTACTTTGGTGAGCCCGTATACAGCTATGCACTGAAAGATGGGATTAACGATGGCTTCCTGACTCCGTTCAAGGTGCTGCCCATCGTCGGTACGATGGACGAATACATTTATACTCCCGGTGACGGTCTGGTCGTCAAAGGCGAGCCAGAGCCAGGTAGAGTGTATAAAGAAGCCGATTTCAATCGCATTATTACCATCCCTGAACGGGAGAAAATGCGAGTCCACTACTGGATGGATCGGTTTAATCCTCATGAAAAAACCATCGTGTTCTGTGCCACCCAGGAGCACGCAGGTATCGTCAGAGATTTCATCAATCAATACGCTGTCGAAAAGGGCTGGACGAGCAATCCCGGTTACTGTGTCCGAGTGACCGCGAATGACGGTGTGTCCGGTGAGAATGACCTGAAGACCTTTCAGGACAACGAAAAAACGATCCCGACCGTCCTGACGACATCTCGTAAGCTATCGACGGGCGTGGATGCTCGCAATGTGCGCAATATTGTACTGATGCGACCGTGTAACAACATGATCGAGTTCAAGCAGATCATTGGCCGCGGCACGCGAATGTATGAGGGTAAAGATTATTTCACCATCTACGATTTTGTGAAAGCGCATTACAACTTCGCTGATCCTGAATGGGATGGTGAACCACTGCCACCAGAAGATGAACGTGTCATTTGTGAGCGTTGTGGAAAGAGCCCTTGTGAATGTGAAAAAGGGGGCACGGAAGAGGGTATTTGCCCCGTTTGCGAAAATAGCCCCTGCTCTTGTGAAAAGCCACCACCTGAGCCTTGCTTAGATTGCGGGCAACGCCCCTGCGTGTGCGAAAAGAAAGTTGTTATTCAGCTGTCAGATGGCAAGGCAAGACAGATTAAACATATCTACTCTGCCATGTACTGGAGTCCCGAAGGCAGACCCATTACGGCCAGAGAATTCCTCCAGCGTATGTTTGACGACCTTCCTCAATTTTTCTCTGACGAAGAACAGCTCCGTCGGATCTGGAGCGACCCAACAACCCGTGAAAAACTTCTCGAAGACTTAGCAGAAGCAGGTTATGACGAAGACAAACTTGAAGGGATGAAAGACCTGATCGATGCCAAAGACAGTGATGTCTACGATGTCCTGGCTTACGTAGCTTACGCTACAGAAATACATACTCGGATCGAGCGCGTAAAAGAAGCCAGACCATCAATTTTTCAGGCCTACTCAGACTACAAACAACGCAAGTTTATTGACTTCATTCTAGAGAAGTATGTTCAGGATGGAGTGGGGGAGCTGTCGCCTAACAAGATGCGCAGCCTGTTGGAATTAAAGTACAACACAATAAGCGATGCGGCGACAGAGTTAGGTCAACCTGGTGAAATCAGAAACACCTTTGTTGGTTTCCAGCGATACTTGTATTCAGTATAACGGTATCTTGCATAGTGGTGTACTAATGTTGAGCCGATTAATTCCTTGAAGTAGCTTGCTCAGCTTCCACTGTAGAATTGTCAAAAATTCCTTGGAATTCCGCATAGGCATCAGGATCAAATAGCCTGCATGACGCTAGTCGTTGCGCTGGTAGTACAGTCATAAAATGCTCTGTATCCAAATGCGATAACGACTTACTCATTGATTCATATAGTTGGTCATAGAAGGTGGTGAAGTAAACCTTCTGTTTATCGTCCCTGAACCCGGTTACGACAGGTATGATACTAAAGTATTTCCTGGGGTCTTTTGCTGGGTCAGAAACTCTGTATACCCAGCCCACGTAAACCTTGCCGTCTTCAAGCGTAATCATCACCATGAAATTTGTTTCCATGGCGTTGACTAGTAACCACTCAAACTCGTTTTCTTGCAGAGCATCTAAATAGTATTCGTATTCATTGGTGAATTTATTGAAAAGTTTTGCGATTAGAAAAGCAAAGAATGGGGACGTTAGTAAAACTTGGATCACAAAAGAAGCAGTGTCGTCGAGCAGATAATTGAACGGACCTCTCCAACTATCTGGTATGAAGTGCAGTAGACCAAAAAAGAATAACGATGTAACAACACAAACCACCAATCCCCAAAATGCTGCGCGAAAATATAGCTTGTGGCCATCCTCTCGAGCTAAACGATAGCGGGTAGCTTCCCATTCTTTAATGAAGTTAAATCCGGCAACCAGGCCCAATAAGAATAATGGAGAGTAGCCAATGTCCATATGTGCTACCTAGAGTTGTTGTAGGGATTTAGGAAGGTTGTAGCTGTTTCTTGAAAGCCGCGATTGCTCTTAATTGGTTCTGAGCAGTGCTGGATTGGATAATGGTAGCTGGGTCTTTATATGCACCACCTGTCTTGGATACGATGACCCCAGATTTTTTCAGCGACTCGGCCGCTTTTTGTCGAGACTTATTGATGCCTGACATAATAATTACCCAATAGTGGAAATTGCTTAGTTTTATAAATCACTATAACCAAGAATAGCGCAAATGCAAGATGGTTGCTTGAAAGGTAATCGAAGAATTATGGTGCCCAGGAGAGGACTTGAACCTCCACGCCCTTGCGAGCACTAGCACCTGAAGCTAGCGTGTCTACCAATTCCACCACCTGGGCATTTAGGGATGGAGCAAAACAGAGCGCGCATTTTGCCCATATGAGGGGCGCTTGTCAACGGATTCGGGCGTAATTTTTCACTTTTCAGGTGTTTTTTGGGGTGTTATGTCCGGGGTCAGCAGGTGGCGCATGGCCCGGCCCAGGGTTGTGCCAAACACAGAAGCATGATCCTCTCCCGGGTAGACCGCATACTGTACCTGCTCTTCACTCAGTTGGGTGGTTAATGATTCACCTAGGGCCAGCAAGTTAGAGACCATGCCGCGCGCCTGACGCCGTTCGGCAATCTCTTCTGCCTTGGGGTGGCCATGCTGCCAGGGTGCCAGGGATTCTTCCCATTCGCCCACGGCAAGAAATACCCGTGGCAATTTCCCCGAAACTTCCTTTTTAGATGCAGGCTCTGCATTTTCTTCATTTGTGATTTGTTGCTGCCATGTCCCGCTGTTCAGGGCGTTCAGGGTGTCCGGGTTGTGCCACAGCGACGGGCTGATCGCGGCGTAGCCCTGAAAGGTGGCCGGGTGATTGGCCAGTACCCAGGTCGTGAAATAACCAGCCAGGGAGTGTCCCAGCAGACATTGTTGCTGCGGATCAACCGGGAAGAGACGCTGAATCAGCGGGCTTAATTCAGTTTTAATGAAATCCAGAAAGTCAGACGCGTTTATTCCCGCTATAGTTTCGGCCGGCGTTTTTAATGAAGTGGAATTGACGACATCGGAATAAAGCTGTTTGCGTAGCGCTGTGTCATATAGTGCCCCCGAGTCACCGTCAATGCCGACAATAATCGCGGGGGCGACCCGGGTGGCGTCTGGGCGGCGGCTCAGGCGGCGGTTGGTCTCCACCACGGTGGCAAAACTGGCATTGGCATCCAGTAAATAAAGTGCCGGGAAGCGGTGACTATTGGCTGTCAGGTTCTCTGCCTGGGCCTCCATGCTGTCGGTTAATGGCCGTGCGACACGGATTCTCAGCGGAACAGAGGCCAGATTCAGCGTGAAACTGATGGCGTTAGGCAGGCTGCATTGTGCAACGGTTCCTTCGATATCGGGGAATTGTGAAGAAAGGTTGTCGGTTTTCTGCACCATTGCGCACTCTCTGTAACAAAAAGTCAGTTGCCAATATAAAGGAGAATCGTTATCATTTTCACCCTGTTTTGCACGATACGTGCTTTTGGGAATTGTAACCTATGCAGTACGAAAGGTTTGCTGTCTTTAAACACTACGGTCGATTTATTCAGCAGTTCATAGTTTCAGCGCTTTCTGCTTTACCTTTAGTGGTGGCTACGGCGTTAGTTGCTACGGCGCTAATGGCGACCACATCAGTTGCGCTGGCGTCTCAGACTGTCACGGATGTGCGTGGCCGAACGGTAGAAGTGCCGGACGCAGCCAGTCGCATAGCGATTGATGATGGGCGCTTCCTGATTGCGCTATCCCTGATCCATGAAGATCCGGTCAGCATCCTGGCTGCCTGGGCGCATGATGCCAACCGTCTCGGGGCAGATGTCTATGCCGATTGGCAGGAAAAATACCCGGCGCTGGATGAGCTGCCTCGTATTGCCAGTTCCGCTGGTGCCTTCAATGTGGAATCCATTCTGGCTGCCGCCCCTGATGTCATGGTGGTCTCTTCCGGCGCCGGTCCGAGTGAGGCGCAAGTGCAGCAACTGGAAATGGGTGGTGTGCCGGTTGTTTATATTGACTTCTTCACAGCCCCCTTTGAGAACCTGGAAACCAGTCTGATGTTGCTGGCCACTATGACCAATCGTGAAGACGAAGCTGAGTCCTTCCTGGCCTTTCGTCGGGCGCGACTGGATGAGATACAGACCAGGGTTGCCAGCTTGAGTGAAGAGGATCGTCCTACCGTGTTTCTGGAGCCGCACGCCGGCATGAGCAGCGACTGCTGCAACTCGCCGGGGCGGGGCAACATGGGCGATTTTATTGAATTTGTCGGTGGCCACAATATTGGCGCCGATGTGATTTCGCAGGCATTTGGTCAGTTGAACCTGGAATATGTCATTGCCAGCGACCCGGATGTTTATATCGCCACGGGTGGTCCTCACCTGGAGCGTGCCGGTGGCCTGGTGCTGGGGTCGCGTTACTCGGAATCAGAGGCGCGTCAGTCACTGGTTGGCGTGTCCGAGCGCACCGGTATTTCTTTTCTGACATCAGTCAGCAAGGGGCGGGTGCATGGCTTTTCGCACCAGCTGATCAACTCGCCCCTGGATGTCGTTGCCATTGAAGCATTTGCCACCTGGATTCATCCGGAGCTGTTCGCCGATATTGATGTGGCGGCAACACTCGAAGCGATCAATACACGTTATTTGCAAGTCCCGTACCGCGGCACTTACTGGGTTGATATCAAGCCGAATTAACAAAACCAGCCAGATAAAGAGATGTTGCCAGAGGGTGTTTGTTTGACTCCTCCGAGGTAAATGTCTCGCCGAACCAGATGTTGGAAATGCGGTATTACATTAAGTAAGTCTCATTATTAACCAAGGAGTTTGATATGAGAGCTGTACGTCAATTCGGCAAGATTGCCGCGCAAACCACGCTGGCAGCCAGCATGCTGCTGACTGCTGCCATTGCCCAGGCACACCCGGAAATTACCGCAACCGAAAAAATGCCAGTCGCTGGCCTGTATGAGATCAAGTTCAACCAGGCGGCGGATGTGCTCTATGTGGCTGCCACTGGCAGTCGCGGTGAAGAAAACGCGGCGCGCATTCTGGTGCTTGATCCTGAGTCTCTGGCCGTGCAAAGCGAGTACGACGTGGGTGAAACTGCATTGTATGGTCTGGCCGTGAATAACCGTACCCAGACACTGTATGGAACGGCGACTCGTACCGGTCACATCGTTGCTCTGGACCTGGAAAACGGTGAAGTGAAAGGTATGGTCGGTGGTGATCGTGCTCACGTGCGACAGCTGGTTGTTGATGAAGACACTAACACCATTTATGCCTCTGTGGTCGGATCACGCCGCGAGACGGATAACCCGATCCCCAGCAGTTTGTGGGTGATTGATGGTGATGCGCATGAAATCACCAAGAAGATTGATATTCCTGGCACGTTGACGGGTCTGGATGTGGATATCGACGCGGGCCTGGCTTACATGACGGATATGAATGCCAATCACGTGGTGCAGGTTGATATCGATTCTGGCGACGTATTAAACCAGTGGCCAACCGGTGGTGAAAGCACAATCAATGTCGCTGTTGACCCAGAAGGGCAGCGTCTGTTTGTCATCAACCAGGGCAGCGGCACGCTGACCATCATGAATGCCGGCAACGGTGACGTCATTGAAACCATTGCAACGGGTGAAGGCGCACTGTCCGTAGCGTATAACCCGGATGCGAATCACATCTATGTGACCAACCGTCGTGCGGGTACTACCAGTGTAGTGGATGCGGAAAGCTATGAGATTGTCTCAAACCTGGCCACCGGTACGCTGCCACAATCCCTGGCGATCGACTGGGAAACCGAAGTCGTATATGTCAGCAACAAGGCGCGTGGTCTGGGCCGTAATGCTCCAGCCGATGCCGAGCCAGTGGTTGACGAAAATGGCGATACGGTTAATCGCATCATTCCCAACCATTAATAGTCCTACCAGCTAACCGGACGGATAGACGTTGTCGATGAGTTATTCCGATGTAGCAGAGCAGAGAGAGACCGGCCACGAGGTGGCCGGCTCAACAACTAATCCTGCAGGTAACCAGGGTGTGCAATCAGAGCGCGCCCGTGCCAATATTTTTTCGTCTGGGCAGCACGCATTCCTGCTGCGCTCACCAGGGCGCTCCATTCAGGCCAATGGCTGTCGATCCCAGTTGCCATCAGGTTCATCGGCAACGCTGGTGCAGCGTGTGCAGCAATTTTTTGCCACGAACCATCATGGCCCGGAGCTGTTGGTGGGCGTATTGCCCTTTGATCCCCAGGCTGAGGATTATCTGGTTCAGCCTGAAGAGCTGACTTATGCGCGTGTTAACGTTACCCCGCAGCCACCGGTTGCAGGGCAGTGGCGTGTTGAGCGGGCTCCAGGTGTAACGGAATACCAGTCGATGGTGTCTGCTGCGTTGGCGCAAATGGCAGCGAGCCAGCAACAATTACCAACCAGCAGCGCGAAACAAGCCTTGAGTAAAGTGGTATTGGCTCGCAGCTTGCTGGCAACAGCCTCTGAACCGCTGGATAGTTATGCGGTGCTCTCGCAATTGGCCAAAGACGAAGCGGTGACCGCATTTATTGCGAGTCTGCCGCCCCTCAACGGGCTGGCACGGCAGCTGGTCGGCGGAACGCCTGAATTACTGGTGTCGCGTCATGGGCACATTGTCAGTTCAAATCCTTTGGCCGGTTCGGCAAAACGTCACGCTGACCCTGCTGTGGATAAGGCAGCAGCTGAAGCGTTATTAAAGTCTGAAAAGGACCGCCGTGAACACCAGGTGGTGGTTGAATCAATCCTGGATAATCTGGCGCCTTTTTGTCGTCAGTTAAAAGCACCGGCCATGATGCAGCTCCAGTCCACTGCGTCCATGTGGCACCTGGGAACAGAAATTGAAGGTGTGTTGAAGAATGATGACACCTCTTCGGCGGAACTTGCCGTGGCATTGCACCCCACGCCCGCTGTCGGTGGCACGCCTGCCGATGAAGCTTTGCAGCTGATTCGCAAACTGGAACCGGTAGACCGTGGTTTTTACGCGGGCGCAGTCGGTTGGACAGACCGTCAGGGCGATGGCGAATGGTATCTCTCGCTGCGCTGTGGTGAAGTTTGTGCCAATCAGATTCGTCTGTTTGCTGGTGCTGGTATTGTTGCCGATTCAGACCCGGTGGCAGAAGCGGCAGAGACCTCAGCCAAGTTTGTCGCCCTGCTCAGTGCGCTGGGTATCGATGAGCAGGGTAACCCCTTGTCTAAATGAATCCTGACAAGGGCTGGCGCCCTCCCTGTAAAGCCGCAAAGGCAAGCTTGCTGTATAATGCCTGGCGAATTATCCAGCTTAGAATTTGTGCAGGGCCTGTTATCAGGCCTTAGCTTAAAGAAAGGTCAAGACGTTGATTCCATTGAGACAAGAGTGGCCAGAATCATTGGCAAGGCGTTACCGTGAAGCCGGTTACTGGACAGGGGAAACCTTTTGGGAGTTCCTGCAGCGCAGTGCTGAGACATGGCCTGAACACACAGCCGTGACAGATGGCCAGCGTCGCTGGAGTTATCAGCAATTGCTGCAACACGCTGAACAGGCCTCAGCCGCTTTTCTGGCAGCCGGCCTGAATCCCGGTGATCGTGTTGTCGTCCAGCTCCCCAATGTGCCCGAGTTTATCAGCGTGGTCTTTGGTCTGTTTCGAGCCGGCATGGTTCCTGTATATGCCTTACCGGCACACCGGATGACTGAGATAGCGCATTTTGTCAGCAAGGCGGAAGCAAGGGGTTATGTTTTCGTTGGCAAGCACGACAATTTTCAGTATGCCGACCTGGCGGCAGCATTGCTGGCTGATAAGACCTCTGGTTTGCAGGTGACGGTCGACATTGCTGACTGGGCGAAACAGGGCGGCCCATCGGCAAGTGAGGATCTGGTGTTGCGCAAAGCGCAGCCGCCAGCCAAAGTCAGTGCTTCCGATGTGGCCTTTATGCAAATATCCGGCGGCAGTACGGGGTTGTCCAAACTGATCCCCCGAACCCACGATGACTATCTGTATAGCGTTCGTGCCAGTGCCGAGATTTGCCAGCTCAATGAAAAAACGGTTTTCCTGGCCGCCTTACCCATTGCCCATAACTTTCCCATGAGTTCACCCGGTTTTCTGGGTGTTCTGTATGCCGGTGGCACGATAGTCATGGCGTCAGCACCGTCCCCGGATGTGGCATTCCCGTTAATTGAAAAAGAGCAGGTCACCATCACCGCACTGGTACCACCGCTGGTGCTGTTGTGGATGAAAGCGGTCAGCCAGATTGGCAATGGGGCTGAAACTGGGTCTGGAGCCGGAGAGTCCGGTCGCTGGAGCAAGGCGACGCTGTCGAGCCTGCAAATGGTTCAGGTCGGTGGTGCCAAGTTCATGCCGGAATCAGCCGCGCGAGTAAAGTCGGAGCTGGGTTGCGAATTGCAGCAAGTCTTCGGCATGGCGGAAGGGCTGGTGAACTACACCCGGCCCGGTGATCCTGAGCATTTGGTGATCGGTACACAGGGGCGGCCCATCAGTGATGCGGATGAAATACGCATTGTCGATGAACAGGATCAGCCGGTTTCTGAAGGGGAAGTCGGTCAATTACTGACACGTGGCCCTTATACAATTCGTGGTTACCATAATGCCGAGGAAGCCAATCAGCGCAGTTTTACGGATGAGGGTTTTTATCGCACAGGTGACCTGGTGAAGATGACGCCTGAGGGGTACCTGGTCGTTCAGGGCCGAGCGACGGATCATATCAATCGGGCCGGTGAAAAAGTCTCTGCTGAAGAGATCGAAGACCACCTGATTGCGCATCCGCAGGTTTTTGATGTTGCGGTCGTGTCGATACCGGATCAATACCTGGGTGAACGCAGCTGTGCCTTTGTTGTACCTGAAGGTGAGAAACCGCGCCCGGTGGCATTAAAAAAATGGATGCGAGAGCGCCATGTTGCTGATTTCAAGATTCCCGATCAGATTGTTTTTGTAGACTCTCTGCAAACCACGGCGGTCGGCAAAATCAGCCGCAAGCAGCTTCGTGCACAGTTGCGGGACAAGCATCTGCAATCGTTGTCAGGCTAAGATTAAGGTGCCGCCAAAGCATTGAACAGTGGCACCTTGTTGGTACTGAAATATTTATCGCAACAGCAACAGCAACAGCAACAGTTAAGGATTTATCATGGGCGTGCCTCGTATTGCTAACTACCCGTTGCCGGAGAAGTCACAGCTACCAGCGGCCAAGGTGGACTGGCAGCCAGACAGCTCTCGTGCTGCCCTGTTGATTCACGATATGCAGCAGTATTTTCTGGCCGCATTTAACCAGGGTGAGTCTCCCATTAATCCGGTGATCGCCAATATCAAGGCGCTGTTGGATATCTGCCATAAAAAAGGTGTGCCGGTCTTTTATACCGCGCAGCGTGGCAATCAGCAGCGTTGTGACCGTGGTTTGCAGGCAGATTTCTGGGGGCCAGGCATGAAAGCCGACGCTGCACATGAAACGATTGTGCCGGCGTTAACTCCGGGCGAAGATGATTTTGTGCTGGTCAAACACCGTTACAGTGCCTTCCAGCGCAGCAACCTGCTGACATTGCTGCAGGCCCGACAACGGGATCAACTGATTGTCACTGGTGTCTATGCTCAGATCGGTTGTCAGATCAGCGCGGCTGAAGCGTTTCAGCATGATATTGAACCATTTTTTGTGGCGGACGCCGTGGCAGCCTATTCGCAGGCACATCATGAACAGGCGGTGAACTATGTCGCTGGCTGCTGTGGGGTGAGTTTGATGACCGATGATGTCGTCAATGCTCTGGACAGCCATTGAACACTTATTTGACGCATCATGCTTCTGCATAACGTGATGTGTAAAAACTTTAGACAGGAAGAATCAAGATGACAGCCAAGCTGACACTGGAAGACATGCGAGCCGATATTGCCGAAATGGTGTATGACGAGCCGGAAAATATCGAACTGGATGACAACCTGATGGACCTGGGGCTGGATTCGATGCGCGTGATGACACTGGTGGAACGCTGGGATAAAAAAGGAGTGGAGCTGGACTTTACCCGTATTGCTGAGCGATTGACGCTGCGTGGCTGGTGGGAACTGGCACAAGATGCCCAGGGCCTGAGCCAATAAGGTCGTTCTCATTATGAGTGAAGTTTACCCCTTACTTGAAACGCAGGAAGGGCTCTGGTTTGCCCAGCGCCTGGATGCCATGAACCCGCTGTTTAATACCGGGCAACTGGTGCATATTCAAGGGGCACTGAATATGGCGCTGTTCGAGCAGGCGGTCAATCAGACACTGCTTGAAGCTGAGGCTCTGCATTTACAGTTTCGGGAAAAGGATAACGGTGAAGTCGAACAACTGGCCACCCGCTCTGATCCGGTGAAACTGGAACTGATCGACCTGAGCCAGGTTTCTGACCCGGACCAGGCCGCCCGCAATGCCATTGATCATGATACTTATTCCCCTGATGACCCGACCGCAGATACGCTGGCTGTTGAACAACTGTTTGTGCTGGGTGGTGACCGTTATATCTGGTACCGGCGTGTGCACCATTTGTTGATTGACGGTTATGGCATGACCTTGTTGAACAACCGGGTCAGTGAGTTATACCGGGAACTTGTTGAAGAGAAACCGGCAGGCAGCCCGCTGGGTAGCTATGCCAGTGTGGTGGCGGATGATGCGAATTACCGTCAGTCCTCACAGCGGGGAAAGGCAGCTGAATTTTGGCAGCAGTACATGGCCGGTGTGCCGGAAGTGGTCAGCCTGGCAAATGGCAGAGCCGTCAGTGTCAGTCGTTTTCATCGTCAAAGTCAGCTGTTGCCAGCAGTTTTGCTGAACAGTCTGCGGCAGCGAGCGGACTCAGCCGGGCTGCCCTGGCCAGACCTGGTGACTGCTTTAACGGCGGCATATTGCCAGCGTTTTATTGGTGAAGAAGAAATTGTGGTCGGCGTGCCTTACATGGGCCGCATGGGTAACGATAGCGCGCGCGTTCCAGCGATGATCATGAACGTCCTGCCTTTGCGCATTCATGAGCCACTACCTGAGCAGGGGGCGGATGCATTCTTCAAAACGGTTGCCCGGGATATGTTTCGGGCGCGCCGTCACGGTCGCTATCGCAGTGAGCAATTGCGTCGTGATCTGGGACTGCTGGGCGGGCATCGCCGACTGCATGGCCCGCTGATCAATGTCATGCCGTTTGAAAAACCGGTCAGGCTGTCTGGTGTGGAAACTGAGTTGGAAATTCTCAGCACAGGCCCGGTGGATGACATGACCTTCACCTTCCGGGGAGACGGTGAGAGCCGCTTGCTGCTCGAGATTGATGCCAACCCTGCTTTGTATTCAGAAGCTGACTTGCAGGCTCATCAGCGGCGTCTGTTAAGTTTTATTGAAGCCTGCTTGCAGGCTGGCGATGCGCCGCTGTCGTCATTACCACTGGCGACGCAGGAAGAACAACAAAAATGGATCAGGTCAGTCAACCAGACTGAACAGGCTGTTCCTGATGTCAGTTTGCCAGCGCTGATGGAGCAATGCTTTGCGCGTTACGCTGATCGTCCGGCATTGACGTTTGCAGCAGAGGTGGGTGGCACAGTACAAACATTGAGCTATGCCGAACTGGAGCAGCGTACCCGCGCTCTGGCGCAGCAGTTGCAACAGCAGTTGCAAACAGATGGTGCCGGCAAAGATCAACTGGTGCTGGTATCCCTGCCTCGTTCTCTCGAACTGGTCATTGCCTTGCTGGCTGTTGTGCGCGCCGGTGCTGCCTACCTGCCAATTGATCCGGCTCATCCCGACGAGCGCATTGCCAGGATCGTGGGTTCAGCAAAACCCTGCCTGGCACTAATCGCAGAAGATCAGCGAGCGCGTCTGACAGCCGTATCTGGCATGCCGGAAGCACTGGCACCTGAGCAGTGGCAACATTCGCCCGATGAATCGCAAGGCTCTTTGCCTGAGGTTGATCCGGCGAACCTGGCCTATGTGATTTATACCTCTGGCTCTACCGGTGAGCCCAAGGGTGTCATGATTGAGCACCGCGCTATTGTCAATCGACTGGAGTGGATGCGAACACAGTACGCTTTCAATGAAAGAGACCGGGTTTTACAGAAAACCCCGGCCACATTTGATGTCTCCGTTTGGGAGTTTTTCCTGCCATTTATCAGCGGGGCTGAACTTGTCGTTGCGCCACCGGAGGCGCACAAGAACCCGGCTGACATTGCCGCACTGATTCGTCGCTTCAATATTTCCACGCTGCACTTTGTGCCATCCATGCTTAACGTATTTGTTGCTGAACCCTCAGCGCACGGACTGGCGGTGCAACGTGTATTTTGCAGCGGGGAAGAGCTGACGCAAGGGCTATGTGAGCGTTTTCATCAGACGGTTAGCGCTGAGCTTCATAACCTCTACGGCCCGACGGAAGCGGCTGTTGATGTCAGTTACTGGCAGGCAAAGCCCGGTGATCGCCGTCAGCCGGTGCCAATCGGTGCGCCGGTCTGGAATACCCGTCTTTATGTGTTGGATGAACAGTTGCGCGCCCTGCCTGCTGGGGTAACAGGTGAACTCTATCTGGCGGGCCGTCAATTGGCCAGAGGTTACCTGGGACGTGAGGACCTGACCGAAGAGCGCTTTATACCGGATCCCTTTGTAAGTGGTGAGCGTATGTATAAAACCGGAGACCTGGCCCGGTGGGTTGAGGATGGTGTGGCTGAGGGTGGTGTGGTTGAGTACCTGGGCCGTTCGGATCATCAGGTAAAAATTCGTGGCTTGCGGATTGAGCTTGGCGAAATCGAAACCGTGCTGATGGCGTCGGGCTTGGTCGAGCAGGTCGGTGTCCTGGTTCAAGAAGGCAGTGCCGGTCAGAAACTGATTGTTGCATATCCCGTTCCAGCAGAAAGTTATGATGAGACGAAATTACTGGCCTTTGCCAGAAGCCGTCTGCCCGATTATATGGTGCCAGCGGCGGTGGTTACGCTGCCATCTTTGCCGGTAACCAGTAACGGTAAACTGGATCGGCGCGCCTTGCCTCAGCCAGAGATGATCTCGCCGCAGGGCAGAGCGCCCATCGGTGAGACTGAGATTAAACTGGCGGCATTGTTTTCAACGCTGTTGAAACTGGAAGACGAGATCAGTGCCGAGAGTGATTTTTTTGCGCTGGGCGGTGATTCTTTGCTGGCAGTACAGTTGATGCAACGTATTCAGGTGCAGTTCGGCATGGACCCGGGGCTGGGTGCTTTGTTTGAAAATCCGGTACTGGCTGAGCTGGCGTCTTTGATAGATGCCGGCCACCGGGAAACGGATAACGGCCTGCAGCCTGTCATCCGTCTTGCTCAGGGGAATGATAACCATGTGCCCCTTTTTGTGGTGCACCCTGCCGGTGGTATTGCCTGGTGTTATCGCCAACTGGCAGCGCTGATGAGTGACGAGCGATCTGTCTATGGTTTGCAGGCGCCATCCCTCGATCAGGGGCAACCATTGCCAGAAAGTATTGATGCCCTGGCCATGACTTATGTTGATCACATGCTGGCGATCTGCCCGGATGGGCCTTATCACATCATGGGCTGGTCAGTGGGTGGCATCATTGCCCAGGCGATGGCGGTCAGGTTAAAACAGCTGGGCAAGCCTACTGGCGTGATTGCCATGCTCGATTCTTATCCCAGTGAGTGCTGGCGGGCAGAAGCAGAACCGACAGCCGAAGAGGCGCTGGGCGCCTTGCTGGCCATTGCCGGCTTTATTCCGGAGGATTACCCAGAGCTGAAAACACGTGAGCAGATTGTTGAGTTTTTGCGACAGAGCGGCAGTCCGCTGGGCGCATTACCGCCTGTTGTACTGGACGGTGTTATCCGGGTCGTGCTGGATGTGAACCGACTGGTGCGAGGGCACTACCACCAGTTTCTGGATGCCGACCTGCTGCATGTCTGTGCCGCACTGGATCATCAGGATAGTGAACTGCATCCTGATTTGTGGAAAGGTTATGCCAGGCAGTTGGAAGTCGTGAACGTGCCTTTTCTGCACGGCCAACTGACGGGCCCGGAAGCATCCACACAAGTGGCTGACATTTTACTGACACGAATGAAAGCGGTCGAACAAACCACCATGGTGATCGATTAACAGGAGAGGCATGATGCAAGAGCATGACAGAGGACTGGCAGGCAAGGTTGCACTGGTCACCGGTGCGGCGGCAGGCATCGGTGAAGCTGTTGTTCGACGCCTGCATGCAGAGGGCGTGCGGGTGGTTGCTACCGATATTAATGAAGTAGGCCTGGCATCGCTGCAGGCGGAACTCGGAGACCAGGTTCGAACGCTGGTACTGGATGTGCGCGACAGCGCTGCCGTGAATCAGTTGATCGATGATGTTGAGTCGCAGTGGGGCAATATCGACCTGGGAGCCAATGTGGCGGGCATACTCAGCACGGATTCGGTATTGGAAACCAGTGATGAGACCTGGCGCAATGTCTTTGATGTCAATACCAATGGTGTCTTCTATGTGAGCCGCGCCTTGGGCGAGCGCATGAAGACACGTGGGCGCGGTGCCCTGGTCACCGTAGGTTCCAATGCTTCATTGGTGCCCAGGCAGTCAATGGCGGCTTATGCTGCCTCCAAGTCAGCGACGCATATGTTGATGCGCTGTCTGGGGCTGGAATTGGCACCGTTTGGTGTGCGTTGTAATACGGTGGCACCCGGATCCACCATGACGGCGATGCAGACCGGGATGTGGGAAGATGCTGAGACAGGTGCGGCGAATGTCATTCGCGGCTCGCTGGACACTTACAAGAACGGTATTCCACTGGGCAAACTGGCAACACCCGAAGATATTGCCAATGCCGTGGTGTTTCTGCTTTCCGATGAGGCTGGCCATATCACCATGGCCAACCTCACTGTGGATGGCGGAGCGACATTATCGACCTGACAGGCCCAATTTTTGCTCGATGATATTGACGAAAATACTGCCAGCGACCGGTAGCAGGTTGTCGTCAAAATCATATTCAGGGTTATGGCACATGGCGCTGTTTTGACCCAGGAACATATAAGCGCCAGGAGCCGCCTCGAGCATAAAGGCGAAGTCATCAGTGAAGGGGAAGGGGCCGGCATCCGGGAAAACTTTATCTTCCCCGCCCAGTACCTCGGCGCAAGCCTGGCGCGCCACCAGTGCGGCCTCGGGCGAGTTAAAGCACGGTGGTACCTCGGCCAGCTTGTTCAGTGTGATGTCGCAGCCTGTCATGGCGGCTATACCGTCACAGGTTTGCTGCAGTTTGTCGAACAGTCGCTGTTGCACGTCTTTGTCCAGCGCGCGCAGGGTGCCGCCAAGTACGGCCTGGTCAGGAATGATGTTATGATTGCTGCCGGCTTGCAGTTTGCAAACGGTGATAAGTGCAGTGTCGACAGGGGCGATATAGCGTCCTACTAGTGAAGATATTTCGGTGGCCAGACGTGCGGCAGCCTGAACGGGGTCAGTGGCCTGGAAGAAGGCCGCGCCATGGCCGCCAACGCCTTTGACCTCAATCTCCCAGATGATGAAGCCATTCAGCGTGGGACCAATGCGGACACCGGCTTCGCCGGGTTCGAGCATGGGCATATTGTGGAAGGCATAAACTTCATCGAAAGGGTGGTTTTTCAGTAAGCCATCGTTGATCATGGCGCTGGCGCCTTTGCCGTTCTCTTCTGCTGGCTGAAAGATGGCCACGACCTTGCCTTTGGCGGGTGGGTTGGAGGCCAGGTAACGAGCAGTGCCGAGCAGGGCAGCCGTATGACCGTCATGTCCGCAGCTATGAGAGCAGCCCGGCCTGGTAGAGGCATAAGGCGTGTTGCTGGCGTCTGTCATGGGCAATGCGTCCATGTCGGCTCGCAACGCAATGGTCGGTCCGGGTTTGCCGCTATCGATGGTGGCGACCACGCCGGTACCGCCAATGCCTTCGATGGGATCCAGACCGGCGTCGCGCAGTTGCTCTGCAACAAAGCGAGCGGTCTCGTGTTCTTCAAAAGCGAGTTCGGGAGTGCGGTGCAGCGTCTGACGCCATGCGGTCATTTGCGGCGCCATTTGTAGCAAGTCATCAACAAGTTTCATAAAGCAGTTAATCCGGAAGTAAATTTTGAGCAATATATCATCATCACAAGCGCTTCAACACCAGACGATACGCGAACAGTATCGTCGGCAGATGCTGCGCAAGACGCTGGTGGTCAGTGGACTGGCCATTGCCTGTGTGCTGACATTCCTTACTGACCTGGTCACAGGCCCCTCTTCGCTCAGCGCGATTCAGGTGATACAGGAGCTGTTCAGTCGCGGGACTTTGTCCGTGCCCCAATCCACCATCGTTTGGGAGTTGCGTCTTCCACAAGCCGCCATGGCGTTTCTGGTGGGTGCCAGCCTGTCGCTTGCTGGCGCTGAAATGCAGACGATTCTGAATAATCCCCTGGCCAGTCCTTTTACCTTAGGCGTGTCTTCCGCCGCCTCATTTGGTGCCGCGCTGGCCATCATCATGGGGATCAGCCTGCCCTTTGTCTCGGGCGACTGGATGGTACCGCTGAATGCTTTTGTCTGTGCATTCGGTTCGGTCTTGTTGCTGGAGATGATTTCCCGGCGCAAAGCGGCAGGTGCCAACACCGTCGTATTGTTTGGTATTGCGTTGGTGTTTACTTTCAATGCACTGGTGGCATTCATGCAGTTTGTCTCTTCACAGGAGGCACTGCAGCAACTGGTGTTCTGGAGCATGGGGTCGCTGGGGCGTTCCACCTGGACCAGCGTATATGCCCTGGTGGGTGTCATGCTGGTGACCTTGCCGTTCTCGCTGCGTTCTGCCAATCAGATGACCGTACTGCGCATGGGCGAAGACCGGGCGCACAGTTTTGGTATTAATGTCGCTCGGCTGCGCTTCATGGCGTTGATGCGTATCAGCCTGCTGTCAGGCACCGCCGTGGCGTTTGTGGGGACCATCGGCTTTGTCGGCCTGGTGGCGCCGCATATTGCGCGACTGATGCTGGGTGAAGATCATAAGTTCCTGCTGCCCGCCAGTGCGCTGGCCGGTGGCCTGGTGATGTCGCTGGCATCGGTGCTGAGTAAAACACTGGTGCCGGGCGTACTGTTACCGGTTGGCATTGTGACCTCCATTGTGGGTGTGCCGATCTTTGTGCTGCTGATTTTTCGCAGACAAAGTGCGATTTAAGCGGGAGGGTTGCCAATGACTGATATCGCCAGTTCAACACCGGAAAATTCGATGGCATGCGCTCCGGCATTGACTATCGAGCATTTGTCGGCCGGGTATCGCAACCGTCCGATTATCAAAAACCTCAGCCTGATGCCTATGCAGGAAGGGCAGGTTGTTTCCCTGATCGGACCCAATGCTGCGGGTAAAAGTACTTTGTTGCGAGCCATCGCGGGTCTCTTGCCGGCGACCGGGTCAGTTCGTTTGGGTGACGTGGAAATTCTGGGATTGCCATTGGTCGATCAGGCCCGGCACATCACCTATACCCCGCAGGAATTACCGCAACAGATTGCTTTGACGGTACTGGAAACGGTCATGGGCGCCTTGCAGGTGTCGCGTGAGAATCGCCAGGATGTGGATGCGGCCATGCAGAAAGCCATCGATGTGCTGGAACGCCTCGGTATCAGTCATCTGGCAATGGAGCAGCTGGATCGCCTGTCTGGCGGGCAGCGTCAATTGACCTCGCTGGCCCAGACCCTGGTGCGTGAGCCCAAGGTGCTGTTACTGGATGAGCCGATCAGTGCGCTGGATTTGCACTATCAGTTACGCGTTATGAAAGAGGTGCGTGAGATAGCCGCCGAAAAGCGCATGATTGTGCTGGTGGTGTTGCATGACCTGAGCATTGCTGCGCGCTGGTCAGACCGCATTGTGGTTCTGGCCAATGGTGCAGTGGTGGCTGAAGGCACGCCGCAGCAAGCCATTACACCTGAGGTATTGTCAGACGTTTACCAGGTCAAAGCCCGCGTTGAATCCTGCTCGCAAGGCTCGTTCACGGTCATGGTGGATGACGTGGTTTAAGGATTATTTCCTGGTCTTTTTTAAGCGACCTGCCATGCGTTTCAGCGTGCCGTCATTCTGGTATTTCTCATGAATGTAGACCATGGCAATATGGCCGACAATCAGCACCAGGAAAAACCACGCCAGTTCACCGTGCAGTGCATCTGCCAGAGCAATCGTCCACGCAATTTCCTGTCCCGTCTCGGCAAAAATCTCAATGCCGAAAGGTGCGAACCCTCGCCCTGAGCCGTACAGTCGAATGAACCCCAGTAGCGGTATGCATAGCATAAGCCCGTAGAGGGCCACATGTCCTGCTTTTGCCCAGTTGATGCCGCTGCCATAGCGAGGTGCTGAAACTGGCGGGATAACCCCGGGGCGGTGGTGACGGTTCAGCCAGAACCAGGCAAGGCGGAGCAGGATTAATACCAGTAGCGTTGAGCCCACAATAGGGTGCCACTTTACGAAAAATGCGACCAACGGCGTTCGACCTAATATTGCCCGTAATGTCATCCCCAGAAATTGCCAGAAAATCATCGCAGCCATCAGCCAGTGCAACACACGGCTGACAGAACCGTAGCGTAGATTGGTGTCAGCCCAGTTCGAGGGATGATTTGATTGACGAGTGTTGGATTGTGGGGAAGTCATATACTGCCTGCATAAATCTATGACGTGAAAATTGGGGTGACCCAATTCTAGCGGCAAGACCAGAAAAATCCCACCTCAATTGCAATATTGTGAGAATTTACCAGTATTTGCGCAGGTCTGGGTGTATACTGCCATTCAATATAACGATGAAAAAAGAGAGTGTGCCGACTAGATATGGCCAGAAAAAATAAAGATCCCCACGCTTCCCGGGAAGCGGAAAAATACGAAAACCCCATTCCAAGCCGTGAATTTATTCTGTCAATGATGGAAGAGATCGCCGAGCCTGTCAGTTATGAGTCGTTGTGCGAGGCCCTGAACCTGGCAGATGACCCGCAGCAAAGCGAGGCGCTGCGCCGTCGGTTGATTGCCATGTCACGTGATGGGCAGTTGATCAGCAATCGGCGGGGCGTGTTTGGTCTGGCGGATAAAATGGAGCTGATCAAAGGGCGCGTTCAGGGTAATAAAGAAGGCAGTGGCTTCTTTGTGCCACAGGACGGATCGGGTGATCTGTTCCTGCCCCCTAATGAAATGCTGCGTGTGTTTGATGGCGATATGGTGCTGGCGCGCGTTGCCGGAGTCGACCGGCGTGGCCGAAAAGAAGGCATGATCGTCGAGATCCTGGAGCGCCGGACGAATCAGGTGGTGGGCCGCTTTTATAAAGACAGTGGCTTTGGTCTGGTCGTGCCGGACAATCGTCGCATCAGCCAGGAAGTGTTGATACCTGAGAACGCCCAGGGCAAGGCCGAGGACGGCCAGTTTGTGGTTGCGCGCCTGACCAATTATCCGGACCGTCGCCGCAAGGCCACCGGCGAGGTAGTAGAAATCCTGGGCGACCACATGGCGCCGGGTATGGAAATTGATGTTGCTGTGCGCAGCCACGGCATTCCTCATGAATGGCCGCAAGCAGTTGAGTCTGCGTTGGGGAGTTTGCCAACCACAGTTTCCAAAGATGAACTGAAAGGCCGGCAGGATTTGCGCAAGCTGCCCTTTGTCACGATCGATGGCGAAGACGCCAAAGACTTTGATGATGCCGTGTACTGTGAGCCCGGTCCTCATGGGACGGCGAAGCTGTTTGTTGCCATCGCCGATGTGTCTCACTACGTAAAACCGGGTGAGTCACTGGATATCGAAGCACAGAATCGCGGTAACTCAGTTTATTTCCCGGGTCATGTGATTCCCATGCTGCCGGAAGTCTTATCGAATGGCCTGTGCTCCCTGAATCCACATTGCGACCGTCTGGTGATGGTTTGTGAAATGGAGTTGGGCCGCACCGGCATGCTCAAAAGCTATCGCTTTTATGAAGGCGTGATCTGGTCGCATGCCCGGTTGACCTACACAGAAGTGGCGGAAATGCTGGAAGCTGAACCGGAAGGTGAGGCCAGAGCGCGCAGCAAGGTTCGTTTGCAGGCGCGATATGCCGAGGTTTTGCCGCACCTTGAGGCGTTGTACGAAGTTTACCAAAAGCTGTCAGCGGCACGGCGTAAATCCGGTGCCATGGATTTCTCCGGCAATGAAACACGCATTGTCTTTGGCGAGACGCGTAAAATCCGGGAAATTGTGCCGGTCATCCGTAACGATGCGCACCGGCTCATTGAAGAGTGCATGCTGATGGCTAACATCTGCGCGGCGCAGTGTTTGAGCGAATCAGAGCTGCCAGCACTGTTCCGGGTTCATGATGGTCCTAACATGGACAAGATGGACAATCTCAAAGCCTTCCTTAAAGAGCGGGGTATTTTGCTGTCACGCTCGGCCAAGCCGACTCCCAAGGATTATCAGCGTGTGCTGGAGATGACCGCGGAGCGCCCGGATGGTCATCTGATCCAGACCATGATGGTGCGCTCGATGTTGCAGGCAGTCTATCAGGTGGAGAACAACGGCCACTTCGGACTCAACTTTGATGCCTACACACATTTTACATCGCCAATTCGTCGCTACCCTGATTTGCTGGTTCATCGAGCCATTCGCTATCTGATTCGTAACGGCAAGATGCCAGGCAAGGCAATCAAGGTGGCTGGCGCTGGCAAGCTGGCCAAGCGGGATATTTATCCGTACCAGGAAAAAGAGATGCAGCAGTTCGGTGAGGATTGCTCTGTTTCCGAACGTCGCGCTGATGCCGCCAGTTATGATGTGCTGGACTGGCTCAAATGCGAATATGTCATGGATAGAGTGGGCGAGGAATTTGACGGCACGATCAGCTCGGTGACCGGCTTCGGGCTGTTTGTGCAGCTTAACGATATCTACGTCGAAGGGCTGGTCCATATCACCGCGCTGGATAACGATTACTATCAGTTTGACCCGGTCAAACAATGGTTGCGTGGCGAGCGTAACGGCGTCACGTTCCGCCTGGGTGACTCGGTGCGTGTGCGAGTGGCTCGCGTTGATCTGGATGAGCGCAAGATTGATTTGCAGTGGGTTTCTGGTCGTGGCGATACAGACAATAAAGGTGGTGCCGCCAAGCGCAATGCCAAGTCATCGAACGCAAAGCGAAAGCCGGCAGGCAAGAAGAAATCGGTGTCGGGAGGCTCTGCTGCAATGAAAGCTGGCGGCAAACAGACAGCAAACCCCGCTGCCAGGAAAACAGCAAAAAAGAAGAATGTCCGTAAAAAGGCGGGCGGCAGCAAGGCAAGGGCGGCGGCCGCCGGCGCCAAAAAAGCGGGCGCTGGCAAAGCGAAGCCGAAAGCCGCGAAGAAAAGTGCGCGTCGCAAATCAAATGCCAAGCGTCAGGTGCTCGATTGATCGCGCTCGGCAGCATTCACACCAGGAACAGGTAGAAACAGGATAGATGGCAGCAAAAGAATGGGTTGTTGGTATACACGCGGTTAGCGAGTTACTGAAACAGCATGCTCAGGACATCAGTGAATTGCTGGTGCAGAAAGAACGTGAAGACCGTCGTATTGACGAAGTGAAGGCACTGGCGGATAGCGTGGGTGTTCGCATGACGGTATTACCGGGTGCTGCGCTGGAGAAGAGGCTGCATAGCGAAAGCCGTACGCCGGGTAAATCCGGGAAAAGACCGGCGAAGCTGGCGCATCAAGGCGTGGCTGCATTATGCGAGTTACCCGACCGTCGCGGCAGCGAGAAGGATCTGGAAAAGCTGTTGGATGGCCTGGATGAGGCGCCGTTTTTGTTGATCCTGGATGAAATTACCGACCCTCACAACCTGGGAGCCTGTTTGCGTTCTGCCGATGCGGCCGGTGTTCATGCGGTCGTGGTACCCAAGGATAATTCAGCACCATTGAATATGACGGTCCGCAAAGTGGCCGTGGGTGCTGCCGAACGGGTGCCTTTGATTGCAGTGACCAACCTGAGTCGCACATTGAAGCAATTACAGGAACGCGGTATCTGGATAAGTGGCGCTGCTGGAGAAGCAGAGCAGACACTGTATGAAGCGGATCTGACCGGGCCACTGGCGCTGGTAATGGGATCCGAAGGCGCAGGAATGCGACGCCTGACCCGGGAGCACTGCGACTTTTTGCTGTCGATTCCCATGCACGGTTCTGTCAGTAGCCTGAATGTGTCAGTCGCCACGGGAGTCTGTCTATATGAAGCGGTCAGGCAGCGAACAGCGAAGCACGCTTCCTGAGTCGAACTTGCAGCAAAATAAAGGCAAAACCCCTTAAAATCATTGCATCAGGGCTCCGCTTTCTCTAAAATGCCCGATCCCGTCGTCCCTGTCCCTGGCAAGGATGCCGAGGAATTACTTTAACTCCTTGTCTTACCGAAGCTTTTTATAAGACGGAAGACTTATTGCCGAAAGGAGTCTCTATGAGACATTACGAAATCGTATTTGTCGTGCATCCCGATCAGAGCGATCAGGTGCCGGCAATGGTTGAGCGCTACACCCAGATGATCAAAGAATCTGGCGGTCAAATCCACCGTCAGGAAGACTGGGGTCGTCGCCAACTGGCCTACCCAATCAACAAGATCCATAAAGCACATTACGTGCTGATGAACGTTGAATGTGGCCGTGAAGTGCTGGATGAAATTATCACGCTGTTCCGCTACAACGATGCTATTCTGCGTCACCTGGAAATCAAGAAAGACGAAGCTATCACTGAAGAGTCCCTGATTCTGCAAGGTGAGCGTGAAAGCCGTGAGCGTCGTGCTCGTGCTGAGCAAAAGCGTCGTCAGGACGATGAAGCCGCAACTCGTGCCGCTGAAAGAGCTGAAGAGAAGAAGGCTGAAGAAGCCAAAGCTGAAGAAGCTACTTCTGAAGCAGCCAGCGAAGAGAAAGCGGAAGAAGCCAGCAGCGAAGACGCTGATAAATAATCACCAGTTACTGAAGGACTTATAACATGTCACGATTTTTTCGCCGTCGTAAGTACTGCAAATTCACCGCTGAAGGTGTCAAGGAAATCGACTACAAAGATCTGGAAACGCTGAAGGCATACGTGTCTGAAACAGGCAAAATTGTCCCCAGCCGTATTACCGGTACTAAAGCACGTTATCAGCGTCAACTGGCAACAGCCGTTAAGCGCGCTCGCCATCTGGCTCTGATTCCGTACACTGATAGTCATAACGTGTAAGCACGTTTCTATCCCGCAGTCTGCGGGTTGGAGTGGTAAGCAGAGATGCTAGGCCTGGCCAGGTATGCAATGAATGGTCGCCGACAGGCGATAGTCGCATCCATGTTGTCAGGCATGGTTCCACTACTGAATCTGATCAGTCCGGCTATTGTCGGCCTGGTCATGTTGAGACAAGGTGGAACCGCGGCGATGCAGGTCGCCATTTGGGCCGTACTGCCATTATTGGGCTGGGCCTGGGTTGGTGATCTGACGCCACTTATTCTGTTGTTAGGTGTGTTGCCGATGGCCGCTGTGCTGAGGCGAACACAGTCATGGCAACCAGCGCTGTTGGTCAGTTTGCTGGTTGGTGCCGGAAGCGAAGTGGCTCTACGGCTTCGCCCCGGTGTGTTGGAGCAGTTGCAGACTCAGGTCGGTAACTTTCTGGCGCAAAGTGCGACCGATCAGCCTGAGATATCTGCAGAGTTGCTGCAGACGACGCTGATCAGCATGTTTGGCGTCATGCACATGATGGTGGCGATCACCTGTTTGATCCTTGCCCGATGGTGGCAAGCCCGGTTGTACAACCCTGGTGGGTTTCAGGCTGAATTTCACGCGCTGAGATTACAACCACAAGTGGCAGGGCTGTTGTTGCTGCTGTTCTTGTTAGCAGGGTTTGGACCGACGGCGCTGGCAGGGTGGGCAATGTATTTCAGTTTGCCCCTGCTTATTGCCGGTATTGCGATGGTGCATGGGTTGGTTAAAGTGAAAGGCTGGTCAGGGATGATGCTGCTCGGCTTTTACTTGTTGCTGATGAGCCCGCCTATCATGCAGATAGTCGCAGTTTTTGCGCTGATCGACAGTTTTTATGATTTCCGCGGCCGCTTGAAACGCCGTGATGACAACGAGAATTAAGCATCTGGACCGGACACGAATCTGGATTAAATTGAGGTAATTAACATGAACGTAATTTTGCTGGAAAAAGTAGGCCGTCTTGGCAGCGTTGGTGATCAGGCGACAGTTAAAGCCGGTTATGCACGCAACTTCCTGTTCCCTCAGGGCAAGGCTGTCGCTGCAACGAAAGAAAACCTGAAAGACTTTGAAGCGCGCCGCGCTGAACTGATGGCCGCCCACAACGAAAAAGTGGCTGCTGCACAGTCTCGTGCTGCCAAGCTGGAAAACATGACAGTGACTATTGGCGTGAACGCTGGTGAAGAAGGCAAGCTGTTCGGCTCTGTAGGCACTAAAGATATCGCTGATGCGGTGAACGCTGCTGGTGGTGATATTGTCAAATCAGAAGTTCGTCTGTCTGTCGGCGCGATTCGTGAAACGGGTGAATACACCATCACAATCGACCTGGGCTCAGAAGTTGAGGCCGATATTCAGCTTTCAGTCGTCACGGCGAAAGACTGAAGTTGATTGGCAGTCACAGAGACTGCAGATAAACTTGTTTCCATCCGGCTTCGGGTGGGAAAATAAAAAGCACCGCTCCTGTCTGTGAAGCGGTGCTTTTTTTTGGCTACAATAAACACAAATAGCGATGGTGACTGAATATGTCGGATAGTACGGAATCACAGGTGGTCAGAGAACCATCGTTTGGCAAGCGCAGTGATGCCGTCTCCACATTGAAGGTGCCCCCGCATTCGGTAGAGGCCGAGCAGGCGGTGCTGGGTGGTCTCATGCAGGACAACACTGCCTGGGACAATGCTGCTGAGTTACTTCAGACCGAAGACTTTTACCGGCACGAACATCAAAAGATTTTTGACGTGATGCAGCGTCAGGTTGAAGCCGAACGCCCCATTGATGTGGTGACGCTGGTTGAGTCTCTGGATAATCTGAACCAACTGGAAAGTGCTGGTGGCATCGAGTACCTCACAGACCTGGCCAGCCATGCCCGTGGTACTGCCAACATCACTACCTATGCGCGTATCATTAGTGAGCGCGCCACCTTAAGAACCTTGATTTCTGTCTCTAATGAGATAGCTGACAACGCCTTCAATCCGGCCGGTAAAGAGGCCGCTGATGTGCTGGATCTGGCGGAGCGCCTGGTTTTCAATATCGCTGACAATCGCGCGAAAGATGGCGGCCCCAAACAGGTTAACCCACTGTTGACCCAGGCGCTTGATAAGATAGATGAACTGATCAAGTCCAAGGGCGGTATTACCGGTTTGCCGACCGGGTTTAAGGATCTGGATAAAAAGACATCAGGGTTACAGAAATCTGACCTGGTGATTGTCGCCGGTCGACCGTCCATGGGTAAAACCACGTTTGCTATGAACCTGGCAGAGCATGCGGTGCTCAACCAGGACTTGCCGGTGCTGGTATTCTCCCTGGAAATGCCAGCCGAAAGCCTGGTGTTCCGTATGCTGAGTTCCGTCGGGCATATTGACCAGAGCCGATTGCGCAGCGGGCAGCTGGAGGAAGAGGACTGGCCGAAACTGACCTCTGCCATGAGCAAGCTGAAAGACCGACCGCTGCTGATCGATGATACGGTGGGTCTGAGTCCCACTGAGATGCGCGCCCGGGCAAGACGGGTGGCGCGCGAGTACGGCGGTATCGCACTGATCGTCGTCGACTATCTGCAGCTGATGCAAATTAAAGGCTTTGGCGATAACCGGGTTGGCGAGATCTCGGAAATTTCACGTTCATTGAAAACCATGGCGCGGGAGTTCGAATGTCCCGTGATTGCCCTGTCACAGTTGAACCGAAGCCTGGAGCAGCGCCCGAACAAACGGCCGGTGATGTCAGATTTGCGGGAATCGGGTGCGATCGAGCAGGACGCGGATATCATTGCTTTTGTGTACCGGGACGAAGTCTATAATGAAGACTCGCCGGACAAAGGCGTTGCAGAAATTATTATCGGCAAACAACGTAATGGTCCAATTGGTACTGTGCGTCTGAGCTTCCTGGGTCAGTTTACCCGCTTTGATAATCTGGCCATGCCGGATTTTGATGGTAACTATGGCTGAGAGTGATTTCTCATCAGTGACCATGCCACCGCACGCCTGGGCCGATATCGACCTGAAGGCGGTTCAGCACAATTTTCTGCTGGCCAAGAGCCATCTTACTTCCCCTTTATGTCGGGCATGCGCTGTCGTCAAGTCCAATGCTTATGGGCATGGGGTTCAGCCTGTCGTGGCAGCGCTGGATCAGGTTATGGATGCCAATGACCAGTTTGCTGTCGTCAGTTGGCAGGAGGCCAGCGTTGTCAAAGAGGTAGTGCCACATCGACGCGTCCTGGTGATGCGCGGGCCGGTCAGTGCCGATGAAATGTCAGCGATCCTGGCTGGTGGTATGGACTGGGTCATTCACTCCCGCTATCAGCTCGATTTATTGCTCGATTGTATTGCAGCGGATCCCTCTGGCGTAAAGTCGGCACTGGTAAAGAGTGAGGCCAGGCTTTGGATAAAGATTAATACCGGAATGAACCGTCTGGGGATGCCAATCAAGGATGCCAGGGAGGTATTGGCTGCCTTGTCGGAATTGCCTTTCATCTTGCCACTAGGGTTGATGTCACATCTGGCCACTGCTGATGATCTGGGTGATACGCTGACAGAGACTCAGTTTCTGGCTTTCCAGCAGGCAGAGACCGAGCTGGTGTTGCCAGAATATACACTGAAGACAATGGCTGCCTCGGCTGGCATCCTGAGTTGGCCACAATTGCATATGGACATGGTCAGGCCAGGCATTATGCTTTATGGCGCAACGCCAATGATGGGGCGAGTTGGCCCTGATGAAGGGTTGCGTCCGGTGATGAACCTGAAATCACGATTAGTGGCCATCAATCATGTCAGGGCCGGTGACTCGATCGGTTATGGAGCGACCTATGTGGCTGAGCATGATATGCGAGTTGGTGTCATTGGTTTAGGCTATGGTGATGGTTACCCCAGACATGCACCCAATGGTACTCGCACGCTGGTTGCCACAGAGCAAGGTGTTATCACAGCGCCGCTGGCGGGTCGGGTTTCCATGGATATGCTGACGGTTGACCTCAGCCATGATCAGTCGGCAAAGCCCGGTGATGAAGTGCTGTTATGGGGGCAGGCCTGGGGGCATGATTTGCCCGCGAATGAAATTGCTGATGCTGCTGGTACTATTCCTTATGAGTTGTTTTGCCGGTTAACTCAGCGTGTGCCCAGACGGTATATCCGGTCATGAAATAATAGGCGTTACCTATAGGGTGACACCTGGTGGGAAAAGTGGTCAGGACATCATGGTTCCGATGTCAGACAATAAGACCACGTCTAGCACATCGGGTGTCGCTCGAATAAGCGGGCGGACTGTCTGAAGCCGCCAGGCTGAGTTTCCGCCCGCCGAGCGAGGCCCGATGTGCTGTGGTCGTCTGCCATTGGAGCCATGATGTCCTGACCTTGGTGCCATCGCTGCAGCGTTTTTGGGTGGCGGCTGGGTGTGTAAAAGATAGGTAAGTGGGTAAGTGGATAAATAGGTAGGCAAGTCATTTTTCATAAAGAATCCGACGATCATAAAAAGTTGTAACATGGCAAAGAGTAAAATCGCGTACGTTTGTGAAGATTGTGGCAGTGAGTCTGGGCAGTGGCAGGGGCAGTGTGCGTCTTGTAAAGCCTGGAATACATTGAAGCAGATCAATCTGGGTAGCGGGGGTGGCAGTCAGTCGCCAGCTGTACAGGCAGATTTTCGCAAGCAGGGGTATACGGGTAAAACTGCGGCAGCTGTGCAGGATCTGGCTGAAATTGAGCTGGAAGCACTGCCGCGTTTCAGTGCCGGAATGGCTGAACTGGACCGGGTGCTGGGTGGCGGGCTGGTGCCTGGCTCGGCGGTACTGATTGGTGGTAACCCGGGTGCCGGTAAAAGTACCTTGCTGTTGCAGGTTATGTGTCACCTGGCTCAACAGATGCCAGCCATGTATGTCACCGGGGAAGAATCCCTGCAACAGGTTGGCATGCGTGCCCGCCGTCTGGGATTGCCCGAAAAAAATCTGAAAATGTTGGCTGAGACAGAGGTGGAAACCATCTGTCGTCTGGCCCAGGAAATCAATCCCCGCGTACTGGTCGTTGATTCTATACAGGTGATGCACAGTCACGGTGTGACATCGGCACCGGGCAGTGTGGCACAGGTCAGGGAAAGCGCCGCTTATCTGGTGCAGTATGCCAAGCAGACCGGTACCGTCCTGTTTCTGGTTGGCCATGTCACCAAGGATGGTACGCTGGCAGGCCCTAAAGTGCTGGAGCACATGATTGACTGTTTTGTCATGCTGGAAAGTAATGACGACTCACGTTTCCGTGTGCTGCGTGGACAAAAGAACCGCTTTGGGGCCATTAATGAGCTTGGCGTGTTTGCCATGACCGAGCGTGGCCTTAAGGAAGTTAAAAATCCTTCGGCAATTTTTCTGGCTCGCACGGAAGATAACAGCCCGGGTTCCGTGGTGATGGTGCTTTGGGAAGGCACCAGACCGTTACTGGTGGAGATCCAGGCACTGGTCGATACCAGTCAGGGCGGGCATCCACGTCGACTGGCAGTGGGGCTGGATCAGAATCGTCTGGGTATGTTGCTGGCCGTTTTGCACCGCCATGGTGGCCTGTTTGTCGCTGATCAGGATGTCTTCGTCAATGTGGTCGGCGGCGTAAAGGTCACCGAAACCAGTGCTGACCTGGCGTTGTTGCTGGCCATTGTATCGAGTTTGCGCGACGAAGCCTTACCCAGGGAACTGGTGGTTTTCGGAGAAGTGGGCCTGGCTGGAGAGATCAGGCCGGTACCCAGTGGCGGCGAGCGGTTACAGGAAGCTGCCAAGCATGGTTTCAAAAAAGCCATTGTACCCAAGGCTAATGTGCCCAAGCAGGGGGTATCCGGTATGAAAGTTATTGGGATCAGTAAATTGTCTGAGGCTCTGGACGCTCTCTAGCGGGCGGCCAGGCAGAATAAAACGGCGGTTGCGCTGCCTGGCTGTGAGCGTCACAATGCAGCAACCTTGCGACAAGCTTACTGGTTTGTTGTAGCGCACATGAAAATAATCAAATCACTTAACATGTCAGGATGAAATGTTATGCCTGAACCCATCGTCTCCATACGTGACCTGAACAAAACCTACAAAGGTGGGTATCAGGCACTCAAGAATATTAACCTGGATATCTATCCCGGAGAGATTATTGCTTTGCTTGGCCCCAATGGTGCCGGCAAGACGACTCTGATTTCGACAATTTGCGGCATTAATCAACCGACCAGCGGCACAGTTACCGTGGGTGGTTACGATACAGTTCGGGATTACCGGGAAACGCGCAGCCTGATTGGCCTGGTGCCGCAGGAGTTGACGACAGATTCGTTTGAAACGCCCTGGGTCACTGTCAGTTTCAGCCGCGGCTTGTTCAACAAGCCTAAAGATCCTGCCTACATTGAAAGTGTGTTGAAGGACGTTGCGCTTTGGGAGAAAAAGGACAACAAGATTATTACCTTGTCTGGTGGTATGAAACGTCGGTTGTTGATTGCCAAGGCACTGTCTCATGAACCCCGCATCTTGTTTCTGGATGAACCGACAGCGGGTGTGGATGTGGAGTTAAGGCGGGATATGTGGCGCCTGGTTCACCGTTTGCGTGAAAATGGTGTGACCGTGATTTTGACCACACATTACATCGAGGAAGCGGAAGAAATGGCAGATCGGGTAGCTGTCATAGCCAACGGTGAAATCACCCTGGTGGATGAGAAACAGGCGCTGATGCAGAAGCTGGGTAAGAAACAACTGATTCTGGATCTCTCCCAGCCTCTTGAGGCTCTGCCTGAAAGCCTGCCTGATTTTGATCTGAAACTGTCAGAGGACAATCTGCAGTTGATTTATACCTTTGAGAGTCAGGGCGAGCGAACCGGTATTACACGGTTGATGGAAGCGTTGCGAGACGAGGGTATACAGTTCAATGATTTGAGAACCGCGCAAAGTTCTCTGGAAGAGATTTTCGTGCAGTTGGTGGAGGAAGCCTGATGAACCTGAGAGCGATTAAATCCATCTATGCCTTTGAAATGGCACGCACGCGACGCACAATACTACAAAGTGTGATTGCCCCGGTATTGTCGACATCACTGTATTTTGTGGTCTTCGGTTCTGCTATTGGCTCGCGAATTCAGGAGGTCGAGGGTGTCAGTTATGGCGCGTTCCTGGTGCCTGGTCTGATTATGCTGTCATTGCTGACGCAGAGTATCTCAAACGCGTCATTCGGTATTTATTTCCCGAAATTTACCGGAACTATTTATGAATTAATGTCAGCGCCGGTTTCCATGATAGAGGCGGTATGCGGTTATGTCGGGGCAGCAGCCACGAAATCAGTGATGCTTGGGTTGATTATCCTGCTGACGGCATTCTTTTTTGTCGACTTGCGGATTGAGCATCCTTTTTTGATGTTGCTGTTTCTGATATTGACAGCCATTACCTTCAGTTTATTTGGCTTCATTATCGGGATCTGGGCTGATAATTTTGAAAAGCTGCAGTTGATCCCTTTGCTGGTAGTGACCCCGCTGGTCTTTCTTGGAGGCAGTTTTTACTCTGTCAGCATGCTAAGTCCCACCTGGCAGACGATTACACTGTTCAATCCGGTGCTGTATCTGGTTAGTGGCTTCCGCTGGAGTTTTTACGAGATTGCGGATGTCAGTATCTGGGTCAGTCTGGCGATGATCACTGTGTTTATGAGCATCTGCCTGCTGGTGCTGGCCTGGATATTTAAGACAGGTTACCGCTTACGTTCCTGACTTTAGCCCTTAAACTGAAGTTTCGGGGACCAAGCTGACGAAAGCGGTAACGGCAGGGCGGTAGACAATAAACGCGATCAGGGCAGGGGGACGACCTGGTCGCGGCCATTCTCTTTAGCCTGATAGAGAGCTGTATCAGCTCTGGAAATCAGACCTTCCAGTGTTTCCCCTTTATGATAGCCTGTTACACCAACGCTCAAGGTCATGTTGATCGGAGTTTTGCCAAAGGCAACAGACTGTGATTTGACCGCTTCACGAATGTCGTTGGCTCGCTTGATCGCATCATCCAGATCACAATGATCCAGCAGTAATGCAAACTCCTCACCACCCCATCGGCACAATGAGTCAGTACTGCGGGTCTGGCTGCGAATGCAGTTGGCCACGGACTGCAGAACCAGGTCTCCTGCATGGTGTCCGTGAGTGTCGTTGACCCGCTTGAAATAATCAATGTCGATAATCAGCATGGACAATGCTCGAGGATTTGTCTTCAGGCTGCGAATCTTTTCTTCAAAGCTGGCTTCAAGATAATGCCTGTTTCCTGTACTGGTCAGGCGGTCAGTGGTTGCCATGATTTCCAGCTTCTGCTGATAGGCGCGCAGGGTGAAGTGAGCGATGATTAGCACCAGCAGCATAATCGCTGCCGAAATCCCCAGATTTGATACCAGCGCCGAGTCCAGCTCCGACTGCCCCTGCATGCCATGTTGCTCAACAATCAGATACCAATCAAATTCGGGAACCAGCCGGGCATTGACGTAAACGGTTTCGTTGTCTTCGCTTTCAAAAGACAGGGAAGTGCTCGGTGTGCTCAGAATTTGTGTGGCGAATTCACTGAGGCCGGGTTGGTTTTGCAGCCTTTGCGGCGGTTGGTCAGTGGAGGGGCCGGTTAATGTGACATTGCCCTGACGGTCGACAAAATAAATTGAGCGGTTATAACGCTCCTGATAGGTGTTGATCAGGTCGGTTACCGCATTGACAGAGAGGCCGACGCCCGTGGCACCAATATAATTTCTGTTATAGTCAAAGACACGGTAATTGATGAAAATATTCAGCCGACTGGTGTCAGCGGTGTCTGTATCGACATTGATTTCGTAGGGATCCCGCATGTCGCTTACCCTGAAGTACCAGCTGTCTTGCGGGTCGCTGGGAGAGACGGTCCGTAATATGCCTTCTGGATGGTAATATTGCCTGGTTTTCTCAGAGACAAAAAATGCAGATATTGTGCCGTACTGTTGCTGTATCTCATTGAGGTAAGAGATGATGCGTGAGTTATCCTCTTCACCGGAGATGGTCCAGTCGCGTACGAAAGTATCATTCGCCATAAGTGATGAAATAAGTACCGGACGAATCAGGTCTCGCTGGATTTCAGAGTAAATGTTGTCACTGGTCAGCGGGAGTGTCTGACCGGCGACATTCTCCGACAGAGAGTTGCGAGCAATAATATAGCTGCTGAGGCTGGTGGCCAGGAACCCCATTACCATTAGCAGGAACAGGGCGCTTACGAACAGATACTTGCGTCTAGCCATAATGCTGTCTTTCAGTTTAAAAGTGGGGTAGTGGCCGGGTGAAGTGACGTATCATACCGCATATTGGCACGCTTGAAGAAGGCACAATCCCTCATGGGCGCAGTACTGCCCATTAGTATAGGTATCACCCCAGGTTCTGCACATAATGTTAGAATAAGGGGTAATTCAAAAAACGGAAACTGGCAGAATGTTTGATACGATATTTCATATCATTCGTATGAATCAGCTCGATTGCATCGCGTTGGTGTTTTTCGTGCTTTGTTTTCGTGGTTACCTTTATTATACATCGCTGCGCAGTGTGGATACTCCCTGTCTTGCGTTTGCCATGCACCGTTTCCGCAAGCAATGGATTCGCATGGCGCTATTGAGGGAGAACCGTATTGCCGACACCAATATCGTGGCCAATCTGGAAAGGAATGTTTCCTTCTTTGCTTCTTCAACTCTGCTGGTTCTTGCCGGTCTGGTCACGCTGTTAAGTTCCGCTGATGCCATGCTCGGCATGTTGCAGGATATCCCGTTTGCCGACCAGAGTAATAAGGCGGAATGGGAGCTGAAAGTCTTGCTGCTGGTGACGTTGTTCGTATATGGGTTTTTCAAGTTTACCTGGGCCCTGCGACAGTATGGGCTGATATCAGTGATGATTGGCGGGGCGCCGGAAACCTTTCTGAATACTCCAAAGCACGAGATGTCACGCCATGTCGAGTCAATCTCGTTGATGTCTTCTAAAGCGTCAGGTAATTTCAACAATGGCTTGCGCAGCTATTATTTCGCTATGGCTGCGTTGGGCTGGTTCATCAATGCCTGGCTATTCATGTTTTTGTCGGTCATGATTGTGCTGATTCTGTATCGACGTGAGTTTAAATCAGACACCCTGGCAATTATGATGGATGACCTGCCAGAACAATAAAAAACGTATCTCACTAAAACGGGTACATCATGCAGAAAGCCACCCAATCACAGCAGGACCGTACCATGCCATCCCCTTGGGCTGTGTGGGGGCGGTTAATTGTGCATTGGGTGTTGTTGCTGGCTTTGGTGTTAATCTTCCATACCTACCTTGAATACCGGTTGGCCCAGCGTGAGAAACAAAGCTGGGAAGCCGAGGTCAGTGATCGCCTGAGCACCATCCGCTATCAACTGGAAAGTACTCTCAGTAATACGCTTTCTCTCATTAATGGTGTCGCGGCCTTCATCGCTTCAGACCCTAACTTCACTGATGATCAATTCCAGCTCTATGCAGAGACAGTTGTCGAAAGAGAGCCGACGCTCCTCAGTCTGGTCGCTGCACCGGGGTTGGTGGCGAGACATATTTACCCTTTCGCTGGCAATGAAGCCGTTCTTGGTTTGGACTATTTGCAGAATGATGAGCAGAGGGACTCTGTGCTTCAGGCTGTTGAGCAGCGTGAGATGGTGGTTGATGGCCCTGTGGCTCTGGTGCAGGGGGGAAATGGTTTTATTGGCCGTATGCCGGTTCTGGTAGATGTCGAGGGTGGCGAAGCCCAGGTATGGGGAATAGTTGCTTCGGCAATCAGAATCGATTCGGTGTACGAAGCGGCAGGACTGGAGGATATTGATTCACTTGCTAACATGGCAATCCGCGATGCTGTTTCCGGTGAAACCTTTTATGGTAATGGCGCGGTTTTTGACAATGAAATGGCTATTGTCATGCCGGTCAGTGCTGCCAACAGAAGCTGGGAGTTCGCTGCCATGCCCAGGGCACCCATTGGTGCTGGCGCTGGGGTGTTTGTTCTGCGTGCCAGTAGCCTGGCCGTATTCCTGGGCTTGGCATCCCTGCTATTACTCCGGCATCGCCAGGAAAATCAAAATGCCCGGTTACGCCGGATTATTTTCAGCAACGAGCAGTTCTTAAGAGCGGTTGAACAAGTCTCTCATGTAGGGGGCTGGCGCTGGAATGGAACAGTATTTACTGATCTGTCAGCCCATGCCCGACAGATTTTAAGTATCCCATCTGTCGGGAAAGCTGTCCCGATGTCTGAATTTACCAGCAGCTTCAATGCGAGTAGCCGGCAGGCATTGTCTGATTATATCGAGATTGCATTCCTTAACCGGGAAAAACTCGATTGCGAAATTGAAGTGCAGCGTAATAATGGTGAATCTCTTTGGTTGCACATTAAAGCGGCTATCGATCAAAGTGATACCAAGTCGCCTGAGCTGATCGGTGCAATCCAGAACATTACCCAGCAAAAGAAAGCGGATCAGATTATTGAGTTTCAGGCCAACTATGACCAACTGACCCGGCTGCCAAACCGGGCATTATTTCTGGATCGCCTGCGGCATGCTTTATTGATGGCGAAAAGAGACCAAAAGCGAATCGCTGTTCTGTTTTTTGATCTCGATAATTTCAAATCAGTTAATGACAACCTGGGCCATGATGCTGGTGATGACTTGCTCATAGAAACAGGGCAGCGAATACAGGCGTGTATGCGCACCTCAGATACGGTAGCCCGGCATAGTGGCGATGAGTTTGTCGCACTGCTGACAGATGTTGGCTCAGCGGCAGTTGTATCACGAATCGCAGATGACATTGTGGCGTCGATGCGCCAGCCTTTTGTGCTTGATGGTCGGAGTGTTTACTGCAGTGTCAGTGTAGGTATTGCGTTCTCTCCCGATGATGGCAGTGATGTTGATACGCTGGTCATTAAGGCTGACCAAGCAATGTATCAGGTGAAGAAGTCGGGCCGTAACGGTTGGCAGTTTTACACCCAGGCGATGCAAAAGGAGTCTGAAGAGAAGCATCAGTTATTCAATGATCTGGTAGTGGCTATCGGCCAAAACGAACTGCAGGTCTATTATCAGCCCGTTGTCAGAGCCAGCGACGGCCAGGTAGTCAGCTGCGAAGCCCTGGTGCGCTGGCCGCAAAGTGAAGGCAAACTAATTTCTACGGATCTTTTTATCAGTGTGGCAGAAGAGCGAGGTCTGGTTAATCGTATCGATTTATTCGTTCTGCGCAATTCACTCGCCTTTATTCAGCAAATGAACGAGGAGCTGGATACTAAGGTACATCTGTCCGTGAATGTCTCGCCTAGACTACTGCATTTGCGGGATGAGGATGCAAAAGCCTGGCTGGATACCCTGCGCCAGCGGCAGGAAGTTGATCTGACCATTGAAATTACAGAGCGAGTGCTGGTTGAAGATTCCGACGACACGCATGAAGTCCTGCATGAGCTCGACCTGGCGGGGATACGTATTGCGATTGATGACTTCGGTACCGGCTATTCAGGGCTGAGTTATTTTTCCCGCTTTCCGGTTTCAGTCGTCAAGATTGATCGCTCTTTTATCAACGGCTTAAATACCAGTGAAACAGAAACCACACTGGTTGAAACTATTTTGCTGCTGGCGAACAAGCTGGGTGTGCAGGTGATTGCCGAAGGTGTGGAAACCGAAAGCCAGGCGGCGTTTCTGCGAGCTAACCATTGCGATATGTTGCAGGGTTATCACATTGCGCCGCCAATGCCTGAGAAAGAGTTTCTCGCCTTTGTTAAACGAAATAAGACTTCAGTGGTGGAAAGCCATTGAACTCGATCGAACTGTAGCTTGTGGTATATGCACCGGTTGAAAACCAGTACAGCCGGTCTCCGCTGGCAAGGTTCAACGGCAACTGATACTTGTGCTGTTCATACATGATGTCCGCACTGTCACAGGTCGGTCCGGCCAGGATGACGTCTTCACTTTCTCCCTGCTTTTCTGTGTAAATCGGAAATTTGATGCTTTCGTCCAGTGTCTCGATCAGACCGGAGAATTTACCCACATCAGTGAAAATCCAGCGATGCAGCGCCGTGTGTGATTTGCGGGAAATCAGCACAATTTCCGAGACCAGTACGCCCGAATTGGATATCAGAGAGCGGCCTGGCTCCAGAATAATCTCCGGTAGCTCGTCGCCGAAGTCCTCTTTCAGAAAGCGGGTGATCTCTTCAGCATACGTTTCCAGGGTATTGGCCCGCATCAGGTAATTAGCTGGAAAGCCGCCACCCAGGTTGATCATTTTCAGCGTGATGTCATCTTCTTCTTTCAGACGTTCGAAGATCACTTTCACTTTAGCGATAGCCGCATCCCAGACGCCAATGTCGCGTTGCTGAGAGCCCACATGGAATGAAATGCCATAGGGTTCCAGGCCCAGTTCCCGTGCCAGAATCAGCAGATCAATAGCCATGTCGGTGTGACAGCCAAATTTTCGAGACAGGGGCCAGTCCGCAGTGTGGCTGCCCTCGGTCAGGATTCTTACATAGACGCGAGCGCCAGGAGCTGCTTTGGCAATATTGCGTAAATCCGCCTCCGAGTCGGTGGCAAACATGCGCACACCTTTCTCATAAAAATAACGAATGTCGCGAGCTTTCTTGATGGTATTACCATAACTGCAGCGACTGGCTTCGATGCCGAGCGCTAATAGCTTGTCCAGTTCATAGATGGAAGCAACATCAAAGTTTGAGCCTTTATTGCGCAATAATTCCAGGATTTCATTGGCCGGATTGGCTTTAACTGCGTAATAGACATTGGCGTAGGGAAAGTGCTCTGTCAGCGCATCATAATGCTGACTGATCGTCGCCAGGTCGATAACCACAAAAGGCGTTTCTTTTGTGTCAGCTAACACTTTGATTTTCTGGAAAGATTCTTGAGTGTAGTAGTCTTCAATCTGAATTGGGTTTGCGCTCATGCGGGGTGTAATCTCCTTAAGCCTTGGTAAAGAGAGTGGGGGCGGGTTAAAACGCGCGCATTGTAGCAAAAGCTCATTTTGCGTAAATGTTATTTGTATTATGACTACACAATTTTATCTATCGTTAAAAACAAAACAACCGCCTGTAGGTTATGATGATCTACAGGCGGTTGTCGAGTTTATCGTTGCCACTGTTGCCACTCTATCTGGAGTGACTTGTACTGCTACCGTGTTGGCAGCTGCTAGTTGCCGGCACGCAATGCAGCCTGCGCCGCAGCCAGTCGGGCAATTGGCACACGGGGTGGAGAGCAGCTCACATACTGGAGTCCCAGGTTGTGACAGAAGTCGATCGAACTTGGGTCACCGGCATGCTCGCCACAAATACCCAGCTTAAGGTCAGGGCGGGTTTGCTTGCCGTTAGCGACAGCAAACTGCATCAGTTTGCCAACACCGGTTTTGTCGAGACTGGCGAAGGGGTTCTTGCTATAGATTTCCTTCCTCTGGTACTCGTCATAGAACAAGCCCATATCGTCTCGGCTCAGGCCCAGGGTAGTCTGTGTCAGGTCGTTGGTGCCGAAGCTGAAGAACTCCGCCTGTTCAGCGATTTCATCAGCGGTAATGGCGGCACGAGGCACTTCAACCATGGTGCCGACCAGATAGTCGATTGTAACGCCTTTGTCTTTCATGACCTGTTCAGCGACGCGGCGAACCACTTTTAACTGGTCTGCCAGTTCCGCTTTGAAGCCAACCAGCGGAATCATGATTTCCGGGTTCACTTCAGTGCCATCGTTGGTCTTGATTTCAGCAACCGCTTCAAATACGGCCTGAACCTGCATCTCGGTAATTTCCGGGTAGAGGATGCCCAGACGGCAGCCGCGACAGCCCAGCATCGGGTTTTCTTCATGCAACGCCTTGATGCGGTCGATGACGAACTCCAACGGCAGGCCAAGTTTGTCAGCCAACTGGCGTCTGACAGCATCGTCATGCGGCAGGAATTCGTGCAGTGGTGGATCCAGCAGTCGAATGGTGACAGGGCGGTCGCCCATGGCACGGAACAGGCCGACAAAGTCCTGGCGTTGCATCGGCAACAGTTTTTTCAGGGCTTCGCGACGCTGGACACCATCAACCGCTAGAATCATCTGGCGCATATCGTCAATGCGGCTGCCTTCGAAGAACATGTGCTCTGTGCGGCACAAGCCGATACCTTCAGCGCCGAATGCCACAGCCTGTTCAGCCATCGCTGACGTATCGGCATTGGTGCGAATACGCAGAGTACGGAACTCGTCTGACCAGTCCATTACGGTTTGGAAAAGCTGATAAGTATAGCTTTCTTCCGCCTTCAGGGTGCCTTCCAGAACGCGCTTCACTTCTGAATCGGCGCTTTCGATCAGACCTTCATATACGGAGCCTGTGGTGCCGTTAATGGAGATGTAATCGCCTTCTTTCAACGTCACGCCATTCGCTACCAGCGTTTTCTTCTCGTAGTTGATGGTGATGTCACCAGCACCACAAACGCAGACTTTACCTAACTGTCGGGCAACCAGTGCAGCGTGAGAGGAAACACCACCACGCGTGGTCAGAATGCCTTGTGAATGCAGCATGCCTTTCAGGTCATCCGGTGATGTTTCAGAGCGGCACAGAATGACTTTATTACCTTTGCGTGCTTCAATTTCAGCCTGGGCTGCGGTGAAAGCAATGCGGCCGGTAGCTGCACCAGGGCCTGCTGGCAGACCGCCACAAATTTTCTTGGCGGCTTCTTGCGCTTCCGGGTCAAAGACCGGAACCAGCAAGGTGTCGACAGACTCAGCTGGAATCATCAGCAACGCCGTTTTCTGGTCGATCAGGCCTTCTTTGTTCATTTCTACCGCAATACGGATCGCTGCCAGGCCGGTGCGCTTGCCGTTACGGGTCTGCAGGATGAAGAGTCGACCACCTTCAATCGTGAACTCAAAGTCCTGCATGTCTTTAAAGTGCTCTTCCAGGCGGGCCCGGACTTTCTCCAGGTCAGCGAAGTTCTCAGGCAGTTCGTCTGCCATTTCCGCGATAGCCTTTGGGGTGCGAACACCGGCAACAACATCTTCGCCCTGGGCATTGGTCAGGTATTCACCATAAAACACTTTCTCGCCACTGGCGGGATCGCGTGTAAAGGCAACACCGGTGCCGCTGTCATTGCCAGCGTTACCGAATACCATGGCCTGAACGTTGACGGCTGTGCCCCATTCTGCCGGAATACCGTACTGCTGCCGGTAAAGAATGGCGCGCTCGTTTTTCCATGAACCGAATACGGCACCAACAGCGCCCCACAGTTGATCATAGGCATCTTGCGGGAATTCAGATCCGGTTTCCCTGGCGATCAGCGCTTTGTATTTGACGACCAGCTCTTTCAGCTCGTCTTCAGTCAGCTCATTATCCTGCGCTTTACCAGCGGCTTTTTTGGTCTCTTCCAGAATAACGTGGAAGGGATCCTCGGACTCTTCATTGGCAGCTTCAACACCCATGACGACATCGCCGTACATCTGGATGAAGCGCCGGTAACAGTCCCAGGCGAAACTTGGGTTGCCGGAGATCTTGGCCAGACCTTCCACCGTTTCGTCATTAAGGCCGAGGTTGAGGATGGTATCCATCATGCCAGGCATGGAATCGCGTGCACCTGAGCGCACAGAAACCAGCAACGGGTTGGCGGCATCGCCAAACCCACGGCCCATCTGTTCTGCAACGCTCTGGATGGCCTGCTTTACATCTTCAGCTAAAGAAGCAGGATAGGTGCGATCATGATCATAAAAGTAAGTACAGACTTCTGTGCTGATGGTAAAACCGGGAGGCACTGGCAAACCGATGGATGCCATTTCGGCCAGGTTGGCTCCTTTACCGCCGAGGAGCTCACGCATAGTTGCGTTGCCGTCGGTTTGGCTACCGAAGTTGTAGACAAATTTCTGGGTGGTGGGTTGTGCTTTCGCTGTGCTGGTATCAGACATCTGTTTCATGTTCCCGCATTCTTAATCAGCAATTGAACTTTTTAGGGGCGCCGTCCACTTTGGCGAGGTGCCGAAGGATATAGTAAGTCTGGCCTAAAATCCAGCAAATGGCTAAGAAAATTGGTAGTGAAAGTGCAACGAACTGTCGTGAAGTCGCGGCGATTGGCTGCTAATTCGCTACCATTGTAGTAATACTACAAAAATATAGAGCGCCCGCTCGGTTTAAGGCTTTTCCGTGACTTTGGCCAGGCTTTTCAGTGATTGCAGTAAATCGACAGGTAGCGGGAATACGATTGTCGAATTCTTTTCGCCAGCAATCTCGGTCAGTGTCTGCAGGTACCTTAGCTGCAGAGATTCAGGTTGGCCGGATAATTGTCGGGCGGCTTCTACAAGCTTTTGTGATGCCTCAAACTCACCAGCGGCATGAATGATCTTGGCGCGTCGCGCCCGCTCTGCTTCGGCTTGCTGGGCGATGGCACGGATCATACTCTCGTCTATGTCTACGTGCTTGATCTCGACGTTGGAGACCTTGATTCCCCAGTTATCGGTTTGCTGATCAAGAATTTCCTGTATGTCAGCGTTCAGCCTTTCCCGTTCAGAGAGCAGTTCGTCCAGTTCGTGCTGGCCCAGTACCGACCGCAGTGTGGTTTGCGCCAACTGGCCGGTGGCTTCCATGAAATTCTCGACATTGATAATGGCTTTCTGCGGGTCCACTACCCGGAAATACAGCACGGCATTCACTTTGACAGAGACGTTGTCACGAGTGATAAGGTCTTGCGAAGGAATATCCCAGACAGCCGTTCTCAGGCTGATCTTGTCGATTTGCTGCAGGCCGGGGATAACCATGATAAGTCCGGGGCCTTTGACTTTGTAGTAACGCCCCAGCATGAAGATGACGCCGCGTTCGTACTCTTTTAGTATCTTGAACGTCGCGACAACGAAGGCGGCAACAACCGCGATGCTAATCAGAATAAAAGGCTCCATGTTTCTTCTCCTTCTTCAGGGTGAAAAGACTGCGGGTATCAGGGCCTCAGAATATCAGCGAATTACCCGAACGATATGCCAGGGTTGGGCTTGGTGTTTTTATGTGGCACGATCTTTTTTGGCAATATACAGGGTTAACCCCTCTACCCGTGTCACTGTTATATGCTCGCCCCGTTGCACTGGCTGGTTACTGACAGCTTGCCAGCGCTCGCCCTGTAATTGCACTGCCCCTTGTCGCTGGAAGTCTTCCAGGGCGACGGCTGACTGGCCGATCATGTGTTCTACGCCACTGGCCGGTGGCTGTTTTCTCGCTTTCAGTGCTGACCACAGGACCAGCGCCATTAGCGCGCCTGTTGAGACTGTCGTGGCAGCAATTAGCGCGCGGGATATTTGCCAGGCCGGTTCTGCGGTATCGATGAGCAGGAATGAACCCAGTAAAAATGCCAGCAATCCACCCGCTCCGAGCACGGCAATGCCCGGTGTCAGCAACTCGGCGCAAAGCAGTACCAGCCCCAGCACCATCAGGCTGGCACCAGCATAGTTCACCGGCAGTAACGACAGACCGTATGAGGCTAATACCAGACAGATCACCCCCAGTATGCCACCAAGGGCGATGCCGGGGCTGTAAAACTCGAGAATAATGCCGTAAAAGCCAATGGTCAGGAGCAAGTAAGCGATGTTTGGCAGGGCGACAAAAGCGAGCAGGTCGTCTCGCCAGTCGGTTTCGCGGGGCTCGATCACGGCATTGTCCAGGTCGAGTGAGAGCGTTGAGCCGTTTTTTTCAACCGACTGGCCATTAAGTGTGGCAATCAGGTCGGGCAGGGAGTCTGCTACCAGATCGATCAGGCCGTTAATCAACGCTTCGTCGGCCGTGAAGCTGCTGCCATCTGTAATTGCGGTCACTGCGATGTCGGCATTCCGGTCCTGGCGAGCAGCCAGAGTGCGCATATAGGCAGAGGCATCGCTAATGACTTTGCGGGCAACATTGTTTTCAGGGTCGTTGGCATTAACCGGTGTGGCTGCTCCCATATTACTGGTGCTCGACATAACGGCAACATCGCTTGCCATCATGATGAACATACCGGCGCTGGCGGCTCTGGCGCCAGCCGGGGCGACCCAGGTGATTACCGGAACAGGTGCCTGGAGTATCGTGTTTACGATTTGCCTCATGGCCTGATCAAGGCCCCCGGGGGTGTTGATTTGCAAAATAATGGCAGCGGTGTTGCTGTTGGTGTTGGCAAATTGCCGGGCAACAAAGTCGGCTGTCGCTGGTCCGATGGGCCCTTGAACAGGGATTAGCGGGATGGTTGATGAGCTTTGGGCGGGGGCTGGCTCAGATTGTGCCCATGAAATTGATGACGGCTTAGTGAAAAGCAGTAAAAAAAGTGCAAACAGGCAGAAAAAAAGTTTGCTGCCATTGGCGCTGTTTTTGCGGGAAAGGCTAACCATTAACATAAGTGCTCGCTCGGTAATGCCTGTAATATCAATATAGTACGCTTATAAATTAACAGAGTCGAATGGGCTGATCTGAAAAATCTAACGCTTGCTCGACACACTTTGTTGCAAAAATAGGGTGGCAAGCGTTGTACTCGCTGAAAAACTTGGTTTACGATCCATCGCAATGCTGATTGATAGACATGACGCAGAAACGACAGAAAAGGTGATGGGGTAGTTCGCTACGACTCAAGTGAAGAATTCACCATCACTTAACCCTGCGGGAGGAATTCCATAATGATGAAGAAAATCGGTTTATCCGCGATTATCGCGACAACAGCTGCATTCAGCTTGCAAGCTAACGCAGCTGATCCGCTGACAGAAATCAAGCCCATCGACGCTGAGTGGCAGTATAACGGTTCAGAGCCTGACTACGTTGTAGACGTACCTAGCTTCACTGTACCTGCTACTGGTGTTATCGACTACATCGATTCAGTAATTCCACTGGAGTTCGGTGAAGACAAGTGGGTAAAAGCTGTTCAGTTTATCCCAGGCGATAAGCGCGTACTGCACCATCTGCTGTCATATGTAGTAGCTGATGACGCTGGCGGCCGTGAAGGCATGCTGGACGAAACAGTTAACGATCCGCGTCGTGAATTCCTGGAAGGTTATGCGCCAGGTAAAGAGTATGCAACGTCATACCCAGACAACACTGGTATCTTCGTACCAGAAGGTTCTGCACTGCGCATGAGCATCCACTACACGTCTTTCGGTCAGGAAACTGTCGACAGCACACGTGTTGGTCTGTGGTTCTTCGACAAGGCTGAAGAGCCAGATTTCGAATACCACACTTACTCAGTGGCTACGCCTATGAACCAGATCGAAATCCCTGCTGGTGATTTCGAGCACGAAGCTGCAGCAAGCCATGTCTTCGAAAAAGACATCGTATTGCACGGTTTCCGCGCTCACATGCACTATCGTGGTAAGTCAATGTCAGCACGAGTTGTTTACCCTGATAACACTGTTGAAGAAATCATCAATATTCCTAACTACAACTTCGCTTGGCAGCCTACTTACCAGACTGACGAGCCAATGGTTCTGCCAGCCGGTTCGCGCGTAGTAGTAGAAGGTCTGTTTGACAACTCTGAGTACAACCTGGGTGTTCCGGATCCAACCGTAAACGCCATGGGCGGCCTGCAGAGCTGGGAAGAAATGTTCATCGGTTACTTCTCTTACCACGATTACGTACCTGAGTAATCGTCAATCAGAAGTTATTGATTGAGCAGCACAACAACAAAAAAGGGCTGCTTCCATGAGAAGCAGCCCTTTTTGTTTGTCCTGACATTAAATATGCCTGGCTGTGACAGTGTTTGAAGATAATTGTCATAAGTTTGCGCCAGGTTAAGGATTTCCGGATTTAGGTGTTGTAGAATTTGACTGCTTTGGAACATATGTTGAGAATATGGACCAAAGAAGAACAATAAATTATAAATGCCGCTGAGCTGACCTGCGCCGCTAGCGTAGGTGTTCCGCAGAAGTATCCAGAGAGAGTTATGAGGGTTTGTTCACCATGAAAAAATTTAGTTTGCTGGCACTATTCTCTTTAGCTGCCGCTTTCAGCTTTAACGCACAAGCTGCTGATCGAGTCGGCGATTTCTTCCTGATCGACGACGAAGGTAAAGGTCATCAACTCAGCAAGTATGCATTCAATAAGGCTGTTGTTATTGTATCTCAGCAAAACGGTTGTACTGACAACCAGCAAAACATTGCTCGTTACAAGCAACTGCGTACTAACTTCGATCACCGTGGCGTCAGCTTCGTGATGCTGAATGCATCAGATGAAGATAGCCGTGAGGACATCATTGCCGAAGAAGCGGTCTGGAACTATGACCTGCCGATTATGGACGATGATTCTCAATTGGTAGCTGAATCACTGGGTATTGAGAAAGCTGGTCAGGTCGTTGTTGTTGACCCTGAGCGTATGAGCGTTCTGTACCGTGGTCCAATGCCTGCACAGTGGGCGCGTGCGCCTCTGGGTGAAGTGCTGGAAGCCATTCTGGCTGACGGTGCTGACAGCCGTGACATGGAAACTGTAAATGTTGACATGGAAACCGCTGAAGGTTGTGCTGTTGAGTTCCCAGCGCGTGATGCACACCTGGCTGACGTGCCTGATTATGAAACAGAAGTTGCACCGATCCTGATCGAGCGTTGCACTGGCTGTCACGTCGAAGGCGGTATTGGTCCGTTCGCGATGAACAGCCACATGATGATTCAGGGCTGGAGCCCAATGATCAAAGAAGTGATCATGACGAATCGTATGCCTCCAATGCAGGTAGATCCCACAGTTAAAACCTGGGTTAACTCAGGCAACTTCCCAATCGAAGAGCGTCAAACACTGATTCACTGGATCAATGCGGGCTCTCCTCGAAACTAAGTTAGCTTTGCTTGAGTCGCCTTGCTGGTAACCAATAAAGGCAATTCGACCAAGAGTGTGATTTAAAAGGCCAGCTGTTTTAACAGCTGGCCTTTTTATTTGCCATTTTTGAACACCTGATTTACGATCAGCTTAGCTGCAAGGCAGTCTGTGTGCAGCTTCTGATTGTACACTCAGGAGAAAATAATAATGAAATCAAAGAGTTTGACTGCTGTAATGGCTGCTATGGCCATGTCAGTCAGTGGTGCGGCACTTGCCGGTGTTGACCCGCTGACAGAGATCCAACCCCCGCAGAGTGAGTGGACCTACAATGGCACTCAGCCTGATCACATTGTCGAAGTGCCCAGCTTTACTGTTCCCGCTACAGGTGTCATTGACTATATTGACTCTGTTATTCCGCTGGAATTTGAAGAGGAGAAATGGGTCAAGGCTGTACAGTTTATCCCGGGCGACAAGCGCGTGCTTCATCACCTGTTATCTTATGTCGTGGCTGAAGAAGCGGCAGCTGATGGTGTGATTGATGAGGCCGATAATGATCCGCGACGTGAATTCCTGGAAGGCTATGCGCCGGGTAAGGAATATGCGACGCAGTTTCCGGAAGGGACAGGCCTTCGTGTGCCAGTTGATTCTGCGATACGTATGAGTATCCATTACACCTCATTTGGCCAGGAAACTGTCGACAACACCAAGGTTGGTCTCTGGTTCTATGAGGAAGATGAGGAGCCTAGCCTGGATTTCCGCACTTACTCTGTTTCAGCGAATGGCAAGGATCGTTTGCACATTCCTGCCGGTGCAATGAATCATGAGATGGCGGCAAGTCACGTGTTTGAGGATGATATTCTGCTATATGGCTTCCGCGCACACATGCACTACCGTGGTAAGTCCATGAGTGCACGTGTTATTTATCCGGACAATTCCGTCGAAGATATCATCAACGTTGCCAATTACAATTTTGCCTGGCAGCCTACATACCGTATTGATGAGCCAATTGCCCTGCCTGCCGGTTCGCGTGTGGTTGTAGAGGGGTTGTTCGACAACTCTGAATACAATTTAGGTAATCCGGACCCCACGGTGCCAGCCATAGGCGGCCCTCAGAGCTGGGAGGAGATGTTTATCGGGTATTTCTCATATACCGATATGCCTGAATAAAATATCTATATATATCAGTTAAGTAGCGCCGCCCTGGATGTAAACGCCAGGGCGGCGTTTTTGCAGGTAACACAATGTTGCAAAATCACTGCCTCTGTACTTGTGCGACAGATTAATCTGATCTAGTCTGAAATCGACGTTAAATGTATGAACCCATATGTACTGGAGTAGAGGAGCAGTGAAAATGAAAAAAACGAGTCTGACTGCTGCCATGCTGTTTGCATCCGCTGCGTTTGCATCCGCTGCGTTTGCATCGGTTGCTAATGCGGGAGTAGACCCTCTGACGGAAGTCAAACCAATGGATAGCGAGTGGACCTATGATGGTACCGCGCCTGATTATGTAGTGGATGTTCCGTCATTCACTGTACCGGCGACCGGTGTCATCGATTACATCGACTCTGTTATCCCACTTGAGTTTGAAGAAGAGAAGTGGGTCAAGGCAGTCCAATTTATCCCTGGTGACAAACGAGTATTACACCACTTGTTGTCTTATGTCGTAGCTGATGAGCCGGAATCCCATGAAGGGATGCTGGACGAGGCTGAAAACGACCCACGTCGTGAGTTCCTGGAAGGCTATGCGCCGGGTAAGGAATATGCGACTCAATATCCAGAAGGAACAGGTATCAAAGTGCCTGTGGACTCTGCACTGCGCATGAGCATCCACTACACTTCATTCGGTCAGGAAACTGTCGACAACACGAAAGTGGGTCTGTGGTTCCACGACGAAGCTGATGCTGAGTCTGCTCTGGAGTATCACACACACTCAGTGTCTCCGGGTAACCGAACAGAGAATATCCAGATTCCTGCGGGCGCCATGAATCATGAAATGGCTGCAACGCATGTGTTTGAAGAGGATATTATGCTGTACGGCTTCCGAGCGCACATGCACTATCGCGGTAAGGCGATGGCAGCACGCGTTATCTATCCGGATAACACAACAGAAGACATTATTAATGTCCCTAACTACAACTTTGCCTGGCAGCCAACTTATCAAATGGATGAGCCTATTATGTTGCCAGCCGGCTCACGCGTAGTTGTTGAAGGTCTGTTCGACAACTCTGAGTACAACCTGGGCGTGCCGGATCCAACCGTGACAGCCATGGGTGGTTTGCAAAGTTGGGAAGAAATGTTCATCGGTTACTTCTCATATACCGATGTCCCTGAGTAAACTGGGGTAAGGACTGATTCGTCGATTATGACTTGAAATCAGTCCCCTCTAGCAGTAAAAAAGAGGCTGCTTCTGTACAGGAGCAGCCTTTTTTATAACCGCCATTCATGGCGGTTACCCTTTGGGTTGTCATAGTGCAACGTGAACAACAAGGAAACCAGTCATGACGCAAGTCCCAGCCATGGACGCAATGCTCAAACCTTTCGAATCCACTAAATTATCCCTGAAAAACCGTCTTGTCATGGCGCCTATGACGCGTCAGTTTTCGCCGGGTGGTGTGCCAAATCAGTTGGTAGTTGATTATTATCGGCGCCGGGCTGAAGGTGATGTGGGTTTAATCATTACCGAAGGCACCACAGTCGATCACCCTGCGGCCTCATTTGACGACAAAATCCCCAATTTTCATAGTGAAGAAGCCCTGGCCGGGTGGAAAAAGGTAGTGGATGCGGTTCATGAAGCTGGCGGCAAGATTGCCCCGCAGCTATGGCATGTAGGTTGTGCCCGTAAACCTGGTACAGGACCGCACCCCGAGCACCCGACTGCAACTCCCTCAGGCTATGCGTTACCGGATAAAAAAGTCGGTGAGCCCCTGACAGCAGAAGAGATTGACGGCATCGTTCGTGCTTTTGCCACGGCTGCCGGTAAAGCAAAAGCTATTGGCTTCGATGCGGTTGAGGTGCATGGCGCACATGGCTACCTGGTTGATGATTTCCTTTGGGAAGGTTTGAACAAGCGGGACGATCGCTATGGTGGCTCTATGGCAGGCAGAAGCACCTTTGCTGCTGATATAGTGGCAGCTATTCGTGCAGAAGTCGGTGAAGATTTCCCGATTATTTTCCGCTTTTCGCAGTGGAAACAACAGGACTACACGGCCAAACTGGCCCAGTCACCAGAAGAGCTTTTTGATGTCCTGTATCCTATTTCCGAGGCTGGCGTGGATATTTTTCACTGCAGCACGCGTCGATTCTGGGAGCCAGAGTTTGAAGGCTCTGACCTGAATCTCGCGGGTTGGACAAGAAAACTATTGGGCAAACCTGTTATTACGGTCGGCAGCGTCAGCCTGAATGAAGAGTTTATCTCCACCTTTCAGGGTGGGTCGGCTGAAACGGCTGATATCAATGATCTGGTTAATCGTCTTGCTGCCAATGAGTTTGATCTTGTGGCTGTTGGGCGGGCGCTGATTGCCAATCCGGACTGGTTGCATACTGTGACTTCGGGTAGCCAGAATAAACTCAGGTCATTTGACAAAAGCTTGCTGGCGGAGCTGGTATAAAACAACAACATTTGGGGGATTTATGTTTGAACGTCTGGCTGAGAAGCTGAATCTGAGTGCGATACCACAGATTTTTTTCTCCGCAGCGGCATTCGTTATTGTGTTTGTCTGTGCAGCAATTCCGCTGCACGAACAATTCGCAGAATTTTTTGGTGCGATTGGCGGGTTCACTTTTCGATATTTTGGCTGGCTTTATGTAGCGACAGTATCCTGCCTGCTGATGTTTCTGGTCTGGGTAGCATTCAGCCGGTTTGGCGGGATGAAGCTCGGGCGCAATGATGAGGAACCTGAGTATAGCTCAACTACATGGTTTGCCATGCTCTTTGCGGCAGGAATCGGGACCATTCTGATGTTCTGGGGGGTGGCTGAGCCCTTGTCACACTTTGCCAACCCGCCTCTGGCCGGTATCGAACCGCAGACAATCGATGCCGCGAAACATGCGATGAACATCGCCCTATACCACTTTGCCTTGCATACCTGGACAATTTTCACGCTACCGGCGCTTGCCATTTCATACTTCACCTATCGAAAAAATCTGCCCATGCGTATCAGCAGTATTTTTTACAGTGTGCTGGGTGACCGGGTATTTGGGCCGATAGGCTGGGCAATCGATGTTATTGCTCTGGTAGGGACGCTGTTCGGTGTCGCTGTGTCAGTCGGGCTGGGTACACTTCAACTGAACAGTGGTTTGAATCACGTGCTGGGTGTGCCGGTTGGTGCAACATCACAGATTATCATCATTGCCGTTATTACGATTATTGCCACGATCTCAGTCGCACTTGGGCTGGATAAAGGGATTAAGCGACTCTCCGAGTTCAATATTGGTATCGCCTTGTTCGTCATGCTGTTCATCTGGATTTGTGGGCCAACTTTGTTCATTACCTCCGGTATTGTGCAGAATTTTGGTAATTACATGCAGAATCTGCCCTGGATGGCGTTCTGGACAGAGGCTTACCAGGGAACCAGCTGGCAACAAAGCTGGACGGTATTTTACTGGGCCTGGACGATAGCCTGGGCGCCATATGTCGGTATCTTCATCGCTCGTATTTCCAGGGGGCGGACAATCAGGCAGTTTGTCATAGGTTCTCTGGGGGCACCCTCGCTATTTTCACTGGTGTGGTTTTCGGTGTTTGGGCTGGCAGCTATGGACCTGGAACTCAATCAAGGGGTGGATCTTGTTACCCAGGTGCAGGCAGATGTGTCGATTGCGCTGTTTGAGTTTCTGTCCAATTATCCGATGGCAACACTCATGTCGCTGTTAGGACTTATCGTTATCATTATCTTCCTGACCACGTCGGCTGATTCAGCGGCATTGGTGGTTGACCAGTTGTCCCGAAGTAACTTGCAGGTCAGCAAAACCGGGCAGCGTGTATTCTGGACATTCATGCTGGGGGCTGTGGCTGGAACGCTGATGCTGGGCGGTGGTCTGCCAGCGCTGCAGAATGTGATTACCGCGCTGGGGTTCCCGTTTTGTGTGCTGCTGGTCTTCATGGCCTGGGCCATGAAGCGAAGTTTGCAGAAGGATTATGAGGAAGAGCGGCTGATGGCCGAAGAAACAGCTCAGGACGCCCGGATTAACCAGGCCCGGTGAATTTTCGGATTGCGCTGAAAATCCTTATCGATGCTGGGTCGGCTGTAGTCTTCGACATTCCAGGTCTCCGAGACCTGGGAGTCGAGGCGGAACTTCCGCATATTATTGGAGAAGATCAGCAGACCGCCCTCTCTCAGTAATCCCATGCAGGTCTCGATCAGGCTGACGTGGTCACGCTGGATATCCAGGTCGTGGTCTGTCCGCTTTGAGTTCGAGAACGTGGGTGGGTCCAGGAAAATGATGTCAAAGCGATCCTTACAGGTCTTCAGCCACTGCTGGCAATCAGCTTCCACCAATTGATGCTGCTTTAAAGACAGGTTGTTTAATGCCAGGTTTCTGCCAGCCCAGTACAGGTATTTCTTGGACAGGTCGACGCTGACTGAGCGGCTGGCACCGCCTAGTGCCGCCTGTATCGTGACTGACCCGGTGTAGCAAAACAGGTTGAGTAACGACTTGTCTTTGGCCAGTTTGCGGACCAGTCGCCTCAATGGGCGATGATCCAGGAACAGGCCGGTATCCAGGTATTGGTGCAGATTGACATATAGCTGTGCACCGTATTCATCGACAATCAGGTCTGAGCCTGACTGTTCCTGGGGCTGGTACTGGTTGCTGCCTTTTTGTCTCTCCCGAACTTTCAGGCTGATGTCAGTCGCAGGTATTTCCAGTGCCTGCTCGGTGGCGAGCAGTGCCTGACGACGGCGTATTGCTGCGTCAGCCGCATTAACGGTTGCCGGCGGGGCATATTCTTGTAAGTGAACGCTTACCTTTCCTTTAATGTCCGTATAGATATCCAGTGCAAACGAAAATTCAGGGATGTCGGCATCGTAGAGGCGGTAGCAGGTAATTTTTTGCTGACGTGCCCATTTGCCAATGTTCTTGATGTTCTTGCGCAAGCGGTTATAAAACATCTGGCCCTGCTCATCCAGCGCCTGAGCGGGGACGATTTTGCCCTGGTCGGCAGCATTACGTTGCTGCTTGTAAATGCTGTCTTCGCTGACATTGAATAACAACAGACGAGCTGGCAGCGGGCCATTGAACATGGCGTATTGTTTATGGCTGTGGAGCCCCAGCAATTTGCCCCATTCCGGGCGAGCTGTAAAAACTGCGGCCTGCTGTCCAAGCGCAGTGCGCTGAATGACCTGGCCAAGGCGGTTGTATAGCGCCATTACCTCTTCTTCTTCACCAAGGCGCTGTGCGTATGGTGGGTTAGTAACGACTAACTCCGCTTTACGGTCTTGTGGTATCTCGTCAATGGCGTCAGAACTGAACTCGACCTGATCCCAGACGTCGGCACGCTCGGCATTGCGGCGAGCCATGCCAATGACGCGTAAATCCTGGTCACTGCCGTATGCTTGGCCGTCCCAGTTGCGACCCGCTTCCCGGCGAGCTTCGGCCTGGGCACGGATGCTGGATTCGATTTCGTGGTTGTGAAGCTTCCAGGTAGACAGCCCACCTACCCGGATCAGACCGGGGGCGACATCCATTGCCATCAGCAATGCTTCGATGATCAGGGTGCCAGCACCACACATGGGGTCGAAAATGCGTACGCCAGGTTGTTGGCTGAGTTCTGCCCACCCCGAGCGAATCAATATGGCGGCGGCCAGTGTTTCCTTCATCGGTGCATCGCCTTGCTCAAGGCGGTAACCACGACGGTGCAGTGAGCTTCGTGTTAATTCTACGCCAAGCAGCACACGACCTTTTTTGAGCACAGCATGAACGCGAAGTGGTGGGTTTTGCGTTTCCACTTCAGGTCGGGTTAAGCCAGCTTCGGTAAACTGGTCAACAATGGCATCTTTAACGCGCTGGGCGACAAACCGGGTATGACGCAGAGCCGGCGTTGTACCTGCAGCGCTGACAGCGAAACGGGCACCTGGCTCCATATGATCGGTCCACTGGATAGCCAGCGTAGCGTCATAGAGGTTGTCAGCGTCACTGACCGGGGCCTCCGCCAGTGTGGCGATGACCCGGTTAGCAATTCTTGAGTACATGGTAACGCTGTAAGCAACGTCCAGGGTTCCGCTGAAGTAGACACCGGCAACGGTTGGTCTGATGTCTTCAGCTGCAAACTGCTCCAGCTCGCTGGCCAGTAATGGTTCCAGGCTCTTTGCGCAGGTGGAGAAAAAGGTATATGTGATGGCAGGATTCATGCGCGCATGATACTACGTTCAGTGGCTGATTTGTCGGCTTAAATTGCTGTTGTAGAGAATAAGTCAGCCCGGATAGCTGTCAGATCAGTCCAGAGACCAACAGTCTCCTTCTTGATTGCTGCCTGTGGCGCCGTGCTATGCTCTGTCATCGGTTAAAACCAGCTAAGTGAAGTGTGTGTATGGAAGTTATGAAAGTAAGGTTTCTTGTCAGTCTGATCGGGTGTGTTTTCTCATCTGTGGTGAATGCCCAGGTAGCGCCTGCATCAGATGAGGCCAGTCAAAATGATACGCCAACACCAATGGAGTTGCAGGAGGATGTGGAAACCGTCCCAGCAGCGCCTGGTGTCAATTTCAGCGGTACTGGCTTGCCATTGAATGAATTGCATGAGGGCGAGTTGGTAACGAGCCATCCGCAGATGGGAGATGGTACCTACGCAGACTGTTATCAGTTTGAAGCCACTGAAGGAAAGTCTTACCAGTTTACGCTGCGTTCAGACGACTTCAACGCCTACCTGCTGGTTGGGGCCGGGTTTTGCCAGGATGTACTGCTGCAATATGAGAACGACAATTTTGAGGAAGGCAGCTCTGATGCACGGGTCTCCATGACGGCGGAATACCCATTTTACTCGGTTTACATTAATACCTTTGCGCCCGGCGAGGCCGGTGAGTACACCATGCTGATCGAGCAGATTGACGAGCTGCCAGCCGAAGCGGCAGGCAGCTGAGTTCAAGTTAGGATTTTCCCATCCATTTTACTTCGTACAGATCCAGGCGCTGATCTTTGGCGTTGGTGACCGAGCCTTCGTGGCGTAGCTGGGCAAGCTTGTCGAGATCGAGGTCGGCCACCAGGGCCATCTCAGTGTTGGGTGTGCTTTCAGTAATCACCGCGTCGTGTGGAAACATGATATCTGACGGTGAGTACACGGCCGATTCTGCATACTGAATGTCGACATTGTGAACCTGAGGCAGGTTGCCGACACTACCGCCGATGGCGACATAGCATTCGTTTTCGATCGCTCGTGCCTGGGCGCAGCGTTGCACGCGCAGAAAGCCGTTTTTGGTGTCTGTCCAGAAAGGCACGAACAGAATATCCATACCCTGGCGAGCCAGCAGTCGCGAAAGCTCCGGGAACTCCACGTCATAGCAGATCAGGATGCCGATGCGTCCCGCATCGGTTTCAAACACTTTTAGTTTGTCGCCACCATCAATCACCCAGTCACGACGTTCGTGTGGTGTGATATGCAGTTTGTCCTGGTAATCCACGGTGCCATCGCGGCGGCAGAGATAAGCCCTGTTCAGTAAGAGTTCACCTTCGGTAACCGGAATAGAGCCGGCAATGATGTTGATGTTGTAAGTGATAGCGAACTCTGACAGAGATTCGATAGTGCGTTCGGCAAACGTCGACAGGAAACGAATCGCTTCAAACTGATTGCCCTGATCACCAAGTCCCATGAGCGGAGCATTGAAAAATTCCGGGAAAAGCACAAAGTCAGCCTGATAATCAGCAAAGGTATCGACGAAGTACTCAACGTGCGACAGCCAGTCTTCGAACGATTTGCTCAGGCGCATCTGCCACTGCAGGATGCCTACCCGGACCACTGATTTGCGGTGCTGGCTCAGATCATCCCAATCCGGCTCATAGAGAATGTTATTCCATTCCAGCAAAGTGGCGTAGCCCTGGGATTTTTCATCCTGAGGGTTGTAGTCTTTCAGTAGCCGTTTGACCTCAAAGTCATTAGCCAGCTGGAAGCTCAGAATAGGGTCGTGAATATCCTTTCGGTCTACCGCAGCGATGTAGTCAGTCGGCGAAATATCGTCAACATACTTGTGGTAGTTGGTGATCCGTCCACCGGCCAGGATGGCGCGCATATTCAGATTTCGGCAGATTTCCTTGCGAGCGTCATACAGGCGTCTGCCCAGACGCAAATCGCGATACTCTGGATCAACAAACAAGTCCATGCCATACAGAGCATCACCTTCGGGGTCGTGCTTCATCTGTTCCCGGCGACCAATCAGATCGTCATAGGTGTGTTGGCGGCTGAACCGGTCGTAGTTGCACTGAATGGTGAGCGCGGCGGCAATAAGATGCCCTGAGTCTTCGATAACTACCTGACCTTCGGGGAATTCCCGGATTAGTCGTTTGATCGAGGCTGCTGGCCAGGCGCCGCCAATATCGGGGTAAATGGTCTCCATCAGGTGGGCAAGCTGGGGGTAGTCATCCAGCGTGAGATTACGAAGTTTCAGACGAACATCTGAGGGGGATTCATCGCTCATATACAAACATGCCTGTATCTAAATAAGTCGGGATCAATTCGAGAATAAGCTGAGATAGTCATGTGCATAAAATATCAGAAAAGGAATGTGACGGCAGTGGCAATCTGCTGTTTAAAACTGACACAAAATAGGCAGGGGTTGGCCTGTGGACTTTACTAAGGCGTCTGCGGTATTCTCTGAGTTCCTTCCGTGAATCTGTTTAGGCGGGTTCAGCAGGTAGTATACATCCTGAGATTGATCAAGATCGGGGTATCCGGGTGATTGCACCTGGTGCCAGCAGAAGGCTCCGCTCTACGAGGAACAAGAAAACCACAAAGCCAGAACTAAGAATCCGGCTTGATGAGGAGAGTGCAAGTGAAGATAAAAAGTAAACATTTGGCAGACGGCTTGCGTCGTATGTCGGCAGCCGCAGCGGTTGTCGGTATGGCGGTGGCAACGCCTGCACTGGTGTCTGCACAGGAATCCATTGACTGGCTGACGCTTGGTTCGGATTACGCACACACCCGTTACATCCCTGCCAGCGAAATCAACGCTGATAACTTTGAAAATCTGGAAACCGCCTGGGTATGGGACGGTTCCAGCTTTAACGCCAGCAGCGGCCGGGCAACCCCCAGCTACATCGATGGCATCCTGTACACGGTAGCTGGTGACCGACGTCACGTGGTAGCGATTGAGCCACAGACGGGTGAGACTATCTGGTCCTATCGCGAGCCACACACCTTCCGTTATGAATATTCCATGCGTAAGGACTACGGCAAGGGTGTTGCTTACAGTGAAGTAGACGGCCGCGGTGTGATCTACATCGTCAGCCCTGGCTTCTTCCTGACTGCACTGGACGCCAAAACAGGCGCTCCTCTGGAAGATTTCGGTCATGAGATCGGTGTAGAAGGCTTCCCGGATACCGGTGTTGTCGATCTGCAGAAGATCATTGCCGAGCACAATGGCTACGAGTTTGATCCTTACTACGGCATTCCGCTGGAAGAAGGCTACATCACAAGCTCTTCACCACCCATCGTGGTTAATGACACAGTTGTGGTAGGTAACTCTGCTGAGCAGGGCTACAACCAGACTCGTATCGAGAATATCCCTGGTGACATCCTTGGTTTCGACAAGAACACTGGTGATCACAAGTGGACATTCAACATCATTCCAGACCAGGGTGAGTTCGGCTGGGATACCTGGCAGGACGGTGATGGCAACCAACTGGAAGATCCTCGCGCCTATACCGGTGAGAACTCTTCCTGGGCGCCAATGGCTGCGGACCCAGAGCGTGACATGGTGTACATCAACACCAACAGCGCCACGATCGACTTCTACCGTGGTCACACCCAGGGTGATAACCTGTACGGTTCCAGTCTGATTGCACTGGATGCGTCCACAGGTGAGCGTCAGTGGCACTTCCAGCTGGTCCACAAGGACATCTGGAACTTCGATACACCAACTGCACCTGTTCTGCTGGACGTGATGCATGAAGGTGTGGAGACGCCAGTCGTTGCACAGGTTACCAAGCAGGCATTCACTTATGTCTTCAACCGTGAAACGGGTGAGCCGCTGTGGCCTATTGAAGAGCGTCCAGTACCTCAGTCAACAGTGCCTGGTGAAATCCTGTCGGAAACTCAGCCGTTCCCGACCAAGCCAGAAGCCTATGACATGCAGGGTCTGACACACGACGACCTGATCGATTTCACACCAGAGCTGCGCGAGCAGGCCATTGAAGCGATTTCCAACTTCAAAATTGGTCCACTGTTCAACCCACCTCTGCATCGTGATAATGATGAAGGTTACGTGGCTGCACTGTGGTGCCCAGGTGACATCGGTGGTGTAAACATTGACGGTCCAGCTGCGGCTGATCCGACTTCAGGTACACTGTTTGTGACGTCTCGTAAGCACTGCACAAACCGTATTGTGGCACCGGCTGAAGAGCGTGATGCCATGATCGAGCTGCCTACAGGTACAACGTTCGCACGTTACGCATCTCTGCGTTCAGCGCTGCTGCGTGGTCCTCAGGGTCTGCCTCTGTACAAGCCGCCATATAGCCGCATCACGGCGATTGATCTGAACACAGGTGACCACAAATGGTTCATCCCTGTGGGTGAAACGCCTGATCGCGTTAAAAACCATCCTGCACTGGAAGGCATTGACGTTGGCAACACAGGTTCTGGCACAGTGGCTCCAATGACTGTGACTGCAACCATGCTGATGTACGCCAGCCAACAAAGCGATGGCACACCGACTCTGTTCGCGGTTAACAAAGAAACTGGTGAGCAGATTGGTAAAGTGGCAGTACCTGCTAACAGCCGTTACGGCATGATGAACTTCCAGCACGAAGGCGTTCAGTATGTTGTACTGCAAACTGGTGGTACGCTGACTGCACTGTCTCTGCACGGTCCGGTAGACATGGGTGGTCCGGCTCACTAAGAGCCAGATACGCCTGTCAGGCAGTGTCATAGCTGCTCTGAACCAAAACCCGCTCTGACTGAAATCAGAGCGGGTTTTTTATTGCCTTAGGTTTTCTGGTGAGAGTATGAAGATGGTGTCGTCGCACATCGTTATTGATAATGGTTATCATTAGAATAGATATTTAGAAATATTCTTTCTCATTCCTGCGCATTAGGATAGTGCTCAATGAATGCCTTGCATGATGCAAGGTAGCTGAAGAGCAAAAAGAGAGTGTGGCAATGAAACAGATTCAGAAAACAGCAAGTTTTGCGGTATTACACTTTATGACAGCTTTCACAGTGGCCTGGATGATGACAGGAAGCTGGTTGATCGGTGGTGCCGTCGCATTGGTAGAGCCAGCGATAAACACCGTTGTATTTTTCATCCATGAGCGAGTCTGGTCGGCGAAATTCCCTGAGTCTGCTCCTGAAGCTGGGGCAATAGCTGCCTGACTCTGCTATATAGTTGCTTGGCTGGATGGATGAAACACCAGGGGATGCACGACATGGCACTGAGAAAAAGAAACACCCGGGCCGGAGACGACAAACCAACCCGGGTGTTATAGGGGAAAATGCTCACAAAAACGAAGTATTTAGCGATTCACTCATTACCTCTGCTGCATTGATTTTAATGGTAATGATAATAATTACTATTTGCAATAGTAAAGTGAAATATTTCTGTCTTTCGCTTGCCCCCTCTGGTAGCCGCTGTCCTGTTAGAGCAAGAAGGCTTAGTATTCGCTATAATATCTTTAGAACGGCCCGCGCACATGCTTGCGCAGGCCCTCCATCTGCACCAAGGATTTCCGCATGCAAACGTTGACCCTTCAGCCTGTCAGTTCGGCGAGAGGGCAGATTACTCTGCCTGGCTCCAAGAGCCTGTCCAATCGTATTCTATTGCTGGCCGCGCTTGCCCGTGGCACCACCAAAATTACTAATCTGCTGGACAGCGATGATGTTCGGCATATGTTGACGGCACTGACCGCACTGGGCGTTGAGCTGGAGCTTTCAGAGGACCGCCAGCAGTGCCTGGTACAGGGGATTGGTGGTGCCTTTCAGTTGCCGGATACTTCTCAGCTGGAAGCTTTGTTTCTCGGTAATGCCGGCACAGCGATGCGTCCCCTGAGTGCAGCGCTATGTGCCTCGTCTGGCCAGTTTGAGCTGACCGGTGAGCCGCGCATGTATGAACGTCCCATCGGTGACCTGGTTGATGCACTACGCCAGTGTGGCGCTGACATTGAATACCTGGGTGATGAAGGATTCCCGCCTTTGCATATTAATGGTCATGCACTTCGAGGTGGTCAGGTCAGCATTCGGGGGAACGTATCAAGCCAGTTTCTGACTGCCATGTTGATGGCCGCTCCGCTTTGCCAGGGTGACGTCGTAATCAATGTGGAAGGAGAGCTGGTTTCCAAGCCCTACATTGATATTACCCTGGATGTGATGAAGCGCTTCGGGGTGACGGTTGAGAATAAAGATTATCAGTCTTTTCACATTAAAGGTGGCCAGTCATACGAGTCGCCGGCACAGATTATGGTAGAGGGTGATGCTTCGTCTGCATCCTATTTTCTGGCGGCGGCTGCCATTGCCGGTGGGCCGGTTCGGGTTTATGGCGCCGGCAGTCACAGCGTCCAGGGAGACGCGAAGTTTGCTGACGTGCTTGCCGGGATGGGTGCTGACGTGCGCTGGGGTGGAGACTGGATAGAAGTGGAGCGACAGGCTGATTCAGTTCTCAAAGGGATAGACATTGACCTGAACCACATTCCGGATGCGGCCATGACCATCGCTACCACAGCGCTATTTGCAGAGGGTCCGACCTGTATTCGCAATGTCTATAACTGGCGAGTGAAAGAGACCGATCGTCTGTCAGCCATGGCGACCGAGTTGCGCAAGGTAGGGGCAACCGTTGAAGAAGGTGAGGATTATATTCGCATTGAGCCCCCGAGCGAGATTCAATCGGCGGCTATTGATACTTACGATGATCACCGGATGGCCATGTGTTTCTCGCTGGCAGCGTTTGGTAACAGCCCGATTACCATTAATGATCCAGGTTGTACGGCGAAAACGTTTCCGACTTATTTTAAGCTGTTTAAGAAAATGACACAGCCAGCCTGAATGGCTGGCTGTGTCATCAGGTAGAGTGCCGATCAATCAAGCGTTTCAGTTACTACTGGCAGGATGATGGCTGAAGGGTGATCACTGTCCAGGTGGATAGTGTTGCGGGCTTCAACAGCAGGGGTGCGGCTATCGTCCAGTGCTGCCCCATTGTTCGGGTTGACGGCAAAGCGCGGATAATTGCTGGAAGTGATATGCACGCCAATCTTGTGCCCGGCCTCAAACGTTTGCGCTGTACTCCACATATTAATATTTAACTTGTAGGTCTCGCCGGGTACGAGCATAGCCTCGTTGCCAGCTTCCTGGCCGTTCCTGAATCGGGCCCGAAGCGGATAATCCAGAATCAGTGCTTCATACCCGTCCGGGTATATGTCGACCAGCTTGACCATAAAGTCGGTATCCGGGGCATCAGATGAAACATACAGCTCCATATCAATGTGACCTGCCACCACAACGTCTTCAGTCAGTGTCATGCTCTCAAATCGCAGGTAGTCATCGCGCTCGCCAATCTCGCGCTGATCCCGTGGTCCGACATCCTGTCCCAGGTTCTGTCCACCCACTGTTGGAACAGGGTTCTCGGGATCAAAGGTGTAAGTGATCGCGTGTTCGGGCTTAACGGGAGGAGTGGTACGCAAGCGCATGTCCGGTTGCAGGTAGTAGCGCGTCAGCGACTGGTTTAACGGCCAGTGGTCGCTGGCTATGACGCGATTCTTGTCTGAGACATTGCCTTTGCGGGCAGACGCCATCATGTAAAAGTGAACCGGTGGTTCATCCATAATGCCGTTATCGATGCCTTTGAGCCAGTAATCCCACCAGCGGAACTGTTCTTCCTGGTCACCGCTGATCAGGCCACCGCCAGGGTAGGTCAAGTCGCCTTGCAATGTGCCGTGGCCAAAGGCCCCCATAAACAGTTTTTGTTTGCCGCGGGCTGCCGGATTGCCTTCCTTCTGCAGATACAAGTAGTTGGATAGTGACCCCTCCGCATAAATGTCGTGCCAGCCGCCGACATTGTATATCGGGATTTCCACGTTGTGACGGTAAAACAGAAAGTCAGTGTCCTTCCATTGATCGTCCAGTACGGCACGAGCCCGGTAAGCATCAATATCTTCTTCGCTAACCCCTTGACCGCGCAACCAGCCCCCGGAATGGCTTTCTTTGAATACGCCACCAATGAATCGAGATCGGTAGAACAGGCTGTCGGGTGCAACTGTGACATAGGCGGCTGTCAGGTGAGGTGGTGCGGCGGCTGCGGCCAGGTTCGAGGTAATGCCAGGTGCTGAAGTGCCAAATATACCAATTTTCCCGTTACTGAAATCCTGTTCGGCTATCCACTCAACAGTGTCGTAGCCATCTTCCATGTCATTTTCAAAAGGACGGTTTTCGCCTTCCGAATCATTGCGCCCTCGAACGTCCTGGGAAACCAGCGCGTAACCACGCTCATGATAGTTGTCGGCTCGGTTGTCCAGGCCATCCTTGTCATAGGGTGTGCGTGTGAGCACAACTGGCCAGGGGCCCTCGCCGGCTGGCAGGTAAATGTTGGTTGCCAGGTTCACGCCGTCCCGCATGGGTACCATGACGGTTTCGCGGGACTGCGCGTAACTTAATGCACTGACCATTAGCATTGGCCATAGCACTAGAGCGATGAGCCAGTGATGACTTTTCTGCCGGTCAGAAGGCGAGGTGACTTGGAGGTTTGCAGGCATGGTTTGTGTCTCCATTGTGATTATTATCTGATCGTTCTTTGTAACTTATTGTGGCTTGCGAAACAACATGGTCAGCCGATCACTTTCGCCAATAGTCAGGTAGTGTTGCTGTTCATCTTCCGGAACCCCGCGCAGATTGGGCGGCAGGTTCCAGACACCACCGGGATGGTCTTTGGTGTCATTCGGATTGGCATTAACTTCGCTTGAGGCGACAAATTCAAATCCGTTGATTTCCATCACATCAATCAGTGATTGTTCGTGAATATAACCATTGCCCGACTCACGATCTGCGTCCATGCGATGGTCAACAATACCGACAATACCGCCGGGCTTGAGTGCTTCATGCCAGGCAGAGAGCATGTTTTCAGCGCCCCAGTTCATCCAGTTGTGAGCATTGCGGAAATCCAGCACGGCATCCACGGTACCAGGCGCTGCCAGGGTGGAGCGTTGTCGGGGATGCAAATCAACCACTTCTACCTGATCGTAGACATCCGGGTAGGAGGCCAGCATATCTGCGTAGCTGCGATTCATGTTCATCATCATGTCAGAGGCTTGCAAGGGGTCGCGCGGGTAGCCCGCTGCAATCAGCTTGCCTTCATCACGTAAATACGGGGCAAGAATTTCGGTATACCAGCCACCGCCTGGGAAGATTTCGATGACTACGTCATTAGGAGCAATGTCAAAGAAGGCCAGCGTTTCCGCCGGATGACGATAAGCATCACGAGCCTTGTTGACCGCAGAGCGATGTTCGCCATTAAGAATGCTGTCTATTGAAGAAACATTATTCCCACTGCAGGCAGCAAGTGTCAGCAGTGCACAGAGGAGGGCGGTAGCGCCGAGTCGTGGAAAGTGGCTTGAAGCTAAGGCAAAAGAGCGGGGCGAACGAAACATGCTGGACATGCAAAGTCTCCTGACTGCGTTGTTATTTTAGAGTCTTAACTCTACACGCAGTCAGGAGAATTCGGAAGCAGGCCGTAACGGTTATGGCTGATCAGGATGCGGTGCGGGGCTGATCAATGACTGGAGAGGGTAGTTGTGGTTGTCCCTGTGGATTGTCGCCGTTGTTGCCCGGGGCGTTGCCTGGTTGTGGAGCACCGCTGCCTTGCCCATTATCTTGCGGGGCGCCTTGTGGCCGACCGTCCTGGGTCTCCTGGCGTAGCTGTAACTCACCAGGGTTTCTCACGGCATAGGCGATCATCCAGCGCAGGGCCATCACCTCAGCTTCTTCGACCTCAGTGCTGGTCATGCGGCTGCGCAAATCCAGCATATACTCGCGCCCGGCCTCATGACCAAAGCGCATGGCGATTTCGTACCACATGTGGCCGATCTTGTCGCTTTGCTCAACACCCAGACCTTCGGCATAAATGCGACCCAGGTAAAACTGGCCCAGTGGATCACCCTGATGAGCTGATTCATTGAACCAGTGGCGCCCTTTTTCATAGTCGCGCGGAAAGTCTGCTGTGTTGGTTGACACATAAAGCATACCCAGGCGTGTCTGGGCATCGCGCAGTCCCTGCTCACCAGCACGCTCGAGATAGCCAACAGCTTTGTCTAGATCCTGCTCTGTACCGCTGCCGGCTGCGTACATTAATGCCGCGTTATATTGCGCATCCGCACTGCCGTTATCAGCAGCCATGGTAAACCATGTCAAGGCTACGACCGGGTCTGCTTCTGTGCCCATGCCGCTAAGGTGCATCACTCCCAGGTTGTACTGGGCATCTCGATGCCCCTGTCGTGCCGCTTCCTGATACCAGCGAATGGCTTCTTCATAATCTGTCGGGCGCCCCTGGCCGTAGAAGTTCATGGTGCCAATGGCGTACTGGCCGCTGGCATCGCCTTGTTCAGCGGCTTGCATGTACCAGTAATAGGCTTCGTCAAAGTCCCGCTCGACCCCTTCGCCACGGTCATACATCAATGCCAGGTTGAACTGTGCTGAAGCCATGCCTTGCTGGGCAGCCAGTGCATAGAGCTGCATGGCACGTTCATAGTCAGCTTCGGTGCCGATGCCATTGTGATACATCAGCGCTAGGTTGAACTGCGCCAGGGCGTGGCCTTTCCGGGCACCGTCGGTGAAGTTGGCCAGCGCGGTTTCGTAGTCCTCTTCCTCAAAGGCCTGTAAACCTTCCTGGATGTCATAGGCGCTGTCATCGGTCGATTGTGGGTCCTCACTACCGGCAGCGTCAGGGGTATCCCGGTTTTCACCAGGTTCAGCCAGCGAAGGTAGCTGTGGCTGTGGTGCTGATTGTGCTGCAGGTGCCTCTGGAGCGGAATCGGGCGCAATGGGCTGGGCCAAAGCCTGGGAGCTGACCAGGGTCAAAAGGCCAGATACCATCAGAGCACTGGTCAGAGCACGGGATAGTCGAATGCTTGGTTTTTTTCGATTATAAATATTCATGAACTGGATTGTAGCTGGCCTGCTTGCTGTGGCCAAGCAGTTTGGCTTTTTGCAACATTCTGTCGCATTTGGCGGTTGCGATTTGTATTTCTGACACAACAGCTGCTTCAGGGCAACATCTGCTTAAACCATTTCTGCAGGGCGTTCACTGTCTCTTCCGGCAGATCACCGATCATTTCATCGGCGGTTTCCTGAAAGCTGACAGAGGCCTCACGGTAGACCTGTTTGCCAGGACCGGTGAGACGGACCTGGCTTTGACGGGCATCGCGTGGATTGCGAGTACGTTCAACCAGGTTGTTTTTCTCCATTGGTGCGAGCAGGCGAGTCACGCCTGAGGCGCTCATTTCCAGGTTCTCGGCCAGCAATATGCGGGATATCTCCGGTTGTCCGGCACAAGCAATGTAATGCAATGCCAGGTATTCAGTTAAGCTGATGCCGTGCGAACTGAGATGGTTAGAGAATTTTCGACTCATTCGTGCAGCCAGTTTTGCCTGCAGTACAATGATACCGGTTGCAGAGTTGGAAGTTTTCATCATTGCCTCACAATATGCTTGCTTTAAGTTTGAGATATGGTTGATTATTGGTTGATTATGCAAGTATATAGTCGAAATGATTGAGTGCGCAAGTATTAATTGCCCGGATGATCTCAGAGGTAGTCAGAGGGAGTGTTTTATGCAGAGCGGTGTTGAGTCCCTTCGCCCGGTGTGATGAAAAGCACTGTGCTGCTCTCGTTGAGCCGGGCGGTGTGCCAGCATCCTTTCGGTACGACGGCGTAGTCACCAGGGGTTGAAAGGCAGATTTCCCGGGCTGCTCCATCAAACTCAATAACAAACGTCACGCGACCTGACATCAGAATCACTAACTCATCGCCAGCGGGGTGGATTTCCCAGCTATCCCAGTCTTTATCGAATGTATAGCAAGATACAAGCTCACAACCTTTGAAGCTGTTATAGTCTTCATTAAGTCGTTGATACAGGGAGCTGTCAGCTATTTCGGTACTGACCTGCTTGTTGGGATTAATGACGGCAAATGTCTGGAGAATATTTTGCAAGCTCATTTTTCCTCCGAATCATAGGATTCATCCAGGTGGCCGCGCTTCTTGAGTTCTGCTTCCAGTGCAGCAATACGGGTAAAGGCAATAATACCGAATGTCATGCCAACTACGGCCATCGGTAATGCTACGTATTCCATACCAAACCTCCGTTTTTAATGGGTTTGCAAACAATAACAGCCAATTAAGGTGAAATCGCCGATAAAAAATAGATGATCGATTAAACCTATCAAAAAGCAAGAAAAGATCAATTGGATTAATAGGCAAGGTGTTCGATACATTGACTGTTCACATGAATCATTCATGGACTCATCATAGCAGGGGGACAATCCTATGATAGGAAAAACCACATTACGACGATCCATTTCCATGCTAACACTCGGTGCTATATTCACGGCACCGTTGTTGCCATTAAATCTGGCTACTGCGCAAGATGGCGCGCCTGATAACGCTTACTGGTGGCCTAATCGGCTTGATCTCACACCGCTTCGCAATAATGCCGATGATGCTGACCCACGTGGTGCCGAATTCGATTACGAAGAGCGATTTCAGGACCTGGACACGGATGCACTGGTCAGTGATCTGAGAGATCTAATGACTGACTCTCAGGACTGGTGGCCAGCAGATTTTGGTCACTATGGTCCTTTCTTTATTCGCATGTCCTGGCACGCTGCCGGCACCTATCGTGTTGTTGACGGCCGAGGTGGCTCTGATGGTGGTATGCAACGCTTTGCTCCATTGAACAGCTGGCCAGATAACGCCAGCCTGGACAAGGCGCGCCGCCTGCTTTGGCCGATCAAGGAAAAATACGGTGAAGCGGTATCCTGGGCTGACCTGATTGTGTTGGCCGGTACAGTCGCTATGGATGACATGGGTTTTGAAACCTTTGGTTTCGCCTTTGGCCGTGACGATGCCTGGGAGCCGGAAGAAGTGAACTGGGGGCCAGAAGGCGAGTGGCTGGGCCGTGATCGTCATCAGTCTGACGGCGATTTACAGGGCTCATTGGGTGCAACCCAAATGGGGCTGATCTATGTGAACCCGGAAGGTCCTGGTGGTAATCCCGATCCACTGGCTGCAGCAGAGCAGATTCGTTTGACCTTTGGCCGCATGGCTATGAATGACGAAGAAACGGTTGCCTTGATTGCCGGTGGTCATACCTTTGGTAAAACGCATGGTGCGCACGATCCGGCAAACTGTGTGGGGCCTGACCCGGAATCCGCGCCGATTGAGCAGCAAGGTCTTGGTTGGAAGAACAACTGCGGAACAGGCAATGGTGCTGATACAGTCACCAGTGGCCTGGAAGGTGCCTGGACAGTTAACCCGGCGCAGTGGACACACAACTTCCTGCAGAACCTATACGGTTTTGAGTGGGAACAGACTCGCAGTCCTGCAGGTGCGATCCAGTGGCAGCCAGCGGCTGGTCAGGCTTCGGATCTGGTGCCTGACGCACATGACTCGTCACAACGTCATGCGCCAATGATGCTGACCACAGACCTGGCGCTGAAGGAGGATCCGGCGTATCGAGAGATCACCATGCGCTGGCTGGAAGAGCCAGAGCTGTTCGAAGATGCATTTGCCCGCGCCTGGTTTAAACTGACTCACCGGGATATGGGGCCAAACACCCGTTACTTGGGTGACATGGTACCTGGTGAAGATTTGATCTGGCAGGATCCGGTTCCTGAAGCAGATTACGATTTGATTAACGATCGTGAGGTGGCTCGACTGAAGGAAGAGATTCTGGATTCTGGTCTGAGTGTATCGGAGCTGGTTCGCACTGCCTGGGCTTCTGCGGCCTCATACCGCGATACTGATATGCGCGGTGGTGCCAATGGCGCACGTATCCGTTTGGCACCACAAAATAGCTGGGCGGTAAATCAGCCAGACGAACTCGACCGTGTGCTCGGTACCTTGGAAGATGTGCGTGACGAGTTCAACGATGATCTGCGAGGTAATAAGCAGGTATCACTGGCAGATGTCATCGTACTTGGTGGCGCAGCCGCGATTGAAAAAGCGGCTGATGATGCCGGTTACGACATCGAAGTCCCTTTCACACCGGGGCGTACTGACGCGACACAGGAAATGACGGATGTTGAGTCATTCAGTTATCTTGAGCCAAAAGCCGATGGTTTCCGAAACTATATTGCCGAGGGTTACGACCGGGCACCAGTTGATGCGTTAGTTGAGCGTGCGGCCTTGCTGGATCTGACCGTGCCTGAGATGACAGTGCTGGTTGGTGGTATGCGTGTGCTGGATGCCAATGCTGATGGATCGGACAACGGCGTCTTCACAGATCGGCCGCAGACCCTGAGTAATGACTTCTTTGCTAACCTGATCGACATGTCCACCGAGTGGAAACAGTCAGAAAACATGGCTGGCATCTACGAAGGTTACGATCGGGACAGCGGTGAAATGAAATGGGCTGCTACACCGGTTGATCTGATCTTTGGATCGAACTCTGAGCTGCGCGCGGTGTCAGAGTATTATGCAACCAATGAAGGTGCTGATGCATTTGTCGGTGACTTCGTGGATGCCTGGACGAAAGTAATGACGCTGGATCGCTTTGATCTGCGTTAATTAATAGTCCTGCAAGAAAGGATAGCGGTGGTACGGTGACGTACCACCGCTTTTTTTGGACAATCTTCTTTGTCGTATTTATCTGTAGTGCCTATCCGCGTTAATTTTCCGCAGCAACTATCCGCGGCAACTATCCGCGGGCACTACCCAGGGTAACTATAGTTCAGATAACAGCTCTTCTACCCGGGCTTGTTGGTCAGCGTACTCAGGCTGGTCACCATGCATAATCAGCCATTCCTCAAGGTAGGCTCTGGCGGCTTCCGGTTCATTTTCCCGTGAATGTAACTGCCCCAGGGCAATCAGTGTTCGGGCATTTAAATCGCTTCGGAGGTCCGGGACAGTTAACATCAATGTGAACACAGAAATAGCTTCCTGCCACATTTTCAGTTGTATCAGCGCATTGGTATAGAAGTTGAGCAGTGTCACCTGTTCGAGAGAGTTCAGTTGTTCAAAGTTGTTATAAAGTCTATTCATTGCTTCCAGGGAAGCCAGCCATTCCCCATTCAGTTGCAGCTCCTGGACTTGCTGGGTCACTGAAAAAGTGGCCTGACTCATTCGAGGGGTTTCTTCAGGCTCTGTATTCTCTGACAAACTTTCTGTCTCTTGCTGAGGGTTGTCACTGGTATTGCCCAGATGAAGGCCTGTTGCGCTTTGCGTGGCAGGTGGTTCAGCTTCTGGGGCAGCAGAGGTGGTAGCGCTCGCTGATTCTGTGTTTCTCAGCACTTGACTGCTTTCTATGGAGGCTCCATCAGTAGTAACCGAAGGCTGGTCGGCGGTTGCAAAGGAACTGTGTTGGGCAGGTGTTTGCTCTATATCAGATCGAGGTTCTTCACTTTGTATGAGCCACCATGATGATAAGCCAGCTATTACCAGAAGTGCCGGTAACATGATCTGCCTGGAAGAGAAAGAAGTCACTGGCTGGCTAGCACCATGCAGCCAATGCCAAGTAACAGGGCTGAACCTGACAATAACAGTATGGTAGCCGGGTGAGTTGCATGTCCCTGACGGCGGTGTTCGATCATTTTGACAATATGTAGCATGGTAAACATCCTCACTACGTTAAGTGGCTAATGACTGGAACGTACAGTAAATATATTATCCTCTGTTATCACCAGACTCAACACATTGCCGAAAGTTCGCCAGAATGCTTTGCCAGCCTGATATTTGCTGCTCAATTGAGTGAGAGTCTTCGCTATCAAGCGTGATTGTCACTGTCGCATGTCTGGGGTGACTGTCATCTTTTGCTTCCATTCGGGAGCAAAATTTTCCGCCCTCTCGCAGGTCAACTGTCGCCGCGGTTGTATGCCAGTCGTTGCCATTTCGGGTAACGTTTTAAATAAGACTGCACATAGGTGCATACCGGGTTGATCATCAAGCCCTGCTCATCGATATCTTTTAAAGCAAACTCAAGGAGCATGGCTGCTGCACCTTTGCCCCGGAGCGAGGGGGGAACGATGGTGTGGTTGAGATGTAAAACATTACCCTCACGCTGATAGTCCAGGCGAGCCCATTGGTCAGGCTCAAGCTCCAGCTGATAACTCTGTTCTTCGGCAAGGTGGCGATAGTTCGGTGAGCTCATTGTCGTTTCGTCCTGTACATACTGGTATCGGCCTGGTGGAGTAATTCGTCGAAGGCATCGCCCTGCTCGGGGAAGAGGGCAAAGCCGATACTGGCGGTTACCGATAACAGGTGTTCATTAATCTCAATTGGCATCTCGATCAATTTGCGAATTTTGAGAATGGCCTCAGAGACAGAATCGTGATCGGCAATACCCGTCAGTAGAACGGCGAATTCATCACCGCCAATTCGGGCTATCGTGTCCGCATTGCGAATATTACTGCTCAGTCTGACTGACATTTCCTGGAGGAACTGGTCACCTGCACTGTGGCCGTGCTTGTCATTCACCAGCTTGAACCCGTTCAGGTCAAGGTACAGCAGTGCCAGTTTACTGTGATAACGCTTGGCATGCTCAATGGCCCGGGTGACTCGATCATGAAACAGTAAGCGGTTTGGCAGATTGGTGAGCGGGTCGTGGTTGGCGAAATGATAAAGGCGCTCCTCGGCCCGTTTTCGTTCGGTGATATCGCGGGCCACACCAATACGGACCTGATGGTTATGAATCCACCTGGCAGACCACAATAAGTTAACCACATGGCCGTCTTTATGTTGGTAGCGGTTCTCGAAATTGGCATGAATGCGGCCATCGATAACTGATTCGGCTGTTTTCAGAGTCGCTTCACGGTCATCAGGTACGACAAAGTCGAGAATATAGTTGCCTGTCATCTCCTGTGGCTGGTAACCGAGGATTCGCTCGACAGCAGAGCTGACATACAAAATAACACCATGCTTATCTACCAGGAATACAGGGTCTAGCATCAGGTCAATTACATCATTAAGGATTTCTTTGAGCGTGTCATTCATACCAGTGATACTTGAAACCCTTTATAACCATTTTCTGCTGGTTGACTATGCTGGCTTAACCATTCAACGGGATCAATTTACACTATATTCATGTCAAGAACGAGTGTTACCTTCCGGCTTTAACTCCCTGACCGGACGTACTTCAATGGAGCCATAGCGTGCCGGGGGAATTTTCTCTGCCAGACGGATGGCCTCGTTCATGTCTTTCGCTTCCAGCATGTAAAAACCGGCCAGTTGCTCTTTTGTTTCTGCAAAAGGCCCATCGGTCAGCAATGGCTTTCCATTTCTCATCCGTAATGTTGTTGCAGTAGTCACAGATTCCAGAGGGGCGCCATCAAGGAAGTTCCCTTTGGTTGTCAGGTTCTCTACACAGCCAATACACTCCTGATTAAGCTCGTCCCACTCCTGTTGTGACATTTTTTCCATAATGGATTCGTCGTAATAGACCAGACACAGGTATTTCATTATTAACCCTCCTTAACTGTCACCACGGGTACCGATTAGCTGGAAGTTGGCCCCTTGCGGGTCCTGGGCGCTAATAACGAATTCTCCGCCAGGGATCTCCATTGGATCCTGGGTTATGGTGCCATCATTGTCAGTAATATACTTTACGGCCTTATCGATATTGGCCACCCTGAAATAAAAATTCCAGAAAGGCGGCAGGCCAGGGGCAGGAATGTTCATCATGGCGCCGATCATGTTTCGATGGCGTATAAAATCATAGCTCCCCATGTCACCCATATCCATGCTGCCGTCCTGTGTCCAGCCAAACTGGGACTGGTAAAATGCCTGGGCTGCGTTTTTATCGCTGGTGACCAGTTCGTTCCAGGCACAGTGACCTGGGCGGGGTCGATCATGGGCAAAGGCCAGACTGTTCTTCGCGCCACTGCTGCAGATCAGGTAAAAAGGGGCATTCTGGGGGTCGCTGACGACACAGACGTCGCCCACATCATTGATAGATTTGACAGGCATCAGTATCTTGCCGCCAGCATCCGTGAGTTTCTTGCAGGCCTGGGTCATGTCATCGACCTCGATATAACCCAGCCAGGCTGGGGAGCAGCCACCTTCCTGCATTTCAGGTGTCAGCTCCAGAATACCGCCGACTTCATGAGTTTGCCGGATGTGATTGTCCTGGGCCAGACAGGTTTCATAGCGAGGGGCTTCCGCACTGCTGAGTGAAAACTGCCATTCCAGTAAAGGTCCGTAAAACCGCTTTGCTGCATCAATGTCTGACGTTTGTAGCTCATACCAGACAAAATCACCGTGTTTATTTTGCATGGTCAGACTCCAGGTTTACCACGGTTTCAAAGCCGCCATAAATCAGGCGGGCGCCGTCAAATGGCATGGGGTTCTTCTCTGGATCCATACGGGGGTCTGTTTGCATGACTTTTTCAAGGTCAGCCATGGCCGAGTTACGAGTGTCTTTATCAGGCCATTCGACAAACGCAAAGCAGACAGCTTCGTCTTCTTTTGCTTTGACGGCTCCGTAGAAATCTGTGGTTTTGCCTTTTGGGACATCATCCTGCCAGCATTCCAGAACACGTATGGCGCCATGCTCCAAAAAAATGGCATCAGCCGTAGTGGCATGTTTAATAAATGCGTCGCGGTTGGCTTTGGGGATTGCTAATACAAACCCGTCGATATATGACATGACTGACTCCTTGGTGTTGTTTTTACCGGTGCTGGCAGGTTCATTATTATCTGCCGTCATCCCTTAGTCGTTTCAGGTGGGCGGCATTCGACAATGTATTCGCAAATTATTGTAGCGTCCTCAGTTGCTTCTGCAGATAAGCACCTTCGGGCGTTTCACCAGCCAGTTCTATCGCCTGCTGATATGCGAATTCTGCCTCCCTGGATTGCCCGGCACGTTTGAGCAGGTCAGCTCGGGCTGCATGAAAGGGTAGATATTTATTGAACTGATGCTGGTCTGCCAGATTCGCTAACAGACCCAGTCCGGTAACCGGGCCATCACGCATAGCGATCGCGACAGCCCTGTTCAGTGCGACAATAACTGTCGGCTGCAGGTGCCAAAGAACGGTATATAAACCAGTAATTTCCTTCCAGTCAGTATCCTCAGGGCGCTTGGCCTGAGCATGCAAGGCAGCGATGGCTGCCTGAATAGCGTAGGATGAGGCTGGGGCATCGCGAAGCGCTTCCTCTACCAAGTCGCATCCTTCGCGTATTTTTGCCTGATCCCACAAGTGACGGTTTTGCTTTTCTAAAGGTACCAGCTCGCCATCTGGTCCGATCCGGGTATCGCGTCGTGAATCGTGCAGAAGCATGAGTGCCAGCAGGCCCTTGATTTCGTAATCAGCCGCTAATTGCCCTAACCGCCGGCAGAGTCGGATGGCTTCTTCACAAAGTGCCGGGGATACTACGAGTTGGCCGGCGCTGGGGGAGTATCCTTCGTTGAAAATAAGGAATATGACTGATAAAACGTCATTGAGCCTTTCAGCTCGCTGCACTTTATCAGGTACCTCGTAGGGGATATTAGCCGCCTGAATTTTATTTTTTGCGCGTACAATTCTCTGGGCAAGTGTGGGCACAGGAATCAGGAACGCTGCCGCAATTTGTTCTGTTGTCATTCCGCACACTTCCCTTAATGTCAGGGCCAGCCTGGCCTCTTCCGATAGTGCGGGGTGGCAACAGGTAAAAATGAGGCGAACCTGGTCATCCTCAATGTCTTCCGGGTCGGTGGCGAATTCATCTTCGGTTACCAGTGCGTCTAGCACTGACTCTGAGAGTGCTTGCTGTCGCTGTTGGCGACGCAACTGATCAATGGCTTTAAAGCGGGCGGTCGAAATCAGCCATGCTCTGGGGTTATCAGGGATGCCTTGCTCAGGCCATTGCGTGGCAGCAACTATAAACGCGTCTTGCAGAGTGTCTTCGGCAAGATCGAAGTTGCCTCCCAGCAGGCGAAGCAGCGTTGCCAGGGCTGGGCGAGACTCTTCACGAAAGACAGATTCGATTTTCCGGTTAATGGACACCTGGCTGACTAAAGACATGAGGAAGAGGCTCCCATGTAACACAGTATGGACCCGAGACATAATTGGTCGGAGTGAGAGGATTTGAACCTCCGACCCCCGCCTCCCGAAGGCGGTGCTCTACCAGGCTGAGCTACACTCCGACGTGTGCAACATTAATGCGACTCATCAGACCGGATAATATCTCAGAAAAAAATGTCATTTCCAAGTCAGAAAGAATCTGGATCCTCTTTTGCCTGGGGACAGGGTGTCAGGGGCGAAGGTTGCTCAACCATATACTCTGGTAGGGGGCAAGGACAAGATCGGCTGTCTTCATGTCCAGTGCCTGGCCTGTGATCAGGTCCACCCAGTCATCAGTATCGATCAGGTTGATTTCACTCAGAGGTACATGTTGAACCTGGTCAGAGATATTGTTCAGCGCAAAAATGCTTTGTTGGCGGTCAAGGCTTTGCCGCCAGAATGCAAAAATGGCATCGCCAAGGTGCAGGGTAAACTGAGTGGCATTAGGGTGAAAAGCAGGTTGCTTACGCCGGGTGGCAATGAGTCTCTTAAGGTCATGCAATATCTGTGCATGTCGGCTGCTGGGATTGTCCAGGCCGTCCTGTAATGCCTGGGCATTCCAGCGATGACGGTTAATATGACGTTTATGGCCACTGGCTTTGAGACGGTCGTAGTCGTTGCCGGTGGCAAGCAGGCTGTGAATATAGAAAGCAGGGATCCCTTCCAGGGCAAGCAGGATTGTGTGCGCGCACAGGTAACGCTGGTGCTGCCACTGGTCTGCGCCTTCCTGCTCATGATCGGCGTGCCGAGACATGGCGTCCCAGAGGCTGATGTTGATTTCATAAGGGCGTTGCGTCAGGTGATCGCTGGCTCGCCAGGAAATTTCCCCGCCGGCTTTATCCATGACTGTCAGCATTCGTTCCAGTTCGTCATCACTGAGCAGCCCTTCGGCGGGACGCAAACCAATCCCATCGTGGGAGGCTATGAAATTGAAATAGAACGTTCCCATTTGTGCGGGAGGCATGCTCATCAGCCAGTTTTTTAAATGACGGCTATGGCCGGTGATCAACGCATGAATCAGCAGTGGAGGTAAAGAAAAGTTATAGATGCTGTGCGCTTCGTTGGCATTGCCGAAATAGCTTAAATTCTCGCGCTTGGGAATATTGGTCTCAGTGATTAACAAGGCGTCACTGGCCGCCTGTTCCACCAGCGTTCTTAACAAGCGGACAATTTCGTGTGTCTGGGGAAGGTTCAGGCAATTGCTGCCTGTTTCTTTCCAGACGAAAGCGACAGCGTCCAGGCGGAAAATCCGCACACCGTGGTCAAGATACTGCCGGACGATGCGGACCATCGCGACTAACACCTCAGGGTTGGCGAAGTTCAGGTCAACCTGGTCGTGGCCAAAGGTGCACCAGACGAATTGCTTGCCGTTGACGGTGTCTGTTTCGCGTAACAAGTCACTGGTCCGGGGGCGAATGACTGCGCTTAGGTCTTCTTCAGGCGAAGCTGTGACAAAATAGTCCTTGCCTGGTGATTTGCCGTCAATAAAGTTCTGGAACCAACTGTGTGAAGAAGAGCAGTGGTTGATCACCAGGTCGGCCATTAGCTGGTAATCTTTGGCAATAGATTCGACATGACCCCAGTTTCCAAAGCGTGGATCGACCTGAGAGTAATCGGTGACGGCGAAACCGTCGTCACTACTCCAGGGGTAAAAAGGCAGGATGTGGACAGCGCTGATACTTTCCTGCAAATGCGTATTCATAAATGAATGTAATGACTGCAGGGACACGTTGTTATTCTCACTGCCCGGACCGGATGGGTGTGTATCTGCAGGCAGGATACTGTCAGCGTAGGTGATCAGGTAGATGTCACTTTCGTTCCACTGCCCGGGCTGGCGACCAGTGTTAATATCCTGGTCGTTCAGCTGCATTTCTTCCAGCAGCTGCTCAGCCAGTACCTGACGCTGGGTAGGTGCCAAATACGTGTAAATCTGCTCCAGGTGCGTGAGTACGCGCTCTTGCAATCGGTTCATTTAAGAAACTCTTCCGTGTCGTCTTCTACTGCTTTTTTGATTTGCTCAAGAATGTCAGGTACAGCACTGCATACCCGGTCCCAACTGGGAATGAACGGGGTTTCCATCGGGTTGTCGAGGAAATGTTCACCCGCCAGTTTGATATTTTGCGCAAACAGTTCGACGGCTTGTTCCTCCTGGTGTATATCCAGAGTTAAGCCGTTAATCAGCGCGTCATTACGATAGGTTTCAACGAAATCCAGAGCAATCCGGAAATAGGTGGCCTTGAGGGTACGGAATGTTTCACTGGAAAGGACGACGCCATTGGTGGCCAGCTTGCGAAACACCGCTTTGGCAATATCAATGGACATTTTGCTCAACCCGGCACTGGCATCTTCCGGGGACAGTTTTTGGTGTTTATGATCGTAAACATCAGCGATGTCTACCTGGCACAAACGGTTGGTGGCAAAGTTCCGGTACATTTCCGACAGAATACCGATTTCAAGTCCCCAGTCACTGGGGATTCTCAGGTCGTGGACGACGTCGGTGCGAAACGAAAATTCGCCGGCCAGTGGGTAGCGGAAGCTGTCCAGGTAGTCCAGGTAATCATTTTCGCCCAGCATCTTTTTTAATGCTCTGAGCAGTGGTGTCACCATCAGGCGGCAGACACGGCCATTGATTTTCCCATCAGCAACGCGTGCGTAATACCCTTTACAGAACTGGTAGTTAAAGGCCGGGTTAGCGACAGGATAAATCAGTCGTGCCAGTAACTCTCTGCTATAGGTCAGGATGTCGCAATCATGCAGTGCGATAGCCTGGCTTTTGCGCGAAGCCAGAGTGTAGCCCAGACAATACCAGACATTCCGTCCTTTGCCTGGTTCGGTAGGTGCCAGGCCGAGTTCTTTAAGCTTTTCATCTATGGCGCGCAGTCGGGGGCCGTCATTCCAAAGGATGCGGTGGTGTTGCGGCAGGTCTCCGAAAAATTCCCGGGCATGCAAATATTGGTCACGGTCAGCACGGTCAAGACCGATGACAATCTGATTCAGATAGGGCACTTGCTTCAGTTCATTGATGATATTCGGCAGTGCCGGACCCTGAAGCTCCGAGTACAGTGACGGGAGTATCAGTGTCATCGGTCTCAGGCGGGAAAAAACCTGCAACTCGTATTCCATCTCAGCCAGTGGGCGCTGGTTGAGGTTGTGGAGCGTGGTAATGATACCGTTTTGATGAAAATCTCCCATGTCATTTCTCCGTGCTCGGTGCATTGGGGTGATTCGCGGATTGCTCGGCAATCAACGCAAAGATGGATTCATGCCAGCCAGCTGGCCCGGTCAGTTGACTGACTCTGCTTGTTGTCAGGTGTTTTGCTGTTGGCACATCATGTGCCGGTGAGCGAATCCACACGGGAATGTCGGCTGCTCCCAGCATGTCGATGTCATTGTAGCTGTCTCCAAGTGCAACGGTTGTGACTTTCTTGCCCCGATGCTCCCGCTCATGCATCTGTTTGAAGTATTCGAGCGCGATGCCTTTGTCGGTCTGACCCAGTACGTGGTAGAACCGCCCCCCTTTTAAGAGGGTAAGCCCTCGGGCAGATAATGCCAGGCGGAATCGGTCCAGTGCGGGTTGGCTATCCTGCCAGATAAGGGGTTCGCTGAACTGGCGTTTTCTGGCCCTTGTTGCCTGGCTCATACTCAGTCCTGTCAGTTCACAAATGTCTTCTAAAGAGCTTTGGCTCAGCGGCTTGAACTGGAAGTGCGGCGTCAGTTCTGACAGGGCGGCGGTGATTTCCGTGTGGCTGGCGCCAAGTTGAATACACCAGTAGCGCCCGGTGTTTTCAATAATGGCGCGGCGAGGGTGGCTGGCGCTATCCCGCTGAACTATCTCAAGGGCTGCCGGGCGGGAATGCCGGTACTTGGGCAGGTAAATCGCCGATCCGTTTTCCACAATAAATGGGGCAGCAATAGCCAGCCTGGTTGCCAGACTTTCACATTCCTCCACGGTTTTGCTGGTGTTGAAAACAATGGTTACCTGTCGAGCCTGCAGTGCCCTGACGGCAATCAGTGCTGCATCAGCCTGATAGCTGTAATGGTCAATCAGAGTGCCATCCAAATCGGTAAATACCAGCCAACTGCTGTCCATCATGATGTTAAGCCTTCTTTTTTACCCAGTGCTAACATGTCTTTTGCCAGTTCACGGTTAACGTGGCAGCCAGTCAACCGGTGTTTTTCATCCAGTGGAATAATAACGTCGGCCAGAGACGGCAGGCACTGCAAGGCATGTTCCGTCAACCGTTGGTAATGCGCAATAAAGCGCTGGATTTCTGCCTCGTTCATGATGGCGTTGTTGTTTTTATGCTGGTTTCGTTCGGCCAGCTTGTTTTCCTGTTCCAGCCGCCATTGATGGACACACTCAAATCCGGGAGCCTGGAGGAAAATCAGTAGGTCCAGTTCCTTAAACAGTGTCTGATAGGAGCCTGACAACTGTTGCTGTACATATTGGCGCCACAGCTTCTGAGGATCTTCGTGTTGCTCCAGTGAGTTAACAGGCGTGTTCAGTTTGCTCTCATCCTGGGGCGGAATCCCGACACACCAGCCTTCAAACAGGATAATATCCGGCTGGCTGGTACTGCTGGACCATGCACTAGTAGGGAGCGGATTGTCGGTTGCTTTATTAAAACGCGGAATGAGGCAGGTTTTTCCCTGTTTTAATTGCTGGATGGTATTGATGGCCAGTTCGCAATTGTGAGTGCCGGGGACACCTCGGGTCTGCAGCAGGGGGTGAACCTGTCTGGCGAGTTTTTCTCTGTCCTGGCGGCTGAGGTAGAAGTCATCAATAGAGAGTGTCTGACAGCGCAGTCCATAGGTCTTGGTTAGCAACATATCAAGCGCGAGAGACAGTGTTGTTTTGCCGCTGCCTTGAGCACCATTGATGCCAATGCATAACGGATGGCGACGTTGCTCGTGCAACTCCGCTAGCATGGTAGAGAGTTTGACGATCCAAACCAGTGCATCCTCAAACCAGTGAACGGGTAGCTGTTCATCGTGCTGGAGCTGCTTCAATAAGGCTGATGGCTCTTTAACTGAAGCTGAAGGCTCTTTCATTGAGGCTGAAGGCTCCTTCAATAAGGCTGAAGGCTCTGCTCTAAGCGTCTCATTCTTTGGCAAAGTCGGCTGTCCTTGTGTTTTTAAATTCTGTTTTTGCACTAATACAGTGCATTGCATCATGGGTGGCGCCAAAACAGGGCGTCCTGTATTTGACAGTCGTTTCTTATGGCCGTTTGCTTGCTGGGTGCATCTCTCCCTGCTGTGTTAAGCTTATCCGCTTTCAGGCCCTGATTTGCTCTTACAAATACAGGCGCCATGATTCTTCGTTTACACCATCGTGTCATGCCCAGTGCCTTTGTGTGGTCTGTGCAATGTTATGCAAGGTTTGATCCAATTATGCAATCTTCGCTGATCCCTGAGCGTCCACTTATTGTTTCTCCTACTCTGGCTGCGACTATCGGTCTGGAAGAGGCGGTAATGTTGCATGTGTTAAGTGAGTGTATGACTCACCGAAAATTGAGCCGCCGGGGGCGTCTTGACTGGGTGGAGATTGACCAGCAGACCTTGATAGACATGTTCCCGTTCTGGGCCTGGATTGATATCAAACGGGTGCAGAGCAAGCTTTCTGATCTTGGCCTGATTCAGGTGGATGCCGGAACCGGGAACGGTGACAGCTGGTGGTTTGCGATCAATCAGGAGCAGCCGGATGATGTATCACCTCAAGCGGCTTCAGAAGTGGCTGTGTCTGGTGCTGATCAGTCCTCGGCACCGGTTGCAGCTGCCGTGCCTTCTGCTGCAGCCAGGAATCAGCCGCAGCGTAAGGCAGGCTATATTGCACCCGATTGGCAGCCTGGCGATGACTGGTTGGCCATGTGCCGGCAGCACGGTATCCCTGAGACGTTTGCCAGAGATCAGGTACAGTCCTTTGTGCTGTACTGGCGTGAGCGTGGCGAGTCCCGTTTTTCCTGGGGGAATGTGTTTTATCGTCATGTGCTTAAGCAATGGCGACATCAGCAGGCACGTCGCGGTGGTGAGCGACCGTCGATCATGCACCCGGACTGGCAGCCTGATCCGGATGCGGTGCAGATACTGATGCGCGACGGTGTCAGTCAGGCGTTTATTGAGGACGCGGTTGCCGAGTTCGTGCTTTACTGGCGTGAACGTGGTGCCGCAGAAGGGCCCTGGAGTACGCGTTTCATCGAACATATCCGCCGGCAGTGGGCCCGGTACCGGGCAACCATGGGCGAGGGCGGATTGCCGCGACAGATTCCTGCAGACTGGCAACCCAGTGCGGATGTCTATGATATTCTGGAGATGGCGGAAATCGATGAGGCATTTGCCCGCCGGAAGGTGCCGGAGTTTGTCCTGTACTGGCGTGATTCCGGGCAGGCGCATGCATCCTGGAATACGCGGTTTCTGCAATATGTAAAATACGCCTGGGCACGCCGACCCGAGGCGCTGAAATCGGGACTAAACACAGCCAATGCAGTCGATCAACACGGTAATCAATCGAATGGACAAGGGCTTGAAGCCACATTCCGCCGGCTCACAGACCGGAGCTGGGCAGAGTAAACAGCGACGCTCTCGTGATGACAATCATGAGGGGCCGGATCTGATTGATGCAGTGAACCAGATGTTTGCTGAATTTGAGCTGGCCTACCATAACCAGTTCCAGAAAGCCTATGGAGATCCGGATCGTCTGGTGCTGGCCAAAAAATACTGGCTTCAGTGTCTGAGTGATTTCCATCCGCAGCAAATTCTAGTTGCTGCCCGACACCTGGTAAAAACCCAGACCTATCTGCCCACGGTGTCTTCCGTGGTCAATGCCTGCGAGCAGGGTATGGAGCTGTTCGGCTTGCCGACAGAATATGAGGCCTATGTCGAAGCCTGCCGTGCTTCGGCGCCCAAGGCCAGCTACGACTGGTCGCATCCGGCTGTCTATCATGCCGGGCAGCAAACCGACTGGTTTGTGCTTGCGACGGAGCCTGAGGAAAAGGTATTACCAAGGTTCGCTTATTGCTACCGTCAATTATGCAAGCGGGTCCTGCATGGTGAAGATTTATCGATGCCGGTGGCGCATGGCCTGCCTGAACGAAGTGTGCGAGTGCCTGAACCGGAAGAGCAGGAAGAGCATATGCAGGCGTTACGGAAGAAGCTTTCGATCTGATGCGCTTCGCGGCTGAGATTCTCTGTTCAGTTGAGTGGCCCAGTCAGGTGAAGGTGCTCAGATGCAGGTGTGTTTGTTTAGAGGTGGAGGTCATCAGGTCAGTGCGTGCAGCTCGCGCTCCAGCAGGCTGGTGTCACCAATGTTAAGTTCTACCAGGCGGCGCAGGTGAGTCATGCTGTCCACGTCAATATGTCGGCATGTCAGCCCCAGACAATCCTCGCGCTGATTAACGACCTCGGTTTCCATGCATATCTGCACATCACCGCCCAGGTGAATATTGATTTCGACAGGGGAGTCCGGGTCGATATGTTGATCAGGTAATATACGAATCAAAATACCCTGCAGGGAAATGTCTACCAACTCTACTGGCCAGAATCTGGGCTCGCCCGCTACCTCCTGAGTGGCAACGGTTTCAGCATCGAAGAAAATACGGGTAAAAGCGCGTTGTGCCTGGTTGGCAGCGGTGCCTGAATCTTGTGCAGTCATGAGTTTTGCTCGTTACGGCTGTGATGCTGCACTGGTATCGCCCCCCAGAAATATCCAGTGCAGTCCGACAATATTGTCATCCGAGAATATCGGCGGCAGTCTGACAGACTTGAACTGAGTACTGCCACCGAATGTGTCGTTTTGTGACTTATATCACGATGGGTTGCCAAGGCGTCGGTATTTCATCCGCGTGGGCTGAGCATCTCCGCCCAGGCGTTTTTTGCGATCCGCTTCGTAATCCGTGTAGTTACCTTCATGGAAAACCACCTCACTGTCGCCCTCAAAGGCCAGGATGTGAGTACAGATTCGGTCCAGGAACCAGCGGTCGTGCGATACGACGATAACGCTGCCGGGGAAGTTCAGCAGGCCTTCTTCCAGTGCGCGCAGTGTTTCGATATCAAGATCGTTGGTCGGTTCGTCAAGCAGCAGAACATTGGCGCCACGCTTTAGCAGTTTTGCCAGGTGAACCCGGTTGCGCTCACCACCGGATAATTCTTTGATGTATTTTTGCTGATCGGCACCTTTGAAATTGAACCGGCCCACGTATGAGCGCGACTGTACTTCATAGCGACCAATTTGCAGGATATCCTGCTCATCAGAAATTTCCTGCCAGACTGTTTTGCTGCCATCGAGAGTGTCCCGGCTTTGGTCAACATAAGCCATGTCGACCGTGTCACCGAGTTCGATAGAGCCGCTGTCAGGCTGCTCTGTACCGGTCAGCATACGCAGGAAAGTCGTTTTACCGGCACCGTTACCGCCGATAATGCCGACAATCGCGCCTTTGGGCACAGCGAAGCTGAGGTCGCTGATCAGCGCTCGCTCACCAAAGCCTTTGCTGAGGTTGTTCACTTCAATCACCTTGTCACCCAGGCGCTGGCCTGGCGGGATGTAGAGTTCGGTGGTTTCGTTGCGTTTCTGGAAGTCCTGGGAGTTCATCTCCTCAAAGCGGGCCAGACGTGCTTTGCTCTTGGCCTGGCGGCCTTTGGGGTTGTTGCGCACCCACTCCAGTTCCGACTTGATGGTTTTTTCGCGAGCCGCTTCCTGCTTGGCTTCGATATCAAGACGTTTTTCCTTGGCTTCCAGCCAGTTGGTGTAGTTGCCTTCAAAGGGAATGCCATAGCCGCGATCGAGTTCGAGGATCCAGCCGGCGGCGTTGTCGAGGAAGTAGCGATCGTGCGTAATCGCAACCACGGTGCCAGAGAACTCCACCAGGAAGCGTTCCAGCCAGGCGACACTCTCGGCGTCCAGGTGGTTGGTTGGTTCGTCCAGCAACAGCATGTCGGGGCTGGACAGCAACAGGCGACAAAGCGCTACCCGGCGCTTCTCACCACCGGACAGTTTGGTCACGTCGGCGTCCCAGGCGGGTAAACGCAAAGCGTCGGCGGCGCGCTCCAGCGTGCGCTCGATTTCCCAGCCGTTACAGGCGTCGATGGCATTTTGCAGCTCGCCCTGGCGCTCCAGCAACTGATTCATTTCGTCATCGCTCATCGGCTCGGCAAAGCGGTCACTGATGGCGTTGAACTCTTCCAGCAGTTTGATGGTTTCGCCCATGCCTTCTTCAACATTGCCGCGCACATCTTTTTCCGGGTTCAGTTGGGGTTCCTGTGGCAGGTAGCCAACATTGATGCCGCTTTGCGCCCTCGCTTCACCGTGATACTCCTGATCCACACCGGCCATGATGCGCAGCAGCGTGGATTTACCCGCACCGTTCAGACCCAGTACACCGATTTTGGCGCCAGGAAAGAAGGATAGAGAGATGTCCTTGAGGATTTCTTTCTTGGGTGGAACGACTTTTCCGACCCGATTCATGGTATAGACGAACTGTGCCATGTTGTTGAATTCTCCGGCTAACTAGCAATAAAAAGCGGCAGGAATGGCCTGTCCGCGAAATTTAAGGCGATTCTAACACGAGAGGTGCGGAATTTCCGGATGCCGAGTGGCCTGACATCATGTAAAATACCGCTCCATCGAAAATCCAGCCATGGGGACTTGCATGTTTAGCACTGACATGAATATCAAAGACTTTGATCCGGATCTGTACGCAGCCATTGAAGGTGAGCGTCAGCGCCAGGAAGAGCATATCGAACTGATTGCTTCGGAAAACTATACCAGCCCGCGCGTTATGGAAGCGCAGGGCACAGTGCTGACCAACAAATATGCCGAAGGTTACCCGGCCAAGCGCTATTACGGTGGCTGTGAATACGTGGACGTGGTGGAAACGCTGGCCATTGATCGTGCCAAGGCACTGTTCGGTGCCGACTATGCCAACGTTCAGCCTCACTCCGGTTCGCAGGCAAATGCAGCTGTTTATATGGCCTTGCTGAAGCCCGGTGACACGGTGCTGGGCATGAGCCTGGCGCACGGCGGCCACCTGACTCACGGTGCCAGCGTCAGTTTCTCCGGTCGCATCTACAATGCTGTTCAGTACGGCATCAACGAAGAAACGGGTGAGATTGATTATGACCAGGTTGAAGCGCTGGCCGTAGAGCATAAGCCGAAAATGATCGTGGCTGGCTTCTCCGCGTATTCACGCATCATTGACTGGAACAAGTTCCGCGAAATTGCCGATAAAGTGGGTGCCTACCTGCTGGTTGATATGGCTCACATCGCAGGCCTGGTTGCTGCCGGCGTTTACCCCAGCCCGGTACAAATTGCTGATGTGACTACCACGACGACCCATAAAACGCTGGGTGGACCCCGTGGTGGTATTATTCTCGCCAAATCCAATCCGGAAATTGAGAAAAAACTAAATTTTGCGGTATTCCCGGAAAGCCAGGGCGGCCCGCTGATGCATGTGATCGCCGCCAAAGCAGTATGTTTCAAAGAAGCCATGGCGGATGACTTTAAAGTCTACCAGCAGCAGGTTGTGAAAAACGCACAAACCATGGCTGAAGGGTTTATCAAGCGTGGTTTTGATGTGGTGTCGGGCGGTACTGACGATCACCTCTTCCTGCTGAGCCTGGTCAAACAGGACATCACGGGTAAAGACGCTGATGCAGCGCTGGGTAAAGCGTTTATTACTGTTAACAAAAACGCTGTCCCCAACGATCCTCGTCCACCGTTCGTGACCAGTGGCCTGCGTATCGGCTCACCTGCGGTTACGCGCCGTGGCATGAAAGAGGCTGAAGTGGCGCAGTTGACCGACTGGATGTGTGATATTCTCGCCGATATCGATAATGAGACCGTGATTGATAGCGTCAGAGAGAAAGTCAAAGCGCTATGTGCTCGCTTCCCGGTATACCGTCAGGCCTGATAACCTGACTCTGCCTTCGGAGGCATTTTTAGTATGCATTGTCCTTTTTGCGGTGCGCTTGACACGAAAGTGATTGACTCACGCCTGGTTGCCGAAGGTGACCAGGTTCGTCGTCGGCGCGAGTGCATCACTTGCGCCGAGCGGTTCACCACTTACGAAACGGCTGAACTGGTCATGCCGCGCATCATTAAGCAAAATGGCAATCGCGAACCTTTTGATGAGCCCAAACTGAAATCAGGTTTGATGAAGGCGCTGGAGAAGCGGCCGGTCAGCATTGAGAGTGTTGAGTCGGCCGTGAACCGCATCAAACATAATATTCGCGCCACCGGCGAGCGCGAAGTCAATTCACGATTACTGGGTGAAGAGGTAATGAAAGAACTGCGTCAACTGGACGAAGTGGCCTTTGTTCGCTTTGCCTCGGTCTATCGCAGTTTTAAAGATCTCAACGAGTTTCGCGCCGAAATTGATCGGCTCTCACAAGAATAAGACCAGCCCGGTCACTTTGCTCCGTCGCGATGCGCGAATGCAGTGAGCAGTGCGTGTACATCAAATCCCGGATATTGAAATCAGGAGTGCTTAACAGTGACGTCAGAGCAAATGATGCAACGTGCTGTGACATTGGCGCAATCAGTATTAAGTGCGACCCCCAACCCTCGTGTTGGCTGTGTACTGGCGCATGATGATCGCATCGTTGGTGAGGGATATCATGTTCGGGCCGGAGAGGCGCATGCTGAGGTCAATGCCATTCGCGATGCTGGCGATGAAGCCAGAGGTGCGACGGCCTATGTCACCCTGGAACCTTGTTCCCATACCGGTAAGACCCCACCCTGTGTGGATGCCCTGATTGCAGCTGGTATAGCCAAAGTGGTGTATGGCAGCGAGGATCCTAATCCAAAAGTGGCCGGGCAGGGCCTGCAAAAGTTGCGTGAAGCCAGCATTGAGGTTGAAGGCCCGGTGCTGGAAAAACAATGTCGACAGATTAACCGGGGATTTATCAAGCGCATGACGCAGGGTATGCCCTGGGTGAGTTGCAAGATGGCGATGAGCCTTGATGGCCGGACCGCCATGGCATCTGGAGAAAGCAAGTGGATCACTGGTGCTGATGCCCGTGCTGACGTGCAGCGCATGCGAGCCAGTCACTGTGCAGTGGTTACCGGTGTCAATACGATTTTAAGTGATGATCCGGGTCTTAATGTTCGCGAGGAAGAGCTTCCGGAGGAGTTTCGGGCGTTATACACCGGGCGCCAACCGTTGCGGGTCATACTGGACTCCGCCTTGCGCACACCGCCGGACTCACGATTAATTGGTTTGCCGGGACAAACCGTGTTTTTGACAAGACAGCCACACCAGCAGCAAAAAGATCGTTTTGCGGGTGTTGATGTAGACATCCACGAACTGCCTTCGACACCGGCTAATCGACTTGACCTGGCCGCAGCGATGGCCTTTCTCGCGGAAAAGTACCAGTGCAATGAGGTCATGCTTGAGGCTGGGCCGACCTTGAGTGGCGCTGCCATCCAGGCCGGCATTGTTGATGAAGTGGTTATCTATATTGGCCCACGTTTCCTGGGCAGTGATGCGTTGCCGTTGTTCCACCTGCCGGGGATACAGCGAATGCAGGATCACATCGCGTTACATTTGAGTGACATGAGAATGATTGGCGAGGACTTTTGTATCTCGGCACGAATTAAATCCGTCTAGGTACAGAATGTAGATTGGGTGTCTGCAAGTCAGTTAACTGAAAATTGCGGGGCTGGGAGAATAGAATGTTTACAGGAATCATTGAAGCAACAGGCACAGTCGCTGATTTCAAACTTAAAGGTCAGCAATGGCAGTTGCTGATCAACTGCCCCGGGCTGGATATGTCCGATGTTCAGTTGGGTGACAGTATTGCCGTGAATGGTTGCTGCCTGACAGTCACATCATTTGATAGCAGTCATTTTGTTGCCGATGTGTCGAATGAAACGATCGACCTGACATCCTTTGGGCAACTGGCAGCAGGTTCTCTGGTGAATCTGGAGAAAGCACTGACACCCCGGACGCGGCTGGGCGGACATTTGGTCAGCGGCCATGTGGATGGATTGGGTGAGTTACTGTCCAAAGCGCCAGATGGTGACAGTGAACGCCTGGTTTTTCGCGTCCCTGACCCGCTGGCGAAATATATATCATCAAAAGGATCGATTTGTATCGACGGGACGAGCCTGACCGTGAACGCAGTGGATGGCGCCTGTTTCAGTGTTAATATCATTCCTCACACGCAGCAGGAAACGATTATTCATCGCTATCAGGTCGGTCAGCATGTCAACATCGAAGTCGATCAGATAGCACGTTACCTTGAGCGGCTAATGCTCGGTGACGATGCCGCTAAACCCAGCACGGCGCTGGATGAGGACTTTTTACGCAAGCACGGATTTGCCTGACACGCCAACCCGGTTGGCCAATTGTGAACTGATGAAAAACAGGAATGCAGCGAACATTATGAAACTCAATACCATTGAAGAACTGGTCGAAGACATTCGTCAGGGCAAGATGGTCATCCTGATGGATGACGAGGATCGGGAAAATGAAGGAGACCTGGTCATTGCGGCAGAGAAGGTTTCTGCCAGCGATATCAATTTCATGGCGCGTTATGCCCGTGGCCTGGTTTGCCTGACATTAACACGTGAACGCTGTGAACAGCTGGCCTTGCCACTCATGGTCAGTCGCAATAATACACCGTATAACACTAACTTTACCGTGTCTATCGAGGCGGCAACCGGTGTGACAACGGGGATTTCAGCGGCTGATCGTGCCAAGACCATTCAGGACGCGGTAAAACGCGATGCCAAGCCGGAGGACATTGTCCAGCCTGGTCACGTGTTCCCGATTATGGCGCAGCCCGGTGGTGTACTGCGCCGTGCCGGGCATACCGAGGCAGGGTGTGACCTGGCTCGCCTGGCTGGATTTGAACCCTCAGCCGCCATTGTTGAAATCATGAATGAAGACGGCACCATGGCACGCCGGCCGGATCTGGAAAAGTTTGCCGAAGAGCACGGTATTAAGATTGGTACCATTGTCGACCTGATCCATTACCGGATAGCCAATGAGCACACGGTTGAGCAAAAAAGCCAGCAGGCAGTGATGACCGAGTACGGGGAATTCGAGCTGCATACCTTTGAGGATACAATCTCTGGCGGTACGCACCTGGCATTTACCAGGGGGGAAATTTCTCAGGATGAGCCGACTCTGGTTCGTGTGCACATCGCCAGCACGTTACGGGATGTGTGCAATGTGATCGTTCCTGGCCGAACCAGCTGGTCATTCAGTCGCGCCCTGGCACAGATAGCCAAAGAAGGCGCCGGTGTGGCCGTGCTGCTTAGCGGTGAAGATTACGACGAGGATATCAATGAGAGTATTGCGGGTGTGATGAATTCCCGCAAAGCCATCCCTCGCCGTCATCGTAATGCAGGCAGTGATGTCACCATTGGTACCGGGTCGCAGATTCTGCGCGAGCTTGGCGTAGGCAAAATGCGCTTGCTGAGCTACCCCGCCAAGTTTAATGCGGTAACTGGCTTTGATCTGGAAGTGACTGAGTTTGTTCAGTACGAAGAACCAGCTAAAGATTGATGTTGAGATTAGGGTCAGGAATGACCAGGAGGATAAGACGTGAGTGAGATTAAACGCATTGAAGGAGAACTGGTTGCCGGTAAAGGACGGTACGTTCTGGTTGTTGGCCGTTTCAATTCATTTATCGTAGAGAAACTGGTCGAAGGTGCGATCGACACACTGCAGCGCCACGGTGTTGCTGCAAAGGATATTTCTGTTGTCATGGCGCCGGGTGCATTTGAACTACCTGTGTTAACCAAGCACGTTGTTGCCAAAGGCGACTGTGATGCGGTTATCGCGCTGGGTGCAGTGATTCGTGGCGGCACGCCTCACTTTGAGTACGTTGCCGGTGAGTGTGTTAAAGGTTTGAGCCACGTCAGCCTTGAGTCAGGTGTCCCTGTGGCCTTTGGTGTGCTGACAGTTGATACCATTGAGCAGGCGATTGAGCGTGCTGGTACAAAAGCGGGCAATAAAGGCTCGGAAGCTGCCCTCGGCGCCCTGGAAATGGTTAATGTACTAGCCAAGCTGGGAGCCTGACAGGTGATTGAAATACCCGGAACAAGTGGTGCGCTGCCTGATAACGCAGAAGCAGTAGAAGAGGAACTGGAAAAAGCGGCCAGCAAAAAGCCCAGGAAGCTGAGCGAGCGTCAGAGAGCCCGGCGTATGTTGCTACAGGCACTTTATCAGTGGGAAATGGCGAAAGCCCCCGTGAATGAAATCATGGCGGAGTATCTAGTTTACTATAAGGGCAAGATCGATCGTGATTTCTTTAAGGAAGTGTTTCCCGAGGTCGTTAAACATGCCGCTGAACTCGACACCATGATGGTGCCACTGCTGGATCGGGAGCTCAAAGATATTGATCCTGTAGAAATATCACTGATGCGTCTGGGGCTGTACGAACTGGCCCACCGGATCGATGTGCCCTATAAAGTGGTAATCAATGAATCAGTTGAGTTAGCGAAAGTGTTTGGTGCCACCGATAGTCACAAGTACATAAACGGTGTACTGGATAGGGCATCGAAAACCTTACGGACGCTAGAGCGTGGCAATTCCTGAATTTGAACTGATCCGTCGCTACTTCAGCAGTGCCTGGCAGCAGGCACCAGTCCCGGAGCTTTGTCTGGGGCCTGGTGACGATGCTGCGATACTGCAGATGTCAGCCACTGACCAATTACTGGTCAGTGTGGATACACTGAATGTCGGTGTGCACTTTTTGCCAGACAGCCCGCCTGAACGCCTTGCACAAAGATGCCTGCGCGTAAATATCAGTGACCTGGCAGCAATGGGCGGGGAGCCAGTGGGATTTACGCTGGCCTTGTCACTCCCTGACGTTGACAGTGAGTGGCTGGCAGGATTCAGCCAGGGTTTGGCAGCGGCGGCCAGAGAGGCAAAGTGCCCGCTGATTGGTGGAGACACCACACACGGTCCGCTCTCAATGACTATTCAGGTGCTTGGTAAAGTCCCGGCAGGTCAGGCCATTCGGCGGGATGGTGCGCAAGTCGGTGACCTGATTTACGTAACAGGTACGCTGGGTGATGCCGCAGCAGCTTTGCAGGTGATGCAAGCAGGAAGTGCGCAGCTATCAAGTGAGAATGTAGATATATTGCTACGCGCGTTTTACGAGCCGACCATGCGGATTGAGGCAGCCATGCAGTTGCGTGGGCTGGCGACAGCTGGATTGGATCTGTCAGATGGGCTTATCTCTGACTTGCGGCATATTCTTACGGCGAGTTCAGCCCGGTCCCGGAGCAATCTGGGAGCTGAAGTAAACGTTTCTGCACTACCTGTGTCCTCCGCATTTAAACAGGTTTTCCCTGAGTTTCAGCAGCAGGTTGAGAGAGCTGTCAGCGGTGGAGATGATTACCAGCTTTGTGTCACGGTTCCGGCTGAGAAAGCGCGCCAGGCGGAGTCACTGATGGCAGATTTGTCGGTACCTTTTTCTCGGATCGGGGAAATTGTGACCGGGGAAGGTATACAATTTCACAATGAGCAAAATGAGGCGGTGTTGATCCATGCACAGGGGTATCAGCATTTCGCCGACAGTGTCTGACCATCGTAAAAGGATTGGTGAATTAACATGGTAAGAACGCCGCGCTCAGTCTGGCGAAATCCCATCCATTTTCTGGCTTTTGGCCTGGGCAGTGGTGCGGTACCAAAAGCCCCCGGCACTTTTGGCACCCTGGCAGGTTTGTTGATTTATCTTTGCCTGCCAGCAATGTCGCCGATGAGCTATGTGGCGTTTATCGCGGTGATGTTACTGCTTGGGATATGGTTGTGTGGCAAAACCGCCGACGATATTGGTGTTCACGATCATGGTGGCATTGTCTGGGATGAGTTTGTCGGTATCTGGCTGACACTCTGGTTGATACCCGAAGGCTGGCTCTGGCTGTGCCTGGCATTTGTATTGTTCAGGATTTTTGATATCGCCAAGCCCTGGCCAATAGGCTGGCTGGACAGGAAACTCGGTGGTGGATTGGGTATTATGATGGATGATGTGCTGGCAGGTGCATTTGCCTGGATTTGTTTGCAGGTGCTGGCATTATTCATCTAAAAGGTATGGTGCCGATTTTAGCCACGCACAGATGGCAGGCCGAGTATTGAATATGAGCGTAGGGTGAGAGAGTAAGGTGAGAGTGTAGGGTGAGAATCAAGTTTATCGCAACAGCGAAATTACCAAGTGCCTGGGGGGAGTTTTCCATTCATGGCTTTGAAGATCTGGTGACCGGCAAAGAGCATGTCGTTTTGTCCATGGGTGATCTGTCGGCAGACGAGCCGGTACTGGCTCGTGTGCACTCCGAATGTCTGACAGGGGATGCGTTGTTCAGTTTGCGCTGTGATTGCGGTCCGCAACTTCAGTATGCCATGCAAAAGATTGCGGAAGAGGGGCGAGGCATGATTTTGTACCTTCGACAGGAAGGTCGCGGTATTGGACTGCTCAATAAGATTCGTGCTTACTCACTGCAGGATCAGGGTGCCGACACGGTTGAGGCCAATGTGAAGCTGGGATTTGAACCGGATGGTCGTGAATACGACATCTGCAAACCCATGCTCGAGCATTTTGGTGTCCAGTCACTGCGGTTGATGACCAATAACCCTAGAAAGGTAGATGCACTTCAGTCTCTGGGTATCAATGTGGTTGAACGTTTGCCCATTGAAACCGGACAGAACTCGCATAATGAAAGTTACCTGGCAGTCAAAATGAGCAAACTCGGTCATCTGTTTGAGAAGTAGCGCTTATCTGGCCTGATCAATCAGCTGGCACATTTGCTCCAGACCCTGCAGTGCACGCATGCTGTGACGTTGCACGTGATCTGGCGGAAGCGAGTAGAGGTGATTGGCTTGCACGGCCGGGATGGATGGCCATTGCTTCCACAGGTCCAGCCATTCAGGACGTTCCGGGCTGGCGCCACTGGCGAGTATAACCTGGGGGCGACGGGTAATAATGTCTTCAAGATTGACTGCCGGGCCGACTGGCAGATCCGCAAAAATATTTTCTCCACCACATAATGACACCATGTCATTGATCAGTTCGCCTCCCCCGACGCTGATAATCGGGTTGTGCCAGACCTGGTAAAAAACGCTGACCGGTTCAGCATCGCTATATGTGCTCTGGTATTGGGTAACAGCGTTGTTGATAGTGGCGCTGAGTGCTGAGGCGCGTTCGCTACGACCAGTTAAGGTGCCCAGCCTGTTCAGTGTTCCGGCAATACTTTGCACGGTGGAGGGCTCTGCGGTGTATACCGGGTACCCCATCTCCTGTAATTGCTGTACTGCTCCGCGCGGGTTGCCACTTTGCCAGGAAATGATCAAGTCGGGTTGCAAGGAGAGAATACGCTCAATGTCCAGACGATCATAACGTCCGACGATGGGAAGGGCCTGTGCGGCTTCCGGAAAGTTACTGTATTCCACAACACCCACAATATTTTCACCGGCACCCAAGCTGAACAGCAGTTCAGTCATCGATGGCGCCAGGCTAATGATGCGCGTTGCAGGCTCTGTTAAAGTCACCGTTATGTCGCGGTCATCAATGACTGTTAGTGGCATCTGGCTGGATTGAGGTTGGGCCAGGGCAGCACTGGACAAAATGCTGACGCACAGCATTGTCAGAGAATTCTGTGTCTGCCTGATAAATGCAGAGATGTTGTGCTTCATGTGCCCTCGGGGCCTCAGTAATCAATGCCTGGCTGAACTTTGATGCCAGCATTAAAGGCGTGCTTGGTGTCTTGCACTTCGCTGACGGTATCGGCCAGTTCCATGACTGCCTGGCTGGCATTGCGGCCGGTGATAATCACATGCTGGCCTTCAGGGCGGTTGCGCAGACAATCGAGTACGCGCGAGGCGTCCAGATAACCGTAAGTCAGCATGTAAGTCAGCTCGTCGAGTAACACAACATTGACAGCGTTATCCTGCAATAGCTTTTCTGCCTGCTGCCAGGTTGATTCAGCTGCAGCAATATCCGCTTCCCTGTCCTGCGTTTCCCAGGTAAACCCCGTGTTCATGACATGAAAACTGACCAGCGGATGGTCCTGAAACAGCAATTGCTCACCGCACTCCCACTGACCTTTGATAAATTGCACAACGCCACAGCGAAGGCCGTGGCCGACACTTCTGGCCAGCATGCCGAAGGCCGAGGAGCTTTTTCCTTTACCGTTGCCCGTCAACACAACTATCAGGCCCTTATCAATCGTTGCGTTAGCGATGCGCTCATCGACATGCGCTTTTTTGCGCTGCATGGCGCGTTTGTGTCGGGCATTGCGTGCTTCACTGGACTGCGTCATGTTAGGAGAGGCCTGTATGTTTAGCTGACTTTCAGCTGAATGTTACAACGGGACAGCTTGTCTTTAACGGCTTTGACAATGCCTTCTGAATCCAGACCAGCATCAGACAGCATCTGTGGCGGTTTGCCATGCGGCAGGTACTGATCCGGCAGGCCAATATTGAGGACCGGTATGAGCACATCGCGGCGTTGCAGGAACTCATTGACCGCAGACCCGGCACCACCCATGACGGTGTTTTCCTCTACCGTTACCAGGATCTGGTGCTGGTTGGCCATCTCTTCGATCATTTCTTCATCCAGTGGCTTGATAAAGCGCATGTCGATGACGGTGGCATTCAACGATTCAGCTGCTTTCTGCGCAGGCTCGACCATACTGCCGAATGCCAGCAGCGCGACCGCTTTGCCCTGGCGTTTGAGACGTGCCTTGCCAATTGGCAGCTGTGTCATCTGTTCATTGATCACAGCGCCAGGACCTTTGCCGCGAGGGTAACGAACTGCTGCCGGTCCCCGGTGGTGATAGCCGGTGTATAGCATCTGGCGGCACTCGTCTTCATTGCTTGGTGCCATGACGATCATATTGGGGATGCAGCGCAGGTAGCTCAGGTCAAAGCTGCCAGCGTGTGTGGGTCCGTCTTCGCCGACCAGGCCAGCCCGGTCGATGGCGAACAATACGTCCAGGTTCTGCAGGGCGACATCATGGATAAGCTGATCGTAAGCGCGCTGTAAAAAAGTCGAGTAAATGGCAATCACAGGCTTCACACCATCGCAGGCCATGCCGGCAGCAAACGTCACGGCATGTTGTTCGGCGATGGCAACATCGAAAAAGCGCTCAGGGTACTTGGCGGCAAAATCGTCCATGCCTGATCCGGCGCTCATTGCCGGGGTGATGGCGACCATGTCCTTATCCGATTCGGCCAGATCGCAAAGCCATTGGCCGAAGACCTTGGAGTAGGTTGGCGTGCTTGGCTGGATGTCCTTGGGTTTTCGGGGTTCGGCTTCGATTTTGCTGAGTGCATGCATGCCGAAAGGATCATTCTCGGAAGCTTTATAGCCTTTGCCTTTTTGCGTGACGATATGCAGCAACTGTGGGCCGCGTAACTTTTTGATGTTACCCAGCACTTCGATCAGGCGATCAGTGTCGTGGCCATCAACCAGGCCGATATAATTAAAACCGATTTCTTCGAACAGCGTTCCCGGTGACACCATACCTTTCATGTATTCTTCGGCGCGATGGGCGGCTTTAAGAGCTGGCGGGATACGGGACAGCACGCGTTTGCTGCCACTGCGGATAAAGTTATAGGGGCGGCTGGCCCACATTCTGGCGAAATAGCTCGACAAACCGCCCACATTGTTGGAAATGGACATGTTGTTGTCGTTGAGTATCACCAGTACATTGTCATCCAGCTCACCAGCATGGTTAAGTGCCTCAAATGCCATGCCGGCCGTCATCGCGCCATCGCCGATGACGGCAATCACCTGTCGGTCTTGGTCAGTATGGCGTGCCGCCACTTTCATGCCCAGCGCCGCACTGATCGACGTGCTCGAATGGCCAACCCCGAAGGCATCGTATTGACTTTCATCCCGGCTGGGGAATGCGGCCAGACCACCGGCCTGCCGCATGGTCAGCATCTGTTCCCGGCGTCCGGTGAGAATCTTGTGCGGATAAGACTGGTGCCCGACATCCCAGATCAGTCTGTCGTCCGGGGTGTCAAAGATATAGTGTAGTGCTATGGTCAGTTCGACAACGCCCAGCCCAGCACCGAAATGACCGCCTGTCTGGCCAACCGAATACAACAGGAAGTTTCGCAGCTCCCTGGCCAGGTCGCTAAACAGATCCGGATCCATCTTTTTCAGGTCGTCAGGCGACTGTATTTGATCCAGTAAAGGTGTCGCTGGGCGAGTTAGTGGTATTTCAGTAAGCATGTACGTTGGTGCCCGAATTCTCTTCGTAGCAAAAGGCTACGGTAATCGTTACAGGAGTCGTCGTCAAATCAGTACAACCGCCCGGTAATGTAATCCGCCAGTGCGGCCAGATACCGGGTATCTCCGTCTATCTGGTCGAGGTGGCCGTGTGCATCTTCAATCAGCCGGCTGGCCTTCAATTTCGCTTCGTCCAGCCCAAGCAGGCTGACATAGGTTGGCTTGTTGAGTGCCTGGTCTGCCCCTTGCTGTTTACCCAGCGTTGCCGTGTCGCCGGTGACATCCAGAATGTCATCCTGAACCTGAAATGCCAGTCCGATACAGCCAGCAAAGCCGCGCAGGTGAGATAATATGGATTCGTCTACACATGCTGCGCTTAGTGCACCCAGTTCTACACTGGCCATGATCAACGCCCCTGTTTTCAGACGGTGCATGTTTTCCAGTGCAGGCAGCTTGATTGACTGTCCCACAGAAGCAAGGTCGATGGCTTGTCCTGCCACCATGCCATGGCAGCCTCCTGCCCGGGTCAGACACTGCAGCATGCGCAGGCGGACACTCTCACTGTACCGTGAGGATTCGCTCAGAATTTGGAATGCCAGCGCCTGCATGGCGTCCCCGGCCAGGATCGCAGTTGCTTCATCGTAGGCAACATGCAACGTGGGCTGCCCTCGTCTGAGGTCGTCATTATCCATGGCCGGCAAGTCGTCATGAATCAGGGAGTAGCAGTGCAGAAACTCAATGGCGGCGGCGGCATCGTCGCCGTATTCGATCGTCTGGCCGGTTGCCAGGGCTGAGGCGTAAACCAGGCAGGGACGGAGTCTTTTGCCACCTAATAGCGCGCTATAGCGCATGGCGGATACCAGTGTTTCCGGCATGACAGTGAGGCTGTCCAGATGGGAAGCCATTGCCTTGTCACAGCGGTCACGGCATTCGGCCATGAATGGGGAAAGGGAATCTTGCTGTAGCTGCGTCATGTTCCTGTCAGATAAACCGGTTAGCTTGCGGGTTGGATAAATTAGCGTGTCAGTTTGACCCGGACTCAGGGTCCAGTGGCTCTAACACCGGTTCGCCATCTTCAGCCTCACTGAGCTTCTGTACTTTCAACTCAGCCTGCTGAAGGGCCTGCTGGCATTGGCGGGTCAGTTTAATACCTGATTCAAAGGCATTCAGAGACTCTTCCAGTGACAGGTCCCCGTCTTCCATCTGGCTGACCAGGGTTTCCAGTTCAGCCAGGGCGGTCTCAAAATTGTCCGGTGACTTTTCCGACATCCTGATCTCCAATAATCAGAGGCACTAATAAAATAAGCGGCACTTAAAGAGCGAATTATCGGCGTTAATGCTCACGATAGCAATTGCAGGGGATCTAATCAGAAAGTAATAAGACGGAAAATTAACATGAATGTCACATATGTTACGTATAGTCGTATGAAATTGCTGACAATCTGCTATCTGGGAGATGCACATGAGTCGAGTGTTGTACGGGGTATCCGGCGAGGGATCTGGGCATTCTTCGCGTGCGCTGGAAATAGGTCGTTATCTGCAGTCACAAGGCCATGAAGTGCATGTGGTGAGTTATGATCGCGGTCTGCGCAACCTGGCTCCGCATTTTACTGTCTCGGAAATTGAAGGCCTGCATATTTGCAGTGAAAACAACCGGGTCAGGCCTTTGAAGACGATCTGGCATAATCTCTGCCGCAGTCGTTCAGCCATTCGCAAGCTTAGAGCCTTGTCGAATTTGTTTGATTCGTTTCAACCTGACGTGGTGCTGACGGACTTTGAACCCAGCGCAGCCTGGATGGCACGCTGGAAAGGAGTGCCGCTGATCAGTGTCGATAACCAGCATCGTATGCGGTATATGAAAATTGTATCGCCATGGCGCCTGGCACTTTCCCGGCTGATTACATCGACAGTCATCCGTTTTATGATTCCACCACCCGATGCGGCACTGGCGACCACGTACTTTTTCGGGCCGGTAAAAAATGACCGTACCTTTCTGTTTCCTCCGATATTGCGACGGGAGGTGCTATCCCGGCAGGCATCACTGGAATCGCATCATCTGGTGTATGTAACCAATCACTTCGATCACCTGTTGACGGTGTTGACGCAATTTCCTGATCAGCGCTTTATTGTTTACGGCAGCAACCGCACTGGCCAGGAAGGTAACCTGACGTTCAAGGGGTTTAGTGCAGAGGGCTTTCTGGCAGATCTGGAGAGTTGTCAGTCGGTGATAGGCACGGCAGGCTTTACCTTGATCAGCGAAGCGATTTATCTGGGTAAACCTTACCTGTCGTTACCCATGCACGGCCAGTTTGAGCAACAGCTGAATGCGTTGTGCCTGGAAGAGCTGGGGTTTGGGGTTAATGCCAGGCAAATGACACCAAGGGTGCTGGGCGAGTTCTTAAGGAAATTGCCAGTCATGCGAGAACGTGTCGAAGACTATGCCGCTGAGCATCGTATAGAAGACCCGGAAACTGCAAATGCGGAGATATGCAGGAAACTGGAAGAGCAAATCGAGTTACTGACTGCCCCAAAAGTTTCCGGTCATAAATACTTGCGCAGGTGACCGCACAGCCGCATAATTTGCAGCCCTCACCTGGAAGGGGCATATGCGGAGAAACCTGTCATGCCTGCCTTAAGTCTTACCTCATGCGCTGGCGCCGATTCGGCGGTCAGTGACGACAATCCGTATTTTGCAAAAATAGCTGATGATCTGGCGAACCGGTCCTGGTCTGTCATCAATGCTGCCTTGCCACCTGATATGAGCCTGGGGTTGTTATCTTCAATTCAGCAACATAATGAGGCTGAATTTACTGAAGCGGGGACCGGACGAAGTCGCGATCACCAGATTAACCCGTTTGTCAGACGTGACCGGATTCGTTGGATTAACGGGGAAAACCTGACCGAGCAGGCCTGGCTGGAGTGGGCGAGCAGCCTGCAGCATTATCTGAATCGCAGGCTGTTTCTGGGCCTTTTTTCGTTTGAGTCTCATTATGCTCATTATGGCTCGGGTGATTTCTATAAGAAGCATGTCGATGCGTTCCGGCCCAACGGGATTGAGCGAGGGGCCAGAAGAGAGGTATCGCTGGTGACGTATCTGAATCCGGCCTGGCAGCCTGAAGACGGTGGTGAATTGCTGATTTATGATGCCAGCGGACAAGAGGTTGTTGAGCGGGTGCTGCCCAGGCAAGGTACTGTGGTCGTCTTTCTCAGCACAGAAGTGCCCCATGAAGTGCTGCCTGCAAAAAGGGACAGGTATAGTATCGCGGGATGGTTTCGTTTGAATGGCAGTCAGGAAGACCGGCCTGATCCACCCAGTTAAGTGTCATTCGTCCCAGGAATACGCATGTTGTCGAACGATTGTTCTTGGGAGCCTTGACAGTAAAATAGCGAAGTGTTTATATCAGTGACAGATTCAGATTGAGTGATTGGGGATACGAAAAAGCATGGAAAACAACGTATTAAGAACAATAAAAAATACTGTAAATGCGTTAAATCTCCTGCCGTTGGTTGTGATTGGCAGCCTTGCAGGGCTGGCGGCTTGTGCGCCTGACAACATGTCTGCGCAAACGGGTGACGCCATGGAAGCTGCTGACACGGACATGAACAGTGATGGTGGTATTCCTCGCCGGGTAGATGGCAAGCCAGATATGAATGGTATCTGGCAGGTTATGTCCAATGCCAATAACAACCTGGAGCCGGCTGCACCGAAATCTGCCTTTGCTCTGGTGCCTGGCGATTTTGTTCCTGTTCCCGCGCCGGAAGTGGTCGCCATGGGCGCTGTTGGTGCTGTGCCAGCCAGTCAGGGCGTGATTACGACCAATGATGGTTATATACCCTACAAGCCCGAAGCGCTGGCTCAGCGTGATGAAAACCGCGAAAACTGGCTGACCAGTGATCCGGAAATCAAATGCTTTATGCCCGGCGTGCCGCGTGCGACCTACCTGCCCCATCCATTCCAGATTTTCCAAAGCGATAGCGCTTTCTTTATTGCCTATTCATTTGCCGGTGCGGTCAGGAATGTGTTTCTTGAAGATCCCGGTGAGCCTCCACTGGACTCATGGATGGGACAATCTTACGGTTATTGGGAAGGCGATACTTTCGTTGTTGAAGTAACAGGGCTGCTGGATTCCACCTGGTATGACCGTGCCGGTAATTATCGCTCCTGGGAATCCACGGTGGTAGAGCGTTATACCATGACGGGGGAAAATGTCATTCAGTACGAAGCCACCATCACTGATCCTCAGCTTTATACTGAGCCTTGGACAATCAGTATGCCGATTTATCGTCGCCTGGAGGAGGGCTTTGAACTGCCTCAATTCAAGTGTGTCGAGTTTGTGGAAGAGCTGATGTATGGCAGCTTCCGTAAAGGGGAGCCTATCGAAGACATGAGAATGCCATTCTGATAGGGCTTTTCGATTGAACATCGTCCAGCGACTCCCAGGCTGAGATAGACAGACACAGGCACTCGTTAGGATGGCTGGATTCAGGTTTAGTTAAGAATTACTATAGCATTATATGATTGACACGATTTAAAACGAAGATTTCACGAAATAAGGGGTGATAAGGCATGAAAATGAAATTGTTCGCGGCAGCAGTTGCCGTAATCGGCGGCGCCGCTGCAATGACCGTAAATACGCCAGCAACGGCTCACCATGCGTTTTCAGCAGAGTTCGATGCCGATTTGCCAGTCGCACTACGTGGTCCGATCACACGCGTTGAGTGGATTAACCCGCACTCCTGGATTCATCTGGATCACCAGACTGAAGATGGCAGCACACAAGCCTGGATGGCAGAAGGTGGTACGCCTAATACATTACTGCGTCGTGGCATCACGCGTAACTCACTGCAGATCGGCACCGAGATTGTGGTGACCGGTTACCAGAGTAAAGACCAACTGTGCTCACCAGCCTGCCGAGCCAATGGCCGTGATATTACTTTCCCGGATGGCCGCAAACTCTTCATGGGCTCATCAGGTACCGGCGCACCAGATGATGGTTCAGATCCAACAGAGTAAGCGCTCTCAAACCGGGCCAATAAAGCAAAAACCCCGGCCGTAAATAAAATGCCCCAGAGCAACCCTCCGGGGCATTTTTGTTTGTGCTCCCAGCACAGCAAGCATGGCACAAGGTCAGGGCACCATAGATCAGGTGGCAGACAGTAAGACCGCGTCTAGCACATCGGGACGTCGCTCGAAAAAGCGGGCGGACTGTCTGAAGCCTCGTGCTGAGTTTCCGCCCGCCGAGCGCCGTCCCGATGTGCTGCGGTCGTTTGCCACCTGATCTATGGTGCCCTGACTCGCTCCTCTGGCGAGTTTTCGGCTGCCGGGTGAGAGGCGCTAGGCAGTGGTCGGCTGAGGTGCGTGAAATGATACCCTGACCGCTCATACTCAATTCCCAAAAACAGCCTCTGGCGCCGAGGTAGTCGACCCACCACTACGAAATTCAGTCGCATCAATGAAGAAGCCAGCGGCATGAATCCGTAATACCACTGTTTCCAGTGTTCGGTTCTCCCAGAACCAGCCGTGCAGGCCAATGAAGGGGGCAGTGTATACGCCCATACCGTTTTGAGCCTCTTCCTCTATGCGGAAGCTGGCTTCGCCACCGTTCTCCGTCCCCGTGTTCTCAGCATGCATGTCTACATATAAAGGGCCGCTGGACTCCCAACTGAAGACCATGCCACTACCTGCGTCCAGTCGGTATTTGTATTCCAGTGACTGGAAAGGCTCGAGAATCAGCTCGACCTCATCTGTCTTGTGAGGAACTAGATGCGGCTGGTAGGCCGCTACTGTTTCACTATTGAGCGCATCCAGACCCAGTAATGCCCCGGTTCCCAGTGGGTCGCGGTCAAATTCCGCTGGCAGGACGACGGCAATGAAGATCACCAGCGCGAGGACAAATGCGCCAGTGCTGGCGATGGCAATTTTCCGGACTCTTTCCGGGCTTTTGTTGCTGCGGGTGGTTGTCATTTAATCGTCCTCAACTTTCATCGTGCCGATGTTAAACCGCAATCAATCCGTTGCCGATTTGTATCAGCAGGAAAATAAAACCTGCACACATAATCACCGTATTACTGGCAAAGGCATAGCGCTCGAAAGTGCTTTGGCGTCGCAGCAGCGTAAACAGTAAAAATAGTAAGCTCAGCGCGAGCAACTGGCCAATCTCCACCCCAATATTAAAGCTCAGCAGATTGATAAGCAGCCCGTCTTCCGCTGGTGCCATGGCTTGCAGGCTGGTGGCCAGTCCCAGGCCGTGGAATAGGCCAAAGACAAAAACCGCGACGCGGCTGTCCGGCTTCCAACGACCGAGGCCGTCGAGCCCGCCCATGTTTTCAAGGGCTTTATACACTACGGAGAGGGCGATGATTCCGTCAATCAGGACTTCGCTGACATGCCAGTTCGCGGCGACAGCCAGGATCAGGGTCAGGCTGTGACCAACGGCAAACAGGGTGACAAACTGTACGACGTGTTTCAGGTGGCGTAAAAAGAATATGACGCCAGCCAGATACAGGATATGGTCATATCCGGTGATCATGTGCTTGGCACCGAGGTAGATAAATGGTGCTATAGCCGCGCCACTGTTGTTGCCGACGAAGTTGGCGTCTCCGCCGGTCAAGTCATGAGCTGTAGCCGACCCGCAAAACAAAAACAGCCCAAACATCATCAGAACCCCGCCAAGCCACCGCAGGGTTTCGTGCGCTCGGGAAAAACGGGTGGTCGGAGCTAAAAAAATCTTCATATCAATGAACCGGGCAGGATCTTAACTTCAAAATCTAGACACAATATCCGGGTTGTACGCTTGGTGGCAGGCTGTACAGACGCTATAAATTTGTGCGCCTGCCTGGAAAAAATCCTCCTCGTTCTGGGTCTCGCTGGCTTGCATGGCACGCAGTCCAACGTCGCTTAATGCCTGGGCATACGTGCTCCAGGGGCCCTCCTGTACACGCCCAGGGAGCAAGAGGGTATTGCCGGCCTCGACAATCATGGCGCTGAAGTTTTCTACCCGTTGCCAACCTTCGTCATCAGTGGGGTATAACTCGTAATAGCCTTCAAACTTGTCGTTGATCCACCCGGCAGAACCCCAGAGCTCATCAGCTGTCGGCTCCAGTACATGAGCCATGTACTCAGACATGCTCAAGGTCAGGTTGTAGTCGCCAGCGGTTGTTGACGGATGATTGTCTGCATTTTCCGAGCCACCACTACAAGCCGCGAGTGTGGACAGGGTTAAGAATGTCATGAGGAGAGATGGGGTAGGAAAGCGGCAAGTAAACTTCATGCGTTATTATCCTTTTCATTGGTTCGGGGCGCCTGATGTACGCATTATGTCACAGTTGGTGGTCGTGCAAAGGGCAACTAGCGGCGACTAAGGTTCTATCTGTCTTATCTTTTTGCGATATTCACTGGATATTCATTGAAAGTATAAATGAGAGCAATTATCATTTGTTCTCAGGAATCATACGTTCTCAGATACATGAATCAGCTGCCGGGAGGCGACCATGCGAAAAGTATTATCTGGCTTGTTTACACTTACCATTATGGTGCTTGCAACCTTATCTGGTCAGCAAGCCAGTGCAGCTGAAGTGAATGTCTATTCGGCACGGGAAGAAAACCTGATCAAGCCTCTGCTTGACCGCTTTTCGGATGAAACCGGTATTCGTGTCAATCTGATTACGGCTGGCGCAGATGAACTGACCACCCGTATGGAACTGGAAGGAGCCAACTCACCGGCTGATGTGTTGTTGACGGTTGATGTCGGGCGTTTGTGGCGTGCCAAAGAAGCCGATTTGCTCCAGTCTGTCGATTCAGATGTGTTGATGCGACAAGTGCCCAGTCAATACCGGGACTCTGATAATCAGTGGTTTGCCGCCTCATTGCGCTCACGGGTTATTGTGTATGACAAAGAGCGCGTCGACCCGTCTGAGCTCTCTACTTATGAAGCACTGGCAGATCCAAAATGGCGAGGCGATATTTGCGTGCGATCCTCTTCCAATATTTATAACCAGTCACTGGTCGCATCACTGGTATCACATAATGGTCTGGATGATACCCAGCAATGGGCGCAGAGTCTGGTAGAGAATTTTGCTCGCTCCCCTCAGGGTGGTGACCGTGACCAGATTGCAGCCGTGGCTATTGGACAGTGCCAGTTGGCGCTAGTTAATACTTACTACTTTGCCGGCATGATTAACTCAACGATGGACGATCAGCGTGAGCAGGCCTCACGTGTTGCCGTGTTCTGGCCAAACCAGGAAGGTCGTGGTGCGCATATCAACATCAGTGGCGCCGCTGTTGCCCGACATGCTCCCAACCGTCAGGAAGCTGTACAGCTGATGGAATACCTGGTTAGCGATGAGGCGCAGGAGTGGTATGCTGAAACCAATAATGAATACCCTGTACGAGAAGGCGTGCCGGTGAGTGATACGCTCGCCTCCTGGGGGGCTTTCAAGGCGGATGACCTTGCTTTGGAACAGTTAGGTATCCATAATGCCGAAGCCGTGCGACTGATGGACAGAGCCGGCTGGAGATAGTCCTTAGCTGGTTTTATTTTGAGCCTACCGCAATCAATTCGAGATACCCCGCGCGGGTATCTCCCTTCTGGTATTAACGCCCGACATATCACGCTGGCTGGCATCCTATTGCTGTGCCTGCTGCTTAGTACGCCTGTGTTGACGGTGTTCTCCTCCATTGGCCAGGATAGTGATGGTGCCTGGCAGCATCTTGCGGATACGTTGCTCTGGTCCTATATCGGTCAGTCCCTGTTATTGATGCTGGGTGTTGCCCTGCTGGTGCTGCTTATTGGTGTGGCTCCGGCCTGGCTGGTAACCATGACGCGCTTTCCCGGTAGCCGAATACTGGAGTGGGCACTGGTCCTGCCGCTGGCCATGCCTGCCTATATTATTGCTTACACCTATACCGGCATGCTGGATGTTACCGGGCCGGTACAGGGATTTATTCGCGAGACCTTCGACCTGCGTTTTGGGGATTACTGGTTTCCCAGTATCCGTTCCAGCGGAGGGGCCATGACAATGCTGGCGCTGGTTCTCTACCCCTATGTCTATCTGTTATCCCGTACCGCTTTTCTTGAGCAATCCGTGTGTGTGCTGGAAGTATCCAGAACCCTGGGCGCTTCGCCGTGGCGCTCATTCAGCCGGGTAGCCGTGCCATTGGCCCGGCCCGCTATTTTTGCCGGGTTGTCGCTGGTGCTGATGGAAACGCTGGCTGATTACGGCACGGTGCAATATTTTGGCCTGTCGACATTCACAACCGGCATCTTCCGGACCTGGTTTGGTATGGGCAGCGCTCCTGCTGCCGCCCAGCTATCCGCCGTGTTACTGATCTTTATTTTCTGTCTGGTGATAGGGGAGCAATGGTCGCGTTCGCGGTCGCGTTACCACCACACCAGTAGCAAGTACTCACAACTTCCCAGGCCAAGACTGCGTGGCTGGAAATGCTGGGCGGCGATGATCTATTGCGGCTTACCTGTTTTGCTGGGGTTTGTGATTCCGTTTTTGCAACTCGCCTGGTGGGCATGGGATACACGCGCCCTGGTCGACTTCAGCAATTTTGGTGAGTTGATGTGGAACAGCCTGAAGCTGGCGTTTATCGCTGCATTGATCGCATTGGGTCTGGGGTTGTTTATCAGTTATTCAAAGCGGTTGCAGCCAGGATTGGCTATGCGCTCGTCCGTCCGGGTATTGGGGTTGGGATATGCTGTACCGGGCACGGTGATTGCGGTCGGTGTGCTGATACCTTTCACCTGGCTGGACAATACATTCGATGCCTGGATGCAGGCGCAGTTCGGTATCTCGACCGGGCTGCTTCTAAGTGGCAGTTTGACAGCACTGGTCTTTGCGTACGTAGTGCGCTTTTTGCCGGTATCCATGAACACAATTGATGCCGGACTGGGCAAGATCAAGCCAACCATGGATGATGCCGGGCGCTCCATGGGGATGGGGTCATGGCAAATCCTGCGGCGAATCCATGTGCCCATGTTACGAACCAGCTTGCTGACTGCCACCTTGCTGGTGTTTGTTGATGTGTTGAAGGAGTTGCCTGCAACCTTGATATTGCGGCCCTTTAATTTCAATACCCTGGCTATTCGCACGTATGAGCTGGCCAATCAGGAACGGTTGACGGAGGCAGCAGCCTCCGCACTGATGATTGTACTGGCGGGTATTATCCCCGTCATACTGATCAGCTTGTCGATTTCATCATCCCGTCCCGGAAAATCGTCTGAGAAAGAGAAGCGTCATGACAATCGATAGGACCAAGGCCCTTGAGCTAAATAATATTTCGGTGTCACTCGGCGGGACTGCAATTGTGCACGATATCAGCCTGCAGCTGGAAACAGGAGATATCGGTTGTTTGCTGGGCCCCAGTGGCTGTGGCAAAACAACATTGTTACGCGCCATCGCCGGTTTTGAGTCAGTGACTCAGGGACAGATACAGATTGTTGGCGATGCGGTCAGTGAGCCAGGCAAGCTTTTACCCGTAGAAAAGCGCCAGGTAGGGATGGTTTTCCAGGATTATGCGTTATTTCCCCATTTAAGTATCAAGGACAACATATCCTTCGGCCTGCAGGGCTGGACGCGCTCTGCCAAGCGGAAACGCGTCAATGAACTGGCTGCCATGTTGCATATAGATGATTTATTGGATGCCTACCCTCACCGGTTGTCTGGTGGGCAGCAGCAACGTGTGGCAATCGCCAGGGCAATGGCGCCCCGGCCGCGCATTTTGTTATTGGACGAGCCTTTTGCCAGTCTGGATGTGGAGTTACGAGAGCAAATCGCAGCAGAGATTCGGCAAATCCTGAAAGCTGATGGCATTACAACCATTCTTGTCAGCCATAATCAGCTGGAAGCGTTTGCCATGGCTGATGTGATAGGCGTGATGCGTAGCGGTAAACTGATGCAGTGGGGAGATGCCTTTGCCCTTTATCACGAACCCGTCTCAGCGTACGTCGCCAATTTTATCGGTGAGGGCGTTTTTCTACCCGGCACGGTTCTGGATAATGGAGATATCAGCACTGAATTGGGGATCTTGTCCGGTACTTCCGATACGGTGACTTCTGCAAAGATCCCAGAAGCCGGACAACGAAAGTCTGTACTGGTGAGACCGGATGATGTGCTGCATGATGATGACAGTGAATTTACTGCCAAAGTTGTTAGTAAAGCCTTCCGTGGTGCGGCTTACCTTTATACGCTGGCCTTACCCAGTGGTGTGCAGATCCTGAGCCTGGTTCCCAGTCACCATAATCATGATGTGGATAGCCATATCGGCATTAAGCTGGATATGGATCACCTGGTAACTTTTCCCCAAGCCTGACAAGGCTGAATTAACCGGCATCGACTAAAAAACTTTCCAGTTTCTTGCCCGTTAATCGGTGTATCTGCGAGAACACAAACCAGATGGCGATTAGCAAAACGATCATACTGGGGATGGCGATAACCGGGTAACTTAAGGCCGTCATGCGACCTAACTGCTCACTGAATTCTGAAGTTCCAGGAGCCGCAGTCAGTATCATGCGAGCCAGCACATAATTAAGCACCGATGACAGAAAGAACGATGAAGCCACAATCCAGGAAGCCTGGGAGAGGCGTCGATCAAACAAGGCGGTGTTACCTTTAGTGGAAAGCGCGGTATGGAGTGCATCCACGCGAATCAGCTGGGCATTAAGTATCAGCACGCGAACCAGGGGGTATTTGGTAAACTGACTGCCTAGCACCGCCAGGCCAATGGCACCAGGCACAGCAGCCTCTTTAATGGCTATGTACTGAGGATCAAGCTCCAGTAAGCTAATGCCTCCGGTCAAAAATACGCTGATTACCCCGATGACTGAAAAGGCGTTAACTTTGCCTGACTCTCTCAAGTCCCACAGTCCGTAGGCTATGGGAAATGCCAGCGCCACTACGATGCTCCAGCTTGGCCCCAGGCTGTCCTCGCCGCTGAACCGGCTCAGCACAATCACCGGAATCAGAATGTTAAAAGCCAGATTGCCGAGAAAACCGCCTCGTTTTTGTGGTGTAACCGGTTGATCCAGTTCGGTCTGAATTTCCGGGTCGGACTGTTTTGACTGCGTCTGATTTTCCGAACTCATATCACTGATTTCCTGTTTGCTTCTCTAGCTGCGGTACTGGCGTTGTGTTTTCCCGGGCGTCTCTCCGAAATGGTCGCGATAGGCTATAGCGAAATTACTGACGTGATTATAGCCTACTGCGGCAGCAATAGCTTTGATAGGGCATCGGTTTCACTGATTTGCTGGTGAGCTTTCAACATCCGCTGGTTACGCACATATTCATTAATATTCTGGTTATGCATGTGATTGAAAAGCGAGTTTAACCGGTTTTTGCTGATCGAAAAATGACTGGCAATATCTTCGCCGGGTAATTTGTCGCCCAAATTGTGGGTGATGAAATTGGTGATATCTTCAATCAGCTCTGATTCACGGAAGGTCGGTTCAAAGGCGTCTTTATCTGCGGGCAGGATATTTTCGATTATCTGCGCAAAGATGCCCATCGATAACCCCTCCAGCATGAGCATGTTCGCTTTGTTATTGGCCGCAATAGGAAATACATCGGCACAAAGGCGTCGTAACCGTGGTGTGATGTTAACAGGAAGCACCTGTGATGCCTGCGTGGGCGAGCTTCTGGATAGATGTAACAGCGCCTCTGGAAGATCCTGCACCCGTTCGCTTAACTGGCCTATCTCAAAGGAAACTCCGATATGGCGAATAATTTGCTTGGGTGGCAGCAGAATCCGGGTGTCTGTTTCACTCAGTCGGAAAATCAGGCCGGTGTCTGGATCCGTGCTGTGAAGGTGTTGATCCGGTGTGAGTAATTGCGATTCGCCGCTGAGGTGGATTTGGCTGCAGATCAAATTGCGCAGTTCGTTCGGGTCAGATGCCGCATCAATTTCGCAGCGCTTCTCGACTTTGAGCTCCGAACGATAAAGTGTCACGCCGCTGGGGAATGGCAACATCTGCAATCGGCCAATGCCAGCGCCGTTAGGTAGGGGGAAATCAGGGGCTTCGAAATTCCATTGTGACCTGTGGATGGAGTTTGATGCTTTCTTCCTCTGATTTTGGCTCACTAGTATCCCGGTTGTTTTGCACTTTGAGGCCGATATTTTTGCTTATCCATAATATTGGGCAAAATTCATAATTTTTGCAAATTGTCCCTGGTTCTGTGAGCCGGATAATTAGTCGGTATATTCGTTGCAGTTGGTAGGTTTCGTCATGGATGTAAATAACCCCAAAGCCAGTCTCAGTCGTCGTGTGATCAGTTACTCCGTCAGTGCTGTCCTCGGTCTGGGCAATTCATACACGGCACTGGCTCTGCCGATAGGTGCCAATATGCAATATGGTGATATCCAGATTGATGCGGCCGAACAATCGATGTTGATAGAGCAACTCAGCCAGTTTGGTGTGATTAATTGGGACAGTTTCTCAATTGATGCGGATCAACGCGTTGATATTTCGCAATTAAACCTGGATGCCGCCGTTCTAAATCGCGTTACGGGTGCTAATCCTTCTGAACTGTTAGGCCAGTTGAGTGCCAATGGGCGCGTTTATGTGATTAACCCGAATGGGGTGCTGGTCGGCGAAGGAGCAAATATCAATACCGCAGAGTTTATCGCATCGGCGCTGGATGTTGCCGATTCTGATTTTCTTGATGGTGGCGATCTGACGTTTGCGGGGCAGTCTGATGCTGCCGTGATCAACCTTGGGCAGATTACGGCCGACAACGGTGATGTCATTTTAATTGCACAAGTGGTTGAAAACGCGGGTGAACTTAATGCTGAAAATGGCACGGTAGGGCTGGCCGCCGGGGGCAACGCTTACGAGTTGGCCATCAACCAGAGCGGTATCGTCCGTGCGACCGGAGTCACGCAACGGGAAGGTCGCATCCTGTTAACGTCACAGGGTAGCGATATTGATGTTTCTGGCACATTAGAGGCCAGATCAGCGTCTGGCGATGGTGGGCAGATAAATGTCGGTGGTGGTCGTGCGGGCCAGAACCCTGATTTGGCCAATGCAGCCAATGTCAATGTGAGTGACAGCGCCCTTATTGATGTGTCAGCCAAAGCTGAGAAGGCTGATGCCGGGACAGCCATTGTCTGGTCTGACAGGCAAACCGATTTCGCGGGTAATATTTATGGTCAGGGTGGCAGTGATTCTGGTGATGGTGCTTTTGTTGAGATCTCCGGGCGAGAAATACTGAATTACACAGGTAATGCTGATCTGCGCTCAACCAGCGGGGAAACGGGTACGCTTTGGCTGGATCCAGCGCAGGCGGTGATCAGTACAGCATCCAATGATACCGCGAACGGTGTGTTCAATAACGCAGTGATAGAACAGAACCTGGCAACAGCGAATGTTGTCGTTGAGGCGTCAAATTATTCAACGGCTTCATTTAGCCCTGGCAGTATCCTGGTGTCAGCACCGGTTAGTTGGTCATCGAATAGCCGCCTTACATTAAAGTCAGCTGGCGCTATCTCGATTGAAAACAACCTGAGCGGAGCAAATGGTGAACTGGTATTAAGTGCGGGCGTTGGTGATCCTGCAGATCAAGGGGGGGACATCAGCTCTACTGCGGGAAGTGAAATAAATGTATCAACACTGCAGATTCAACAAAATAATGACGCACAGCCTTTTGGGGTGCAGTTACCGCCAGCTGTTGAACGTAAACTTGGGAGCATAACCCTGGCTGGATCGATAAAGGCCGGAACCCTGGATATTCTTCGTCAGAATGCGGGTTGGGGCAGTGCGATCAATATTAATAATACTACCAATCAGATTGCCAGGTTTCAGACGACTGCTGACAGTTTGTCCGCATCAGCGAGTTTCGAAGGTGATATCCTGATTGATGCCGGTAACTCTGCATTAGCAGTGGCTGCTGATTTGTCTGATATGGGCCCCGGCAGGGCGATAACATTTCTTGCTGACAATAACATTCAGCTTCTGGCGGGCACTCAGTTGTCATCGGGCACGAATGCCAATGTCATCATAGCATCTCGTAGTGGCGCATTTGCCAATCAGGCTGGTGCCAATGCCGTACTGCCAGGCAGTAATGGTCGCTTTTTAATTTATTCCGACACGCCTGACAATATCAGCAAGGGAGGGTTGTCGGCTTCGCCTCTATACAATCACACATACGCTGCTGATTTGCCTTCATCCATCACTGAATCAGGCAACCGTTTCGTATATTCACTGGCACCTGAAGTGACACTGACGGCGGATAATGTCAGTCGTACCCAGGGGGCAGCAAACCCGACCCTGAGCTACAGTGTCAGCGGTTTGGTGGGAGGGGACAGCCAGGCTGATGTTTTTACCGGCACGCCAACGCTATCGACCACTGCTGGCAATTCTTCTGCAAATGGTGATTACAATATTGATATCGCCACAGGCAGTGTTGTGCTGTCAGATTTTGGCTATGGTCTAAATCTGCAGGATGGGACATTGACCGTCGGACCGAACAAGGAGTTGCTGGTCACTGCAGATAACCTGTCTCGTGTATACGGCGAGGCAAACCCGGCGTTTACTTCCTCTTACTCTGGTTTTGTGGGAAGTGATGATGACAGCCTGTTTGATGGATTTACGATCAACTACAGCACAACAGCCCAGGTAAATTCACCAGTAGGTAATTACAATATTGTTCCATCTGGCGCTAATTCATTAAGTGACTATGACATCAACTATCGTAATGGCACACTTAGCATCAGCCCCCGGTTGCTGAACATTCGGGTGCAGGATGCGAGTATCGACTACCTGGACAGTCAACCAGACTATTCGGTGACCTACAGCGGCCTTGCCAGTTTTGATAGTGCTTCAGATATCAGTGGTCTGGTTATTGATGATGCTGCTTACTCTGGTGTGGGCGGTTTTGACATAGTCGCACGAGGCGCGTCGAACAGTAACTATACCATTCAATATCAGCACGGTACGTTGGAAGTAAACCCCCGGCCTGTGACGCTCACGGTGCGGGACACTTCCCGCCGCTATGGACAGGATAATCCGACTTTCAGTTTACGTGCCAGTAATACAGTGCCGACTATAAATACAGCGATAACAACCTGGATTATGTGCTGCCGCCTTTTGTTTTTGCAGTAACTAATACGGAAACGGAAATCATGCAAGCGCGTGTCGCGTATCAGGCAACACTGAGCGACAGCCGAGGTTATACACAGGCAGATATTGGTTTGACTGCTTCTCCAGGAGGATTGTTAGCAAAAAATTCAGATGAAGCGTTTACCAATACCCGATTCAATGCCAGTGCTGACTATACCTACCTCACGTTCGATTTAAGGCGGGAAACACGTTTGCAGCAAGCCCCGGATGGCTGGCGATGGCTGGTTAACTCTGGTGGACAGTTGTCCAACCGTAACTTGCTGGGTAGCGAGCAGTACTCGGCGGGTGGTAATGCGACAGTGCGCGGCTACGAAGAAGAGGAGGTGCTTGGTGATAATGCGTTTTACTTTAATCAGGAACTGGTTCTGCCCATGCTGTCGTTGCTGGATCCAGGGCGCTTACAGCCGGGCTCGACTGATGCGCTGACCCTGTTCGCCTTTCAGGACTATGCCCACACCTGGAACCAGGACAAACTACCTGACGAGAAGGCGTTTGAGATTGCCAGTGTGGGTATTGGGTTTCGTTATCAGTACCAGCCTTATCTGAGTGCTTCGTTTAGTTATGGGTGGCAGCTTAAGGACAGTGGTAGTAGCAATGAAGGTGATAATCGCAGAATGCATTTTTCTTTGCGTTTTACCCTTTAGGGCCTGGTACTACGCTTTCGTTTTTCTGAAATGCAGCCTGAGCATGAAGGGGGAATTAGCTTTTCCATGTCAGGAATTTAAGGCGTCGCCTGTACGTTGGTATCTTATATAGGGTACTAATGTAGATCCTGGCAAGCAAAGGATGAAAAATGGAAATTGTAGACCCCAACTGGCAAGCCCAGCTGGAAATGTTCGTGCACGTGCTCATTGCAGTCGTTCTTGGTGGACTGGTCGGTATGGAAAGGGAGGCGGTGCGCCGGCCAGCTGGGGTGCGTACTTACGCCATTCTAAGCGGTGCGGCCTGCCTTCTCGTTGTGCTAACCGATGTCATCATCACGTTTTTTTCCAGCGAATCTGTTCTTTCGGTGATGCGTACAGATCCTGTTCGTGTTGTTGAAGCCATTATTACCGGGACCGCATTTCTGGGGGCCGGTACAATTTTTCGCCATGGCAACAATAATGTTGAAGGCCTGACGACAGCCGCGTCCATGCTGCTTGTGGCCAGCGTCGGAATCGCCGTAGCCCTGGATCAGATATATCTGGCAGTGATGGTGACGGCACTGACGTTGATACTGCTCAGGGTTGCCAGAAAGTTCCTCACCCAGCATTAACAGCGATCTGCGCTACATGCTGCCAGTGGAAACAGCACCTGCCGGTTTATGTTACAGTGCCAGTGTGTCGTGCGTTTTCATGGAGAATATATGTCCAGAGCCAGCGGAAATACAGATTCCAGTCAAGACACCTTCCGTTCCATCAGAGCGTGCCTGGAGAAAACTGCCGTGATATGTCGTGCCGCTTCAGACGACCTGCAGGATCACCTCAACGAGGTGAACCCGACTTATCAGGAAGCCCTGTCGCGAATGGTCAGTACGGAACACGAACTGGCTCAGCTGTTGGCTGATTACGCCAGTCAGGGTCCGGAAAAGGTACTTGCTACGCGTGTTCAGTTTTTCCCGCAGCTACCCGAAACCCCTGACTCCAGCTCAGTGGGTGAGGCGATTCAGTACTTACAGCTAATCAACGGGGCTGGTGTAGAGAACCTGCGCGAGCAGATCAACAATGTTATTGCACCAGATGTGGCTGAAGAGCTTGATACACTCTGGCGTGATGCTGAGACATTGTGTCGGCGCATTTCTGTGACCCATACGACCATGCGTGATATTTGATCGGTTGCCGATTACTCAGTCTGCTTCCAGATTAATGCTGTTGTCGATCCGGGCGTCCAGTGCATCGACGAAGGCGTTACGTAATATTGCGGCTATTGCGGCGAATGTATCAATGTCCGGCTCATCAAGTGTTCCTGAGAACTCAACTTCGGTGGCAAACTGATTGCTGGCCTGGTTCTCGAAAATTTCCGTTATCGCACCGGTAAATAGCTCGGCCAGATTGCGGAACAGACCGTCCCCATCTTCCTCGACATCTCCCTTCCAGGAAAAGACATCAATATTATGCAGTACGGGTCTCATGTAGCCGGTCAGCTCCCCTGCATCACTGGCCATTTCAAGCGCCAGATCTAACTCCCCGGCTTCGAGGTCGAAAGGCGCGTAATAATTGAGCAGGTTCTCAAAGTCAGTCAGGCCAATATCACTTGCTTCAAGATTGATATCAAAAGTTGGTAACTGTGTGTTGGGGGTCAGGGAAACATCGAAGGCCAGATTGCCACTGCCAGTCGTATTGGCTGTAGCACTAACAAGCGTTGTAAGCTCTTTGGCCAGGTCGCGACTGTTGGCTATGTTTAGGGCGATCAGGTTAATGTCCTGCAAAGAGACATCAATCGGGGGAGAGGCATTCGAGTTTAGAAAAACAACACGCCCATCGCGAATTTGCAGATGATCGATACGCAAAGGAAACAGGTCATTAGCAATATTGAGCCAGGGCTCACCAGCCCCGGACTGACGCTCTTCTTCTGCGGTACTGTCCACAAAATTCAGCACTGGTTGAGTCAAATCGACTTCGCCAACGATTGTGCCGCCCAGTAATGCAGACCATAACAGTGAAAAGCGCAGTTGCTGTGTGCTGAATAAAGGTTGCTGGACGAGGCCGTTTGATTTGACGATCTCGATATTCTCTATGGAATAGCTACCAGCCATGAGGGAGAGGTCGACATTGCCAACCCGGCCATCGTAATCTTCGGCGCGATCCAGGGTGCGATTGACGTAAGACTGCAGTGCCACAGGCAGTGCGGCGCGCAGGAGCAGTAATCCCAACGCGCAGAATAACAATATCCTGGCCGCTCTCTTGATATGAGGCATTTCTGCATAGTAGTTGAGCGCGGAGCTACAATCAATATTACGCGAGCCAGGTATAAACTAAGCGAACACGGGCAGATGTGCCGTGGATGAATTATTCAGGGAGCATGAAGAGAAGAAGTGGTAGCTACGGGTGGACTTGAACCACCGACCCCAGCATTATGAATGCTGTGCTCTAACCAGCTGAGCTACGTAGCCACATCGAGGGTGCGAATTCTGTCCATTTATCATGCTTTTGTCAAGATTCAGATCGCAAGATTTTGCATTCTTCCTTTCATTACCTGTTAGAGCTGACTAACCGACCTCCAGAAAAAGTGTAAAGTGTCTTAATTGATAAAGAGAAGGCGAATCAATATCATTTGCGCTTCACAATTATGCAGTTGACTGGAGTGCCCTATGTTCCCCCGCCCTTTAGATGCCGGCTTTACCTGCAAGGCATTATCCCTTGTTATTCCCGCCATGCTGGTAACGTCATTCTCTGTTGCTCAGGAAGACGATGTTGAAGAAATCGTAATCACCGCCGCTGGTTATCAGCAACGTATCATCGATGCTCCGGCTTCAATTTCGGTTGTCACCCGCGATGAGCTGGAAAAACAGCAATACACTACAATTGTTGATGCCATGGCTAACATACCTGGTGTTTATGTGACGGGTGGCTCGAACATGCAGGACATCAGCGTCCGAGGGATGAGCGATGATTACACGCTGTACCTGGTAGATGGCCGACCCATTTCTGCCGGACGCAGCGTTAACACCAATGGTAATGACGGTGGCAAACAGATAGGTCTTCCTCCGTTGGCCATGATAGAGCGAGTTGAAGTGATTCGTGGTCCGATGTCTTCACTGTATGGCTCAGAGGCGATGGGCGGGGTTGTCAATGTAATTACCCGGGTAACACCTGAGGTCTGGGGTGGTAGTGTGGCCGCAGATTATACGGCTTCCCAGAATGATGTCAGCAACGACGCCTACAACACGGAGTTTTATCTGGGTGGCCCGATTGTTTCTGATGTAATTGGTCTTGAGTTTAATGGTGCACTACTGCATACCGATGAAAGCGACCTTAATGGTGGCAGCGACAATGCCTCCAGTGAACCGGAGTCAGATACCAAACGGTTTGGCAGTGAATTGACATGGCAGGTTAATACGGAAAACCGAGTCACTCTGGCAGCCAATACATCTAATATGGAGTACACAAGAACGCCGGGGCGGTCGATTGAAATCACGGACGATCCATCATCTTATGAGTTTGAAAAACAGTTGTTCACACTCTCTCATGAAGGCCGTTACGGTGATTGGTCAGTCAACTCATTTCTGCAACATGACATTTCAGACAAGGTACAGACTTCTACCAAGAAAGAAGAGGTCACCACCCTTAACACGCAGTCCAACTATGTCGGGGACAACTACATTCTGACGTTGGGTGGGCGCTACAAACTGGAAGATCTGGTTGATGAAACCAACGGTCTGCTGGACGCCAACGTGCAAGGTGCAACCGCGAATGTGAAGCGCTGGATAGGCGCGCTGTTTGCTGAGGCAGAGTGGAGCTTCATTGAAAACCTGGGCATTACCACGGGTCTGCGCTACGACGATGATGAGCTGTTTGGCGGTCATGTGTCTCCCCGTATTTATGCTAACTGGCACAGCAGCGATAAACTGGCATTCAAAGGTGGTATTTCTACCGGTTATTCACAGCCTTCACTACCAGCAGCCACTGCCGGATTTGGTCGGGGTACAGGTGGCCCGGGTTCACCTAATCTGTCACCGAATGGCGATCCTATTTCTCGCGCCCTGATTGTCGGTAATCCGGACCTGAAGCCCGAAACCAGTGTTAATTATGAGGCCGGTTTTATCTATAACGATAAGGACCTGGGGTTCAATACCACTGTCATGGCTTTCCATACAGCATTCAAAGACAAAATTGCTGAAGATCGTTATTGCGTATCCGATGGTGTTGATCGTGATGACTACCAGAACTATACCTGTGATTTTGGCGGTAATACCTATCAGTTCCTGAGCAGTCGCAAGAATATTGATGAGGCTGTGATGACAGGTGTCGAAGCATCCGTGTCCTACAACTTGACCGACAGCCTGGAAGTCACTGTCAATTACACGCTCACTGACTCCGAGCAGAAGACTGGAGATTTTGAGGGCGAACCACTGAACAAAATGCCGAAAAATATGGCCAATGTCGGGTTCGACTGGCAGCCGGGTATGTCTATGGATGTCTGGGGACGGGTCAACTATCGTGGTGAAACCAGTGACTTTCTGGGGCGTACCAGTATGAGTGCTGGCACGCCTGGCTATACTCTGGTTGATTTGGGTGGGGTTTACCACCTGAGTGATCAATTGAAAGTGATGGCCGGTGTTTACAACGTCGCTGATAAAACCATCACGAATGACACTTATGGTGTTGTGCTTGATGGGCGTCGTATAAACATGAGTTTGAATTACGATTTTTAACCCACGGTCAAACGGGGCTCATTTCTTATAATTCAGGCACAAAAAAGCCGGGGAAGTCCCCGGCTTTTTCAATCGATATCATTTATACGTTAAAGCGGAAGTGAATCACGTCGCCGTCTTTGACGATGTAGTCCTTGCCTTCCAGACGCCATTTGCCAGCATCTTTGGCGCCTTGCTCACCGTTGTTGTCCACAAAATCGTCGTAGCTGACCACTTCGGCGCGGATAAAGCCTTTCTCGAAATCCGTGTGAATCTTGCCGGCGGCCTGGGGTGCAGTGGAGTTCACGGGAATGGTCCAGGCGCGCACTTCTTTCACACCCGCTGTGAAGTAAGTGTGCAGGTTAAGCAGGCTGTAACCGCCGCGGATCACTCGATTCAGCCCCGGCTCGTCCATGCCCAGGTCTTCCAGAAATTCGATTTTTTCATCATCTTCCAACTCAGCGATTTCCGCTTCCAGCTTGTTGCAGATGGGGACGACGACAGCGTTCTCTTTCTCAGCGATGTCGCGCACAGTGTCGAGGAAGGAGTTGTTTTCAAAACCGTCTTCATCAACGTTAGCGATATACATTGTCGGCTTGAGTGTCAGCAGATTCAGGTCGCGCAACAGCTTCAGCTCGTCCTTGTCCAGATCGAAGCTGCGCAGTGGCTGAGCTTCGTTCAGATGAGGCTGGATTTTTTCCAGCAGTGCCACCATTTGCTTGGCATCCTTGTCCTGGCCCTTGGCCAGTTTGGCGTTGCGGGTCAGGGCTTTTTCGCAGGTTTCCAGGTCGGACAATGCCAGTTCAGTGTTGATGATGTCGATGTCACTGGCAGGGTTGATCTGGCCATCCACGTGCACTACGTTTTCGTCTTCAAAGCAGCGCACCACGTGAGCGATGGCGTCAGTTTCGCGGATGTTGGCGAGGAATTTGTTGCCCAGGCCTTCACCCTTGGATGCGCCAGCAACCAGGCCCGCAATGTCCACAAACTCCATGGTGGTGGGAACCACACGTTCTGGTTTGACGATCTCGGCAAGTTTGTCCTGGCGCGGATCAGGGACGGCGACGATGCCTTCATTGGGCTCGATGGTGCAAAAAGGAAAGTTTTCCGCTGCGATGCCGTTCTTGGTCAAGGCATTGAACAAGGTCGATTTACCGACATTGGGCAGGCCTACGATGCCGCATTTAAATCCCATAACGCTAGATCCTGTAAATATGTTCTGTTAATTGGCGCAACTGGCGCTGCTCATGCCTGGCTGTGCAGCTTCTGCATCGCCGGTTCGAGTTTGCCAGTGAGTAACTCAGGCAGTACTGACAGTGCCTGGTCAATATCATGTTCGATCTGAATCGTGTCGTCTTTGCCGGGGTTGCTAAGTACATAATTAGCCACTTTGCTTTTATCGCCCGGGTGACCGACACCGATGCGCAGACGATGAAAACCTCTTTCTCCACCCAGGGCGTTGATAATGTCCCGCATACCGTTATGGCCGCCGTGGCCACCGCCGGTTTTCAGTCGTGTTGTACCAACCGGGAAATCAATCTCATCATAGGCAACCAGCATTTCTGATGGTTCTATATTGAAATAGTTCACCATTGTGGCGACAGATAAACCGCTGCGGTTCATGAAAGTGGTGGGGAAGAGTAAACGCAGATCCTGACCTTCTGCGGTCAGGCGGCAAGTCATGCCGTGGAAGCGGGCTTCAGCGCGGAGTTCGCCCTGATAGCGTCGACAGATGGCGTCGAGAAACCAGACGCCGACGTTGTGACGATTATACTGATATTGTGGGCCGGGGTTCCCCAGACCCACAATCAGTTTGAGCTTGTTATCGCTCATGCAGCTTCCGGCTTACTCGTCGCCAGACTCAGCTGCTTCGCCTTCGGCATCATCAGCTGCATCATCTGAACCGCCGCGAGGTGCTTTAACTGTTACAACAGCGTGGTCAGCATCTTCACCGTGCGTCAGGTCAACACTGGTAACACCTTTCGGGAAGTTGATCTCGGAGATGTGAATAACTTCACCCACATCCAGGTTTTCAACATCAATTTCCAGGAACTCAGGCAGGTCTTTAGGCAGACAGGTAACTTCCAGTTCCGTGATGGTGTGCAGGATGCTGCCACCGCCCAGTTTAACGCCTTTACACTTGCTCTCGTTGATGAAGTGCAGAGGTACTTTGACGTTAATAGTCTGCTTGGCGCTAACGCGCTGGAAGTCAGCGTGCATGATCAGTGGCTTGGACGGATGACGTTGCAGATCTTTGATAACTACCTGTTCGTCTTTGCCGTCAATTTCCAGCGTGATGATGTGCGAGAAAAACGCTTCATTCTGAACAGCCTTGGCGATCACACGGTGCTCAATAGCGATTGACTGTGGCTTCTTCTGTTTGCCGCCATAGACAATGGCAGGTACTTCGTGTGCCAGACGACGCAGGCGGCGGCTCGCACCTTTCCCCAGGTCGTTCCGGGCAGTTGCAGTTAGTTTAAACTCATTGGACATGGTGTCCCTCCAGTTTCTAAAGCTGGATAATAATTCGCGACCAATTATTACCCAGGCCAGTGATGAGGCAGTGGCAGTTGTTGCCGCTACCCGTTAAGCATCAGAGCTCTGTTGCATCGAACATGGCGCTGATGGATTCTTCATTGCTGACGCGTCGTATTGACTCAGCCAACAGGCGTGCCATGCTTAACTGGCGCACCTTTTTACATTTCTTGATTTCATCGCTCAGTGGAATCGTGTCAGTGACGACCAGTGAGTCCAATGGCGAATTGGCAATGTTGCTTGCGGCGTTGCCTGACAGAACCGGGTGCGTACAGTAGGCAATTACTTTGTCGGCCCCGTGCTCTTTTAGCGCCGCCGCTGCTTTACACAAAGTACCGGCGGTATCGACCATGTCGTCAACAATCAGACAGGTACGGCCTTTCACTTCACCGATAATATGCATGACCTGGGCTTCGTTCGCCTGAGGCCGACGTTTGTCGATGATAGCCAGGTCAACGTTGAGCTGTTTGGCTACGGCGCGCGCGCGGACAACGCCGCCGATATCGGGAGACACTACCGTCAGGTTTTCATAGTTCTGACGAACAATGTCCTCTGTCAAAACCGGAGATCCATAAACGTTGTCTACCGGGATACTAAAGAAGCCCTGGATTTGCTCGGCGTGAAGATCAACTGTCAGCACTCGGTTGATACCCACGGCTGAAATCATATCAGCAACGACTTTGGCGCTGATGGCAACACGAGAAGAGCGAACACGTCGATCCTGGCGGGCATAACCAAAATAGGGAATAACCGCTGTGATGCGGTTTGCTGAGGCGCGGTGCATGGCATCTGCCGTCAGCAGCAGCTCCATTAAGCTGTCATTGGTCGGCGCACAAGTCGACTGAATGATAAAAACATCTTTACCGCGAACATTCTCGAGAATTTCAACGGCAACTTCGCCATCACTGAATTTGCCGATTTGGGCCTCACCAACCGGGATACCAATGTACCGGGCAATTTTTTCCGCCAGCATAGGGTTCGCATTGCCGGTGAATACCATTAAGTTGTTAGCCATGTGCTGATTACCTTCAGGTTTGCCGCCGATATTGCTACGAAATCGGGACAGCGTCGCTTTGTTCAGTGGACGTTTGATGGTGAATTCCGCCTGTTGTGTCGTTGTGCATTCCTGGTCAGGGTTTGACGACTGGGTTCGCTATGGTGTGAGAACCGTCATTCCTAATGCGAACCGAACCGACTTGTCGGAATCCGACCAACCGGGCTTTTGGGCTCAGTCGGAGATCAGGCGGACTCCTAGGGAAAATGGCTGGGGTGGCAGGACTCGAACCTACGCATGCGGGGATCAAAACCCCGTGCCTTACCAACTTGGCGACACCCCAGTAATACTGCGTTATTTTACGCTATCGAACTGAAAATTACAGCCCTTTAGGGGGGCGGTATTATGCACTATTCAGTTCGGGTTGCCTAGATGTCACTGACAGAAAATTACAGGCATTTCAGTACCGGGGACCGGTTAACGCCTTTCGCTATCCAACCTTTCGTGCCGGACAAAGCGGGGTCTTCTGCCGTGTTCAGTGCTTGCAACACGTTTCTGGCGGCCTGCTCTGATGCCATCGGAGCAAAAACACTTGATCCAGTGCCTGTCAGTCTTGCCGGGCCAAATTTCGAAAGCCATTGTATGGCTGAATCAACCTCGGGATACAGGCGTCTGACCAGTGGTTCACAGTCATTTCGGGACTGCCCTGCCAGAAAGGCGGCTATTTTGATGGGAGAGGAGTCTCGTGTCAATTGCTGATGTGAAAAAATTTCACCGGTATTGACGTGGCAGGCAGGGCTTAATACAACAAAATAAGGCTCTGGTAATGTTACCGGGGTGAGTTTTTCGCCAATTCCTTCAGCCCAGGCTGAATGCCCCATCACGAATACGGGTACATCTGCGCCCAGTGATACACCCAGTTCGGCTAACGCTTCCAGCGTCAGGTTCGTTTGCCATAAATGATTGAGACCGATCAATGTTGTTGCGGCATCGGAGCTGCCACCACCCAGCCCGGCGCCTGCCGGGAGATGTTTGTACAATGTGATATGGGCTCCCAGCCCGGTCCGGGTGTGCTGCTGTAATTGCCTGGCGGCACGAACAACCAGGTTGTTATCGGGGGCGCCCAGTGTCTGGTCCTGGCATTCAAAGGTGATTTGTCCGTCCGGCTGTATGCTGATCTCAAGCTCATCGCCATGATCCAGTAACTGAAATAACGTTTGCAGCTCATGGTAGCCATCAGGTCGCCGGCCTGTTATGTGCAAAAACAAATTCAGTTTTGCCGGGGCAGGAAGTCTCAGGGGACGGGTGCTGTTTTCACTCATCGCTGTCATCGCCAGTTTCTGTCAACGTCCAGTTGAGTCTGACCAGGTCCAGTCGCAATGGTGACTTGCTCAGTCTGATGCGAGTGGGCAGTGATGCCAGGCCGTAGTTAGTGTAGGCCAGGTACTGCACTTGCCAGCCGTTCTGATTAAGAGACGAAACCTGGTTGAGTTCGCCGAAAGTGAGTTCGGCTGCCATACCCGGAAAAGGCGCTCCTTTGATCCAATAGTGCAGATAATGAATGGGTAACTCAAAGCCAAGCTGGTCGTAGAAGAGCATTTCCGGCTCTTCGCTGATAAAGGGGGGCTCTCCTGCCTGTATGACGGTGACCCGTTCGGCTGTGCCGCTGATTTCGGTTGCGCCGATATTGAAAGTGCCCCAGAGATTGACCTGAAACTCTTCCTGTTGCTGCCACCAGCGAATCCGGGCCGATTGTGAATCCTGGTTATCCCGAACGTGCAAAGAACCTTGTATTGACCACTCTTGTAACTGGTTCAAAACCTGCTGGCGCTGCTCCCAGGCAGCGTTTACCGGGGCGTCCATACGGTCAGTGCCTGCACATCCGACCAGCAAGGTCAGTGCAAGCAGGGTAGAAAGAAGACGCAGCCCGCTCATAGTGGCAGTTCAATCTCCTGGCGTTCCAGGGCATCATGGATGAATTCGCTGTCAGGGTCTTTATCCAGCCCTTCCTGCCAGATCATCATCGCCTCGCCTTGTCTGCCCAGCGACCAGAGTACTTCACCAAGGTGTGCTGCGACTTCAGGGTCTGGAAACGCGTCATAAGCGCGTTGCAAATTGACCAGCGCATCCTGCAGATAACCCAGCTTGAACTGGATCCAGCCCAGGCTGTCTATGATGGCCGGGTCGTCAGGCATCAGTGTGATGGCTTGTTCGATGAGAGCCAGCGCCTCTTCGTAACGATCCGTGCGCACTGTCAGTGAATAACCCAGATGGTTCAGTGCCTGTGCATTGTCAGGTTGTATTGACAGAATTGCACGCAGGTCTGCTTCGGTGGCAGGGAAGTCGTCTAGCGTTTCATTCAGGCGCGCCCGTGTAAACAGCAGGTCGATATTTTCAGGGGCGACAGCCAGAGCCTGATCGAGGACGACAGCGGCGCGTTCGTATTCTTGCGCCGATATGAGTGCCTGGGCCTGCAGGTTGGCCGCCACGGGAGCCAGTTCGGGGCGTGCCTCGGCAATTTCTCCGGCGGTATCACTGGCTTCCTGGTAGCGCTGTTCGTCAACCAGTAGTTGTAGGCGCTGGCGTTGCGCGCTCAACCAGGCATTAGATTGCCTGTTGATCTGTCCAAAATGGCGCAGTGCTTCATCGGTCGCCCCTCTGTCCTGAAGAATGGATGCCAGGTAATAGTGAGCTTCATCGCTGCGGTGACGTGCTTGTATCAGTTCGCGGAACTGGCTCTCGGCCACAGTCAGGCGTTCCAGTTCAAGGTTGATGAGGGCAAGCGAATACAGGGTTTCAACGTCGCCGGGGCGAGCGGCCATGAGTGCGTCGAATTGCTCGGCAGCGGCCTCCAGCTTACTGTTCTCGACCAGTAACTGGGCAAAGCTGTAGCGTAGTAAGCGGTGGCGCGGGTATCTCTCGACCCCTAGTGCCAGCAAACTCTCTGCTTCCTCATTACGGTCAGAGTTTTGCAGTATCTGTGCCTCGACCAGCAATATCCGTGGTGAGTCGCCAAAACGCTCGCGGGCCTGGTCCAGTTGTGCTTGTGCGGATTCGGTTTTGCCACTTTGATCATGAAGCTGAGCCAGGGCCAGGTATAGCGATGTTTGTTCGGGATAACGGCTCTGGATCGCTGTCAGCCGTTCAATAATAATGTTTCGCTGGCGATCCTCCAGGTTAAATGTGCGGGCAGATATCAGTGCAAAATCAATATCGCCGCCCAGTTCCAGTACCTGCTCAAGATGCGGTATCGCACGGATAAACTGGCCTTGTTCAATATATTGGTAGCCAATCACCAGGTGGGGGTTGCGGGCATTGGGTTCCACTTCAAGCCAGCGGTTGGCGATTTCCTGCATCGCCCGGGCGTTGCCAACAGCAGAGGCGAACTCGAGAGCGCGGCCAAGAATGCCGGGGTCACCGGTCTCCATACCCAGATGATAGTAGGATTCGGCTGCCTGTGGCATATAGCCGCGCATGCCGCCAATCTCCCCGAGTAGTGCCGTTTCCAACTCGTCGCGGGTGAAATTGCCGTAATTCTCCTCTGGTTCGGGAGGTGTGGTTTCGGCCGCGGTTTGATCGTCTGCGACAACGACAGAGGCGCTGTCAGACGCTTCGGAAGCAGTTTCTTGAGGGGCATCTGTTGCTGTGCTGGTGCATTGCCATAGCACAAGGCAGGCAATGCTGAGTGTGAAATTTCTGTACTTCATCATGATAATTGGGTGGTCCAAGTCCCACGAGTATTGCCGGATTGTAGCAAGTGTCGGCCATGATACATAATTGGGCAGGAAAACATTGGCGAATTCTAGTAATATAGCGCACTTTTTCCATTCAAGGTTGGCTATGGCGCTGGTTCTGCTTGGCATAAACCACAACACAGCAAATGTATCACTGCGGGAGCAGGTGGCGTTTCCACCTGAGCGGCTCAATGACGCCTTGCGCCAGGTGGAAGCACTGGCGGGGGTTAATGAGGCCGTCATTGTCTCAACCTGCAACCGAACCGAACTGTATGTGGATGTTGACTGCAATGACGAAGTTCAGGCGCAGGATACCGCTGTGTCCGATGCCAGTCAGCATGCCCATCAGCAGCAACTGTTGAGCTGGCTGAGTGACTTTCATGATGTCAACTTTGAAGAGCTGTCCGGGTGTAGCTATTTTTCCTGGTATGAGGATGTCATCCGCCATTTGATGAGAGTGGCTTGTGGCCTTGACTCGATGGTACTGGGTGAACCGCAGATACTGGGTCAGATAAAGTCCGCTTATGCGGTGGGCAAAGAGCTGGGTGCTGCCAAAGGCCAGCTGGGACGTGCCTTTCAGGAAGCCTTCTCAATCGCCAAGGAAGTCAGGACGGATACTGCCATCGGTGAAAACCCGGTTTCTGTTGCTTATGCATCTGTCACGTTGGCGGAACAGATTTTTTCAGATTTTGGCAGCCTGAATGCCCTGTTGATAGGTGCCGGCCATACCATTGAGCTGGTGGCCAGGCATTTGACGGAGCGTGGCCTGAGTCAAATCGTCATTGCCAACCGTACACTGGGCAACGCCGTTAACCTGGGCGAAAAGTTTGGCGCGCGCGGGGTGCTGTTATCAGATATTCCGGAAGAACTGGAAACTGCTGATATCGTGGTGTCTTCGACTAACAGCCAGTTACCTCTGTTAGGCAAGGGGGCTGTTGAACGGGCCTTGAAGGTTCGTCGTCATAAACCCATGCTGCTGGTCGATCTGGCGGTGCCAAGAGATATTGAGCCGGAAGTCGGGCAAATTGCCGATGCCTATTTATATAGTGTCGATGACATCCGGGATGTCATCGAGGATGGCGTAAAAAGCCGGGCCCAGGCGGCTGAGCAGGCTGCTGCTATTATTGAACGTGGCGTGGAAGATTATCTGCGTCAGCAGCGTGAGCGCAATGCGGTGGCAACCTTGCGGGAATACCGTGAGCATGCTGATACGATTCGCGAGGCCGAACTGGAGAAAGCCATGAAGATGCTTGCCAAGGGAGCTGAGCCTGAAGCAGTGCTGGCTTCGCTGGCCAGAGGTGTGACGAATAAGTTGATACATGCCCCCAGTGTTAAAATGAAACAGGCCAGTGCCGATGGGCGTGATGAAGTTGTTCAACTGGCACGTGAGCTGTTTGATCTGAATGGTGATTCATGAAAGCGTCGATAATGCAAAAACTGGAGCATCTCAGTGACCGCTACCAGGAAGTCCAGGCTCTGCTGAGTGATGCTGAAATTATTGCCGATCAGGATCGGTTTCGCGCATTGTCAAAGGAGTTTGCTGAACTGGAGCCTATTGCACTGGAGTTTGCGCAATACCAGGGCGCACAGCAGGATCTGGATTCAGCACAGGGCATGCTTAAAGACAGTGATCCTGATATGCGGGAAATGGCTCGCGAAGAAAGCGAAACACTGAAAACGCAGCTGGCAGATCTTGAACTGTCTCTGCAAAAACTGTTGTTGCCCAAAGATGAGAAAGACACCATGGATGTTTTTCTTGAGATCCGGGCAGGTACCGGTGGTGATGAGGCGGCACTGTTTGCGGGAGACTTGTTCCGTATGTATTCGCTTTACGCTGAGTCGAAAGGCTGGAAGGTTGAGGTACTCAGTGCTCGGCACGGTGAGCACGGTGGTTATAAAGAAATCATTACCCGTGTTGAAGGGCGCCAGGTCTATGGTCATTTGAAATTTGAATCAGGCGCTCACCGTGTGCAGCGGGTCCCTGAAACGGAGACCCAGGGTCGAATACATACGTCGGCCTGCACAGTTGCCATATTGCCGGCAGCTGATGAGGCAGGGGATATTGAGCTTAACAAGGCAGATTTGAGAATTGATACCTTTCGCGCCAGTGGTGCAGGTGGTCAGCATGTTAACAAAACGGACTCTGCTATCCGCATTACGCATTTGCCTTCCGGCATTGTGGTGGAGTGCCAGGACGAAAGGTCACAGCATAAAAACCGCGCTCGTGCGATGTCACTGCTAAGCGCGCGCCTCAATGATATGGCCCAGGCCGCCGCTGAAAAAGAACAGTCTGACACACGCCGGGTGTTAGTGGGGTCGGGTGACCGCTCCGAACGGATCCGGACATACAATTACCCTCAGGGGCGGGTCACTGATCATCGCATCAACCTGACGTTGTACAAGCTGTCAGAAGTCACCGGTGGCCAGTTGGGACTGGTGATAGAACCCCTGATCAACGAGTACCAGGCTGACTTGCTCGCGGAGCTTGCCGCCTGATATGGCTTGCACAGTCAAGCAACTCATTCAGTCTTCAGCGGCTTTGCTGCGAAGTTCTGATACGGCGTTGCTGGATTCAGAGCTGTTGCTCGCCGAAGTGCTGGGTGTGACGCGTACCCACATCATGATGTACCCGGAGAAGGTGTTGTCTGATGAGCAGCAGGGGCGCTTTCTTAGCTTGATTGATCGTAGAGTGAAGGGTGAGCCTCTGGCTTACATTACCGGTAAACAGGGTTTTTGGACACTTGAGCTGACCGTCACGCCAGATGTGCTGGTACCGCGACCTGAAACAGAGCTATTGGTTGAAATTGCGTTAGACGCGTTGCCCGCCGATCGGCAATGTCGGGTGCTGGATCTGGGCACAGGCTCCGGTGCTATTGCGTTGTCGTTAGCCAGTGAGCGCCCTGCCTGGACTGTCTGTGCCACTGATGCCAGTGCTAGAGCCCTGGCAGTGGCTAATCAGAATGCAAAAAAGTATGGTTTGTCAGACAGGGTCACATGGATAGCCGGTAACTGGTTTGATCCAGTTGCTAGCAGTGACAGGTTTGATCTTATACTGAGTAACCCGCCTTACCTTGCCGATGATGATTCGCACCTTGGGATGGGTGCTTTGCCATTTGAGCCTGTTTCCGCATTGGTGGCTACTGATGCGGGTCTGGGTGATTTCAAAACCATTATTGGCACAGCGCCAGGTTATCTTGTCAATGGTGGGCAGTTACTGGTCGAACACGGTTGTGAGCAGGGCAGTGCGGTGAGAACATTGTTTGACCAGGCAAAATTTGCAGACATTAGGACCATTCAGGACCTGGCTGGCCTGGATCGTGTAACGGTCGGGAAAATGCCAGGCAGCGGAAAGAATTAAGGTGTCTCCATGAATGATGAGCAGTTGTTGCGATACAGTCGACAAATCATGCTGCCGGCATTTGATGTGGCGGGCCAGCAGGCATTGCTGAATGCTACCGTACTGATTATTGGGGCTGGCGGGCTGGGATGTCCTGCTGCAATGTACCTGGCCGCCGCAGGTGTGGGCAAACTGATTCTTGTCGACGATGACCAGGTGGAATTAAGCAATCTGCAACGCCAGATACTGCATCAGGAGTCTGATATTGGCCGGGACAAGGTGATATCAGCCCGTGACTCGCTGAGATCATTGAATAGTGATATAGAGGTCGAAACACATACGATACGTCTGACGGAAGACAATCTGCAGTCAATACTGCATAGTGTGGATGATAGTTTGGATGATAGTGGCAATGAAAACACGGCAATCGACCTGGTAATAGATGCCTGCGACAATTTCAGTACACGATTCATGATTAATCGTGCATGTATTGCAGCCGGACTGCCACTGGTCTCCGGTGCCGCCATACGGATGGAGGGCCAAGTTGCTGTGTTTGATACACGGCACGCTCAAAGCCCCTGCTATCAGTGTCTGTACCAGGAAGGAGATGATGAGCAAATGAGCTGCGCCAGAAATGGTGTGATGTCACCACTGGTTGGCCTGATTGGAAGTTATCAGGCTCTGGAAGCGATCAAGGTTCTGGCTGGTGTAGGAAAAAGTCTCTGTGGGCGCCTGCAGTTATTTGATGGGATGACCTCGCAGTGGCGGGAACTGAAATTATCGCGTGATCCGGCTTGCCCGGCATGCGCCAATCGTCCGGTGTCCGGACAGAATTTATAAGCTTGAATGGCCGCTCAGCCTGACGATATGATGCGGCCTATTGCTAAACCGACAAGGTTAATCTCAATGCCAAATTCAGATAATGATTCGAGTAATAATGACGCTCAAGACAAGAGCGTGAAACAGGACTTGCAGGAAGAGACTCAGCAAACCCAGCAGCCACAACAGCAAGACGAAATCCAGAAGCAGGCCCCGCCGGAAGCTCCGCAACCAGAAGCCGAGGCAGAAGAACCTGTCGTTGGTAGTGAGCCGGCTGCAGAGAAAACAGAGCAACCGGAACAACCGGAACAACCGGAACAACCGGAACAACCGGAACAACCCATTGTGGCAGATTCTGCCGCTGAGGTGGCGGATGAAGCTGCAGATGTGAATGCAACTGCTGATGTGAATAAAGAAGAAGTCGCTGTGGCTAAACCCGCCGTTCAAGTTGATGCGCAGCCCGAGCAAAATATTGAAGCAACAGTCAGTGCCAGCGAGCTTGAGCCAGCATTTGAAGAAAAAGTCATAGCCCCAAAAGTGGCATTCAGTGAATTTGATTTGCAGCCGGAGCTGGCCAAGGCAATCGAAAAAATGGGGTTCACTCACTGTACCCCGATCCAGGCACAAAGCCTTCGTTACACACTGCGAGGGTACGATGTCACAGGCAAGGCGCAAACGGGAACGGGGAAAACAGCCGCATTTCTGATTACGCTGATTAATGACATGCTTAAAAATCCGATCCAGGAGCAGCGCTATTCCGGTGAGCCGCGAGCCATTGTTCTGGCGCCAACACGTGAACTGGTGATTCAGATTGCCAGTGATGCAGATTTGCTTTGTCATGGCAGTGGACTGAATGTCATTACCATGGTGGGTGGTGAGGATTATGCCAAGCAGCTAAAGGCGGTTGATAAAGGCCCAGTGGACATTGTTGTTGCCACACCGGGACGGCTGATTGATTTTCTGCAACATGAACACCTTTATCTGGGGCTGGTTGAGTTGCTGGTCATTGATGAAGCGGATCGTATGCTGGATATGGGCTTTATCCCTCAGGTCAGGAATATCGTGGCACGAACGCCACATAAAGACTGTCGTCAGACGCTGCTGTTCAGTGCCACATTTACACCAGAGATCCTTGAGCTGACATCGCGTTGGGCGATGGATCCGGTGATGATCGAAATCGAACCGGAACGTGTTGCGACTGACATGGTTGAGCAAATTGTTTATCTGGTCACGTCAGAGGACAAGTACAAACTGCTCTACAATCTGGTCAGTCTGCAGGGCTCAGAAAAAGTGATTATTTTCAGCAACCGGCGTGACCAGGTCCGTAAGCTCGCCGATAGCCTCTACCGCAATGGTATTGAGTGCGGTATGTTGTCTGGTGAGGTCGCGCAGAAAAAACGCATCAAAACACTGGAAGATTTCCGTACCGGTAAAACGAAAGTGCTGGTCGCGACCGATGTCGCTGGTCGGGGGCTGCACATCGATGATGTCACCCACGTGATCAACTATACCCTGCCGGAAGAAGCTGAAGATTACGTTCATCGTATCGGTCGTACTGGTCGTGCGGGTGCCAGTGGCACATCGATCAGTTTTGCCTGTGAAGAGGATTCTTTCCTTCTGCCCAATATTGAAGAAAAGTTGGGAGAGAAGCTTCGCTGTGTTCACCCTGATCATCGTTTGCTGGCGGATGCGCCTGAGTATAGCCGCGCTTCTCATTTTAAAGAAGACGATAAAGCAGGGAAATCAGGGCGATCATCAGGCAAGGGCGCTCCGCGTAGCCGTTCCGGTTCACGCTCAAGGAGTCGTCGTAGCTAATAAGCCTCAAACTTAACACTGAAACATACAGATGAAGCACAAAAAAGGGAGACAAGTGATATACCTGTCTCCCTTTTTTTGTGGCGATAATATGCGGTTTCAGTTGTAAGTCACACTGCGGAACAATGATAACTATTAAACCAGGCTATTAGCTTTGGCTGGTTTCCGCGCCATTGTTTTGCATCACTTTGATATAAGGAGCGGCTTTGCGATGCTGCTTCAGGTGATCCAGGAAAGTCTGTCCGTTTTCCAGTTTCACATTAATATCGCGACCGGCTTCCACAAAGAACGGGATGAACCGGCTGAACTGTTCCGGCAGCATGCTGCGGTAGGCTTTCTTTAGTACATGGTAATCAGCAGGCGTGCCCTCTGGGGCTTCCAGGTCCAGAAAGGCTTTTACGCGTTCATCTGACCATTCTTCATTTCGCGTTGCCGGCTGGACACGGTCTTTGCCGGTTTTCTTCTCTTCAATCATAGTATCTCTTCCATTATGTAGTCCTGACCAGCAAATGCTGCTGGTCAGGCGTGACGAGAGTGACAGGCAGTGTTAGCCGTTGTTCAGCTTCTCGCGTAATAGTTTATTGACCTGGCCGGGGTTGGCTTTACCTTTAGATAGTTTCATCGCCTGTCCAACCAGATAACCAAATACCTGCTCTTTGCCGCTGCGGAACTGTTCGACCTGGTCCGGATTAGAGGTAATTACTTCATCAACCAGGGATTCCAGAGCGCCAGTGTCGGTGACCTGTTTCAGACCTTTGTTCTCAATGATCTGGTCAACATCACCTTCGCCCTCTGCCATGGCTTCAAACACAGTTTTGGCAATCTTGCCGGATATGGTGTTGTCCTTGATGCGGGCAATCAGCGTGCCCAGTTGCTCAGGCGAAACAGGAGACTCAGCAATGCCCTTGTCAGCCTTGTTGAGCAGGCCAAGCAGATCCACACTGACCCAGTTGGCGGCCAGTTTGGCATCGCCGCATGTGGTTACGACAGTTTCAAAATATTCCGCCATGGCTCTGTCTGCTGTCAGTACGCCGGCATCATAATCGCTGAGTCCGTGTTCGCTGACAAAACGGGCCCGTTTTGCATTGGGTAGTTCCGGCATGGTTGCCTGGACAGCCGCAATATAGTCATCGTCGATGACAACAGGCAACAGGTCAGGCTCAGGGAAGTAGCGGTAGTCATTGGCGACTTCCTTGCTGCGCATGGAGCGGGTTTCATTGAGCTCGGAATCGTAGAGGCGGGTTTCCTGAACAACCCTGCCACCGTCTTCAATCAAGTCTATCTGTCTTTCCATTTCATGATTGATGGCCTTTTCCACGAAGCGGAAAGAGTTGATGTTCTTGATTTCAGCGCGAGTGCCAAATTCTGTTTCGCCTTTTTTGCGAACCGAGACGTTGGCGTCACAGCGCATCGAACCCTGTGCCATATTGCCATCAGAAATGCCCAGGTAGAGTATGATCGAATGCAGTTTTTTCAGGTAGGCAACGGCTTCCTTGGCACTGCGCAGGTCCGGCTCGGAGACAATCTCCAGCAAAGGTGTGCCGGCACGGTTCAGATCGATGCCTGTCATGCCCTGAAAGTCTTCGTGCAATGACTTGCCTGCATCTTCTTCGATGTGAGCACGAGTCACGCCAATGACTTTCTCCGTGCCGTCTTCCATTTCGATGGTCAGTGACCCCTTGCCCACGGTCGGAAAGTCCAACTGACTGACCTGGTACCCTTTGGGAAGGTCAGGGTAAAAATAGTTTTTCCGGTCAAACACGGAGCGCTTGCCGATTTCGGCATCAATGGCCAGGCCGAATGAGACAGCCATGCGCAGCACTTCCTTGTTCATGACTGGCAAAGTTCCAGGAAGCGCCAGGTCATATATGTTGGCCTGGGTGTTTGGCTCTGCCCCGAATTTAGTGGGGCTGCCTGAAAACAGTTTGCTTTGAGTGGCCAGCTGTACGTGAACTTCCAGCCCGATAACAGTTTCCCATGTCATGTCGTTATACCTCCGGTCGCTGTTGGTGCCAGTCAGTGTTCAACTGGTACTGGTGGGCAACATTGAGCAATCGGGCTTCACCAAATGAAGGGCCGATCAACTGCATGCCAATTGGCAGGTTATTGATCTGTCCGATTGGCAGAGACATGCCAGGCAGGCCGGCTAGGTTAACCGCAATGGTGTAAATGTCTTCCAGATACATGGTCACCGGGTCGCTGTTTTTCTCGCCCAGTTTGAAAGCAGTGTGCGGTGATGTTGGGCCAAGAATGACGTCAACATCTTCAAATGCAGCATCAAAATCCTGTTTGATCAGGCGGCGAATTTTTTGTGCCTTCTTGTAATAGGCGTCATAGTAGCCAGCAGAAAGTGCGTAGGTGCCAACCAGAATGCGTCGCTTCACTTCGTCGCCAAAACCTTCGCTGCGACTGCGTTTGTAGAGATCTTCCAGGTTGACCGGGTCTTCGCAACGGTATCCGTAACGCACGCCGTCATAGCGAGACAGGTTGGCTGAGGCTTCTGCTGGTGCGATAACGTAATAAGACGGGACTGACAAATGGTTGTTTGGCAGATCGACTTCTTTAACCGTTGCGCCCAGACTTTCCAGCACCTTGATGGCACCCTGGAGTAAATCACTGACTGCCGGGTTGAGGTCCTTGCTGAAATGCTGCTTTGGCAAGCCCACTTTCAGGCCCTGCAGGCTGTCACCAAGCATCGCTGTGAAGTCTTCGGCCGGAAGGTCAAGGCTGGTTGAGTCACGCTGGTCAGTGCCAGCTATGGCATTCATCATCAAGGCGGCGTCTTCGGCGCTCTTGGTGAGCGGCCCAGCCTGGTCCAGACTGGAGGCAAAGGCGATCATGCCAAAACGAGAAACGCGCCCGTAAGTCGGTTTCAGTCCAGTGATGCCGCAAAAAGAGGCTGGCTGGCGAATCGAACCGCCAGTATCGGTGCCAGTGGCCATGGCGCACAGGTCGGCAGCTACCGCTGCAGCCGAGCCGCCGGAAGAGCCGCCCGGAACGCGTTCCTGATCCCAGGGGTTACGGACTGCGCCGTAATGACTGGTTTCATTGGAGGAGCCCATGGCGAATTCATCCATGTTGGTTTTACCCAGCATGACCGCGCCAGCCGCTTCCAGTCGCTCAACCACAGTAGCCGAGTAGGGCGATATGAAATTGTGCAGCATTTTGGAGCCACAGGTAGTTAATACATCAGTGGTACAAAAAATGTCTTTGTGAGCGATTGGTATGCCGGTCAGAGGGCCGGCATTTCCGTCAGCACGGATCGCATCGGCTTTGGCCGCCTGCGCCAGGGCCTGCTCGGCGGTCACAGTGATATACGCGTTGATCGATGGGTTGAGCTGTTGGATGCGGTCGAGAAAGGCCTGTGTCAGTTCAACGGCAGACGTTTCCTTGCGGTCCAGCGCGCTGGCCAGCTCGGTCACGGTTTTGCTTAACATGGAGTGGATCCTTACTCTATTACTTTGGGGACCAGGAACAGACCTTGTTCGGTCGCTGGTGAGATGCGCTGCAGTCGCTCGCGTTGATTGGTCTCGGTTACCTCATCTTCGCGCAGTCGTTGTGTCGCATCAAAAGGGTGTGCCATCGGGTCGACCGAGTCCGTATCAATAGACTGCATCTGGTCGATCATGGCCAGAATATTGGAAATACGCTGAGTGACTTCTTGTGTGTCAGCCTGGTTTATCTCGAGTCTGGCCAGATGGGCAATTTTTTCGACATCTGATTTGTCCAAAGCCATTCATGAACCTCTTTGTTGTGCAATAATACCGGTTGCTCAGAACGCTGAGCATGTTTCGTGGCCGGAATGTTAATGACACTTGCTCTAGCGTATGAGCGTTGCTAGAGTGCGTATCTGATTTGCTGGAGAAGCCGTGATTATACGGGATTATAACCGGTCTGAGGCAACAGTTTCCTTCCAGGTTTCCGCTCGAGCCCTGTCGCACTGGCTAAAAACGTCAGTTTAAGACAGGAACTGTCGGTCGATTTATCTGTCTGCTGATAAATGACGGCGTTGCAGACCCGCTGTTCCAGGGCGTGCGGGTCGTGGATATATTAGTATATTGAGGTTAGCAGGAATTCAATGTTCAAAAAAATAAGAGGAATGTTCTCCAACGATTTATCCATCGATTTGGGAACAGCCAATACTCTGATTTACGTCAGGGGAGAGGGGATTGTCCTGAATGAGCCGTCGGTGGTTGCCATTCGTAATCATAACGGACAGAAAACAGTGACTGCAGTCGGTGCTGATGCTAAAAGAATGCTGGGTCGAACCCCAGGCAACATCACCGCAATTCGTCCTATGAAAGACGGCGTGATCGCCGACTTCCAGGTAACAGAAAAAATGCTACAGCACTTTATTTCCAAAGTGCATGAAAACAGTTTCTTCCCGCCGAGCCCGCGTGTGCTGGTTTGCGTACCCTGCAAATCCACCCAGGTGGAGCGCCGTGCGATTCGCGAGTCGGTCATCAGTGCCGGGGCACGAGAAGTCAGCTTGATCGAAGAGCCTATGGCCGCCGCTATCGGTGCCGGGTTGCCGGTTGAAAAGCCCAATGGTTCCATGGTGGTTGATATCGGTGGTGGTACAACAGAAATTGCCATTATTTCACTGAATGGTGTTGTCTACGCCGAGTCTGTGCGTATTGGCGGTGACCGCTTTGATGAGGCCATTATCACTCATGTGCGCCGTAACTACGGCAGCTTGATCGGTGACGCTACAGCTGAGCGGATCAAGAAAGAAATCGGTTGTGCCTATCCGGCAGACGGCGTGCTACGCGAAATTGATGTACGTGGTCGCAACCTGGCCGAAGGTGTGCCTCGCAGTTTTACGCTGAACAGTGATGAAATCCTTGAAGCACTGCAAGAGCCGTTGTCTGCGATTGTGCAGGCAGTGAAAAGTGCTTTGGAGCAGTCTCCACCGGAGCTGGCATCTGATATCGCCGAAAGTGGTATGGTGCTTACTGGTGGTGGTGCATTGTTGAAAGATCTGGACAAACTGCTGGCAGAAGAAACCGGGCTGCCGGTGATTGTTGCTGACGATCCTTTGACCTGTGTGGCCCGTGGTGGCGGCAAGGCAATGGAACTCATGGATCTTAACGAGATGGATGCGCTGACCCTCGACTGACGCTGAACAGACAGAGGTGCCGGTATTAAAACCTTATTTATTAAAGGTGCATCACTCGAGTATCGTCTGATTGGCTACGTAGTTCTGTCAATTCTGTTGATGTTTGCCGATCGCCAGTTCGATTACATGGATCGGGTGCGCTTTACAGTCGCTTACCTGACGACGCCTGTTTATTGGGTGGCGGATATTCCTGCGCGTACATCTTCCTGGATGGATGATGTCTTCGTCTCTCATCGTGACCTGATTGAAGAAAATGCAGAGCTGCGTCAGCAGCTCCTGTTTGCTCAGCGTGAATTGCAATTGCTGGCTGGTCTTGCCAGTGAAAACAATCGCTTGCGAGAGCTTCAGGCTGCGGCGCAAGGTATTCAGGGCGAAGTCGAAACGGCTGAAATCATCAATGTATCCAATGACCCCGGGTCGCGCCGTGTCCTCATTAATAAGGGGGTGCACGACGGTGTGCGTGAAGGCTATGCTGTCCTGGATGCACACGGCTTAATGGGGCAGGTTGTCGAGGCGCTCCCGTTTACCAGTTGGGTGATGCTGATTACTGATTCGCGTCATGGCACGCCAGTGCAGGTCAATCGCAATGGTGAGCGGGCAATTGCACGAGGTCAGCGCGGCCAGGTACCGGGTTTGGTGCTTGAGTTCGTGCCTGATACGGCTGATATCCAGATCGGTGACCTGTTGGTCAGTTCTGGCCTGGGGCAACGTTTCCCTAAAGACTACCCGGTGGCTGAAGTGACTGATGTTGTTCATGACCCGGGACAGGCATTTGCTATCATTTCTGCACGACCTATGGCGCAACTGGATAGAACACGACTGGTGATGCTGGTGGAGCCGGAATTGCCTGAAACACCTGAACGATTGCCTGATACGCAAAGCGATGGTGAGCCGCAGCCAGTTGAAGAAGTGTCAGCAGGTATTGGCAGCGAAGAAAATCCCGCTGTTTCTGACAATGAGGCATCGCCGGACGTTGTGGAAGCGACAGCTGGCGAAGCGAGTGATACTGCAGTCGAGACTGTGAATGATGCAGCAGGAGAACAATAACCATGACACCGAAAGCTAATGGTATCTGGGTCATTGTGCTTAGCTTTTTGCTGGCATTCCTGCTGGCAATCGTACCGTTTCCTGACTGGGCCATGCACTACCGGCCACAATGGGTTGCATTGGTGCTGATCTACTGGATGATTGCACTGCCTTACCGCGTTGGCATGGGCACAGCCTGGGTGGTTGGAGCATTCGTCGATATTCTGGAAGGCTCAATGCTCGGACTGAATGCTCTGGCCTATACGTTGATCGCATATCTGACGTTAAATATCCATCATCGGTTGCGAATGTTCTCGTATTTGCAGCAAAGTGCCCTTGTTCTTGTCATGGTTGGTCTGAGTCTGATTCTGGTGCACTGGATTAAAGTGGGTACTGAACAGTCGGACCCGGTCGGCATGCTTTACCTGCTCAGTGCCGTGTCCAGTGCCTTCATCTGGCCATGGTTGTTTGTAGTGCTCCGTCAGTTGCGACGTGGCTTTGACGTGCAGTAGCCGCGAATGAAACAAGCGACAACAACACAATCAGATCACGACCTGATTCTGGGCTCCGCTTCTCCCCGTCGGCAGGAACTGCTGGCACAACTGGGTGTTAATTTCCATGTGCACGCCAGTGACATTGATGAAACGCCCTTTCAGCAAGAATCCCCAGCGGCTTATGTCGCTCGCCTGGCAGAGGCTAAATCATCAGCTGTGATGGCTGAGGTCGGTGGTGATATTCCGGTTCTGGGGTCCGACACCATCGTCGTCAGTCAGAGTGAGTTGCTTGGGAAACCTGTTGATGAGGCTGATGCCACGCGTATGCTGACCGCGCTGTCTGGCAGAGAGCATCAGGTCATGACTGCTGTTTGCGTAAGAAACAGAGAACGTCATGAAGTGGTTGTCGTGGTGAGTGATGTAACATTTCGTGAGCTGACTGAGGCTGAGATCTCAGCCTACTGGCAAAGCGGAGAGCCTGAGGGGAAAGCAGGTGCTTACGCGATACAGGGTCTCGGAGCGACATTTGTCAGCGCCATGAAAGGGAGTTACAGCGGCATAGTCGGCCTGCCGCTGTATCAAACGGATCAATTGCTTAAGTCCTTTGCTGTGCCCACTCGCCTGCGTCCGCGCTAGGTGAACTCAACGGAACCGAAGATGAGTGAAGAAATACTGATTAATGTCACGCCCCGGGAAACCCGGTTGGCGTTGATTGAAAACGGTTTGCTGCAGGAGATATTTCTGGAGCGCCGGAGCCGTAGCGGCCATGTTGGTGACATCTATCTTGGCAAAGTTGTCCGGGTCATGCCGGGCATGGAAGCGGCGTTTGTCGATATTGGCCTGGAGCGTGCAGCGTTCTTGCACAACACTGACATTTTGCCGATTGATGCCGATGGAATGGAGGTGCGTTCAGAAACACCGGTTGATATTCAGCGTCAACTGCGTGAAGGCCAGTTTATCGTTGTACAGGTCGCCAAAGACCCGATCGGCACCAAGGGGGCGAGGCTGACGACACATCTGACACTGCCTTCCCGGCACCTGGTGTATTTGCCCAGAAACAGCCATATCGGTATATCGCAGCGACTGGAAGATGAAGCAGAGAGAGCGCGGCTGGAGCAATTGTTACACAAATGCCTGGAGGAGGATGCTCGCCAGGATCAGGGCGGTTTTATTATCCGCACAGCGGCAGAAGGTGCATCTTCGGATGAACTGAAGGAGGATGTTCGCTTCCTGCACAAGCTGTGGGCTGCGGTAGAGCGCCGTATCGAGAAAAGTGAAGAAGTCAGGGTGCTGTATCGCGATTTACCCCTGTATTTGCGGGCAGTACGTGACCTGATTACCCCTCAGATCGAAAAAATCCGCCTGGATACCCAGGAGGCTTTTGATGAAGTTGAACTGTTCATGCGGGACTTTATCCCTGATTGCCAGACCCGTGTCGAACTTTACCAGGGTGAGAGGCCTATATTCGATGTCTATGGCATTGATGACGAAATAGAGAAAGCACTGGGTCGTCAGGTCAAGCTTAAGTCAGGCGGGGACCTGATTATCGATCAGACCGAAGCGATGACCACCATTGATGTGAATACCGGTGCTTACCTGGGCAGTAAAAATCACGCTGAAACGGTGCTGAAAACCAACCTTGAGGCGGCAACGGCTATCGCGCGTCAGCTTCGTATCCGTAACCTGGGCGGTATTATTATTCTGGACTTCATTGACATGATAGATCCAGAGCATCAGCGACAAGTACTGCGCACGCTGAATAAAGCGCTGGAAAAAGACCATGCGCGAACCATGGTAACCTCAATTTCAGAACTGGGTCTGGTAGAAATGACCCGCAAACGGACCCGCGAGAGCCTGGGGCAAATTCTGTGCTGCCCCTGTCCGGTCTGTTCTGGGCGAGGGCGTGTCAAAACGTCTGAAACCATCTGCTATGAAATCTTCCGCGAGATTGTTCGAGTCGCCCGGGCCTACGAGAATGATGAGTTGCTGGTAATGGCATCGCAAGGCGTTGTTGACCGTTTGCTGGACGAAGAGTCCAGTACCCTGGCCGATCTTGAGGTGCTGACAGGTAAAACGATCCGATTTGAGGTCGAACCCATGTATACTCAAGAACAGTACGATGTCGTGCTGTTTTAATTATTATTTAAAGGCTGCTGATGGCTCGCAGATTGTTGCGCACAGTATTACAGGTCACATTCTGGCTGTTGCTGGTGCTGCTGATTGTCACTGCTCTCTATGTCAGTGTAGGGCGGCAGATAGTGCCGCGCGTCAGTGAATATCGCGAACCTATCAACGACTGGTTATCTCAGCAACTGGATGCCTCTGTTACTTCCCGTGAGATAGAAGGGTTCTGGGCCAGGTTTCATCCACGCTTTGAAGTCACGGATCTACAGGTACAGACCCAGGCTGAGACAGGGGCGCCAGAAGGACCTGAAACGACCACATCCCTGGCATTTTCACGCGTGTCGCTGGAACCCGATATCCTGCAATCACTCTGGCAGCAGCAGCCTGTCATTCGCAACCTGACGATTCATGACCTGTCTCTGCAATTGTCACAGCACGATAATGGTCGCTGGCATCTCTCAGGCTTTTCCCCGGGCAATAATCCCCCGACACTGGCTGAGCTTTTTGATCTCGCCCGGGGGGTAGCTGATGTCAGCTTGCGGGAGGCGACCGTTCACATTACCTCCAGAACGGGTGAAAGCCGAACCTTGCGACAGGTCGCCCTGGATTTTCGCAGTGACAACGATATTTATACCCTGCGCCTGCGAGGCGAGCAGGATGATGTTGAGTTGCCGTTAATATTGGAAGCAGATCTTGCAGGGCAGTCTCTGGAAACCCTGGCAGGTGACGCCTATTTAAGTTTACCGCCGGGCAGTTATAACGACGTGCTGCAATCACTGGTACCAGCGTTGCAGGAAGGCCGGGTTCAGACGCAATCGTTATCAGCCTTTGGCGAATTCTGGTTAACCTTACAGGGTGGCAGTCTGCAAGAGTTGACGCTACGCGCCGGGGGGCGCAGTGACCTGCAGGTCAGTGATGGCGATAGTGGCACTAATGACGATGTGGAACTTAATGAGGTGCAGATAGGCTGGTTGCAGTTAAGTCGCAACGAGTCTCAGTCTGGCTGGGAGCTGGACGCTGAAGAAGTCGGTTTTCAATACAACGGAGTCAGTTGGCCAGAAGGTGGGATGAGCCTGCGTTACAGTGACCAGGGACAGTTGGATGCTCGCGTTGATGTGATAGATGCGGGACTGGTGACCCGGTTGCTGACTGCTTTTCTCCCTGGTGGTGCTGCCCGGGCTGAAGTGGATGGTTTCAATGTTCGGGGGCAGTATCAGGATCTGGTCTTCAATGCCGCTCTGAATGAGCGGGAATTGCAATCTGCCAGCCTGAAAGCCAATGTTCAAGAAGGCGCCATGAGTGCGCATCGAAATGCACCCTCACTGTGGGGACTGGATGGCTACCTGCAGTTTGACCTGGACATGGTGACAGAGCAGGCTAGTGGTTTTTTTGAATTGGACAGCCAGTCCCTGGCAGTTCAGTTTCCGGATCTCTTCGAAGATATCTGGGAGTATGATAAAGCCAATGGACGGGTCGGGTTTAAAGCTGACTTTTCGCAGGATTTGCAGGTGCGACTATCCAGTTCAGTCATATCGGCAGAATCCGATCAGATCAACGCTCGCGGACAGTTTGCTGTCGATATCCAGAATGGTGATGAACGTAAAATTGTGCTTGATCTGATGATCGGAGCACTTTCCGGCGATGCCAGTCATAAATCACAATATCTGCCCACTGGCCCCAAAGCACCACAATTGGCTCAGGCTGCGCTAAGCTGGGTAGCCAGGTCGGTTCAATCGGGCAACATTGCCAATAGCGGCTTTATCTTTCGGGGTGAAGTGCAGTCGGGCTCCTCCCATACTGATCGTAATCTGCAGATGTTTTTCCATGTTAACGACGGGCAACTGGAGTTTGACCCTGCCTGGCCGGTGCTGGAGAACATAGATGGTTATCTGACCATTCGAAATGGTGAAGTCGATGTGTTTGCCAATGCGGGAGAGAGTCTGGATATTGCCTTTGAGCAGGCGCGTGCCACTGTTCGCGAAAACCCGGGCGGAGGACAATGGCTCACAGTGAGTGGTGAGGGGCAGGGTAGTGCTGCGCAGGGTTTGTTGTATTTGCAGCAAACACCAGTGACCCGGGATGTTTCAGAATATTTGAACGATTGGCAGGCCGAAGGGGAAACCAAATTTACACTGTCTCTGTCATTACCACTGGGCATTGCCTCAGCGAGCCCTGATGTCGTTCTGGACATGAACTTTGAAAACCATCAACTGTATATTCCTGATTTTGATCTGCAGGCGGCTGACGTCAACGGCACTATGCGATACTCCGCAGCAACGGGTCTTAGCAGCAATAACCTGACAGCTAATGTCTGGGGCCGAGAGGTTGATCTGGCAGTCAGCTCGGATGTGCTGCCGGTGCCCAGTAATGTGGGCGAGGGAGAAGCCCAGCCATCGCAACCGTCAACGCAAACGCGACTGGAGGCGACAGGCATGGTGGATGATGCCTCCTTGCGCGAATGGAGCGGAATGCCTGACGTGGTGCGTACCGCTCTTGGGCGGGCCGAAGGTGAGTTTCCCTATGAATTGTCGCTAACACTTGGCGGTACACCGGAGTTGGCGATAACGTCAGAATTGCAAGGGTTGTCAGTGGATTTTCCACCACCATTCCAGAAGCGTCGGGAAGAAAGCTGGCCGTTGCAGTTAAACATGACCTTTGACGGTGCAGAGACTCAAATACAGGCAAGGCTGGCGGAGCTGGCGCAGTTGAACCTTTCTGTCGAGACAGACAGCGATGCTGAAACACCCTATGGTGGACTGCTGTATCTGGGGGTACCGTCGACTGATATGCGGGTGCGCCGCCTGAATCCTGATGAGCCAGGTCTTGATGTTATCGGTCACGTTGAACATCTGGAGTATGAAGCCTGGGCTGACGCCATTCAGTCCTTGCCGGGCGCTTCCGCTTCAGTTGATTCGGCGCAATCGCGTGTTGAATCACTGGTTGGTTCGGCAGCGTTAACCATCGGTACGCTGGATATCTATGGAGAAGAGATCACTGATCTCAGCCTTTCAGTGGAAAAACTGCCTATGCGCTGGAACCTAGGGATGGTCAGCGAGGTTATCGAGGGCGATATCGCTATCCCCACCTCGGGCAGTGAACCCTGGCAGGTGGATCTGGATCATTTGATCCTGCGTGCAGATGAGGCAGAGCAGAACGATGCTGAGCCGCCAGGTCTGGCTGCTGGGCTGGAAGCCGCCGCGGCAGAGTCCCAGGCGCAGCAGTTGGCCTTGGATGAGTTGCCTACGGTTGAGTATGAGTTGCCACCGGAGGACCCGCTGGCCAGTTTTGACCCGCGCATTATTCCGGACATGAATTTGCAAATTGATCAGGTGAATGTGGCCGGGGCAGATTTCGGCAACTGGCGTTTCAATGTCACTGCTGACGGTTCCGGTGCGCTTTTTCGCGACCTGCGGATGCAATTGCGGGGTTTACAAATCGGCAGCGAAGAAGAGCCGGCTGAATTTCGCTGGGTGTATGATGGCAATACGCACCGCAGCGCGCTAAACGGTATTATTCTGGCAGGGGATTTGGCTCCGGTACTCAGCAATTTTGGTTATGCCCCCAGCCTTGAAAGCAGTGAAGCACGTTTTGATACGCGTCTGCACTGGGATGGCAGCCCGGCTTATTTTTCCGCGCTGGCCATGAGTGGTGATATCGACATCAATATTCAGGATGGTCGTTTCCGGCAACGGGCAGGTGTGGCCAACAGTGCCTTGCGTCTGATCAGTTTTATCAATTTTGACGCGCTGGTGCGGCGTTTGCGATTTAGCGATGATCTGGTGAGAACCGGGCTTTCGTATGATGAGATCAGCGGTCGTATTAATCTCAGTCAGGGTATTGTTACGATAGAAGACAGGTTGCAGATTATTGGTGCTGCCAGCCTGTTTCAGATTGCCGGTCAGATAGATCTGGCAAATCAGACCATCGACGGTGATCTCTATATTACACTTCCGGTCAGTGACAATATCCCCTGGCTAAGTGGATTTGCGGTGCTTAACAATTTAATTAACTGGCAATTGGCCGTGGGTGTTTTCCTGGTGGACCAGATATTTGGTGATCAGGTTGATGACCTGACCAGTGCGCATTATAAACTGGACGGCCCTTGGGATGGTCTGGAGCCTGAGTTGAACCAGGTTTTCAGCAGTGGAAGCTAGGAGGCAAGAAATGAGTAGCAACAATCAAGATACAGGGCGAACCAGCTGTCGCCTGGCAGCTGTGCAAATGGTAAGCGGGGCAAACCCTGATGTGAATCGGGAACGTGCCGCTTTCTTACTGGATATGGCTGCTGCCAATGGTGCTGAAATGGCCGTGCTTCCAGAAAATTTTGCAGTTCTGGATGGCGGGCCGCAAGCGGAAGTGGCAGAGGTGGAAGGCGATCTGACTGCGCCGCTACAAGGGATGCTCTCCGAGAAAGCGAAGTCGCTGAATATGATCATCGTGGCCGGCACGATCCCACTGATTTCCCGTCCTGGTGACCCGGACTCACGGTTAACGGACGGCCGTGTTCGGCCCGCATCGCTGATGTTTGGTAGTGACGGTCAGATCAAGGCCCGCTACGACAAAATGCATCTGTTTGATGTGGAGGTCAGTGATCGTCAGGTCCGCTACGCTGAGTCCGACAGTTTTGAAGCGGGGGAGCAGCCGGTTGCAGTTGATACGCCATTGGGTAAGGTCGGCATGACGATTTGTTATGACGTTCGTTTTCCAGAGCTGTATCGGTATCTTTTTGAGCAGCAGGTCAGCTTTATTACAGTACCCGCGGCTTTCACCCGGGTCACAGGGGAGGCGCACTGGGAAGTGTTGTTGCGGGCCCGAGCAATAGAGAACCAGTGCTTTGTGATTGGTGCAGGCCAGGGCGGGGTACACAATGAGCGACGGGAAACCTTTGGGCATTCAATGATTATTGATCCCTGGGGGAGGGTGCTGGCCAGTCAGGCGCAAGGCGAAGGTGTTGTAGTGGCCGATGCTAACCTTTCATTATTGAATGAGATTCGCAGCAAGATGCCGGTCAGGGATCATCGTCGCAAGATGCCTGGTTAATGTTAAGTTATTTTAAAAAAATGAATTAAGTATTTGAATAAGTTGTTGAGATAAATTTGTGAAAGTTGATAAAGCTCTTGTCAGTCATCTGTTGGCAGCACTGTTTGTTGTGATTGGGTTGGCGGGGTCTCATGCTGCTGCCCCCTATTTTTTGAATGCAGGTTTGTTTGCCTTGTCAGGAACCATCACCAATGCACTGGCAATCCATATGCTGTTTGAGCGTGTCCCGGGTTTGTACGGGTCGGGTGTCGTTGTTATTTACTTCGAAGAGATTAAGATTGCGATCCGTGAAGTGATCATGGAGCAGTTTTTTTCAGGCCAGGCGCTGGCTGGCGTGATGTCCTCGGGTGATAGCGGTCTTGCGGCCTCCTTGTCACAGCGACTGACATCGGTGGTCGATGATATGAACTTCGACAAAGCGTTTGATTCACTCACCGATGCCATCATGACTTCATCCATGGGGAGTATGCTGGGGCTCGTTGGTGGTGTGAAAGCGCTGGACAGCTTGCGTGAGCCATTCGCAGAGCGGATGCGAAGTTATCTCAAAACCTATCTAACCTCTGAAGAGTTTCAAGCCCTGCTAAAAAAACAGGCTGAGCTGGATGATCCAAATGCATTAAGTGAAATGGTTGAGAGATTGGTCGATGCCAGGTTGGCCGAATTAACACCGCAACAGGTCAAGTCTATCGTGCAGACGATGATGCGTCGGCATTTGGGCTGGCTGGTTGTTTGGGGTGGTGTCTTTGGTGGGCTGTTAGGCTTGCTGGTGGCTGCACTGCGAGATTCGTTTTTGTTTTAATGAACAGTCAATATTAAGCCGTTTTATCTGAATATTACCGACACTTTTTGCAATAGCTGCTGTAAGTGTCGGTATTTCTTTGTGCAATTGTGGCATTTTGTATCATTAGATGTAAAAGGTGCTGGCCTTGCAATAGAATCGCGCAGGTTCTCAATCGAGTAAGCTTCTCGATTACTTCTTTTCTTATCAAGCATTAAAGGTAAGCGATTTATTATGGCCAGACCTGTTGAATTTGTATACGAAGATGTCCTGTCTAATGCGACTGAGCAATTTTGGCGAGAAGGATTTGAAGCCAGCTCGGTACAAAAGCTGCTGGACGTGACGGGCATCAATCGCGGTACGCTGTATAACTCTTTTGGTGACAAGGATACGTTTTTCAAGACTTGCCTGGAGTACTATAACCAGACTGTTAACGCAGACCTGGAGGCCTCTCTGAATGATGAGTCATTATCTGCCTGGGAGTCTGTGGAAAAATATTTTCAAGTGTCTGTTCTGGGCCTGACCAACAAGAAGCGCAGCCTTGGCTGCCTGTTCGTGAACTCATTCTGTGAGAGCATTAACTACAACAAAGACATTCAGAAGCTGGTCAAAGGGTATTACAACAATATTCGCAAAGCTTTCCTGAAACGGATGAAAGAAGCCGAAAAAGCGGGACAGCTTAACAAAGACGTCTCGGCAGAATTGGCCACGGATGCGTTGATGAATCTGCTGAGCGGACTGCGGGTTCATTCCCGTGAAGGTAAGCCGGGCAAACAGCTGGCAGCCATCACTGATCTGACCATCAAATCCTTGCGTTAAAAATGTTCCAGCGGGGCTATTGAGGTTCCGTTCATATCAGGTATACTTGAGACGAATTGCCTTGACTGTTGCTTAGGTGGCAGTCATACAGGCTTCTGGTGCATAACTGGATTTTTGCAAAATATCTAATAAAAACAGATATTTAATTAATAATTAAAGCATAAGTTGGTGTATACGAAATGAAAAAGCTGGCAGGTCAAAGAAAAGACGAGGAAACCAACGTCGACTTAACCCCAATGCTCGACGTGGTATTCATTCTGTTGATTTTCTTCGTCGTCACTGCAACATTCCTGTCTGAGCAGGCGATTGATGCAGCGAGTAACGATAGCAACAATGAAACCCCGCCGGAAACGGATGATGAGCAGAAGAATATTCTGATTGAGCTCAGCCAGAACAATGAGATTACATTTAATGGTGAGCCGCGCCCTGTCATTCAAAGCCAGATCCGGGCAAACATTGACCGTTTGAAAGCAGAGAACCCTGCTGCGTCTGTTATTATCCGACCAAACCCACGTTCCAGCGTTGAAACGATGGTGATGGTAATGGATTCTGCGCGTCAGGCAGGTATTTACGATATTTCAGTCGTAGAGCCATAAGCGCTTAAACTAGGCACAACATAATACCCTTCAGCGACACAGTCTTGTTACTTGGTCTTGTAAAAGGGTAGTGAAAACGAAACGCACTGTATGTGATTCCTGTCGGCGCCAGAAATGGCAACTATAGACAGACGACACGTCCAGTGCGTTTTTTTTATATCTGTATCAGCTGAATGGTTTTGTTCGGCTGCGTAGTTAGGGCTGGGGAAGCGTTGTGAGCGAACATGCCGAAAGCATGCGAACTATCTGGTACGAAACTGAAGGTGACAAGGTCTGCATTATCGATCAGACGCAGTTGCCGCATGCGCTACAAATCATCACGCTGGAAACACTGGCAGATGCCTGTCGGGCTATTACTGACATGCAGGTTCGCGGAGCACCGCTGATTGGTATTACAGCTGCTTTTGGTGTTTATCTCAGTCTGAAACAAAATCCCCAAAGTTTATTGTCCGCCTGTCAGCAATTGGCCGCTACGCGCCCGACAGCCATTAATCTGCAATGGGCACTAACGCAAATACAGCAAGAGCTGCAAGCCTTGGATACAGCTGATCAGATTGGTTCAGCTCTAAGCCTGGCACGGCAACTGCTAGCCGATGATGCCGGTGCTTGTAGCGCTATCGGTGATAATGGCTTGCAGATTCTCAAAGCCTTGCTTAAGCAAAAACAGCAGTCCCAGCCATCGGAGCAATCGGGTGAGAACGCCTGCCTGAATATATTAACCCATTGTAATGCCGGTTGGCTTGCTACAGGTGGGTGGGGGACAGCGCTGGCCCCCATCTATAAAGCGCATCAGGCTGGCTTGCCTGTGCACGTGTGGGTGGATGAAACGCGCCCGAGAAACCAGGGGGCGTCTCTGACGGCCTGGGAACTGGCGCGTAGCGGTGTTCCTCATACGCTGATAACCGATAATGCCGGTGGCCATTTGATGCAGCACGGTATGGTAGATGTCTGTATTGTCGGAAGTGATCGCACGACTCGCCAGGGTGATGTCTGTAACAAGATAGGGACATATCTCAAGGCGCTTGCGGCGTTCGATAATGACGTGCCGTTTTATGTGGCCTTACCCGCTTCAACCATCGATTTTGCCGTCAATGATGGAGTCAGGGAGATACCAATTGAAACCCGAAGTGCTGATGAGGTGAATTATGTGTCGGGCTTAGCGGATGATGGCACTGTAAAGAGGGTGCGTATCAGCCCGCCAGCAACCGGGGTCAGTAATTACGGCTTTGACGTGACACCCGCACGACTGGTTTCCGGGTTGATTACTGAGCTGGGAGTTTATCCGGCGAATGTAGAGGGGGTGGCAAAAATAGCCGAGGCCATGGCTGCTGACCAGGGTTAACATGCCCTGAATGCCCTAGCCTGGGGGCCAGGTCATTTGCCGGCCACCCAGAATATGCAGGTGCAGGTGATAGACAGTCTGACCTCCCTGTTCACCGTTATTGATAACCAGTCGATAACCGTTGTCCTCTAGCCCCAATGTTTTGGCAATGTGCTTTGCGCTTACCATCAGTTTGCCGAGCAACGCCTGTTGAGCATCTTCTGCAGCACTGATGCCGCTAATGTGCTCACGGGGAATCACCAGAACATGAGTCGGGGCGGCAGGATTAATGTCCCTGAACGCGTAAACATCCTCGTCCTGGTAAACTGAGGTTGATGGTATCTCGCCGGCAATGATGCGGCAAAAAAGACAGTCACTTGTCATGGCGGGGCATCCTCCCTAAACTCAATCAATTCGCAATGCACTGATATCATCTTAACAGTGCTTGCCAGGCCCGTCGATGAGGGTAATTCAGCATAGTCATGTCAGGAAGTTATCAGCTATGAATCATGTGCGAGCATACAGTTGTCAGACGCGAAGTAATAGAAGGTCACAGTGTATGCCGGGCGCGATTGTAAAAGCGCTTTTGTGGATGTTGCCAATGTTGCTTTGTGCAGTGATTGCCCGGGCGCAGAGTGGTGAAAGTTCGGCTGCTGGCACGGCTCCGCGAGCCGAGGTGGCTGTGTACGGGTATGAAGTGGTGGCATCTTATGCTCACAATCCTGCATCCTTCACGCAGGGGTTGCTCTGGCATAAGGGGGAGTTGTATGAAGGCACCGGTCGCTATGGTGAGTCTGCGCTGATGAAACTCGACCTGGATAGTGGTGAGGTGAAGCAGCGTATTCCTTTGTCGGCCCGTTTTTTTGGTGAAGGCATTGCTGTTGCTGGCGAGAGGTTATTCCAGCTGACATGGCGAGAGAATACTATTTTTGAATACGACGTGGCTTCGCTGGAGCGGGTCAACAGTCATTATCTGGCGACCGAGGGTTGGGGCGCGACCTGGGATGGTCAGCACCTGATTGTCAGTGATGGTTCGGATCGGCTGTTCTTCCTTGATCCGGATACCCTGGTGCCGGAGCGGGTTCAACCCGTCAGGCTAAACGGCCAGCCAGTTCGCAATCTCAACGAACTTGAGTTTATTAATGGTGAGGTCTGGGCCAATGTCTGGATGTCTGAGCAAATCGTCACCATCCACCCTGAATCCGGGCAGGTGACCGCCGTCATCGACCTGCGCGGTTTACGTGAAGAGGCTGGCATTCGTCAGCGAGACGGGGTGCTGAACGGCATTGCCTGGGATGAAGATAACAATCGCTTGTTCGTCACCGGAAAACTCTGGCCAAAACTCTTTGAGATTCGCATTCCCGGGATGGATGCTATCGGGCAATGAAGCGACTGTGGGTCATTTTTGCCCTCTTGATGATGAGTGGTTGCCAGACGCTGGGTTATGTCGGTCAGGCGGCACTGGGGCATGCTCGATTGATGGCCAGCAGGGAGCCGATACCGGAGATTCTGGCCAGCCCCACACTCGACCCTCAACTTGCGCAACAACTCCAGGTGGTGTCCCAGGCGCGAGAGTTTGCTGAAGCCAATCTGTTCCTCCCTGCTAATGGCAGTTTTACTTCCTATGTGTCACTTGATCAGCCCTTTCCTGTCTGGAACGTATTTGCCGCGCCGCGCTACTCACTGACGCCGTTGAGCTGGTGTTTTCCCGTTGCAGGTTGCGTGAGCTACCGGGGGTATTTTTCGCAAGAAGCGGCAACCGGTTTTGCCGGGCAACTGGCCAGCGATGGTTATGATGTTTTTGTCGCTGGAGCGGAGGCTTATTCCACACTGGGCTGGTTCAACGATCCGCTAACATCGGCCGTTCTGTGGCGCGATAATAATCAGTTACGTGCCCTGGTGTTTCATGAACTGGTTCATCAGCACTATTATTTACCGGGTGATACTGCTTTTAATGAAAGCCTGGCAAGTTTTATTGAGCAGCAGGGGTTGTACCGATGGCACGAAGCCAGGGGTGAACCTTCGGCGATGACACAGTATCAAGCGCAGGAGCAGCGGCAACGAGAATTCATTGACTTCGTGCTGGGCTACCGGAACCGGTTTGCTGAGATGTACGCCTCTGATGCACCCAGTGCGGCCAGAAAACAGGCGTTGCAGACTGAGATGCGAGAAGAATGGCTAGGTCGGGGCGAATCAGCAGGTTATCAGGGTTTCTTTGCAGGGCCGTTGAATAATGCCCAGCTTTCAACAGTTGGATCTTACTTCGACTGGGTGCCAGCTTTTGAGCAATTGCTGGCCGAGGAAAGTGGCAGTTTAAGACGATTTTATGCGCGCGTGGAGCATCTCATGCGCCTGCCCGATGATAAACGCAGGCAGGCGCTGAATGAGTTGATGCAATTAAAGGCTGATTAGCCGTTACGCACCGGTTCCATGGTGCCGTTGATGCGGGCTTCCAGATTTTGCACCAGCTCACGATAGAACTGCGAGCTTAAATCTATTTCTGCAGCTTTACGGTACAGGGCCAGGGCGTCTTCCAGGCGGTTTTCATCTTCATACAAGCGACCCAGTGTGCGGTACATGAAAGCATTTTGCGGCATCACTTCAACGGCTTTTTCGTAGATCATGATGGCTTTGTCAGTCTCGCCTGCATTGTTATAGGTGTTACCCATAATATGGACCTGGGAGTCGTCCTCAGGGTCGGCATCAATCGCACGCAGGTCATAAGTGATGGCTTCATTGAAGCGCTCGGCCCCACGAAGCAGCTGGCCGGCAGTTTTCAAAGATACCACCAGCGGTGTGGTGACAGGGCCCTGATGTAAATCGATGAACCGGACCAGCATGGGAATCGCTTCCTGGGTATTCTCCTGGGAGAGATAAATATTAGCCAGGTTGCGGTAGGCGTCAGCCAGGTTGGGATCGGCGGCGACTGCCAGTCGATACTCTTCCGCAGCCTCATCAAAACGCTCAAGGTTGCTATAGGTGTTGCCACGCCGATAGTGTCGCTGAGCCAGCTCAGATGAGGTAGAGGCGATCGCCTGTCCTTGCTGCGTGCTTGCCGGCTGTGCCACAGTGATCGGTGTTTGTGCCAGTACAAACACACCTAAAAGGCAGGAAAGCATGATAGGCAGGTTAACTTTTTTTACGTTCACGATCTGTCTCTCTCTGTGCTTGTTGCAAATGATCATTATGCAGTGATGAAAAATAATAGTACTGGTATGTTAACCAGCCTGCGCTATCAGAACTATGTTGAGGCGCAAGTAAGCTGTGATAAATTGTGACAAGGTGTTCGGTGCTCAATATCACTGGTATTGATAGTGTCTGTTGGTATTATGAAGAGAACCGTATTCACAAGACAGCTCATCGACATATGAATGCGATCAGCCGCATTTCGAGGACGTTTAAATGACGCAACCGCTGGTCCCTTTGAGGCACCTGAGCATTATGGCAGGCCCGGCTGCCCGCTCTATTCTGGCAGAGCGCGGCCTGAACGCTCGTGATGTGAGCTGGCTGGTGGGTGCCTCGGGTGGACCGAAGTGGTTTGTCTTATATGGTCTGGACCAATACCTGGCCGGCGATTTTTTTCGACATAAGCAGGAGCCATTGCGATTGCTGGGCAGTTCAGCAGGTGCCTGGCGAATGGCCTGTTATGCTCACCCTGAGCCTTTGCAGGCCTTGCAGAGGCTGGCAGAACGATACAGTACCCAGGTTTATTCTGCTCAGCCAAGGGCGAGAGAGATCAGTACAGAGGCACGAAAAATGCTTGCGTATATGCTTAACGGTGAGCCCGGTGCATCAGCGTCATCGCAGTCGCACTTATCCGGTATTGCCTTGAGCATGACCCGTCACAGCCAGCGCCGGCTTTATATCATTGCAGACAGAATGCGAGGCTGGTTGCGTTCAGAGAAGAAGTTACCCCGCAACAGTATGCTGGTCGCGGCGGCACTGGGCAATCTGGCCTCAAGACGAAACCTGCGCTGGTTCTTTGAGCGTGTTGTTTTCCATAGTGCTGCAGATAAAAAGTCGGCGCTGGCACTCACGGATCTGCCTACCCGTTATCAGACATTGCAGCCCGAAACATTGACCTCGGCCCTGATGGCCAGTGGTTCAATTCCTGGTGTCATGGAAGGAGTGCAGGGTGAGGGTGAGTTGCTGGGGCAGGTGCTCAGAGATGGCGGCATGACCGATTATCACTTGAACCTTCCCTATCATACGCAGCAAGGGTTGGTTCTGTATCCGCATTTTTATTCCCGGGTGACGCCCGGCTGGTTTGATCGCTTTACGCCCTGGCGGCATGCGAATCCAGGCTGGTTTGATAATGTGATTTTGCTGGCGCCGAACCGCGATTTTGTCAGTCGTCTGCCTTATGGGAAAATTCCGGATCGGAACGATTTTCGCCGTATGAGTGACGATGATCGTGTAAAGTATTGGCAAAAGTCGCTGGAAGACAGTCAGTGGCTGGCTGATGATCTGGCAACGCTGGTAGACGCTGGCCCTGCAATCAGCCAGTATGTGCAACCTTTTCAAATAACGAGAGCGTCCCATGTTTAACCCGCAATCCCAGTCTGGTCATGTCAAACACCACACCCAACGACCAACTCAATGGCGACTGCTGACATTGCTGTTGCTTATGGGGTTACTACCCGGTTGCCTGGGTACCATTGTTGGCACTGCCGTGGATACGACAATTGAGGTGGCCAAAGTCCCGTTCAAGGTTGGTGGCGCGGTAGTGGATATTGCCGCAGGCGATGACGAGGATGAGGACTGAGAACAAAAATACAGGAGTAGTCTTGATGCCAGATCCTGTGGATTACGGTATAGCGAAGACATTTCAACACTGGCCTGGGGATGAAGCGGAAAATTTCGTCGGCCCCTTTTTCTTTCGGGTTGAAAATGCACATGAAATACAAACTGCCTTTCGTGTGCGACCTGAACACTGCAACTCCCACCTGACAGTGCACGGTGGTATATCCATGATGTTTGCTGATTACACGCTATGCGTCACGGCCATCGGTGGTGGACGCGAAGCGGTAGTGACAGTGAGTTGCAATAATGAATTTCTGGCACCAGCCAGGGCCGGGGATCTGGTAACGGGAGTGGGTCGAATCATCCGCAAAACCCGGTCACTGGTGTTTGTCCGAGCTGAGCTTCTGGTTGGCGAAGAGGTGATTTTGACCAGTAGTGCGGTATTAAAGCGGGTGACACGTAAAGACTGATTCCTTGCCCAGGCTTCAGTCAATTGCACTCAGCCGGTAAACATTAGCAGCAGTTCCATAAAACAGGGCGTCTTTGTCGGCATTGGAAAAATCAGCGACCAGTCTTTTATAGCCATTCCAAAGCGATCGGTAGCTGATCGAAAGACGGTCTACCGGAAAGTTGCTTTCAAACATGCAGCGTTGCGGTCCAAAGCATTCGATGGCATGCAGGTAATATTTACCTTGTTCGCGAATCAGTTGCGATGCATCAGCAGGAGCATCCTGATGATGCCAGTCAAAGCCGTTATCAGGCATCGCCAGGCCACCCAGTTTCAGGTAGACATTGTCATACTCGGCAAGCTTGGCGATGTCCTGTTGCCAACGGTGGAATATTTGCTGGCGTTGCGAGCGGTAGGCGCCGATCCCCAGAGGCGTACCAAAGTGATCAAGCACCAGTATGGTATCCGGTACAGCTCGAGCCAGACTGATAAAATCAGCCATCTGGTGGTGGTAGTGCCAGGTATCGTAAGTAAGTCCTAACTCTCCCAGCAAGCGCACACCTTTTTGAAAACCTGGCTGGTGGTAAAGATCCGGATCCGCCTGTAACTGTATGACCAGGTTGTCAGGGGTGGGATCATGGGCGCTGGCGAAGCGAACGCCTTTTATCCATTGCCCGGCAATCTCCTGGTGCGCATGTATCAGGTCCAGCAATTGCTCCCGATCGTTACCCAGGCGCAGGTCAACATTGATGACCATGCCGCCAACCGGAGTGTTTCCCGAGTCATGGCTTGAGCGAACAAGGTCGGCTATGACGGTGGTTTCACCCAAAGAGCGGCGCTCCGGTGTGGCCCCTTTGTCATAAAAAGCATGGCATTCAATGAACACAGTCTGCTCAATGCAGTGACCGCTATCAGTGTCCCGCCACAGCTCGGGGAGCAGGTAATCCTGGCCAAAGCGTTTGCGCCACAGGTGATGGTGAGGATCAATAATTCGCCGTTCGGGTTCTACCACTGCTTCGTTTTGCTGATGCAGCCATGAGTCCGGTTTGGCGGTTACTGTCTTCATATACCTCCCTGGCATTTACATTTAACTTACTGATACCAGTAGTCACGCTTTGGTTTGATCGGGGCCAGCAGAAAGTAGAAGATCCAGGCGAACCAGGATAGAAAAATAATGGCCAGAATCCAGACCAGCTTCTCACCGCCGGTGGTTTTATCTGAATTCAGAATAATCAATATTGGCAGCAACCAGATCAGAGCGGCTGCCAACATCACAATTAGTCCGAACCCTAAACCCAGCAGTGGTAATGCCAGGCAAGCCAGCACAATGAAAACAACAATGGTACAAAGGTTTTTGATCAGGTCCATATACAGGTTTCCTTGCATATCAATAATAATGAAACAACGCTGCTTAACTACTTATGTTAAAGCGAAAACCATGCCATAAAAATTATTGTTGTTTTTCAGTAGCTTATTTTTTTGATAAGGCCTCTGATGAGAAAAGGATAACGGCTTTGGCGATTGTTTGGTGAAATTCACCACCTGTGTCCTGCTAACACAGTACCTCAATCAACACCGGGCCCGGGGTCTTCCAGGATTGCTGCAAGGCATCCGCCAGGGACTCGCAGCTGTCCACGGTGATAGCTTCGACTCCAAAGCCGCGGGCCAGGCTGGCCCAATCTATATTCGGGTTGCCAATATCAAACAGGCTTTCCGCGATCGGGCCGACTTCTGTTACGCCTAAGCGTGCATATTCCACATTGAGAATATTGTACTTGCGGTTGGCGAAAATTACTGTCGTTACGTTGAGCTGTTCACGTGCCTGAGTCCACAAGCTCTGAATGGTATACGCTGCGCCACCATCTCCCAACAAGGCCAATACGGGCCGGTCCGGACAGGCGAGTGCAGCACCGGTGGATACCGGGCCGCCTTGGCCGATAGATCCGCCGGTCAGACTTAACCAACTGTGTGGTGCGGCGGACTGACAAACCGGGTGGGCCGCATTCCCCGCGCCGGAATCAGTGGCAACGATCACATTTTCCGGTAGTGAAGCGGCAATCACCTGCAGCATGTGACGTGATTTTAACGGACCGGTTGGCAGGCTCATGTCGCCCAATTCAAATCGGGAGATTGTTGCGTTATCAGCGCCGCTCAGGTCACTGAGTCGCGCCAGTGCATCGACAGCGTCCTCTTCGACACGGGCGAGCGTATGAACCTGACACCCGTCCGGCACCAGCAAACTCGATGAGCCCTGGTAAGCAAAGAAACTTGCGGGTGGTTTGGCGCCGACCAGAACGAGGTGTTTGATACCGGCTAAAGAAGCTTCAACCTGTTCCGGGAAATAGGGCAGCCTTTCCAGCTTGACGCGACCTGCGCCGCCATCGACACGGCCAGGGAAGGTTCCACTCATAATCCGGCAGCCATGCTGTGCAGCAAGCTTGCCGGCAAACTCCAGGGCATCCGCTGACAGGGCCTGTTGTTCCATCAGGAATAATGTGGGTTCACCCAGAGCCAGTACATTTGCAACGTCGCGAATAGCGGCTTCGTCTACAGTGGCACGTTTGGGTATGGCTGGAGGGCTGACTTTGCCTTTGCTCTCACCCCAGGCCGCGTCAGCGCCCAGGATCAGAGTAGATATTTGCCCTTGCGAATCGGGATTGGCGCGCATGCTGGCTGTCCAGGCATTGACACCGTCACCGGCCAGGCTTTGTGCGGTACTGCTGGATTTGATCCAGCAGGAAAAATTTCGTGCCAATGTATCAACGTCAGACGTCAGGGGAGCGTCGTACCCCATATGATACTGAGGATGATTGCCGACCAGGTTGATAATGGGTGAGCCCGCTTTGCGGGCATTGTGCAGGTTGGCGATACCGTTGGCCAGGCCCGGCCCCAGGTGTAGCAATGTGGCTGCTGGTTTGCCTGACATGCGCGCGTAGCCATCAGCGGCACCGGTGCAGACTCCTTCAAACAGGGCGAGTACGCTGCGCATCCGGGGGACCTGGTCCAGGGCCTGGACCAGGTGCATTTCTGACGTTCCCGGATTGGCCAAACACAGCTCCACGCCACAATCGGCCAGTGATTCGATTAACGCCTGTGCACCATTCATGCTTCATCCCCATGTTTGTGATTTTGTGTTTGCCCGGACCTGCCTTGTCAGTCGTTGTGCCCGTGCCTGGACTTTGGTTTATCAGTTTATTGTTTATCATAGGCAGTCAAAATCTTCTGAGCAAGACAGATTGCGAGTGTTCGTTCACTCCTTGCGCTTGAACGAATGTATCACTCTGTTATGATGCTCTTTTATAGCGTCGTCGCCGTTCGGGCCTGCAACGCTTTCAGCAACAACAGAATAGACCTGGCATCCTTGAACTCCTCATTGACTCAATCCGTTACTCATTCAGGTGACGCGACAAGAATGGCCATACCGAAACGTAAGGCCTTGACCAGCCTGGTTCTCAGGCTATTGCTCTGTATTGTATTACTTTTATTGACGGCACCACTATTACTGGCGCAGCCTACTCTGTCAGGCGCATTGCCGGATGCACCCGAGGTGGAAATGCCTGCCAACATGGATGCGGTTGAGTTTTACCTCATCACCGTCGATACCGGTAATCATGTCTGGGATAATTTTGGCCATACGGCTCTGCGTGTGGTGGACTCATCTTCTGATACTGACCTGATATTTAACTGGGGTGTGTTTGATACCAGTGGCGGCAATATCCGTTTCGCCAGAAACTTTGTTCGTGGTCAAATGGTGTATCAGCTTGGCGTGGTGCCGCCAGCCTGGGAGTTCAACCGCTATCGACGAGAGCAGCGCACCGTCTGGCAAGACCGGCTGGTGTTAAACAGTCAGCAGAAGGCTCGACTTTATAAACGGCTGGCCTGGAACCTGAGCGCAGAAAATATCGATTACGATTACGACTACTTCTTTGATAACTGCACAACCCGGTTACGTGACTACCTGGATGAGGCGCTTCAGGGAGAGCTCAGTGAAAATAGTGGTTCACTCATGCCGGAAACCTTCCGAGATGAGGTATTTGAACATTATCGCTCCAGGCCAGTGATAGCATTTGGCCTGGATGTCATGATGAGCGAGCGTATTGACCAGCGTATGACGCGCTGGGAGTCGCTGTTTCTACCAGCAAACCTGCGCAGCGAGCTGCAACGCAAAGGGCTGCTGGCAGACCCGGAGACGCTGATGGAGTTCGCGCCACCTGCGGATAAAGTCAATCCATACTGGGTGCTGGCTGGCTTTCTGGTGCCGCTTGTGTTGTTGACGGCATTGGTGCGTCAATCACCTATAGCTGCGTTTGGCAGTCAGCCTGGTTTCTCATTTGCTGTCTCGGGTTTCAGTTATCGGTTGCTGGGATTGCTTGCGTTATGCGTGGTTCTGGTAAGTGGTGGTCTGGGTATGATAATGGCGTTGGGCTGGTGGTTGTCAGGTCATGCTGACCTGCATGGCAATATCAATTTGCTGTTGTTCTGGCCAACGGATTTATTGCTGCTTGGTATGGTGTTTACCTGGTTCTGGAAAGGCCGGGTGAAAGATATGACGCCTGGGCACCACCAGCTTTGGACATTTTATTTTCTGTTACGCATCCTGAGCCTGCTGGCCTACCTGGTGGTTTGTCTGTTTAATGTGAGTAGTCAGCAGACCAATATGCTGTTGCTTACCGCCTTGCCCACCATGTTACTGTTTTTCCTGCTAACCATGATTTCCGGCATGCGGCCGGTGCGGGGTATGCGCTTTTACTGATTGGCCCGACCGGTGGGCCGTGACGAGTAAACTGGTGGGTCGTTACAAGTAAATCAGCAGGAGAATGATCCCAAGTATCAGCCGGTAGGCAACAAAAGGTTGCATGCCGATGCGCTGGATAAAGGCCAGGAAAAAGTAAATACAGACATAGGCGGTGATTCCCGATAAAACCGTCCCCGCCAGCATGGCCTGCCAATCGAAAGCATTCCCGCTGCCCAGCAACTCGACCGATTCCAGCCCGGTAGCCAGAACAATAACCGGGATGGAAAGCAGGAACGAAAAACGAGCGGCAGCTTCACGGTTGAAACCCAGCAATAGAGCCGCAGTGATAGTGATTCCGGAGCGTGACGTGCCGGGAAATAATGCCAGTGCCTGTGCCAGGCCAATTAAAGCGACATCCCGCCAGTTCAGTTGGTACTCACTACGTTGACCGTGTGGGCGCCAGTCAGCCCAGGCCAGCACAACTCCAAACACGATCAGGCCCGCGGCGAGGTAAAGTGGCGAGCGCATTGTGGTGGATATCCAGTCGTTCAGCAGAAGCCCTGCCAGACCAACCGGAATGGTAGCCAAACCAACGCCCCAGGCCAGGCGAGCATCGTCATCCAGTTTCCGGAAACGAATCGAATTCAGCCAGCTCACCACCATCGCTGACAGTGCGGAGCGAAAGTACCAGATAACTGCCAACAGACTCCCGAAGTGCAATGCCACATCAAAGGCGAGCCCCTGATCATCCCAGTCAGTCAGGGCGGGCACAAGGATCAGGTGGGCTGAGCTGGAGATGGGAAGGAACTCAGTCAGCCCCTGAATCAGGGAGAGAACAACTATTTGCAACCAGTCCATCGCGATAAAAGTCCATGTATCTCAGGCCATGAGGTGGCAGGCATTATCAGGTATCGGGCTGACAGGGGCAAGCTGACTATTCGTTCCCGGCAGGATAGAGCGCAGGTTCGAATTTTATAGAACAACTGCTCGAAAATGATTCTCAAGGTAAAATAAAAGTGATAAAGTCCCTGAAATCAGAGCCGAATAGCGATGACCCGCATAGTGTTAGCAGGTCCTAGCAGGAGAACAAAAGTGAACGCCGATTTTACCGCCGAAGAACTCACCTTTCAGAAGGACGTAAAAGCCTTTCTCGAATCTGAATTTCCATCTGATATCAAGCACAAGGTCGACAATGGCATTGCGCTGGAAAAGGATGACTACGTCCGCTGGCAGAAAATTCTGAACAACAAAGGCTGGGCTGCGCCCAACTGGCCGGTTGAATATGGTGGTACTGGCTGGACGCCGACTCAGAAGTATATCTTTGCCATGGAAATGGGCCTGTACGGAGCCATGGAGCCAGTTGCGTTTGGCATGAAAATGGTTGCTCCGGTCATTTACTCCTTTGGCAGTGAAGAGCAAAAACAGCGTTTTTTGCCTGATATCCTGGCCAGTAATGTCTGGTGGTGTCAGGGCTACTCGGAACCCAATGCCGGTTCTGATCTGGCGTCACTGAAAACCACGGCTGTTCGGGATGGTGATCATTATGTAGTCAACGGCACAAAAACCTGGACGACTCTGGGACAACATGCCGACTGGATATTCTGCCTGGTGCGAACAGACTCCACCGTGAAAAAACAGGAAGGCATCAGTTTCCTGTTGATTGATATGAAAACCCCGGGAATCACTGTCTCTCCGATTGTCCTGCTTGATGGTGAGCCGGAAGTGAATGAGGTGCATTTTGATGATGTGCGCGTACCGGCAGAGAACCTGATTGGTGAAGAGAACAAAGGCTGGACATACGCCAAGGTATTGTTGACTCATGAACGGACCAATATTGCGCAGGTGCCTAACTCCAAACTGCGTCTGCGTCGTTTACGTAAAATAGCCAGCGAAACAGCTGATGGCTTCGGTGGAAACTTGCTGGATGATCCTGTCTTTGCCGGCAAGCTGGCCGAAGTGGAAATTCAGATTACGGCGTTGGAATTTGCCGAACTGCGAACCCTGGCGGCAGTGAGTGTGGGTAAAGCACCTGGCCCTGAATCATCTATCCTGAAAGTTGTTGGTACCGAGGCTTCCCAGTTCATCGATGAGCTGTATATGGAAGTCGCGGCATACCACAGCATGCCTCATGTTAAAGATCAGTTCACAGAGGGTTTCTCGGGTGAACATGTCGGCACGGGTTCATTGGCAGCAAGCGCGGATAAATATTTCAATCACCGAAAAAAGTCGATTTACGGTGGTTCCAATGAGGTTCAGAAAAATATTATCAGTAAAGCGGTGCTGGGCCTTTAAGGGCTGGTCGGTTGAATTGAACAGATTGCGAGGACAAGAAAGTGGATTTTTCTTACAGTGAAGAGCAGCAGATGCTGCAGGACAGTGTCCAGAAATTTGTGGCCAGCCAGTACGACTTTGAAACCCGTTGCAAGGTTTTAGAGAAAGAAGGTGGCTATGACAAAGCTAACTGGGAGCTGTTTGCAGAACTGGGTTGGTTGACTGTGCCATTCAGAGAAGAAGATGGCGGTTTCAGTGGTTCTGCTGTTGACCTGATGGTCGTAATGGAAGAGTTCGGGCGCGGACTGGTAGTTGAACCCTTCCTTGCCACAGCGGTGCTCGCTGGCGGCTTGATTTCAGCACTGGGATCAGATGCACAAAAGAGCGAACTGCTGGCGACGATCATGGAGGGTAAAGCACAGTTGGCAACAGCTTACGCTGAACCAGACAGCCGTTATAACCTGGCCTCGGTAAAAACGACAGCAGTCAGGCAGGGTGAAGAGTTTGTGCTCAATGGCGACAAGGTGGTTGTGCTCAATGCACCTAACGCTGCACAAATAATTGTGACTGCCAGAACATCGGGTGAGTCCGGTGACCGGGACGGCATATCTGCATTCCTGGTGGATAGCCAGGCTGCCGGAGTGACGTTACGAAGTTATGCGACGGTAGACGGACAACAGGCCGCCGAAGTTCACCTGAAGGACGTAAAAGTGACTTCCGCCAACCTGCTGGGTGAGGAAGGAAAGGCGCTACCTGCGCTGGAACAGACAATAGACCAGGCAACCGTTGCCATTTGCTCGGAAGCTGTTGGGGCAATGGACAGTCTGCTGAGCAAAACTGTGGAATATGCCAAAACGCGCAAGCAGTTTGGTGTGCCAATTGGCACATTCCAGGCATTGCAGCACCGCATGGCAGAAATGTTTATTGACTGTCAGTTAGCACGCTCTATTGTGATCATGGCAGCGATGAAGCTGGACAGTAATGAATCTGCAGAACAAAAAGCCAAAGCGGTTTCGGCAGCGAAGAGCCAGGTTGGCCGTGCCATTCGTAAAGTGGGGCAGGAAGCTGTGCAAATCCACGGCGGTATTGCTGTGACTGATGAGCTTGATGTCGGACATTATTTTAAGCGTGTCACTGCTATCGAGCACCAGTTTGGTACCACCGATTACCATACACGACGATATGCAAGATTAGCCTGATACCTGCACAGCGCAGGTAATGACAGTGCTAAGGGGGGATAACGGGGCCTGGGCCCCGTTTCTTTTTTATCCTTTTGCTTTGTCATATTCTGTATGCATAATGACACGGGCCTAGTGACAGAGGCCTGGTGACAAAGACCTAGTGGACAAGGGGCCTGGCAGTAAGGGCTTCGTGAAAGCAACAATAACATCAGCAAAGGATTGCGGGAGGAAGTAAGTTTGTGAGTGAACTGATTCTGGTTCGGCACGGTCAAGCCTCGTTCGGGCAGGACAATTACGATAAATTAAGCGAACAAGGGTGTCAGCAAGTTACCTGTCTTGCCAAACACTGGGAAAAACTGGGTGATCGCTTTGATGCTATCTACAGCGGCACACTCCAGCGCCAACAGGAAACTGCTGAAATTTTACTCCCCAATATAGCCGACCAGATTACCCACATCCATCCGGGTCTTAACGAATATAACGCTGATGCGTTGCTGAATATCTATTGGCGAGACCATGCTGCCAATGATGGTATGGCGCAGGAACGAGCCTCTGTCAGGAATGACAGGAAAGCCTTTCAGCGCACGCTTGAAAAGACCTGTGAGCGCTGGATTAAAGGCAAGTTGGAAGCAAACGACTCCGACACCACGTTTGAATCATGGAGGACATATCGCTATCGCGTCATGTCTGCACTCGAAGAGATCATGCAAACGCATACCAGCGGCAGCCGTGTGGTTCTCTCAACCTCGGGTGGTGTTATTGCCGTGGCATTGCAACGCGCTCTATCCTTGCCTGATGAGCAGGTCATTGCCTGTAACTGGATGATTCATAACAGCTCGGTGACACGTCTGGTTTACTCTGGTAGTCGTGTTTCCATGGGCACATTCAATAACCTGGCGCACCTGGATACCCCGCAGCTGCGTTCGTTGATCACGTTCCGTTAAGGAGACTTCCCTTATGAGCAAGCAAGAAGCCTTAATCGATAAACCTCAACAGGTAAGGGAAGGTGAGTTGCCTGATATGGATCGATTACGCAGCTACCTTCAGCCTGTGCTGGGTAGTGCGGCGGACGACCTTGAGATTAAACAGTTTCCCGGTGGCTATTCCAATCTGACCTACTTGCTGAGCAGTGGTGATGAAAAGTGGGTTATGCGGCGCCCCCCGTTTGGCAGTAAAGTAAAGTCAGCTCATGACATGGGTCGCGAGTACAAAGTACTCAGCGCCCTGGACGGGATATTCCCCTATGCGCCGCAACCTGTGCATTTTTGCCAGGATCATGACGTGATGGGGTGTGACTTTTACCTGATGTCCTATATTGAGGGGTTGGTGATTCGCAAACAGTATCCGGATGGAATGAACCTCTCACCGGAAGAAGTCAGGCAACAGTTCTTTACCTTGTTTGATGTGCTCGGAGAGCTGCATTCAGTGGATCTTGTAAAAGCCGGGCTCACAGATTTTGGTCGTCCTGCGGGGTATGTGACCCGGCAGGTTGAAGGCTGGAGCAAGCGTTATCGGGCAGCCATGACTGATGATGCTGCCGATTTTGATCCCGTCATGGAGTGGTTGCTGGATAAAATGCCTGGCGAGAGCGGTGTGGTGGGAATCATCCACAATGATTACAAAATGGATAATGTCATTTGGTCTCCTGATGACCCAATGAAACTGATTGGTGTGCTCGACTGGGAAATGACAACGGTGGGTGACCCGCTGATGGATCTGGGATGCACACTGGGGTACTGGGCAGAAGCAGGAGACCCGGACTATTTCCGTCAGTTCAGAAACATGCCCAGCGACGCAAAGGGCGCTCCGACCCGCGAAGAAATTGTAGCGCGTTTCAGTCAGCAGACTGGCATCGACGTCAACAATATCGACTTCTATTTCTGCTTCGGTCTGTTTCGCCTCGCGGTCATTGGGCAGCAGATTTATTATCGCTACGTTCAGGGACTGACCAAAGATACCCGCTTTGCTGCATTGATCGACAAGACTTACAGTTTGCGCAAAATGTGTGAGCGAGTGATCACTCAGTCGTCGCTGTAATATTGGTGGTCGGTTTCGGCGGGGCAGACATGGCTGTTTTCCATTTGCCTCGCCGGAATGTGCGGATATACAGGCTGCACTTTATTACGTAATCGGCGATCAGGGCTGCGTAGACCCAATACACGTTCAGCCCCAACGCAAAAAAGATACCCGTTAGCAGAACCCGGCCAAACAGGAACCCTGAAAAGGAGATCTTCGCTGGCGCTTTGGTATCACCAGCACCTCTCAAAGCCCCTCCCAGTGTAAACTCAATGGCCATTAATGGCTGGACGATTGCAACCATAATGGTCAATGCCGTCAGGTAATCCAGTACCTGGCTGTCGCTAATGAAGAAGCTGCCAATCGTTCTGGCATTCAGCCCGATGGTCAGTCCGATAGCCGCCATAATGACGAAAGCAATGCGCAAGTTGCGCCAGGCAGCTTTTTCAGCTTCCTCGGGCTGACCGGCACCAAGGTTCTGACCGGCCATGGTTGCTGTCGCGATGGCGAAACCGACACCAATCACGATAGAGACCGAGAGTATGTTCACGCCGATGCCATAGGCGGTAAAGGCTTCTGTGCTGAACAGGGAGACAACCCACATAAAAGAAATGATCGAGAAATTCTGAATGCCTTGCTCGATGCCGGCAGGGATTGCAATTCTGACCAGGCGCCGGACTCGCTCAACACTCCAGAAAGCCTGAGGCAGGGGTTTTAGCAGTAAATGCTGACGTTTCCACAGCAGCATGAAAATGATTGCCACCAGCATGTAGGAAATGCCGGTAGCGATGGCCGCACCTAATATGCCAAGTGACGGCATACCCATATAGCCGTAGACCAGGGCATAAGCCAATGCGACATTGATGACATTACCAACTGCTGCGATCAGCACTGGTGTCATCGCGTCTCCAGCGGCCCTTAAGCCAGCACTGATGACGGCCAGGAAGGAAAAGAAGACATTGAAGTAGATGAGCACCTTCAGATAGGTAGCGGCTTCCTGCAAGGTGTCTCCACTGAGTCCGAAAATGGCAACTAATGGCATGGCCAGCCACTGTATGGCAACACAGAGCAGCAAAGACACAGCGGCACATAACGTAGCTGAGAGTTTTACCGCCCTGTCAGCTTCCTCTGGCGTCTGCGCTCCCCAGGCATAGGCCACCATTGTTGTGGTACCCGCGGTGATGGCGATGATCACCAGTTGCACCGCCATGTAGATTCGGTCAGCGGCGATAACCGCCGTAACAGCCTCTGCGCCAAGTGCCGAGACAATTTTGATGGCTGCCAGGTGAACCAGGGACAGTAGCAGGTTCCCGACGATAGTCGGGCCGGCGAGCTTGAGCAGGCTAAGGCGTTTAGGAGGCTGAGCAAGAGAAGTTGCCATGCAATTTCCGGTAGCAATCAAGATCAAAGAAGTGCCAGTGAGTTGAGGCGTCTCAGTATTTCGCTTTTTGTTATGGCTGCGTTGACTCAAAACTGGCGGGACAGGAAGGGCGATGAGAATACCCCTGTTGACAGGATTTGGCAAATATTCGGAGCGCTGTGATACTCTTGTCGCACTTTCACGACAGATGGCCGGGAGGCTACCTTGCAGAACGAATACCAATCCTTATCGCCAACAGCAGCAAAACGCTGGATCATCCTGCTGGCTGCATTCGTCAACGGTTTTGTCATCATGTCGATTGAGCTGCTGGGCGGGCGCGTTATGGCGCCGTATTTTGGTAGCAGCGTTTATGTCTGGGGCAGCATCATTACGGTGTTTATGCTTTCCCTGTCTTTTGGTTACCTCTGGGGCGGCAGGCTGTCGCTGAATAACCCAGGTCCCAGGACTTTCGTGTTGTTCTTTTTTGGCTCAGCTGTCTTATGTCTGCCTATCATTTTCTTTGCTGATCCGTTGATGACGGAAGTCTTTCTGGTGATAGAGGATCCGCGCTACGGTTCTTTGCTTTCCGCCATTCTGCTGTACTTTCTGCCTATTTGTCTGATGGGCATGGTATCGCCTTACTCCGTCAGGATGCTGGTTGCCAGGCAGTCACACAGTGGTGGTATAGCCGGTGAACTCTACTTTGTGTCGACATTGGGCAGTGCCCTCGGTACCTTGGGAACGTCATTTTATTTTGTCGTCTGGTTTGAGATTAACCAGATAATCTGGGTATGTATTCTGGCGCAGTTATTGTCGGGGACGGTGGTAGCCATTGCCTTTCGAGAACAGCTTGGCTCCGGAAAAGACAAAGATACAACAGCGCCAGCGCCTGCTTCAGCAGCGGTTGACGCACGTGGAGGTCATTCATGAGGTTCGCCACATGGCTAATTAGTTTGCTGCTTGTGACCACTGGTACTCAGCAGGCAAGTGCACAACGAAATGTCGTGCATGAAGAAAGGTCCCAGTACCGGGATATCGTAGTGACCGAATTCAACGGTCAGCGCTGCATGCTTTTCAATGTTGTTCGGGGAGATATGAATCAGACCTGCATGGACTTGAGTGATCCCGAGCGGTTGATATTTACCTATACCAAGATGAGTTTTGCCGGTTTGCTGTTCAATCCGCAGCCTGAGCGTATCCTCATTGCCGGTCTGGGGGGCGGCACTATCCCGATGACGCTGAGAGAGTTATACCCGGACGCCGAGATGGATGTGGTTGAAATTGACCCAGCGGTAGTGACTGTTGCCAAAGACTGGTTCAACTATCAGGAAGACGCCAAACATGAGGTGCATGTTGTTGATGCGCGGGTATTTATTAAGCGTGCCGGGCTTCGGGGTGAGAAATACGATTTCATCATGCTGGATGCGTTTTCTGGGGAGTACATCCCTGAGCATCTGCTGAGTCGGGAATTTTTGCAGGAAGTGAAAACATTGCTTACCGACGATGGCATACTGGTGGCGAATACGTTTTCATCCAGCCGTTTGTACGATCACGAGTCAGTCACCTATCGCGATGTATTTGGGCCATTTTATAACTTCAAACTACCCGATAGTGGTAACCGCATCATTCTGGCCACGCCGGGTGATACATTGCCGCATGTCGGCGATTTGCGGGCTCCGGCCAGGGATTTGTATGACCGGCTCGAACCTTACGGTATCAACATACTTGAGTTTCCGCCCCGACTAACTGATGAACCTGACTGGGACACAGAGGCGCGAGTGCTGACAGATCAGTACTCCCCAGCCAATTTGTTGAACTAGGACTCACCCACAATCGCCTTCAATCGTGCCATGTCCAGGATGTCGATTTCCCGGTTACGGACATTGATCAGGCCTTTTTTCTGCATGGCTGAGAAAATCCGGCTGACGGTTTCCAGTGTCAGTCCCAGATATTCGCCAATATCACTGCGGGTCATATGCAGAATGAAGCGGTCAGGTGACAGCTGACATCTTGCGTAGCGGGCTGAAAGGCTGAGCAGAAACGATGACAGCCGCTGCTCTGCTGAATAGCTGCTCAGCAGGGTGTGGATATGTTGATCTTTGACAATCTCATTACCCATGATGGCAATGAAACGGCTTTGCAGGTTAGTCAGTTGCTGCCCTAGCTTTTCCAGCTGTGAAAATGGAATCTCACACACTGATGCATGCTCCAGAGCAACCGTGGAGACACTATGGTGGCGATCAGCGATACCATCCATCCCCATGATTTCCCCTGGCATGTAAAACCCGGTAACACGGCTTTGGCCATCAGGGCCAAGGACGTAGGACTTGAAACTGCCGGTTCGGATCGCAAAGATGGAGCGGAAGTTATCTTTCTGGCGATAGAGGTGCTCCCCTTTGCGCATCGGGCGGCTACGTTCAATGATGTCATCAAGCTGGCGAATCTCACCCTTGTTCAGGGAAATGGGCAGGCACAGATCACTCAGGCGGCAACCACTGCAGCTGATGGCCGGGTTTTGCGGACAGGGGCGAACTGCTTCGCCGCTTTTATCTTCTGTACCAGGAGACGCAGCAAGAATGTCTGTGTGATCGCGATATGCCTGATGAGTCATTTAATAGTTTCCGGTATTCGTATCTGGTGAAGGGTTATTCGTCACCAACTCGTACTGTCATGATATCGCAAGTTGCGCCGTGCAACACCTTGTTGGCTGTTGATCCGAGCAGTAGTTTCCAGCCAGAGCGGCCGTGACTGCCGATCACGATCAGGTCAGATTCCAGCTCCTCAGCCTTATTTCTGACTTCTGCCGCCGCAGCGCCTGCCAGCACCAGTTGGTGGTCTTCCGGAATATTGAACTTGCTGGCAATATTGCCAAGCCGCTCGGCAGCGATTGCCATAGCCTCTTCCTGAAGCTTGGTCATGTTAATTGCGTAGGCATCAATCGGGTACGCAGCAGCGACAGGCTCGACAACGTGTGACAGCCAAATGCGTGCTGTGTCGCCCCCTGCCAGGGCAAGTGCTTTCTCTATGACCTTGTCAGACTCATTGGATAAATCTACTGCGACCAAAATGGTTTTGTAAGCCATGGTAAAGCCTCCGAATGGTATTAGACACCTGTGATTTCAGTGTAACCGAGACAGGTATAAATGAGAAGCGACCAGAGAGAAAGGCTCATGCTACCGCTGTAGCAGGTGTTTGCCATCAGGTAGTGGCAGTGGTCAGGGCGGTGTTACAGGTAAGGACTGAACAGCCAGGCCAGAGAATCACGCAATCTGATCGGCAAAGAGCGGCTGTTCAGCTGCGACAGCGTACAAGGTTTGGCATCTTTGCAAAAAGACAGAAAATAGCGCTCCATGCGTGCATTGAAATCCGCGGAAAACACTTCGACAGCAAGTTCGTAATTAAGTCGCAGGCTGCGAGGGTCAATATTGGCGGTACCAATCAAGCTGTACTGGTCATCAATCAATAACAGTTTGGAATGGACGAATTTACCTTCGATATAGCGGATGTCGACATCCGCCTCCAGCAGTTCGCGAATAATACTGCGTGAAGCCCAGTCGGCGAGCTTGATATTGTTGTTGCGAGGCAGTAACACGGTGACCTCAACACCGCGAAGCTCTGCGGCAATCAGGGCGCCCATCAGATCCAGTGTCGGCAGAAAATACGGTGTCATAATAAAGACGCGTTTGCTGGCCGCAGATATCTGACCAAGAATCAAATGGTTGAGCTTGTCCAGGTCCTTGTTGGGGCCGTCGACAATCAAGCGCGTCCAGGTCTCACTCTCCAGGTCCAGTTGGTGATTGCCTTCAAAGGCAAGCGTTTGATTATCCCCGGTGCAATAGTGCCAGTCTTTCCAGAATGCCCACTCCAGCTCATCAACTATCTGGCCTGTCAGGGAGAAGTGTACATCCCTCACTGAGTGTAAATTTTCAGGTGCATCGGCCAGGTGATGGTCGCCAATATTCTGTCCGCCGGTAAACCCAACTTTACTATCCACTATCATCATTTTGCGGTGATTTCGCATATTAATGTTCAGGGAGGGCGGCAAAATTGATATTGGATTAAAACGCACGAAATCAATACCCAGGCGCTTTAACGTATGTCCGATTCTGGGCACGTACATATATTCGCCCAGACCGTCCAGGATCACTTTGACTTCAACGCCGCGTCGTTGAGCCCTGTCGAGCGCGGCAGCAATGCTTTTGCCGGTTTTCTTGCTGTCAAAAATATAAGAAGCGAGCAAAATACGCTTTTCTGCCTGCTCGATAGCTTCCAGCATGGCTGGATACAGCGCTTCGCCATTCTCGTAGATCTGGATCTCATGGCAGGAAGTCAGCCCTTTGCGGGTCAGGCGTTGGCCAATCATGGCATGTGGGACAAAGTTTTTGCCCGGTGGCATAGAGAGCGTGTCCAGGGCATCACGGTTCATCTTGGTGATGTAGTCGCGCTGCGCCTTGGAGCGCACCCGGTTAATACCGAATAACAGGTACAGGATTGGTCCGGCGACAGGCAGGATAATGCACAAGGCGATCCAGCCAAATGCTGCTTTGGAGTCCTGTTTGTGCAACAAAGCATGGCTGGCTGTCAGCAGACCCCATACCAGGACCAGCAGTGGTAGCAACCAGAACAGGGTATTCTGTATTTGCCACATATCGTTATCCTCGCTCAATCCGTGCTGTTGTCATGAAAACCGGCAGCGGGTTCTCAGATAGCATGTTTTAGCGTCAAGTCTGTCATCAAACCACAATGGTCACTGAACTGGCGCCATCCGGCACCATGTAAACGTTCACAATGCCTGACTTTAAAGCCTCGTAAATAAATCCTGTCCATAGGCAGCACAGGATAGATCAAGGGGTAAGTCCGCGCACATTGACCGTGAATGACCTCGTGAGCTTCCTGCAGACCCAGTCCTTCAGTGAGGCGGCGGTGACAGCGTTTGCGCCAGTCGTTCAGGTCACCAGCAATAATCAGAGGTGCCTGTTCGTCGATATTGTGTTGCAGATAGTGAACAAGCTGTTCTGTCTGGCGTTTGCGTTCATTCTCCAATAACCCCAGGTGCAGGCAGACCAGATGAATGCCTCCGGCCAGCTCACCGTGCAAAAAACCGCGCTGAGAGAAATGATGCACAGAGACATTAATATTATCCCAGGCAACGAAGGGCTGTTCACTGAGGATGGCGTTGCCATGATGGCCATGTTGATAGATCGCATTTTTGCCATATGCATGGTGTGTCCAGACTGTGTCAGCCAGAAACTCCAGTTGCGTATCTGCTGGCCAGTGCTTATGTCGGCGACGATGCCTCTCATTGTCACCGACGACTTCCTGCAAAAACACCAGGTTTGCCCGGCTTGCTCGTAACTGCTCCCTGATCTGGGCCAGAACCAGGCGTCGCGACGACATCGAAAAGCCTTTGTGAATGTTCAGGGTTAAGACACGGAACTCGTGAGTCATGCCTTGCTGCCAGTAATGTGTTTCATGACCAGGACATCACAACTGGTGTCGTGCAGGATCTTTTCAGCGGTGCTGCCTATGATGGCTTTTTCCACAAAGTTTCGAGACAGCGCACCAAGCACCAGAATATTCACTTTTTCCTGGCGAATGACCTGGCTCAGTGTTCTTATCAGGTTGCCTCTTTTTAAACACAGTGCATCTTCTTGCAGCCCGTGCTCTGCGAGCAATGGTCGTAATGATTGCAAATGCTGCTGTCGAATTTCCTGGATGTATTCATCGGCATTGATGACTTTCGGGAACATATTGCTGATGTCGGGTAAGTAACTATGGAAGACTTTGGCATTAAGCTGGACCCGGTTGGCGAGGTTAACCGTCGTGTTTAGCAGCAAGTGGTCCAACTGACTCTGCTGGGCTTTGCTATGCATTGGATCGACAGCTGCCATGATGCAGCCACTGTCATGCCAGGGTTGTGCTTTCACCAGCAGTAATGGGCAAGGGCAGCTGGTGACCAGTTTCCAGTCAGTGCTGGTAATCAGAATTCTCGACAGACGGCTCTGGTCCTGAATGCTTTTGATCACCAGGTCAGGCTGGTAGTCCTGAATTTGCGCCTGCATCCAGGCGTCGCCGTTTTTATCATGCCCAAGTCTTGCTTCGGCTTCGATGCCCTGGGTGGAGAAGCGATTCAGACACTTGTCTAACTGCGACTGGTAGTATTCGTCAACGCGCTGATGTTGCTCTGCCAGCAACTGCCGGGTTCTTTCTCTGACCAGCATATCCTGCTGCGTCTGCGCATTGGGTTTATGCATAATCAGACGCACTGAAGCTTTGTAATAGAATGCCAGCAGTATGGCGCGTTCGACGGAATAGTCTGCTTCATTGTCAGGGTCGACAATGACCAGCAGCCGCTTGAAAGTTTGCACGATTAAGATAGTCCCTTTTTTCTGCCTCGTCTGGATATCCAGTGCCCTGGCTACGCTGGTCATATTCGGTAAAGACAGGGCGCCTTGTCAAGGCGCGGGCAGGGGCAACAGGGAATCAGGGGGGATTTAACAAGCAGGGGGCCTGTTAACAAGCGTTGTTAAGGCTCGGTTTCAGGCTTTTCCTATCGCTTCGAGTAAGTACTGAGGCAGCGAAAATGCTGCGAGGTGCAGCTCTGGGGTATAGAAACGGGCTTTAATGCCTGTAGCCTGCCAGCGCTGGCGAATGACCTCCAGCGACTGCTGGCGCAGCTGAGCGGAGTCGCTGGCCCAGGCAAATGCCATAATGCCACCGACATAGGTGGGTACGGCAGCGCTGTAGAAATGCCAGTCTTTGAACAATGGCGTTAGCCGTTTGGCTGTGTTGGCTGCTTCATCGGTCTGCATAAAGGCCACACCGTTTTGTGTAACCAGCACGCCGCCGGGATTGAGACAGCGCTGGCAACCGGCATAGAAATCTTTGGTGAACAGAACTTCCCCTGGCCCCATCGGGTCGGTGGAGTCGGAAATGATCACATCAAACGTTTCCTGACATTGCTGCACAAAGTCGAAACCATCACCAATAACGATATTGGCTCGCGGATCGTCGTAAGCGCCATCGCTGTGACCGGGCAAGTGCTCCTTGGCCATGTCGATCACTGACTGGTCGATTTCAACCTGGGTGATGTGTTCCACTGATGAGTGCCGGCAGACTTCGCGCAAGATGCCGCCATCGCCGCCGCCAATAATCAGTACCCGTTTGGCATTGCCGTGGGCGATGACCGGAACGTGGGTCAGCATTTCATGATAGACGAATTCGTCGCGTTCGGTGGTCTGAACCACGCCGTCCAGCACCATGACCCGGCCAAACTGCTGGTTCTCGAAGATCATCAGGTGCTGATGGTCGGTTTTATACTCGAACAGCAGTTTGTCGACGGTAAATGACTGACCATAGCCCTGGTACAGCGTTTCAATCCAGCGTTGTTCACTCATGGCAGGCAGTTATTCTTCTGTTTCTTCCGGCTGCGTGAGGCCACGCAGTTGCTCACCTACTGTGACGCGGGTTGGGCGGAATGCTTTTTTCAGAATCGGCACGGCTTTCTCGGGAGCGGCATCACCACACATGAAGATGTCGAATGCTGCATAACCGCGCTCTGGCCAGGTGTGTACACTGATATGCGATTCCGCCAGGACGGCGACGCCGGAAATACCGCCATTCGGTGTAAAGTGATGCAGATGGATGTGAAGCAGAGTGGCACCACAGGCTTCCACGCATTCGCGGAACTTGGTTTCCATTAGCTCCAGATCAGTCAGATGCTCGGCACCCCAAAAATCAATCAACAGGTGAGTGCCGGCAAATTCCAGCCCGTTTCGCTGAATGAAGTGATCTTTGGCTTCGGCATCAGCCTCTGCTGTAAAAGTCGGCCATTCACTCTCATTCGCACTAGTGTCGATCGGATTGAGTGACTCTTTTTTAAAGGAGGAGATTGTACTCATAATTCCCGGTCCTAAAAAAAGATGGCGGTGAACTCATAGCTGTTCGGTCAGATTGGAAAATCAGATGCCGTCTGGACTATAAGCCTCCACACCACGCGTGGTTGACGAAAAAGGATGAATTCTGATGCGGCGCCAGTGGAATCAGGCGCATGAAGCGACAGAGGCACGCAGTTTAGTGATTTTTTTTGGAAATACAAGCATTTTTTCGACTTTTTTACCATGCTGAACCAGCACCAAATCAGTGCCGGTTCATCAGGTATCAATGCCGTTTATTGCGCTTCGCGAATCATATTGCGAGCAATGATAATTTGCTGGATTTGCGACGTACCTTCATAGAGGCGGAATAACCGGACATCGCGGTAAAATCGCTCCACGGCATATTCTGATATATAACCGGCCCCACCATGTATTTGTACCGCACGATCAGCCACCCTGCCAACCATTTCTGTCGCAAATAGTTTACAGGCGGCTGATTCAGTGCTGACGTTATCACCATTGTCCCGCTTGCGTGCGGCATCCAGCACCATACATTTGGCCGCATAGGCTTCTGTTTTGGAATCGGCCAGCATGGCCTGAATTAACTGATGTTCGGCAATGGGCTTGCCAAACTGCTTGCGCTCGATGGCATAGTGCAGGGCATCGTCGATTAAGCGTTCGGCAACGCCGGCACTGAATCCGGCAATGTGCAGTCTCCCCCGGTCCAGTACCTTCATCGCGGTGATGAAACCGTCGCCTTCTTTACCGATCAGGTTGCTGGCTGGCACCCGGCAATCCTCAAATATGACGTCGCAGGTCAGCGAGCCGGCCTGCCCCATCTTCTTGTCGACCGGACCCAGTGTGATGCCGGGCGTGCCCTTTTCGACAATGAAGGCAGAAATACCACGAGCGCCTTTGATGTCAGGGTTGGTGCGCGCCATGACATTGAACGTATCCGCGACCGGGCCGTTTGTAATATAGCGTTTGGTGCCATTGATAATGTAATGGTCGCCATCTTTGACCGCTGTCGCTTTCAATGACCCGGCATCAGAACCGACATCGGGCTCGGTCAGACAGAAACAGCCCACCCACTCGCCACTGGCATATTTGGGCAGGAAACGTTGTTTTTGCTCCTCCGTGCCATCAAAGACAACGGCGGCAGAACCGATACCGTTATTAGTTCCAAGAATGGAGCGGAATGCCGGCGAGGTGCGCCCCAGCGCCATGGCGACGTGAATTTCTTCTTCCATGGTCAGGCCGAGGCCGCCATACTCCTCTGGTATTGTCATGCCGAACAAGCCCAGGTCTTTCATTTCCTGAATGACCTCTTCGGGGACTTCATGGTTCTCGGCCACCTGCTGCTCTATGGGCATCAGGCGTTCACGGACAAAACGGTCAACGATATCGATCAGTTGATTGAGGGTTTCCTGGTCTCGGATCATGCTGAACCTCTTGGTAAGTATATTCCCGGTTTTGAACACCCTGTTGCATGCCGGGATAATAGCCTGTAAAACGAAAAGGATTTTATTATCGAGCGATAGTTCGACATAATAACCCGAACGTTCGTCCGGCGTCGACAATGTCACCCACAGTTGGCGATCAGATGACATCGGGGCACGCCTGGCAGATACGGTATCAGAAAATCTGCCCGGGCAGGTCACAATGTAATGGGGAACAGGGAACCAGATAACCAGAGTATAAGGACTGGACTTATGAGTGAGTTACATCAAGCCTATATATATGATGGCGGCCGCAGTGCGTTCGGGCGTCATGGTGGCGCTTTATCGCCGGTGCGGCCAGACGATTTGCTGGCACACGTGATTCGAACCGTGGTGGGGCGAAATGTTTTCAGTTCGGACGATTACGAAGACGTCGTTATGGGCAACACCAACCAGGCGGGTGAAGACTGTCGCAACGTAGGCCGTTTTGCTGCATTGCTGGCCGGATTGCCCACGTCGGTCGCAGGCCTGACTGTGAACCGGTTGTGCGGCTCAGGTCTTGCGGCTGTGCTGGATGCCAGTCGAGCCGTAAAAGCGGGCGAGGGGAATTTATTCCTGGCCGGTGGTGTCGAATCCATGAGTCGTGCACCTTTAATTCTATCCAAGGCCCAGTCCGCTTTTGATCGTGGCCAGCAAATAGCCGACAGCACGCTCGGTGCCCGGTTCACGAACCCGCAGATTTCCAGTCATTTCGGTGACGACTCAATGCCACAAACGGCTGATAACATCGCTTCTGACCTGGGTATCGGTCGGGACGACAGCGATCGTTTTGCCGCTGGCTCGCAGGCCAAATATGAAGCGGCCCGTGAAGCCGGATTTTTTACCGACGAGATTATCCCGATTGAAGTGCCACAGGGGCGCAAGAAGCCACCGCGCCTGGTGGATGCCGATGAGCATCCCCGGCCGACATCTACTGAGGATGTACTGTCAGGTCTGCGACCGCTGTTTGCAGGGGGTGTCGTCACCGCAGGCAACGCTTCGGGCATTAACGATGGCGCTGCGGCATTGATTATTGGTGATGCCGCGGTCGGTGAAAAATACAGTGTGAAACCGCGTGCCCGTATCATTGCCGGCGCCGTTGCTGGTGTTGAACCGCGTGTTATGGGACTGGGGCCGGTATTTGCCATTCGCAAGGCACTGGCCCGGGCCGGTATGACGCTCGATCAGATGGATGTCATTGAGATTAACGAGGCGTTTGCCACACAGGTACTGGGTTGTTTGAAAATGCTGGAAGTCGACTTCCAGGATCCGCGTGTGAATCCCAATGGTGGTGCAATCGCCGTGGGGCACCCTCTGGGTGCTTCGGGTGCACGTATCGCGTTGACGACGTTGCGCCAACTGGAGCGCACAGGGGCACGTTATGCCGTGATCAGTTTATGCATTGGTATCGGTCAGGGTGTTGCCGCCGTCATTGAACGGCTGGACTAATCCCGGTGCCAGTCGCTGGTACCAGCAATCAGAACAATTAAGACGAGAACAGAAAAGGATGCAATCATGTCTAATGTAGTCAGTTATGAAGTTGTCGATAAAATCGGTGTTATCACAGTCGACAGTCCCCCGGTCAATGCACTGTCTCAGGCTGTTCGCGAAGGGATACTCAATGCAGTAACCACGGCACAAAACGATGACTCTGAAGCGGTTGTGCTGCTTTGCGCAGGCCGCACGTTTATTGCCGGTGCAGACATTACCGAATTTGGTAAGCCGCCACTGTCTCCCTCGCTGCCAGAGGTGATTGCAGCGATCGAAAGTTCCAACAAGCTGGTTGTTGCGGCCATTCATGGCACCGCACTGGGCGGTGGTCTGGAAACCGCGCTGGCCTGTCATTACCGTTGCGCCGTACCCAGTGCCAAAGTCGGTTTGCCGGAAGTGAAACTGGGCATTCTGCCAGGTGCCGGGGGTACGCAGCGAGTGCCTCGAATTGCGGGCGTCAAAGCTGCTCTGGATATGATCACGGCTGGCAATCCGGTCCCGGCTGCTGCAGCCAGTGACATGGGCCTGATCGATGAAGTCCTCTCCGGAGATGATCTGAAATCAGCTGCACTGACCTATGCCAAAGACCTGGTTGAGTCCGGTGCGCTGTTGAAGCGCATTCGCGACATCAGTATCGACCCAGCCAGTGTGGAGCCGGGCTTTTTTGAACAGTACCGCAAGAAGCTGGCACGTCGCGCCCGCGGCCAGATTGCCCCTGATGCGATTGTGACTTGCGTTGAAGCAGCGGTGAACAAGCCTATTGATGAAGGCCTGGCCGTTGAGCGTGAGGAATTCACCAAGCTGGTCAGCTCGCCAGAGTCCAAAGCCATGCGCCACGCATTCTTTGCTGAGCGCGAAGCAGCCAAGATCAAGGGGCTGCCCAAAGATACGCCACTACGTGATATCAACGAAGTGGCCATCATTGGTGGCGGCACCATGGGGGGCGGTATTGCCATGTGCTTTGCCAATGTTGGTATTCCGGTAAAACTGCTGGAAATCAGTGACGAAGCGCTGGAGCGTGGTCTGAGTATTATTCGCAAGAATTACTCCATCACCGTCAAGAAAGGCCGCATGTCAGAAGCTGACATGGCCAAACGCCTGGAGCTGATCAGCGGCACGACCAGCTACGATGACCTGTCCAGTGTGGACCTGGTTATCGAGGCTGTCTTTGAAAACCCGGATATCAAACGCGAAGTCTTTGGCAAACTGGACAGTGTGTGTAAACCCGGTGCCATTTTGGCCACGAATACCTCCTATCAGGATGTGAACCTGATTGCAGAAGCCACTAAACGTCCGCAAGACGTTGTCGGTATGCATTTCTTCAGTCCAGCTAACGTGATGAAACTGCTGGAAGTGGTTCGCGGTGACAAGACGGCTGACGATGTCCTGGCCACAGTCATGAAGTTGGGCAAGAAAATTGGCAAAGTCTGCGCACTGTCTCGCGTCTGCTACGGCTTTATTGGTAACCGCATGCTGCAAGGTTACGGGCGTCAGGCACACAGACTGCTACTCGACGGCGCAACACCAGCACAGGTGGATGCAGTGGCAGAGAAGTTCGGCATGGCCATGGGGCCACTGGCAGTGGGTGATCTGGCTGGCCTGGACGTGGGCTACAAAGCGCGTCAGGCTCGAACCGACATAAAACATGACCCCAGAAACCATTGTGTCGCGACAGCGCTGGTGGAAATGGACCGCCTGGGACAGAAGTCAGGTGCCGGGTATTACAAATATGATCCGGAAACGCGTGCTCGTCAGTCTGACCCTGAAGTAGAGGCACTGATTAAGCAGAAAGCGGCGGAACTTGGCGTAGAGCAGCGAGAGATAAGCGACGAAGAAATCCTGGATCGTCTGTTCTTCCCGCTGATCAATGAAGGCGCCCGTATTCTGGAAGAAGGCATTGCCCAGCGCCCGGGAGATATCGATATCGTGTACCTGTACGGTTACGGTTTCCCGGTTGCCAAGGGCGGACCCATGTTCTATGCCGACCAGGTTGGTCTGCAGCGCGTTTATGATCGTATCTGCGAATTCCGCGATACCCTGGATGCAGATTCCTGGCAACCAGCGCCGTTGCTGGAAGAACTGGCCAAAGAAGGCAAGACCTTCGCTGACTGGGCGCAGGAGAACGCATGATTTCCTATCAGACTGCCGATCCTGGTGCACCACTGGAACGGGTTGAGTCTGCCACCCCAGCGCCTCAGGGAACCGAGGTGCTGGTGCGTATGGTGGCCTGTGGCGTCTGTCATTCAGATATTCATCTGCATGATGGCGAGTTCAACCTGGGCAATGACAAAACGCTGGATGTGGGTCGTCCTGGCCTGGTGTTGGGACATGAGATATTTGGTGAGGTAGTGGCCATCGGGCCGGATGCCAAAGATGTCAGTGTCGGTGATCGACGCGTAGTTTACCCCTGGATCGGTTGCGGCGAGTGTGCCAGTTGCCGTCGCGGGGAAGAACACCTTTGCACGCCAGGTCGCGGGCTGGGGACTGTTACCCAGGGTGGTTTCGCCGATCATGTGATGGTGCCACACAGCCGCTACCTGTTTGATAAAGGTGATGTCGATGACTCCCTGGCATCCACTTATGCCTGTTCCGGTTTGACGGCTTACAGTGCGCTGAAAAAAGTTGGCGAACTGACCAGCGGAGATGAAGTGATTCTGATAGGCGCTGGTGGAGTCGGTTCCATGGCTTTACAGATTGCGCTCGCACAAGGGTTTTCGCCGATTGTGGTAGATGTGGACGAAAGCAAATTGGCGTTGGCCAAAGAACTGGGTGCCAAAGCAGTCTACAATGCCAGTGATCGTGCTTCAGTCAAAGCCATCAAACAACAAAGTGAAGGCGGTGCCTTTGCCGTTATCGACTTTGTAGGTTCAGAGGCATCGACTGGCTTTGGTCTGGGTTGCTTACGAAAAGGCGGTAAACTCATTATCGTCGGGCTCTATGGTGGCGCACTGAACATGCCGTTGCCATTTATCCCCATGAGTGCCCGGATTATCCAGGGAACCTATGTGGGCAGTCTGGCTGAAATGGGTGAATTAATGGAGCTGGTGCGTGCAGGCAAGATTGCGCCGATCCGGATTGAGGAACGTCCACTGGAGCAGGTCAGCCAGGCGCTGGCAGACCTGAAATCTGGTAATGTGACGGGGCGCGTGGTACTGAAAGCAAGCTAAGCAACGCTCAGCCGTTCATAAAAAGAGCGCCAATCGGCGCTCTTTTTTGTTGGGAGTGTCTAAAACCCAGCTGACAAGGCTCATGAGCAGGGCATCATAGACCCGATTGCAGGCAGTCAGGCCACGCTTAGCACACAAATCGGGTCTATGATGCCCTGCGTTGTAGGTGTTGGCGGGAGTTCCTGCGATTAAGCGTTGCGCTGAATAAATTTAAGTTGAGTAAGTAGTAATGACGTTACGTGAATGGTTTTGGATTATTCTGTTGGGCACCGTCTGGGGCGGCTCATTTATCTTCAATGCGTTGCTGATCAGAGAATTGGGTCCCTTGTGGGTGACAGCCATACGGGTTGGCATTGGTGCCCTGGGCTGCTGGGTGTTTCTGTTCGCCCGGGGTAAAAAAGTGCCCACTCACTGGAAGCTCTGGCTAGCACTGGGATTGCTGGGCGTACTGAACTACGCCATTCCCTTTGCACTGTTTCCCATGGCGCAGAAAAGCCTGGCCAGTGGCGTGGCTGCCATTGTCAATGCGCTGACCCCCATTATGACGGTGATTGTCAGCCATTTCTGGCGCGGCGGAGAGCGCATAAGCTGGAGCAAATCAGTCGGTGTGGTGGCCGGTTTTTCTGGTGTTACCGTGCTGGCATTACCCGCCTTAACTGGCGGCGGTGACAGTCAGGTCTGGGCCATCGCGGCCTGCCTGTTGGCCACGCTGTGCTATGCCCTGGCGTTGAATGTGGCCAGACAGTTTCGCGAGGTTGAAGCCACTGCCCTGACATCCATTGCCCTGACCGGGTCGGCGGTTGCTGCCATCCCTGTTGCGTTTATATTTGAGGGGCTGCCTCAGGTTCAGCTGGGTTCTACCTGGCTGGCTGCGCTGGCGATAGGTCTGGTATCTACCGCTTTTACGTTTCAGGTCATGTACCGGCTTCTACCGCGGGTGGGGGCTACCAATTTTTCTACCACAACACTTATCGCACCGGTCTCGGCGATCATCTTGGGTACCGTCTTTCTGGACGAGGTGATTTTGCCATCTCACTTGCTGGGTATGGCGATCATTTTTGTGGGGCTGACCTTCATTGACGGTCGACTGCCCCGACTGCTGGGTTGGCAGGCACGCTAGAGGCTGTATAGAGGCGCTAACTGCCCTGTTCAGGCTCATCCTGACCGTGCAATGACTGGCGGCAGCTCAGCAACAGTAGTCGTCGAAACAGGCGCTGTATTTCGGACTCGCTGAGTTCATCTACTGCTGGGTTGTCACGCTCAGGGAGGGTCTGCTGGGAAGCGGAATGGCCATACTCCCATTGCAAACAAACCTGACGAGAGTCCGCATCAACAATTTCCAGTGCAGGGCGACCCTGGTGCAGGCTGGCGTAGATAAAATATCCGGACATAATCAGGACTCCTGGTTAATGATGATGGCTTTATTTTATGGTAATGATAATCATTACCATTTAAAACGTAAAGTAATTATTACGCATTTTTGCAATCTCAGCCGATCTGAGCATCCGCATCAGGCGAGCAAGTTCATATATCAGACTTGCAATATCACGCTGATTTGAGACGATTCCGTTAAGCGAGCAAACGGAATACCAACGGTTTTAAGGCGAGGGGAGTTATTACATGTCCAGATATCTGATCACAGGCGCGAATCGCGGCATTGGTCTGGAGTTAACGCGCCAGATACTGGCGCAAGGTCACCAGGTCGTCGCGATCTGCCGCAATCCAGGCGAGGCGGGTGAACTGAATACGCTGACTAATGCGGGTGAGCTACAGGTCGTGCAGTGTGATATTGGTAAACCAGATGATATTGCTGCGCTGGTAGAGAGCCTGCATGGCAGTACGATCGATGTCCTGATCAACAATGCCGGAATTTACGGGCCTCGCGATGCGGTCCTGGGCAATTTGAGCAGAGAGCCCTGGCGCGAAGTCATGGAAATTGATTTGCTGGCGCCCATGATGCTGACACAGGCATTGCTGCCGTTCGTGCTGGCCGGAGAGGGCAAGCGCATTGCTTTCCTCAGTTCCAAAATGGGCTCAATTGCTGATAACAGCAGTGGTGGTTCGTATATGTACCGAACCGCCAAGGCAGCACTCAATCAGGCAATCAAATCATTGGCGATGGACTTGCGTGAACAGAATATTATTGCCCTGAGCCTGCATCCGGGTTGGGTACGTACCGAAATGGGCGGGCCGAACGGTTTGATTGATACGGCAACAAGCGCGGCAGGGTTGCTCAATGTGATCGCTGAGGCAGTGCCAAGCGACAGTGGTCAGTTCATTGCCTACGATGGCAAACGCATCCCCTGGTAGGTCACCTATCCTGAGCCTGCTAACGCAGGCTGCGATAGAAAGCCCGAATATCTTCCAGTAACAATTCGGGTTCTTCCATGGCCGCGAAGTGGCCGCCTCGGGGCATCGGTGTCCAGCGAACGATATTGTATTGCTCCTCTGCCCAGCGCCGGGGAGTGAGATAGATCTCCTTCGGAAAAATGGCACCGGCGGTGGGAACATCAACATAACCGAGCGGCTCCTGCATGGCGACGTGCCGGCTTTCGTAGTAAATGCGCGCCGAGGAGGTGATGCTGGCAGTAAACCAGTACAGGCTGATGTCGGTGAGCATGTCGTCCTTGCTGAATTTGGCGTCCAGGCCATGCACGCTTTGCTGGTCAATATCACTCCAGCCGTGAAATTTCTCAACGATCCAGGCAGCCAGTCCGGCGGGAGAGTCGTTCAGCCCGACGCCCAGGGTTTGTGGTTTCGTCCCCTGGATCTGCTGATAACCGACTTCGTTGGCCATGTAGGCCTGACGGGCGGTGCGGGCTGCCATTTCGGCTTCGGTAGCCGCGTCACGGACGGCCGGATCTTCCGGTGGGCTGGCCAGAACAAAATTGGAGTGCAGACCGATCACGTGCTCAGCAAACTGGTCGGCATGTATGCGATTGATAATGGCTCCCCAGTCTCCGCCTTGCAACCCGTAGCGTTCATAGCCCAGTCGCTGCATCAATGCGGCCAGTGTTTGCGCCATGCGCTCGGGATTGTAGCCACGTTCCTGTGGGGCACCGGAGAAACCAAATCCGGGCAGGCTGGGTGCGATGACGTGAAAGGCGTCTTCAGCGTTACCACCATAATTTTGCGGCTCCGTTAAAGGGCCGATGATATGACGAAACTCGGCGATGGAGCCGGGCCAGCCATGGGTGACCATCAATGGAGTGGCATCCGGATTAGAGGAACGTTGATGGATAAAATGAATCGGCACACCATCAATGGTGGTCATGTATTGATCAAAGGCATTGAGCTCTTCTTCCTGCTGCCGCCAATCGAACTCGTTGCGCCAATATTCAACAAGCTCTTTAAGGTATTGCGAATTCGTCCCGTATTCCCAGCCGGTATCAGGAATCTGTGCGGGCAGGCGTGCCATCTCCAGGCGCCGGTGCAAGTCCGTGATAGCTTGTTCTGGAATTGCAATCTCGAAGGGAGTAATCGTTGTGTCAGCGGCGGACTGAGCTTGCGCGTCAGTGCCTGGGGCCAGGACAGGCATGACTGTGACAAGCAGGATTAGCATGGACTTGAACGATGGCATGGCATTACCTTTTGGCAGTTTGTTCTTGTTATGAGCTGTCTATTTAAATCGATCTTTGAGCTCAGAGCAATGCAGCAGGTGATCCATGACACTTGACAGCCTGACATTGCAGGCGCAAAATCGCGCCCCATGAACAGACTAAATACCGTGTTTTTCTGGTGGTACTTCAACTAGGGCCGCCAGAAAACATGTAAACAACATCAGGTTGATGTCTGCTTGCTGACTCAGCGACAGATCTATTAAAAACCTGAACACACATTTTTCAGGCTGCCCGCATCCGGTAGGCGGCCTGCTTCATGTCTGAAAAACCTTCGCAACACCTCCCAGACAGTCATTGATCAGAACGCTTTCCGAGATTCGGTGCAGCCGAGACTGGAGATTTTGATCATGAATGTTTCAAACCATCAATCCGACTGTTTTCGCTATCGATCCCACCCGTGTTTGCAGGTCGAGCGCCGGATACAGGTCTGCGATGGGCAGCAAAAAATTTCACAACTAACAAAACAGCTCGATCATGAGCGTGGCATGCGTTTTACCTGCGCCATGGAATTCCCCGGGCGATACCGAAAACGCGATCTCGCCTTTATCAACCCGCCGCTGATGGTGACTGCCAATGCGGAAACGCTGACGGTAGCTGCACTAAATAAACGCGGCGTCGTACTGCTGCCCGCTATCGAGATGGTATTGGCAGCGCATGTACATCAACTCGAGGTTCAGAGTGATTCCCTTCGTTGTGCCATCAAACCACAGCTCAAACAGGATGTGATTGAAGAGGAGCGAAGCAAAACGGCCGGCGCAGTGCCACTGTTAAGACATTTGCTAGCGTTGTTTCAGCATCCTGAAGAAAGCTGCCTGGGGCTTTATGGCGCTTTCGCCTATGACATGGCCTTTCAGTTTGATGCCATTCAACGCCACCTGCAACGAAGTGACAAACAACAGGATCTCACCTTTTATTTGCCGGATGAAATTTTGCAGGTCGACCCTGTCACCGGGCAGGGCAGAATTTATCAGTATGATTTTATTGTTACGGATAAAACAGGGCGGCAAGAGACTACAGGCGGATTGCGTCGGCAAACAGCCAGGCAGAAACCAGCGGTGCAAGAGGGTGCTTTGTCTGGTGAAGATGGGATTATCAATGATCACACCGCAATGGCTTATCAGGATGTCGTAAAATCTGCCTTGTCAGAGATTGCCAAAGGGAATCTGTTTGAAGTTGTGCCATCTCGAACATTTACGCAATCATTGCGTGTCAAACCTTCCACTGTCTTCCAGAAACTTCTCACAGAGAACCCTTCCCCTTATGCGGCACTGATTAACTTCGGTGCTGGCGAGTTTCTGATTTCAGCTTCCCCGGAAATGTTTGTGCGTGTGTCAGGCAAGCGGGTTGAAAGTTGTCCGATTTCAGGGACAATCGAGCGCGGTAACACACCCATCGAGGATGCTGAACAGATCAAGCGACTGTTGAACTCGCACAAGGATGAGGTCGAGCTGACCATGTGTACCGATGTGGATCGCAATGACAAGAACCGGGTCTGCGAAGCGGGCAGTGTGAAATTGCTGGGCAGGCGTCAGATTGAAACCTATTCACGGCTGATTCATACCGTGGATCATGTCGAAGGTCAGCTGCGAGACGACCTGGATGGCCTGGATGCGTTGTTATCACACTGCTGGGCTGTCACGGTAACGGGCGCACCGAAACGTGCGGCGATGTCATTTATTGAACAACATGAGCACAGTGCCAGAGGATGGTATGGCGGCTGTTTTGGCTTTCTCTCGGCCAATGGCGATGTTGATACCGGACTGACGATTCGCACAGTTCAAGTTAAGGACGGGCTGGCTCATGTCAGAGCCGGTGCCACGCTGCTGGCGCATTCTTCGCCTGAGGAAGAAGAAGCAGAGACCCGGCTGAAAGCCTTGGCCTTGCTGTCAGCATTGACGCCTGACAGCCATGGCGTCAATGCCTCGGGAGCAGGTCTGGAAAGTCAGCAGCGCAATAAACTCACGACAACTAACAATCAGTTTGCTGGGCGGGTTCTCGTGGTTGATCACGAAGACTCCTTTATTCATTCCCTGTCAGCCGCTTTTCGTGCCCTGGGAATGACGGTGGAAACGCGTCGTCCCGACTCGGCAAGACGGGCATTACAGCAGCATGAATTTGATCTGGTGGTGTTGTCCCCAGGCCCGGGGACACCGGAAGATTTTTCCTGTTATGAGACGCTGGCATTGTGTGAGCTGTATGGGCTGCCGGTGTTCGGTGTTTGTCTGGGCATGCAGGCCATGGTGAGCTATTGTGGAGGTTCGTTAACAGTGCTGCCACGCCCTGTGCATGGCGCCAGCTCGCAAGTCTGTCATCAGGGCGACAGTTTGTTTACGGACGTGGAGAGCGTGTTTCTGGCAGGGCGATATCATTCTCTGATTGCCAGCCAGGTACCTGAAGTACTTGAAGTGACCTCGCGTACTCTGGCGGAAGGTATTCCCATGAGCATACGGCACCGGGCGCTGCCATGGACAGCAGTGCAGTTTCACCCTGAGTCGATCCTGAGCAGCAGTAGTGATGTGGCGGCTGATGGCAATGCCTTTGTACAAAAGGTAGTGGCGAATCTTTTGCGCAGCCTGGCGTCGTCGCTGGACTCGCAATCCAGAACAGGATGCAAAAACAGCTATATAAGGAATGACAGCGGCAGTGATGCAATCCGACGAGGGGCAGCGTAAAATAGCCATTCAAACCGATAGTGGAGAGTCTCATGTCTAATACCGATCAATGCCAGCGATTTCTGTTCGCCGATGTGGATGTGCGTGGCGAAATTGTCAATCTGACAGACAGTTATCAGCAAACCGTCGGTAATCATGAGTACCCAGCCGTTGTAAAAGAGCAACTGGGTGAGTTTCTCGCCGCTTCAGTGCTGCTGGCATCGGGCATCAAGTACGAGGGCCGGTTAGTGTTACAGGTTCGTGGTGATGGTGAATTGAGCCTGATCATGGCGGAGTGCACCAGCGAAGGAGAGGTCAGAGGAATTGCCCGCTTCGAGGAACCACCCGCCAGTGACAAGTTCAGTGAGCTGACCGGGCAGGGTGTGTTGACCATTACCGTGGACTCGCGTCGCAGTGAGCCTTACCAAGGTGTTGTACAACTTTCCGAGGAGAGCCTGGGCAAGTCACTGGAAGGCTATTTTGAACAGTCCGAGCAATTGCAGAGCTGGTTCCTGTTTGCCGTGGATGGGCAAAAAGCCTGCGGTATCATGCTGCAGCAACTGCCAGCCAATAAGCAGACAACCGAAGAACGGGCTGACACCTGGCAGCACCTGATGGTCCTGGCGAAAACATTGACCCAACAGGAACTGCTGGACTTGCCGGCTGAAGAGCTGTTGCATCGCCTGTTTCACCAGGAACAGGTGTCACTGTTTGAGCCCAAGGAATTTGTCTATCGCTGCAGCTGTTCACGCGAGCGCACGGCACAGGCACTGGTCTCTATTGGCAAGGAAGAAGTAGACTCGATTATTGCCGAGCACGGGGCTGTAAATGTCGCCTGTGAGTTCTGTGGAACCGAGTATCAGTTTGATGCCTCTGAAGCGAATCTGTTACTGAATCCGGAAAACAATACGGTTCACTGACTGGCAGTTTTCAGGCAGGCAATAGCAATAGCCAGCACTAGCTGGCCGTTCGTGCAACATGGTCCTGGAAAGCCTGGCTCAATGCTTCCAGCGCCGCGCGTACTTTCAGCGGTTGCGACTCACGTTGACTGGTGACTGCGTACACGGTTGCCGGCGGCATATCCCAATCCGGCAACAGGGCAATCAATCTGCCTGTGCGCAACTCCTGATGAATTTCCGGTTGAGGCAGGCGTGCCATACCTACACTGTCCTTGACCAGGCCAATCAGCGTTTGCATGTTATTGACCACAAGCCTCGGGACCAATGGCAGTTTCGATTGTGTGTCTCCTCGACTGATCAGGTAGTTATCGCTGAGCAGGACCTGATGACAGAGATAGTGCAATGGCGCCAGAGCTGCCGGGTCATTGATGGCCACTGCCGGATCCAGTCCGTTTCGCTCAAGAAATTCAGGTGTTGCCACCAGGGACTGCTGCCAGTTCACCAGCTTTCTGGCGATGAGTCTGGAATCAGGCAGGGACCCGATGCGAACCATCAGTGCCAGGTCGATTCTTTCACTGACCAGGTCGACTGGTTCATCTTTGACGATCAACTGAACATTTAACGTCGGGTTGGATTCGATCAGCTGTTTTAATGGAGCACCGAGCATGCCGCAGCAGGAAATTCCGGCCGGGCTGGCAATGCGCAGGTCACCGGTAGAAGTACGCTTCAGGTCATTGAGTTGCTGCTGCGTCTTTTCCAGCGTCGCCAGTGTTTCCTTGCAGCCCTGATAGAAAACCTGGCCAGCCTCGGTCAGAGCAATTTTCCGCGTATTACGGTGCAGCAAGGCAATGTCGTATTGCTGTTCCAGCTTCTGAATCTGCTGGCTGATGGCCGATGTGCTGAGGTTCAGCTGTTTGCTGGCGCCTGACATGGATCCGCAATCCACGGTGATGACAAACGCTTCCATGCTTCGATACAGCGGGTTCATGCTTGCTACCTGTGAGTGAAATCAGTAACGCCAATGTGGAGTGAGAATGTACGAGTCATTGTAACGAAAATGATTCTCAATAGCGACTGTGTTTGACTGGGGGCCTCGGTCTTCTCGAGCCTGCATTTGTTAAATTTGCTCTTCGGCTCTGAGTGTCAGCACTTCGTAGCCATCAGAGGTAACGGCGATAGTATGTTCCCACTGAGCCGATAATTTCTTATCGCTGGTGACAACGGTCCACCCATCTTTTTTCAATTTAACCTTGGCTTTACCCTGATTAATCATGGGCTCTATGGTAAAAACCATTCCTTCCTGTAGAACCAGCCCTTTACCTGCCTGGCCATAATGCAGAACCTGCGGCTCCTCATGCATTTCCCGGCCAATCCCATGCCCGCAATATTCGCGCACAACTGAGTACCCGTGTTTATGGGCGTGGCTCTGGATTGCATGACCAATATCTCCAAGGGTCGCGCCAGGCTTTACACTCCGTATCCCTTCCCACATCGCTTCATAGGTTTTATCGACCAGGCGCCTGGCAACCGGAGTTACATCACCCATCATGTACATTTTGCTGGAGTCAGCGATAAATCCGCCTTGTTCCAAGGTAATATCGACGTTGATGATATCACCGGATTTCAGCCTCTGAGTGTTTGAAGGAACGCCGTGGCACACAACGTGGTTTACAGAGCTATTCAGAACATACTGATAGCCGTATTGGCCTTTACTCGCGGGACGCGCGTGCAACTGATCAATGATGTACCTCTCAGCTAAGTCATTGATCTCCATCGTTGAGACGCCAATCTCGATGCAGCGGTCAAGGTAGTCAAAGACCATCGCCAGAAGTCGACCAGACTCGCGCATCACAGCCAGTTCTTCCGCACTTTTCAGGTTTATGTTAGCCACCGACAGCCTTCCTGACATCAACCTCGGCCAGCTCCATTTGCTCACGCATAATGTCTGAAAAAGACATACTGGGGTTTGCCTCGGCCAGCATGCCAACCTTTATCCAGTACTCAGCCTGAGCATTGATAGAGCGAACCATAACAGAGCTCGCCTTGCGAACCTCGCCATGTAGTTCGTCGTCAATTTTTACGATTCCCATAACAATCTCTAATATACGATACGTATACGGATCATATATTTTCGATGCTCGGCTGGCAATGTGGTGAGCGAGAAATTTATTGCTTTGCCCGGTCCAACTCTTCTCTTGCCTGTTTGATGCTTTTCAAACAATCAGGTCGTAAAGATGGATACGCTTTATCCATGACAGACATCTCAGCAGCACTCACAAGCTGTTCAAGTTGAGACTCTTCCGTCAGCCTTTGTTCAATAATTTCGATAGTCTGGTCTGCAGAAAACGCGGCCTCCAGCCTCTGTAAAAAATGCTGGCCCGTTTGCCGGTCAGGATCGGGGGCTGAGGGCAAATCATCACTGGCCCGGATTGCCTTTTCTGCGGATTGCGCCAGAACCTGCCGTTTTTCTGCAATCTGCACAAACAGCTCTTTAACGGTGTCATCACTGACAAACTCGGCAGCGTCTCGATAATCGTCGGCACTGGCCATAAGCGCAACGTGTAAGTCGTCCAGTGCAACCTGTAAATCACTACGCAGTACACTCATATTCATTTTCCTTTTTTCAGGGTCTGTTATCGACCCTGGCAAATTCTACTGCCTCTATTCGACCATAGAGATTGGTTTGGGGGCCAGGATTTCGAGTGCTTTGGGTAGCACACGAAAATGCGCCGGTGTGTTGGTTACCGGTTCGCCATCAGCATGAATTGCCATCACTTTACGCCCGGTAGACACGTTAATGCTCTCGGCCTGAAGGTTAAACACTCGCGCGTTGTACCTTTGTCGGCCGTCACGCAACAAAGGCGCCAGTGTTAACAGGTCCCATACCGTCTGCGGGCGCAAACTGTACAATGATAATTTCCCATCATTGATGCGTTTCTTTTCATCAATGACATTACCACCACCATAATAGCGTCCGTTACCAATTGCGATTTGGATAGAACGCTGACGATGAGGGACACCATCGGCAGTGATAGTGACTTTAAATTGCCTGATTCGGGCTATTGCGGCGAAAAACGCTTTCAGATAGCTAAATACGCCCCACTGCTTTTTAACGTCGTCGGTTAACTCTTCAGTCACCTTGACGCCCAATCCCAGGTGCGCGACGTTAAAAAAGTAGTTGTCGTTAACCATACCCAGGTCAATCCACTGACGCTCACCCGATACGATGGCGTCAAAGGCTTCTTCAAGCCCATTGCAAAGCCCTAATGAACGCGCCAGATCGTTGGCCGTGCCCAGGGGCAATATGGCCAGCAACAAACCACACTCATGAAGCGTTCCAGCCATCGAACTGATCGTGCCATCTCCACCGCCGACAATCACCAAATCCAGATGGTCTTTACGCTCTAAAACTGCCCGGCGGCTGTCTTCGGGGGTATTTGACAGTAAGCGCTCAACCGCAATGCCAGCTTGCTCTAATTGTGTAATACCCTCGTCCAATTGTGCGCCGACATCCTGGCGGGCTTTGGGATTAATGATCAGCAGAGCTTGACGTATTTTTGTAGAATTCATTCGGCCTATACTTTCCCTGTTTGCTCATTGGGCGCTGTGCGGTCCCGCTGCGAGCACGTCAGAGGGCAAATGTACACTAACACACTCCCAACTCACTCACACCGTGCTTCCATTGAACGCCAGTTTCATTAAATCGGGGTGCTTAAATTCGTAGTTTAACAACTGCTTTACTTTATGATTGCTGATTATCTTGCCAACACTGGCATTCGATTCCCCAAATTCTGGCGGTGTGTTGTCTATCAGATTCGCTGCACGAGTATAAAACTCCCTTTTCCCAGGGTGCGTGTCAGCACAACAATTGAAAATCTCGTCCCAAATTTGCTGCTCAACAATTTCCCTGAGTATCCCAACACAGTCATCTCGATGAATCAGGTTAACGGGAGCATCTGGATTCTGAACGACACGCTTTGATTTAAAAAAATTCCCCGGGTGTCGACGATAACCGATAAGTCCGCCAAACCTGACGATAGTGGTTTCAGTGCCACGGCAGTGCTGGAACAAACTCTCAATCGCTAACAACGGGCTTTCTTTATAATATTCAGTATCAGACTCAGTCATTATCCTCTTACTGTTTTCATAAACAGAAGTGGAACTCACAAAGATGATTTTCTGGATATCGGAAGCCTCAATCCTGGTGACAAGATCAGAAAAACCTTCAATATTTTTTGAAGTTATATTAACGATCAGGATATCAGATTGAAGAAAGTCTTTAACGCTGTCGGTCAACGTGTCAATGTTGACGATGAATGGCTTGGCGCCAATGGATGTCAGGTCCGCGATGCGATTCTCTGAGGTTGTTGAAGCCTTGACTTCATACCCTGCTTTGATGAAATCCTGAGCTAATGGCAAGCCAAGCCAGCCGGTGCCTAGTATGCTTATGGTGTTCAATTCATATCCTTAATTTTATGACAAATCTGGTCGAGCCTGTAAGCAGAGAATGAGAAACCGCCAATACCAGACTTGGGTGCATCCCCTGATTTAAACGGACTCAGTGACATATTGATTCCTTCCGCATTGAATAGTTTGGCAGCTTTCGCTGCGGGCTCAGGGACAATCGACAGAAGTTGGTCATAGCACGCGACTAGATTTCGATTGACATCAAGTATATGTGTTTCGATAGACATTATGCCTCCCTGGGCAATGCAATTCCACGTAGCGCATAACGCCGCTGTAGGAGTCGGCAACGCAATTGTCGTCCGAGCTCGCAGAGAGACTTGACGGCCTGGTTATGCAGCACCCAGATGGAAAGTCGGCAGCACTGATGAATTTCTGGGGCTGACCCCGGAAGAGGCTGCGTACATTGAGATGAAACTTGCGCTAAGCCATAACCTGAGGCCGCACAGACTCCACAACAAGTTGAGTCAGATCGAATTAGCTAAAATGGTTCACTCCAGCCAGTCACGAATAGCGAGAATGGAAGCTGGCGAGCCTCACGCAGCAACCAATTTCTTAACCTGAAGCTCACCTCTATGTTGCTCGGCATGCCAAAGTTCGTATTGGGACTGTTGGTTGAGCCAGCTTTCAGCTGACGTATTGAATGCGATGGAAAGTCGCACAGCCATTTCTGGACTGACTCCGGCGCGACCGTTGAGAATTGCGCTGAGAGTCTTCCTGCTGACGCCGAGCGCCTCAGCCGCATCCGTCACAGAGATGCTTAACGGCTCAAGGCACAGTTCTTTAATGATCTCATCCTGGATGAGGAGGATTGTGCATTAACATGATGATACCTCAATGATAATCTTCATAATTGACGGCCTCAGCATCTTCACCGTGAAAAACAAATGTGACTCGCCAGTTCCCGCTTACCATTACTGACCAAGTGCCGGAACGGTTGCCAGTGAGTTCATGTGGCCGAAGCCCTGGCAGATCCATATCCGGCGGCCATCAGCCGCGTACTGCTGCGACTTGTGTACGCCCAGCATGGGCAGATCCGCGAGGGGCTGTCTGCGTCGAGCTAGATCACTGGATTCGGCGCAAAGTGCGGACGGCCTATTGGCGACAGTGGCGAAGGCCGCGCACCAAAGCAAGAAACTTGATGGCCCGAGGTGTAAGGGTGCAAGCCGCCGTTGCGTGTGGAACTACCAGCAAAGGGCCATGGCGTAGCTCGAAGACTCCAGGGATTAATCAGGTTCTATCTGATGGCTATTTAAAATCCAAAGGGTTGTTCGCGCTGCGTGATGACTGGGTCAAGCTTCATTGTACTAAGTGAAACGCCCTGTGCGGATCCGCATGCAGGGTGTTGTGGGGGCTGAGGGTTAGATACCCTCGGCTATCCGATTAGCCGAACTCCATAGCAGTATACCAGCGGAGTCACCAATTATTATGTTCCTGCCACGTCCGTAGCCATCGCGATAAAAATCACTGTAACACCACTTATTAAGCATACCCCAGACGCTGCACCTAAGGCCCACATTCCGAACAGGCTCAAAAAAAGCGCACCGCCCAGCCCACCGACAAAGAAGGCAATCAGCACAGACAGCAACAGGCCGAACTTCCAGCTCTTAACTTCACGCCCCTGAAGCCGATTGCCGAGCAACGCTCCCAGATCGGTGACTATTCCAGTAACATGAGTCGTGCGCAGTGTCAGACCGCGATAACTGCTCGCCATTGCATTTTGTAACCCGCAAGCCGTTGCCGCGATCGGGATTGCTGCATTCAAGCCCTTTAATGCTAGAAACATTGTCACGAACAGCAACGCGCCTTCAATCAGCAAGATCGCACCGTAGCGACGCCTCATTCTGAATAAGGTGTCACGTAGAATAATCCCGGATACCAAGGCACCACTGAAAAAACCGGTCACAATGGAAGTGACCAGTAAAAGATCTTTGAAGTCGACATCGGATAAAACAATACCAAGATGTGATACGGCACCGCTCATATGGCTTACAGGCACCGCAAAAAAGCTAAGCATAACTACATTCACATAGCCTGCGACCAGGGAAAGTAGGGCCGCTCCGAAGAACACCCAGATCCGGCTCTGTTGCATGAAGTCATCATGCTTCTGCTCAACCTCAAAAAATGGCATTAAAAAATTCCTGTCGTATAGTGCCAGCAACAGCCCGACTCACGAATAAAAGCCCTATCAGATATGGTGGCTAGTGCCCTTAATAATAGGGGCCGCTTGCGGCCTCCTTTTTGATTTGATTGTTATGTTCAGGCTGCACCAGTTCGGTTGATAATTTTATTCGTCTTCCGATTTTCCCTTTTTCCTTGATGAAATGGCTATAACTAAGATTGCTATGCCCACTGCTATTATGCCGCCAATCGCCGCTGCGCTCATTCTTCTTTCCCTCTTAGTGTTGCTGAATAAGTAAATTAACTGGCCTCATAAAAGGCCCTCTCCAAGTTCTAAGCTCACTCGAAGTTTAGTCTGCAGTTCAATTCATGGACAGACTAGAAATATACAAGGAACATAACGTCCGTATTCACGCGCCAGCGCAGCTGGTCGCGTGCAATTGATGGTTAGGGTGGGTTGACAAGCACCCATCTGGAAACCATAATGGAACCGATATGCAACCATACGAGGCTTGAGCATGGCCAATGTTACCTTTAAAAACATACCCGATGACCTATACGAGCAACTGAAGCAGGCCGCCAATGCGCACCATAGAAGCGTAAACAGCGAACTGATTTATTGCTTGGAAAGGACATATAAACCAACCCAGTTCTCTGCAGCCGAGCTTGCCAGCAAAGCAGCCGAGCTTCGCAGCCACGTAACAGTAGCAAGACTGGATATTGACGAAATCAATGAGGCCAAGAACCAGGGCAGAGAATGATTGTAGCGGACACTAACACCATCGCATATCTGTACCTGCCAACGGCACAAACAGATGATGTAGTCTCGTTGCTGCACCAAGATCCTCATTGGGTTGCGCCTTTGCTGTGGCGAAGCGAATTCCGAAACGTACTGGCGTTGTACATTAAAAAGGGCATTATTGATGTAAGCACCGCAATTGCTATGCAATCACAGGCGGAACAGCAGCTTGCCGATAACGAATACACCGTTAACTCCATAGACGTGCTGGCACTTGCTTCTGACAGCGGCTGCTCAGCTTATGACTGCGAATTCATATCGCTGGCAAATTCATTGAGTTTAAAATTGATTACGGGCGATAAAAAACTAATTCAAATTTTCCCACAAGTCGCAATGACTGCCGGGGATTACTTACGAATTGAACCCTAACAGTCTGTTAAGGAGGTCTGCGACCTCCTAATTATTATTAGCAGGTTACCTCATAATCTTTTATTAGTTAAAGTGTTTATAGGTAACCGCTTGAAATGTATGTAATAATTAACTCTTCCTGGATGGCTTTGAAATTATTCATGTCAATACCTTCTCAGCAGCCTGCTAAGCTATCCATAGACGCCTAGCACCAGGGAGGGTTGCCACGTCATGTCGAAATCACCGTTCCTACAGTCGATCTCAGATCACATGCGCACGCGCGGCTATAGCAAACGTACCATTGAAACTTATACTTACTGGATAAAGCATTTCATACTGTTTTGCGATAAACAACATCCTGACAGGTTAAGTGAAACTGATGTAGAGCGTTTTTTGACGTATTTGGCGGTCAGGCGCCATGTATCACCGGGAACCCAGGATCATGTTTGGGAAAAGTGACAAGTGTCGTGTGGTGACACTGGTTAAACGAGCCGAGAAGCAGGCTGGCATCCGCAAAGAGGTAATGTGTCCCCCGCTGCGCGAGGTGTCAGAAGCCCATTGAGTTCACTTTGATGTCAGTCAGACAGGTAATACTCCACACTCACCACTACCCGGATTTTCTTAAGGTGGGGGTTGTTACGGTCGCGGTCAGCGATACTGAATTGGCCTTGAGACGCCTGTTTGATCTTGCCCAGTTGGCTGCCTGAGTCGTCGGCAAATTTCAGGGCGGCGGTGCGGGCTTCCTTGGTGGCTTCCTCGATCATGGTGAGATCGGCCAGATGACAATATCAGCAAGATATTCGTGTTCGGCCAGGCCACGAACGGTGACCGTGCTCTCATCGTTTTTATCCACCACTATGTTGAAGAGATGGTGGCAGTTTAGTCGTGCATTGCTGACTGGCAGCTGAACGCGATTGGAAAATTCGCTGAGAGGTGTCGGGCTCTTACAACCGATGCTGCCGGGTAAACTCAGTAAACACTTCCGCCACCCGCTCAATATCGGTATCACTGATATCCAGATGCGTCACCAGCCGGATATGATCACGACCCAGGCAGTCTGCCATGACACCATGCTTTTCCAGCCAGTCTGACAGGGCCTTGCGCGGCAGGTTCTCGGCTTCCAGAAAAATCATGTTGGTTTGAGGGGGTGTCAGTGAGTAGCCGTTGTCCTTGAGTTGTTCGGCCAGCCAGGCAGCGCGACGATGATCGTCGGCCAGTCTGTCAATATGGTGCTCCAGGGCGTACAGCCCGGCAGCTGCCAGTATGCCAGCCTGACGCATGCCGCCGCCAGTTACCTTGCGCCAGCGCCTGGCGTTGGTAATGAACTCATGGTTGCCCAGCAGCACCGAGCCCACAGGAGCACCCAATCCTTTGGACAGACAGATAGAAACGGAATCAACCGGACGGGTGTAATCGGCCAGTTGGCAACCGGTTTTAACGACCGCGTTAAACAGTCTTGCGCCGTCCAGGTGCAGGCCGATGTTGTGGTCCTCACAAAACTCGCTGGCCTGGCGAATGTAGTCCGGCGATAGCACTTTGCCGTGTACGGTGTTTTCCAGCGCCAGCAAGCGGGTCCGGGCAAAGTGAAAGTCGTCCGGTTTGATCAGCGCTTCAACCTGCTCAAGATCCAGTTCGCCGGATGCTTCCATCAGCATCGGTTGTGGCTGAATGCCGCCCAGTACGGCTGCGCCGCCGCCTTCGTAGCGATAGGTGTGCGCATCCTGGCCGACAATGTATTCATCGCCGCGCTGACAGTGCGAGAGCAGAGCCACCAGGTTGGACTGGGTGCCAGAGGGCAGAAAAAGTCCGGCTGCCTTGCCACTCATCTCAGCCAGCCTGGATTCCAGTTGTATCACCGTCGGATCTTCACCCCATACGTCATCACCCACGGCTGCCTGGTACATGGCATCACGCATGGCTTTGCCTGGACGGGTGACCGTATCACTGCGCAGGTCAATTACTGAGTTGCTCATAGTGTTTACACACTCCGATAGGCTAAGATTGATGCTTTCATGGTATCAGTCCGCTAATCATCTAGGAATGCAATCCAGGAATGCAGTGACGGGATACCATAACGGGAAGTCGTGCCGGAAAGCGATAGCTGGGAATAATGACTAAAAATAATCACAACGAAAGGCTGCTGTTGCTCGGTGCCGGGCATGCACACATGGTAGCGATGCGGCAGTGGCTGGAGCAAGGAACGGCTTTGCCCAAAGACACCATCCTGATTAATCCTGAGCCGGAAGCCTGGTATTCGGGCATGATGCCGGGGCTGATAGCGGGTCGGTTTGCTCGCGAAGACTGTCTGATTGAACTGGAACCGTTGTGTCAGCAGTTGGGCATACAGTTGCAACTGCGACGCGTCGTGTCACTGGATATCCAGTCGCAATGTGTCTGGTTTCGTGATGGGGGCAACTTGCCATTCAGCCTGCTATCCATCAATTCCGGCTCTGTCACTCATGCACTGCCCTCGGATGGCTCTATCGCGTTGTTGCCAGTAAAGCCGTTTGCTGACTTCTACCGTCGCTGGCAGACCTGGCGTCAGGATAATCCTCAGGCAACCGATGTGGCGATTGTCGGTGGCGGGGCTGCTGCTGTTGAAATTGCCCTGGCAGTTTCGGCCAATTCACAACTACATGGTCTCACAGTTACGGTATATGTTGACCGGGATGTGTTGGCAGGTTTCCCCGCTAATGTTTCAGGTAGAGTGCAAAAATTACTTGGACGTCGTGGCGTTAAGATCCAGCCACAGGCTCGTGTCGGTTATATTGAAAATGGCATGCTGTATCGTTCCGATAATAACCGTATTGCCAGTGCTGATGTTGTCATTGCAGCAACCGGATCTGCCGCTTTGTCCTGGTATCATAATTCACAACTGAGCACAGATAGCGATGGTTTCATTCTTGTTGAACCGACACTTCAGGCAATCAGGCAGAGCAATATTTTTGTCAGTGGTGATGCCTGCAGCCTGGCCAATAATCCGCGCTCAGGCGTTTATGCAGTGAGACATGGTGACGTACTCGCCAGGAATATTCCGGCACAACTGCAAGGCAATCCCCTGCAGAATTTTTACCCGCAAACGAAAGCGCTGGCGTTATTGTCCACGGGTAATGGCGGCGCTGTTGCCCGCTATGGGACCTCTGGTGCCAGTCATTCCTTGCTACGGCCAATACTGGGACTCTGGAAGGATCAGCTGGATAAAAGCTACATCCGGGATCATTCTGTCAACGGCGCCTACCGGTAAGCGCCAGGCGAATTGCACGATACAGTTACGGCAAATCCATCTACGGCAAACCCATCGCCTTCAGCGCGTCAGCCAGCCGAGCGGCAGACAAGGCCACTCGTTGCAGTGAAATCTCTTGCATGCGATTGCGGTAATCATCTTCGGTGCTGACAGTCACTTCATCCGTGTTGGCAGGGGTTTCAAGCACCTGGTTCTTGATGGGGGCTGTGTATACATCAGCATGCAAGAACTCCCGACTCTCCTGCAACCATGTACCGGGCGTGAATCCCTGAGCAGACGGTTGCGGATCAAGTTGCTCGAATACAGATAACAGTTGCTCCCAGCTGCTTCCGCGTAATGCCTGGTCCCAAAGTGAATGCAGGTTACCCCGCGTTGCCAGCCTGACCATGTTGCCGCCCCTGTCTCCTTCAGGGAAATGTGTTCCGTGATAGGAGGCACCGGCATGCAATGGCTGGTGAATATCGGCGCCGAGGTGTAAATACCAGCACAGTGCAATGGCCAGCTCAGCTTGCTGTTGCGCATTGGCACTGTTTAGAGGTTGCTTTAGTATTGACTCAGAGGTGATCAGAGCTGTCAGCACGTTGTCACTGAGTCTGCTCTCGCGGATGCGGCTGTCGCTCGGACCATTGATGTCTGGCAAGGAGGTACCGTCCAGATAAACGTTACCTTGCAGAGGCACATCAGCGCGCACCCAGCGGCCATCGATCCAGTGCCAGTTCGGGTGGTTGAACTGAGCTCTGGCCGCATCCGGAATACCACGTGCTATATCTGGCCAGTATCCTGCTCTGGCAAACAGCCAGCGCTGCTGATCTTTATTATCAGCGTCACGCAACTGTTCAGGCATAGCCGATAAAAAGTCTTCTGCAAAGCGTGGGTGGTGGCGCAAGGCTGCAACCCAATAATCCTGCTCCGTTAATTGGTCAAACACCAGCGCCGCTGATCGCTCATGACCCAGCGCGTCCCAGCTATGTGCGGGTGCCGATAACAGAAACGTCAGTACCATGATGCAGAGGGCGGGTAACGCTTTCAGAAAACATGCCTGGTACTGACAGCGAGCGGGAGAGGGTCTGGGTGTTAAGTGAGCGAACATAGATAATAAGTTCCGGCGACAGGTATGGCCTGTCGTATTAACAGGTTTACAGGATATGGTATTTCGGCAACGTTGTCGGTATTGTGACGAGGGTTTCAGGCAAAAAAAAGCCCACGCCGGGGGGCGGCGTGGGCGAGGTCACCCATCAATGGAAAAGGGGAGAGTCAGTTCCATTTGAGTCTGCTGATGTTGAGATCAGCCACTCACTTTAGTAAATGCATTTGCCGTGCCAGTTTTTTCTGAGGAAGTAAAAATATATAAATAACTGACAATGTGTTGTCATTTAATGCTGTTTTGAGCGCATGTGGCCGCTATTGCCACGTCAATTAAACGCTATCGTTGCAAAATACTCCTGGCTTTTCCGTCGACAGGAACCGTTATTGTTAAAATGACATTACAAAAAAGCCAGCCGACGAACATTTCAGCTTAAAAATGGCGCAGATATCACCTTGTTTGCACAGCACTGGTGCAAATCATTTGGAGGACAGACATGTCACTGACACCTTTCCATTTAGCCATTCCTGTTCATGACCTCGTGGCCGCCCGAAAATTTTATGGGGGCACCATGGGACTGGCGGAAGGGCGCAGTTCAGATTGCTGGATTGACTACAATCTGTTCGGGCATCAACTGGTGGTCCACCAGGTTGAACGGGGTAAGCAGGCAGAAAAAGGCAATGCGACCCATACCCCAGAGGCAGGGCACAATGCCGTCGACGGACATGATGTGCCTGTGCCACATTTTGGTGTCGTGTTGGAAATGCAAACCTGGCAGCAATTAGCAACAAGGCTAAAGAACGAAGGGGTAAGCTTTGCCATCGAACCTTACATTCGCTTTCAGGGGCAACCCGGCGAGCAGGCGACTCTGTTTTTTTATGACCCTTCTGGCAATGCCCTGGAGTTCAAAGCGTTCCGGGATATTGAATCTCAACTGTTTGCCAAGTAACGGCAGGTCCGAACCGGATCAATAATGAAATCTGGCGAGCCTTACAGCTGCAGATATAAATCAGGTAAGGCCCACCAGGTTTCAAGCTCTGCACGGATGAATTATAGAGATCAACTTTGCATAAATATGGGAGAAATTGTGAGGTTCATCTGTTGTGACTTGATTCAAATGTCAAGATAAGCGCTAATTATGCGCTGGCTAAATCTATTGGGGTTAATGCGTTGTGCTACGTCTAGGTATCACTGGTAAGTTGTTCTTTGGTCTGTTGGCTACCAGTTCGCTGGTGGCACTGGCATTGGCTTTTGCAGTGCAGATTAACTTTACCCGCGGCTTTTTGGGGTATCTGAACGAGCAGGAACTGCAACGGGTTGAGCGTCTGGCTCCATTGCTGGCGCAGGCTTATGTTGAAAACGACGAAAACTGGGAGTTCCTGCAAGGCCGCAACCGGGGCAACTGGTATGACATGATTCGCATGGTTGATGTGAATGTCATGGAAAACGAAGAAGAGCGGCTGGGTCCGGCCGACGAAACCCTGATGGGGATCAACTTCCGTCTGAGCCTGGTCGATGAAAACCGGGAACGCATCGTGGGTGCCTCCAGCAGTACCATTCCTGATGCGACATTAAGACCCATTATTGTTGATGACAGAATCGTCGCCTATGTAGCGTTGCTGCCATTTACCCAGGTCAGTACGGATGCGGCCAGAACCTTCGAGCGTCAGCAGCGCATCAGTACCTGGATCATTAGCATACTTTCCATCCTTGTCGCGGCAGTTGTGGCTATCATACTGGCACGAACCCTAATGTCGCCGGTTCGGAAAATTGCTGGAGCAACACGTGAACTTGCAGCCGGGAACTTTGATCAACGCATCAAGGTATCTTCCCGTGACGAGTTGGGTCGTTTGGCCGATGATTTTAATCTCCTGGCACTTTCGCTAAAACGCAATGAGCAGCTTCGCCGTAACTTCATGGCGGATGTCTCGCATGAGCTTCGAACGCCGTTGTCTGTTCTGAAAGGTGAAATGGAAGCGATGGAAGATGGTATGCGTGAATTGTCCGTCGATAACATCAGAGCCTTGCAATCTGAAGTCACTTCGCTGAACAAACTGGTTAATGACCTGTATGACCTTTCGTTGGCTGATATCGGGGCACTGACTTACCGAAAACACGAGATCAACCTGAAGCAATTATTGGAACAAGTGCTTTCGCAGTATCAGCATCGGGTTGAGCTGGCTGGATTGATCCTCTTATTTGAAGCCGGCGATGCGGATTACACAGTGCTGGCGGACCCGGACAGATTGAAACAGTTATTTATTAACTTACTGGAAAACGCTATCCGCTACACGGATGTCAAAGGGCGCATTCTGGTGACAATGAAGCGGGAGAGCGGGGATGTTGTTATCCAGTTGGAAGACTCTGCTCCTGGTGTGACTGATGAACAGCTGCAGCAGTTATTTGACCGGATGTACCGGGTTGAGTCGTCACGAAGCCGGAATAATGGCGGGGCTGGCCTTGGGCTGGCGATATGCCGGAAAATCGTTGAAGGTCATGACGGTGAGATCAGTGCCGGTCATAGCAGCCTGGGCGGGATCTATATGCGAGTGGCGCTTCCTGCTACCTTGAGTTGAATGTAGGCATCTTCGTCTCAAAAAAGACCAATAAACGCTGTCAGAGTCTAATGATAAAACACGTAAACAGGGAAAGGCCTCATGTCAGTTAGCGAACACAAAGCCCGGGTTCTGGTTGTAGAAGACGAGCCGCGATTGAACCAACTGGCAGTGGATTATTTAAGCTCGGCAGGCTACTTCGTTGATAGCCTCAAAACCGGTGATGAAGCCGTCGAACAAATCCGTCGGGATTCACCTGATCTGGTTGTGCTGGATTTAATGTTGCCGGGAAAAGACGGGCTGGATATTTGTCGGGAGGTGCGTCAGTTTAGTGATGTTGCCATCATTATGGTAACAGCGAGGGTTGAAGAAATTGACCGGCTGCTGGGGCTGGAACTGGGGGCCGATGATTATCTGTGCAAGCCTTTCAGCCCACGTGAACTTGTTTCACGTGCCAAGGCAATATTGCGTCGAGTGAAAAGGCATAGTGAAGAGACCGATACTGGCAGTACTCAAGCATCAAGTGATGCGTTGCAAATTGATGAGAACCGCTACAGTGTTTCATTAATGGGACGTGAGCTGGCGCTGACACCGGTCGAAATGCGGCTGCTTAAGACGCTGGCAGATCAGCCCGGCCGGGTTTTCTCGCGTGATCAATTACTCGACCATGCCTATATTGATAACCGGGTGGTGACTGATCGTGCGGTCGATAGTCATATCCGGAATCTGCGCCGCAAGCTGGAGCAGGCATACCCAGACCAGACATTGATCCGTTCCGTGTATGGGGTAGGTTATAAATACGAGCCGTAATGATTCGGCATAAAAAAGGCCACCTGCAAAGGTGGCCTTTAATCAGTTTGCGCATGTTCTGGCTATGGATCCCGCCAGAGCATAACGATGTCCCGTCAGGCGCCGCTTAGAAAACTTCAAACAATCCTGCTGCACCCATGCCGCCACCCACACACATGGTGCTGACAACGTATTTGGCGCCGCGTCGCTTACCTTCGATCAGGGCGTGTGCGACCATACGTGCGCCACTCATGCCATAAGGGTGGCCGATGGAAATCGCGCCGCCATTGACGTTCAGCAATTCATCGGGGATGCCCAGTTTATCGCGGCAGTAAAGTACCTGCACGGCGAAGGCTTCGTTCAGTTCCCATAGGCCGATATCGTCCATGCTCAGGCCAAAGCGCTTCAGCAGTTTGGGAATGGCATAGATAGGACCGATACCCATTTCATCAGGTTCACAGCCAGCAACGGCCATGCCACGGTAGGCGCCCAGTGGAGACAGACCCTGCTGTTCGGCCAGTTTGCTATCCATCAGCACACTGGCAGAGGCGCCATCAGAAAGCTGGCTGGCATTACCCGCCGTGATGAAGCCGCCTTCGATAACGGGTTTCAGGCTGGCCAGTCCTTCGGCATTGGTCTCGGGACGGTTACCTTCATCTTTTTCCAGCTTCACGGTTTGCTCGGACTGTTCGCCAGTTTCCTTGTTGACGACGATCTTGACCGACTCCATCGGTGCGATTTCATCATTAAACTTGCCTGCCGCCTGTGCTGCCGCTGTGCGCTGTTGGCTTTGCAGAGCATAGGCGTCCTGGTCTTCACGGCTGATGTTGTAACGGTTGGCGACTACCTCAGCTGTTTGCAGCATTGGCATATAGGCATGCTGCGATCTGGCGATAACATTCGCATCGGCAGTGCGGAACTTGTTGCGATGGTCATTCTGCACCAGGCTGATGGACTCCAGACCTGCGCCAACCACAATGTCCATATTATCAGTAATGATCTGTTTGGCAGCTGTACAGATTGCCATCATGCCAGAGGCACATTGCCGGTCCATGCTCATGCCGGCAACCGTATTGGGTAATCCGGCCGCAACAGAGGCCAGACGACCAATATTGTATCCGGTCGTGCCTTGCTGGACTGCACAGCCCATGACCACATCGTCGATTAGTGCTGCATCGATACCCGCGCGAGCGACCGCCTCCCGGATGGCGTGACCGCCCAGAGTGGGGCCGTCCGTATTATTGAATGCGCCACGATAGGCTTTGCCAATTGGAGTTCTTGCCGTGGAAACAATAACCGCTTCTCTCATGATGAATCCTTTAACTGACCTTGTTGGTTACAAAACTGAGCGTTTGTTCGGTATGGCAGTGTAACGGATTTGTCTGCCTTTGCCCACACAACTGAACTGATTCAGTTCAGCGCTGGTCGCGCTCCTTGCTCCAGCCAATACCGTACTTAAACTGACATCAGTTTATGGCTGCAGCAACTCATACGTTGTGCCAACGCCTGGCCCCAGTGGTAACCCGGCAGCGACCCAGATCACGGCCAGAATCATGCCGGTGACCAACATCCAGATACTGTAGGGAATCATGGTGGCCGCCAGTGAGCCGAGTCCGAAATTACGATCCCAGCGCTGGCAGAATGTCAGAATCAGCGGGAAATAGGGCATCAGTGGCGTAATGATATTGGTTGCGCCATCACCGACCCGGTAAGCCGCCGTTGCCATTTCCGGACTGATACCCAGCAGCATCAGCATGGGGACCAGAACCGGCGCGAGCAGTGCCCATTTGGCACTGGCGGAACCGATAAAGAGGTTAATAGAGGCGGTGAGCATAATGATTAGCGTCATCAATATCGGCAACGGCAAATTGGCAGACTGAATGACACCGGCCCCGTTGATGGCGAATATCAGACCGAGGTTCGACCAGTTAAACATGGCCACGAAGTGGGCGGCTGCGAAAGCCAGCACCAGGTAATATGAAAGGTCTGCCATGGCTTCGGACATCATGCGCACGACATCCCGGTGTGACTTGACCGAGCCGGATGCACTGCCATAAGCCCAGCCACTGGCCAGAAAGAGAATAAAGAAGCCCGCTACCAGTGACTGATAAAACGGTTGCATGGTGGCGGGGCCAGCACCCTCATTGATTAATGGTGTGCCTGGTGCGAAACACATGGCGACCCAGGCCAGGATGACCAGCAAGGCTGTAATGCCTGCTCGACGCATGCCCGCATTCTCTCGTTCATCAATTGTTTCCGGCACCTCTGAGGAGGTCGGCTCAGCCATGGCTGCTGCCGTATCATCGCCGTCAGCGGGTTGGTAACGCCCCAGTCTGGGTTCGATGACCTTGTCCGTCAGGTACCAGATAACCGACAAATAGATCAGTGTCATGACGGCAATGAAATACCAGTTACCCGCAATATTCATGACCCAGCTGTTATCCAGCGTATCTACTGCCGCCTCGGTGACACCAAACAACAGTGCGTCGAGCTGGCCGGGCAGCAGGTTGGCTGAGAAGCCGCCGGAAACACCGGCAAAACCGGCTGCGATACCGGCCACCGGATGTCTTCCGGCCGCTGCGAAAATCACGCCTGCCAGGGGAATTAATACAACATAGGCAGCATCGGCGGCCAGGTTGCCAACCATTGCCAGCAGGGCTACGACGGGGGTCAGTAATGCCATTGGGGCTCGCCTCACCGCACGACTCATCACCGCACCAAACAATCCGCTGCGCTCGGCAACGCCCGCACCCAGCATCACTACCAGTACATAACCCATGGGGTGGAAGTGCGTGAAGGTGGTAGGCATTTCAACCAGCAGGCGCTGAATATTTTCTGCCGAGAGCAGGCTGGCTGCTTCAATAATCAACGGAGATCCGTCATCCATTTGCTGGGTCGGGTGTACTGCCTGAACCCCGAAAAATGAGGCCAGTACGCTTATGGCAATAACGACTAGCATCAACCAGATAAAGATAAAGGCCGGGTCGGGAAGCCGGTTACCGGCACGTTCGATGCGGGCAAGAATACCGGACTGTCGGGAAGTTTGGAGATCTGACATAACCTGGGTTCCATGGCAGTGATTATTATGCCTCTAGCATAATTCAGCGTGGCGGTGTGGGCAAACAGCCAGGGCATGTTTCTCGGAACAGGGCTGGTCCAAACAATGATGTCAGTCGACCCGGTGGTATTCGACTTAAAAGCGGCGCGTGAGATGAGAGCATAGAAGGCGTCCGGCAACCGGAAGCGATCCGGTTGCCGGACATCCCGGCCTTGCTTCCTGTTGGCTGGGAGTCAAATGAACCACATGTGGTTCGTTATTAGCAGTATAAACCATACATGGTTCACTTGCGCGAAAGATTAGCGATATATGTGCGAACGCAACGGGGCGATACCCCGCAGCGTCGCTTTGCACGCCGTATTGGTGTGGCGCAGTCGACCATCATGCGCATTGAGAATCAGGAACAGAATGTCACGCTTGATACACTTGAACAGTTATGCAAAGCGTTTCATGTTGATGTGGCTGGACTGTTTGCTGAAGAGATGAAAAAGGGCCCAACCGAGTATGCCGGTCGCCATACCAGCCGGCCCGTCACCCCTGTTCAACAGGTTGTCCATGAGCCGGTTGCTGGAAAAAAGCCGGGTGCGAAGCCTGACCAACCCACGAAAGTTGGGCAGAAGAAAAAAAGCCAGGACCTGTAAAACAGGCCTTGCGCTAACTGCCGGATTAAAACGGGTCTAATGATAGGCAGATGTTAGATAAAGCTGAGCGTGGCCAGCGCATTGGTAATATTCAGTAGTAAAAACAAGACTGATACACGGCCGATTGCCTTGCCGGGGTCCTTGCCCTGATACCCTTTGCTCACTCCCCAAACCAGAAGAAACGTCCAGGCCAGCGTTCCGCCCAGCAGGGCAAGGTATTGCCCCCAGCGCTCGTCAGCAACGGCGATGCTTCCCAGGATAAAAAACAAGACCGCTACGACCAGATAAAGGGTCCAGTAAGTCACAGCCAGGCCAAATTGACCCTGTATGATACGTTTAAAGCCGGATGTGGTTGGGTTGCTTGTTTGCTTTGGTGAGTTGTCCATGATTGTCTTAATCCGAAGTGTACAATTGCCGCCAGCGTTATCAGTGCCGCCAGTGTTACCAGAGATGCTCTTGACTGGACATGTAAACTGGTGCTGCGCTGACTCTGAGCTGATACTAATAGCAATGAATAATATCACGCCGGGACAGCAAATTCGCCAGCGCGTAGGGTGAAACGATATACTCAACCGGTTATTTGATCATAAGGAGTGGCAATGCCAACCCAGGTGAAGAGTCATTTCTATGCTTATATCAGCAAACTGCGGTGGTTGCAGCGCTGGGGCATGAAACGTAATGTCATTAATGAAAATGTGATGGAACATAGCTGGGAGGTGGCTACGATTGCTCATGCCCTGGCATTGATCAAAAATCGGTATTTCGATGGCAAGGTTGATGTGAATGCAGTCGTGGTTGCAGCGCTATACCATGACTGCAGTGAGGTGATCACCGGCGACATGCCGTCACCGGTCAAGTACCATACGCCGGAATTAACCCGGGCCTACAAAGCCATCGAACATGAGGCTGACAGAGAGCTGTTGAATCTGCTGCCAGCCGGTTTGCAGGATGATTTTCGGCCGGTGCTGGTCGAGGCTGAGATGGATCCGGAGCAGATGTCCTTGATCAAGGCGGCTGATACTATCAGCGCGTATTTAAAATGTAAGGCCGAAGTACAGGCCGGTAATCAGGAGTTCCGTCAGGCGGAGCTGGATGTCGGCGCCCGTTTGCAGCGTTACGATAGCCCCGAAGTGACATTCTTTCTGGAAACGTTTGCGCCCAGCTATGGGCTGACGCTGGATGAACTGCTTCGCTAAAGCCACTCGGTTCGATCGACGGAGACAGATTTTTTGCGCGATTACTTGCTGTTTGTCAGACAGAATCTGGCGTTACTGACATTTGGTTTTATGACGGTCTTCACCGGCAACCTGGGGCAATCTTTCTTTATTGCCTGGTTTGGTGCGGGTATCCAGGAGTCACTTGACCTGTCTGCCGGCGTTTACGGCAGCGCCTATTCCTTTGCAACCTTGTGTTCGGCAATCACAGTTATCTGGGCCGGAGGTCTGATCGACCAGATGCCCCTGCGTCGTTATGTGGTGCTGATCAGTATGGGGCTGGCGCTGGCGTTACTGGTGTTATCACAAACACAGTCACTGCCGTTGCTGCTGCTGGGCTTTTTCCTGCTGCGGTTGTTCGGACAGTCACTGCTGCCACACACGGGCAGCACTACCATGAGTCGTTATTTCAAAGATGGCCGGGGCAAAGCACTGAGTCTGGCCTCATCAGGTATGCCGATTGGCGAGGTCGTGTTGCCGGTACTCGCTGTGGCCAGTATTGCCTGGGTCGGCTGGCAATACACCTATCTGGGCCTGTCCCTGTCAGTTTTACTGCTGATGTTGCCGTTGTTCTTATGGCTGCTGGGCAAAAGCCCTCGGCTGGATGAAACATCAAGTCCGGAGCAAACGGCTGAAGATAAAACGGTTCCCGGTCAACTGAACAAGCCGCCAGGGCGCGGCGCAGTGTTGCGCGATTATCGCTTCTGGTTGGCATTGCCGGGTCTGATAGCAGGGCCTTTCCTGCTCACCGGGCTGTTTATCCATCAAAACTTTCTGCTGAGCGAAAAAGGCTGGAGCATGAACTGGCTGGCGACCTGCTTTATAATCTATGGGACGGTGCACTGGGTCAGTTCCCTGATATCGGGCGCTGTTGTTGACCGGCTGCGGGCGCCGCGTATGCTGCCCTGGATTCTGGTGCCCCTGCTGGCCTGTATGCTGACAGCAGCATTCGTGCCGGGGCAGTGGTCTGCGCCATTAATGATGGCCTTACTGGGTGTGGCAGCGGGTGCCATGCCGCCAGTGACAGGCTCGTTGTGGCCAGAGATCTATGGGACCGCCCGACTGGGAGCAATCCGTGCCATGAATATGTCGATAATGGTACTGTCGACGGCCATATCGCCGGTTTTGTTCGGTTATTTTATAGACCGGTCTGTTAGCGGAGCGCAACTGTATGGTGCCTGTTCGGTCTTTGTCGCCGTTGCACTGGTGCTGATGTGCCTGTCTTATCCGGCAAACAGTCGCCCGGTAGCTAATTCTTGAATTTCACACAGGTGAAGCATGAGCGAGAAAACTGCAAGATTATTTGAAGAACTAGTGGATCTGAACTACCAGCTTTACAGTAGTTTGTTTCTGAAGTTACCACTGGATGCCGTGGAACAGACCGGTACATTATTACCGTTACTGGTAGAAGATTGTGAGGAAGGATTGCAGGAAGGCAAAGATCCGACCACGATAATCGATGAATTTTTCGAACAGCACCGGCCAGAGTTTTCTGAAAAAGAGCAGGCGCAGTTTCTGTTTAAAATTGTTCAATATGTAGAGCGCCAGGTCGTACTTATTGATGCGCTGGAAGATTCTTCCTACAGCCGTATTCACCAGTTAGACAGTAAAAATGCACTGGTAAAACTGGCCGAGCGGGCAGCCGAGGATGGCAGTACCGAGCAACTGGCAAATTTGTTACGCAATTTTGGTGTCAGGGTGGTGCTGACGGCGCACCCGACGCAGTTTTATCCCGGGCAGGTACTGGCCATTATTTCTGACCTGACAGAGGCGATTGCCGGTTCGCGAATTGGTGAAATACGGGATCTGTTACAACAATTAGGTAATACGCCTTTCTTCCAGAAATCCAAACCCTCACCTTATGACGAAGCCGTACTTTTAACCTGGTATCTGGGACATATTTTCTACCCCGCCATTGGTGAACTGATTGATCCGCTGGCTGAGAAATTTCCGGAGCAGGTCAGCAGTAACAGTCAGTTGGTCAGCATTGGTTTCTGGCCTGGTGGTGACCGCGATGGTAACCCCTTTGTCACCACCGAGACGACGCTGAAAGTGGCAGCCCGACTCAAAGATGCCATTATGCGTTGCTATCACCAGGACCTTCGTGAGCTGAAGCGACGGCTGAGTTTTCGGGATATTTATGAAGAATTGGATAAGCTGGAAAAACGCATCAAAGCAGAGCGTTTCACACACCCAGAGACGGAAGAGTCGGAAGGTGAAAATGTAACTGTTGCCGATATCTTCAGTTGTCTGGATCTGGTCGAGCAAAAATTGCAGGATCAGTATCAATCCATGTACCTGGAGAAACTGCAGTCTTTCCGACGCAAGGTCAACCTGTTCGGCTTACACTTTGCCAGTATTGATATCCGGCAGGATAGCCGCATTATCGCATCTACTATTGATGCTATTGCTACTGCCTATCCCGACAGTCTGCCAGCTGACTTCAAAGATCTGGAAGAAGCCGAGTTGGTTGAAGCGTTGTTTAGCTGTAAAGGTCAGGTAGATCCTGCCCGGTTCGATGACCCGGTCATACGGGATACCATCGAGTCTGTCGGGGTTATCCGTCAGATCCAGGCCAGTAATGGCGAGCGTGGTGCACACCGGTATATTATCAGCAACTGTCGCGGCCCGGTTGATATTGCGAGAGTCGTGGCGCTGTTCCGGCTCGGAGGCTGGGGTGATGATCCGCTGGATGTGGACATCGTGCCGCTATTTGAAACTGTGAATGATTTGCAGGGAGCTGGCGAGTCGATGACACGCCTGTACTCCAACCCTGAGTACAAGCAACATCTGAGTCACCGCCGTGGCCAGCAAACCGTGATGCTTGGGTTCTCCGATGGCACCAAAGATGGTGGCTATCTGATGGCCAACTGGGCGATTTATACAGCGAAAGAAGACGTGACGCGAGTGTCGCGGGAGAATCAGGTCGAAGTGATTTTCTTTGACGGTCGTGGTGGCCCACCGGCCCGTGGCGGCGGTGATGCCTATCTGTTTTACGCAGCCCATGGCAAGGCAATAGAAAGCAACCAGATCCAGATGACGGTACAGGGACAAACCATCAGTTCCTACTATGGCATCAAGGCCGCCGCCGGTCATAACATGGGGCAATTGTTAACTGCCGGGCTGGAGAATAATCTGCAGGAACGTCCGGACAGAGAACTGGATGACTTGCAGCGCAACCTGATCAGGGATCTGGCCGAGCGTAGTTATGAAAAGTACGAGGCATTTAAACAGCATCCGCTGTTCCTGCCTTACCTGGAAGAGATGAGTACGCTCAATTATTATGCAATGAGTAACATCGGCAGCCGGCCATCCAAACGTGGTGGCGATGGCAAACTGCACTTTGAAGATCTGCGTGCGATTCCGTTTGTTGGTTCATGGAGCCAGCTGAAACAGAATGTGCCCGGTTTCTATGGGCTGGGGACGGCATTGAAGTCTCTGGAAGAATTGGGGCGACTGGATGCCTGCCTTGAGCTTTACCAGAATTCGCGCTTTTTCAGGGCTCTGATTGCGAACAGTATGCAAAGCATGAGCAAGACAAACTTCGCCCTGACTCGCTATATGGAGAAGGATCCCCGGTTTGGCGAGTTCTGGCAGGATATTTACCAGGAATATCAGTTGAGCAAAGAGATGGTGCTGAAAGTGGCAGGGCAGCAGGAGCTGTTGCAGGACAACCCGCGCAGCCGCCTTAGCATCCGTCTGCGTGAGAATGTGGTGTTGCCGCTGTTAACGATTCAGCAATACGCATTGATGCGCATTCGGGAAAGTCGTGAGGATAATGATGCTGAGCGCCTTGATGTGTACGAAAAGATGGTTGTTCGTACGCTGTTTGGCAACATCAATGCGTCAAGAAATTCAGCCTAGAGGCTATTAACTGACTGGGGTCTGGCAACAGGCCCTAGTCCTCCATCCACATGCGCATCAGGTTGCTGCGGGATTTCAGCAGCAGTGGCAACAGTTCTGCTGATTCCGGTTTGTTGCGTATGGCGGCGATCGTTCGATCCAGGTCAAACAGAACCTCGCGTTGTCCTGGGTCACGGATCAGGCTGCGGATCCAGCCCACGATCACCAGTCTTTCTCCTGAACTGACCTCTTTCACCCGATGCAGGGTGTTGGAAGGGTATAGCAACATACTGCCAGCGCTGAGTTTAAACGGCCGTTCAGCGGCAGCGTCGTCAATGATAAGCTCGCCACCTTCATATTCTGCAGGTTCATTCAGAAACAGTGTAAATGACAGATCCGTTCTGGCGCCGTTCATCATGGCATCGTCGACATGGCTGCCATAAGACATTCCTTTGCCATACCGGCTCAGTATCAGGCTGACAATATGCCGGGGACGGGCAGCGGCCTGCACCAGTTCGTGTGCCAATAATGCTTTTGAAACCTGCTCAAAGACAGCCTTGAGTGCTGGACTGTTGCTGGCCTGGCGATTGTTCTTGACCTGACGTGCATGCCAGCCGGCCGTTTTACGGCCATCAGCAAATTCGAGTTCCTGCTGGCTTTTGCTGGTGATTTCCTGCAGCAGGGCAGGAGAAATGGCGTTACCGATCGGAAGTATCATAGTGTTTTAATTGAGAATGATTCTTGATTGTTGTACTCTGTCACCAGTTTAGTGCCTTGCCGCTCTCAGGGCAATGCTGTTTACTGATCGTGGACTCCAAAGCGTGTAAAATTACGCAAATTTTAAAGCATTTGAGGGAAGTGTTTATGGATTCAACAAGCAAGATCTGGCTGGGTCTCGGCGTCGTATGTGCATCAGGGGCTATGGTGTCATGCACCTCAACCCAGGGCGGTGACATGTCTTCCACCATGGATCACAGCGCCATGGCAATGACGGCCAGTGAGGGTGGTGAAGGCGGTGAAAGTGCCAGCTCTGCAGACTCAGTGTCCAGTGATGCGGTCTATCTTGGCCAGTTGAAATTTATTCGTGGACATTTGCTGGTCGGTGTTGAGCTGTATCAGGAAGGTGATGCGGAGGCCTCTGAAACGCATATGAAGCATCCGGAGAGTGAAATTTACGCCGCCTTGCTTCCTGCATTGGAGGTGCGTAATGCGCCAGAGTTTGCGGGTCAGCTAAGTGCGCTGGCACTGGCCGTTGAAAACAGGCAGCCGGTATCAACGGTTACGGCCGCCTTTGATGACCTGATGTCAGCCATCGCCAGAGCAGAAGGAGCCGTTGCTCCAGTGACTCCCAGACTGCTTGGTGATGTGATCGTAGACCTGGTCAGTACTGCTGCTGCTGAATATGATATTGCCGCAGGAGATGACCTGGGCCTTGAAAACGGTCATGAATACCAGGACTCCTTTGGTTTCATGCGCATTGCCTATGATGTGCTGGCTCAGTTAGAGGCCATGGGAACTGATAGTGGTATTACCAGCTCGATTCGTGAGCGCATGGACACCATCATGCCGGCCTGGACTGGTTTACAGCCACCCGCACGCTTACACGTTCAGCCTTCAGTTATCTACGGTGCAGCCAGCCGTATTGAGCTAAGCGTTTCCGGTCTCTAGTCAGTCAGACTTTTCTGACCTCACTGCTGTTACGGGTATCGCTTCGCAGTCCCTGTAACAGCTGTTGAGGTGCTGCTTTCGTGCTTATCTCGCCCTTCTGTCATGGGTATTTTCAGCTAGATAAAACTAGTACTTACCTGTTATTACTTCTTTCATTGATTTCGCTTATTCTGGTATACCTTGAATAGTGGGTGAAACTGAAATCAATGCTTTTGGCCACTATGCATTTCAGGAGCACTATGTTGTTTCGGCCCTGGCTGATTAAATTAAGTTTATTCTGGTTGCTTTCAGTAGTGACAGGCTATGCCTATGGAGCAAGTTATACCTTCCCGGGTGGCCCGTTGCCGGGGGGCTGCTCCTCGTCAGGAGCAACCGTGACCTGCAGCGGTTACCTTAATCTTGGTAACAGTGATTCAATTACCGTTAGTTCTCCAACAACCTGGGTGTTTGGTAATGGCGGCTTTAATGGTGCAAGTATTAATGTCGGAGGCTCTCCCGCTGACTTGACCATTGATATGAGCGGTAGCCTGAACGTAGGTAATAACACGGATGTTGTGGCGAATATTGAAGCGTCAAATATCTACGCCTCTGGTGGCAACCTTACCTGGGTCGGTGACATTGATGTCACGGGTGCTGCCAACCTCAATGGCAATAACCTCGACTACACCGGTAATATCACCGCCAGCAGCATGCAGCTAGGCAGTAATGGTGAAGTGAACGGTAACCTGCAGGCATCAGGAACGCTCACAATCGGCAGTGGTACCGAAGTCACAGGCAATGTGGATGGTGGTACGGTCAATATCAATCAAAATGCCACTGTGAACGGCCCGGTTACGGCGACTAACAACGTCAATATGTCACAGGGCAGTACGGTAAATGGCAATATCGAAGCCACGAACAACCTGAATGCCAACAGTAATAACGTCACCATTAACGGTAATGTTGAGGTCGGTAATAACGCGAACCTGGGCAATAACATGGACCTTGATGGCAGTGTCACCAGTGGCGGTGACCTTAATATGAGTGGTAACGGCAACATATCAGGGGATGTGAACGGACATAACATAAATATAGGCAATGACAGCTATATTGGCGGTAGTGTTGATTCCGAAGGGCAGGTTTCTAACCAGGGTACCATCAATGGCAACGTTAACTCCGATGGGCCTGTCTATACGGACAATGGCACCATTAATGGTTATGTTAATTCACCAAATGAGGAGCAGGTCGGTAACACCGGCAACGTCGGTGGCCCGGTCTGTGATCAGAACTCCAATGAAGGCCCCTGTAGTGGCGGCGGTGGTGGCGTGGATCATTATCGTATTGAACATAGTGGCCAACTGCTGACCTGTGAAGCTGAAACTGTGACCATCAGAGCCTGTGAAGATGCCGGGTGTACCACCGAGTCGACGTTGACTGGCGGTGTTACCCTGGTTGCAACATCGGGGTCATCCACTAATTTCAACAGCAGCTTCAGTGCCTCCACGACGGCATCTGCTGCCGTGGAATTATCGACGCCAGGTTCTTATACGCTTTCTTTATCTACTGTCCCCGAAGCCGCAGCGAATGCAACGCAATGTCAAAGCCCCTCAGGTTGTACGCTGGAAGTGGTCGACACAGCGTTACGCTGGCAGAGTATTCCTACCCAAACCGCAGGTACCGCATTTACTACCGTTCTGGAAGCCATCAGGACGGATACTGATACCGGTGCCTGTGCCACAGCATTGACCGGTGTCAGTGAAATTGATGTCAGTGTGGAATGCCTGGATCCTGGCTCATGTAGTAGTGGCGGCTCCCTGCTCAGTGTGGCCGGGACCGCTGCCAGTGAGTACCCGACTTATACTGCGGTGACTGCCAGTTTTGGTGGCACGGGCACAGCCTCACTTAATACTGAGCTGGAAGATGTCGGGCAAATACGTTTGTATGCGAGTGCTCAAGCAAATAATGGCGACACGCTTGCCGGTGTTTCCAATGCATTTGTCGTCCGGCCTGCGTCTATCAATGTTGCTGTCTCCGGTCCTGGCGGTTACTCAGCTGGCATCTTTGCCAAAACAGGCGAAGACTTTAGTGTTGTGTTGACCGCCAGAAGTAGCAGCGGTCAGGTAACGCCGAATTTTGGCAACGAGACCTCGCCTGAAACCTTAACGCTGGCGCCCAGTGGTACAGCGGTCGTTCCCAGCGGAGGCTACAGTGGTGATATCAGCCTGGTTGCGCCTTTCAGTAAAACCGGTGCCGGAGAATTCAGCAGCTCACAAGTGCGTTACAGTGAAGTAGGGACGGCGCGGTTTACTGCCCGTGTTTCGTCACTGGATTATTTGGGCACAGGTAATGTGTCAACTGTCTCTGCAGACATTGGTCGTTTTATTCCCTGGCAATTTGAACTGGTGGATGCCTGGGTCACACCAGCCTGCCAGAACCTGAGTGATCCGTTTACCTATATGAGTCAACCCTTGGAATTGTCGCTGGAAGTACTGGCTGAAAACCGCGGCGGCAATACCACACTGAACTATCCGGATGTCGGCACGGGTGCTACTGTTATGTTAAGTGCCAGGGATGAGGCTGGTGACTCGGATATCAGTGACCGCTTGGGGGGAGACAGTTTTACCCCCGTCTGGGATGAAGGGGAGGCCATTGTTGCCGCACAAGCTTTCCAGGTGGATCGAGATAGCAGTGGTGATCCGGATGGTCCATTTGATGTCCGGATTGGTATCATGCTGGATGATAATGAGACAGGTGGCTCTTATACGGTTGTGGCAGATCCGGACTTCAAAGCAGATGAATCTGATTGCACAACGCCGGACAATTGCAACGCCATTGCGGTAGATGACACCCAGGACGTTCGCTTTGGGCTGGCTGTGGTTCCCGACACCTTCGGCCCGGAGAATGAAGCTTTGCCGATATTGGTGACGACACAATACTGGCAGGGCAGTTACTTCATTCGTAACGTTGATGATAATTGCACTGAAATCGAACCGGCTGATATCAGCATTTTGAGCAATGCCAACTCATTGTCGACGTCGGCAGACGGGGCGACTGCATCACTGATTACCGGTCGTAACTACTACCCTGATCTTTTCTGGACTGCTCCGGATGCAACCGGTGCTATCCTGTTTGAACTGGATGTCCCCGCCTGGCTGCAAAATGACGAGACGCCCAGCAACAACCCGCGTGCCTATGCCACCTTTGGCCGTCAGGATGGGCACGATCGTATTACTGTCTGGAAAGAAGTTTACAACTAACAGGTCTTTGACTTTCTGTCAGCGCTTTTTCCTGTCTTGCCTCCCCCCGCTACGGCGCCAGTGTCACTGAATTGACGCCAAATCGTCTCACTTCTGTTAAATGCCAGTCATGTTTTTCCTTCATGCTGTTGCTCCAGTCGTCGCATGGCGACTAATCAATTCCAGGGCCTGTTAACAGGCCTTAAATAATTTTTATAAAAAGCCCCTGCTGACTTCAGGTAAGTACAGCAGACGGGCCTAGTTGTATTACTACATACTCCGGAGTATTCCCATGACAAGTTTTGCTGCTGGTTCGACCGGCTTCAGAAAGCGCGCTAGCTACGCATTAACGACCGCTATTTTTGCCATGATGGCAACGTCAACAATAGCTCAAACCAGTGACGATGAAGGCATTTACGATGAAATTATTGTGCAGGGCAGTAACCTGTCGCGAGCTCGAGCCATTGGTCAGAAGCAGAATGATTCTCGGTTAATCGAAGCGCTTGGGTCAGATGAGTTAGGCCAGTTTCCGGATCGCAATGTTGGTGAGTCACTGAACCGCATGCCCGGTGTGTCGATGCTGGTCGAAAAAGGTGAAGGTCGCTTCGTACAGATTCGTGGCATTAACCCTGCGTTGAATAATATCACCATTAATGGCGTACAAATGGGCTCTCCTGAGCAGGAAGGAGGAGGGCGCGCCGCGCCAATGGATGTGATCTCCGGTGGCGTCCTGGGTGGTGTTCAGGTGGTTAAGACGCCGACTGCGGATATGGACTCCCAGGGTATTGGTGGCACGGTCAATGTTGAAACCACCATGCCATTTGATCGTAATGAATCGCTTTATGGTTATCTGACCACACGGTTGGGATACGAAAGTGTGCGCCCGGAAGGGGAAGCCTACGGAGGCCATGATCCCCGTGCAGTTGATGCCATGGTGTCGGGGAAAAATGCTGACAGCACTGTGGGCTGGTTGCTCGGCGCGACCTGGTCGGATCGTGAATATGTGGCGCAGGGTATCTACCAGGATGACTGGGATCAGAGCAGCGGTGTTGGTCTGCCGGTCAATGTCAAAAACAACTATTACATTATTGGGCGTGAGCGCACCAATTTTAATGGTGCGCTTGAGTTTCGACCAAATGCCAATTCGCAATATTTTGTGCGCAGTTTCTACGCTTCCTGGGATGAAATCCAGCATCGCAACCGTTATGAGCAGAATTTCACGTCAGGCGTGGTACCGCAAAGTGAAACCAATGGCGTCTCGGGTGCGAACCGTATCGCCGCGAACATGCGGCTGGAAGACATTGATAAAGAGTTGATGTCATTCAGCGTGGGCGGGGAAAATACTTTTGATGATGTGATGGTCAGTTACTTGGCTCAACAAAACCAGAACGAAATGAGCGAACCGTATTCTTATTGGGAGTTTCGCTCTGGTTCGATCTTTGGACCTAATACATGGACACGAGACGGCGATGGTGTCGTGACTATTACCCCGGATGCAGGTACTCCGGACCGCCAGAACCCAGACCTGCTTGACTTCCGTCGGGTACGCTACCTGGATAGCCAGATGGAAGAAGACAGTCAAATTGCCCAACTGGATGTACTTTGGGAATACAATCCTGAACTGTCGATCAAAACCGGGGTGAAATATAGTACAACAGAACGTGCTGTTGATCAGAGCAGACAACGTTTTAACCCCGGTTCTGAGAATCTGACACTGGGTACATCATCGGCTTTCACTAATGGCGGTTTCACTAACGATATTGGCTCAGATAATGCGCCTAATATCTGGATGGATGTGGATGCCATGGATGGCTTCTATCTGGATAGCAACAACACTGGTTATTTCGAGGCAGATTCGGAAGATAATTTCGTTTCTGATAATTCAGCAGATTATCAGGTAGAGGAGAACATTCTTGCCGCCTATATCATGGGGACTACGTACCTGGGTGATCTGGAGCTGATCGGTGGTGTGCGAGTAGAACAAACCGATGTGAGTGCACGCGGTAAAGCGCTGAATGACGACACTGCAAGCTGGACATCCGCCAGTGCAGATTACACGAATGTTATTCCTTCACTGATTGGCAACTATCGTATCAATGATGAGTGGATCGCCAGAATGGGTATCACTCGTGCGTTGGGACGGCCTGGCTTTGCAACGATTGCGCCAAGGGCGACTGTGTCAGAAGATGGAGGGCCGGTTGCCAGCGTCAGTATCGGCAACCCTGAACTTGATCCGCGTCAATCCTGGAACTATGACCTTGCCCTGGAGTGGTACCCGGCACCATTGTCAATTGTCTCGGTTAGTGCTTTCTATAAAGATATTTCTGACGAATTGGTGGGGTCTACGACATCTTTAACGACGCAGGCTGAAATGGAAGCGGCACTGTCTTCTCGAGGTTTGCTCGGAGCAGTCGATACCAGCGCTCTGACAAGACTGGATCTCTCCACAACAGTGAACTCAAGCTCTGCCAGCCTGAAAGGCCTGGAACTGATGGGGCAGACGCAGTTTGCTTTCCTGACGCCGCCGTTTGATGGGTTGGGTGTCTCTGCGACATTCACCAAGCTGGATGGCGAGACCAATTTACCTGAAGGCACACAGCCATTGGTCGGCCAACCTGAAACCACCTATGCCTTCTCGTTGTTTTATCAAAACGATCGCATTGATGCCTCTGTCAGCTATGCCTATAACGACAGTTTTCTCACCAACTTAAATGATGATCCGAATCTGGTACTGGATCAGGGTGAATTCGGTCGCTGGGATGCCAAAGTGAGTTATAACGTCAACGACAATCTGCGCGTTTTCCTCGAAGGAGTGAACCTGAATGATGAGCCAACATCAGAGTTTCAGGGCGGTCGATCACACTGGAATACGGAGTATGAGTATGTTGGCAGTACTTTCTTTTTTGGTGTGAGCTACGGTTTCTAATCTGATATTAACCGCCCCGACTTCGGGTAAAGGGTGGCAGTGCCTTTTTAGAACTGGTGCTGCCGCTTTCGTTTGCATTACAGGAGAATCAGAGTGATGTCGTTACAAAAACTCAAAGGTGTATTCATGAGTTCAAAACAGCAATGGATCATGATCAGTAGTTTACCTTTTCAGTTTCTGGGCTTTGCTGCCTCATCAATGGCGGCAGACGTCCCTGTTTTCCAGGGAGAGGTATCGCGTGTTTTTGAAACATTTGATGCGCGCCAGGCTGTTGCGGTTGATGAAAATCATTTTTATGCGATCAGCAATTTCCGTCTCACCAAACATGATAAAGACAGCGGTGAACCGTTGCTGCAATGGGATGGTGTCAGCGAAGACACTGGGCCACTGGTACATATGGATAGTGGGCTGGTCATGGATGGCAAGCTGTACGCCACACACTCGAATTATCCAGCATGGCCGATGCGCAGTTCAATCGAGATCTGGGATGCTGACACACTGGAGCATATCAACTCGCATAGTTTCGGGATTCAGTTCGGCTCCATGACCTGGCTGGACTACCATGAAGGTTTTTGGTGGGCAGGGTTCGGTAACTATGACAAGGTGCAGGGAGGTCAGTCACATGCCTATGGGCTGACAGAAAACACCAAAGTCATCAGGCTGGATGAAAACTTTCGTCCGCTCGAACAGTGGGGATTGCCAGCCGATCTGCGTGCGCGAATGACGCCGATGAGTAATTCCGGTGGTAGCTGGGGGCCGGATGGCCGACTATATCTGACTGGGCATGATCACCCGGAGGTTTATGTGATGGAGTTGCCGCGCAGTGGCGGAGACCTGGAGTGGGTGGCTACCATACGTGTAGAGGGACTGAACGGACAGGGGGTTGCCTGGGATCGAAGCGAAAGCGCAGCAGATGCAAACCAGCTCTGGGGCATCCTGAAAAGTGACCGTCTCGTCTATCGGATCGATATGCCCGAACTGCCAGGCACCCTGTCCAAAGGCGTTGAAGGTGTGGTTCGCCTGCCGGGAGAGTTTGCTCGCTAGAGCCTGTTATCATGCCAGATGACATCTGACCGCCTGAAGTAATAGGTAGCGATGATCGGCCGCCAGAATGTGTCGCTTAACTCGCGGACAGCATATCCGTCCGGCGAGTTAAGCGACTTAAAGGGTGAGGCGCAGTCAGACCTGCAATGGCCGGTAAGTCACACCTGAGACCATGGGCCTGCCAAAGCGCGACAACGCATAGCCGTCCGGATTGAGTGCGGTTGACTGACCGTTGATCGTGTCGGTCAATAATTGCGCTGACCCACAGGCCAATGTCCAGCCAAGGCTGCCATGACCGGTGTTCAGATAAAGCCCTTCAATACCGGACGGCCCGATAATGGGGGTGCTGTCCGGTGTCATTGGCCGCAAGCCTGTCCAGGCTTTGCCGGTTTGCCAGTTGGTGGCAGTGGGGAACATATCGTTACCCACTTTGCGTAATGTATCGATCGCGGATTGTCGCAGTCCCGATGAATAGCCTGACAGCTCGGCAATACCGCCGACACGTATACGGTTATCAAAGCGCGTTACCGCGACTTTGAAGGTTTCATCCATGAGTGTGGACTGAGGTGCACCAGCCTCATCGTCAACGTCCAGTGTCAGGGAGTATCCCTTGACCGGATAAGTGGGCAGGTTGATGCCCAGTGACTTCTTCATCAGCTTACGTGACAGGCTGCCTGCCGCGATGACGACAGCATCCGGCCACATGGTCATGATCTCATTGTCAGGGCCACGAAACTGGATGGTGTTGACCTTACCATTGGCTACGCTCATCCCTTCGATCTGGTGGCCATAACGCATTTCTACGCCAAGTTTTTCACAGGCGTCACTCAGCTTTCTGGTGAACTGATAGCAGTCTCCGGTGCTGTCATTGGTGATTTGCAGGCCACCGCAATACGGTAGTGTGCGCTCACCCCCTGATGCCAGCCCTGGTTCTGCCTCAACCAGTTCCCGGGCAGAAAGTGAGCGGTAGGGAATGCCGTAATGGTCCAGAATGTCGCAGTCCTGCTGAGCCTGGAGCCACTGTTTTTGTGAACGAAACAGCTGCAGTGTGCCCAGCTGGCGCTGCTCGTAATTCAAGCCGAGTTCGCTGTCCAATACCTGCATGCGATCCTGGCTGTACAAGGCCAGTTGTAGCAATCTGGATTTGTTGCGTTTGTAGTCAGCTACAGAACACTGTCGCCACATCTGCCACATCCACTGATATTGCTGCCAATCGAACGTGGGTCGGAAACGCAGTGGTGCATGACGGGATAATAGCCAGCCCAGTGCTTTGCGAGGTACGCCGGGTGCTGCCCAGGGCGTGGAATAGCCAGTTGAGAGCATGCCAGCATTGGCGAAGCTGGTTTCCAGTGCGGGCCCTGATTGTCTCTCGATGAGAGTGACTTGATGGCCACTTTTGGCCAGGTGCCAGGCAGTGGTCATGCCAATAACACCGCCACCAATAACCAGCGTATGCATTTACAAAATCTCCTTTGTTTGAGTAGCTGTTTAGTTAATGTGGCTATTGTAACTGTCACTGGTAGTCGATATTTTTCAGATTATTGTAGTATTATGGTTAATATTTCTGATAAAAATGGATTAGCAGTAATAATTTCTACTGTTTTGCTGAATATTAGAATGCCAGGCAGATAGTCCAAATCCCCTACCATGAAGACCCGACCGATACGGCTGGAGATACCATGAAAACCAAACGATTGAGTAGCCGAGAGCTGGACAAAATTGATCGAAATATACTAAAGGTATTGCAAGAGGATGGTCGTATCTCCTATGTGGAACTGGGTGAGCGGGTAGGACTGTCGACGACCCCTTGTCTCGAACGTGTCAGGCGACTGGAACGCGAGAAATTCATACTGGGCTACAGTGCCAGATTGAACCCCCATAAGCTGCAGGCACCTTTGCTGGTGTTTGTGGAAATTAGTCTCTCGTCAAAATCTGCCAGCATTTTCGAGGATTTTCGTCGTGCTGTCCTGGAGTTACCACAAATTCTGGAATGCCACCTGGTGTCGGGGGATTTTGACTATCTGGTAAAAGCGCGCATTTCTGAGATGGCATCGTACCGCAAGCTGTTGGGTGATATTTTGCTGAGGTTGCCATCGGTACGCGAGTCCAAGAGTTATATTGTCATGGAAGAGATCAAGGAAACCTTGCGATTGCCCGTTCTTGACCAGTCTGATCTGGTGTAACCCTTACAGTGGTCTATCTCACGCTTTTCGCCAGTGCTTTTCTGGCTGCCACATTGCTGCCGGCAAGTTCTGAAGCATACCTGCTCTATCTCCTGCAGGGAGATCGCAATGCCTTGATGTTGTGGCTGGTTGCCACGCTGGGTAATACCGCTGGTGGCATGCTGAATTATTGCCTGGGAGTCTATATCAGTCATTTCTCGGGATGGGCTGACCGTGCCTTTAGTGAAAAACAGCGAGAACGAGCAGCAGGTCTATTCCGCAAATACGGAGTCTGGACGTTGCTAGGGTCCTGGCTCCCCATCGTCGGGGATCCACTCACATTCGTGGCCGGTCTGGCCGGCACACGGTGGCGGTTGGCGTTGTTGCTCATAGCAGTCGGTAAAGGTGTGCGCTACGCCGTGTTGATAGCGATCAGTTACTGGCTGTTAAGTCCTTGAGGAACGTCTTTCACAATATGCTCAGTTATCTGCTGTGCAAAGACGGTTGCGGCCCTGTTTTTTGGCATCGTACATGGCATTATCGGCACGTGTAATGGCATGGTGAAAGTCCGGATCAGCGCTACACACCTCAGTCAAACCAATACTGCAAGTGACAGTGATCGAATTTTTCGGGTTAATTTGCAACAGTGTGGTTTCAAGCATGTGACGCAGCCGGTCAAGCAGCACGCAGGCTTCATCCAAAGTGGTATGCGGCAGAACAATGACAAACTCTTCACCGCCAAATCGGGCAATGATATCACTGGCGCGAGCATTGATTTTCATCATCTCCGCAACTCGTTTGAGAGCTTCATCGCCAGCGGCATGACCATATTGGTCATTAATGCTTTTGAAGTGATCGAGGTCAAGAACTGCAACTGTCACAGACAACTTAGATGTCTGATAGCGTTCCCATATACTGGCAATGCGATCATCAAAGGCGCGTCGGTTATGCAGACCGGTCAAAGGGTCTTTGTGGGTCAGCCTCCGAAGACGGCTGAGATATCGCAGTAACTGCAATGCCAGGCAGCTGAAATTGAATGAGCCCGCAATGAGCAATAGCAGCACAAGCAGAACTGCGTTTGAGGTTGTGTTGGTGTTCAGCTCCAGCAGGCTATCCGGTTGGAAAAGTTGCTGTACACCGGCTAGCAGTAGAATAATCGCTGCAGTCAGTGTAGCCAGTCTGAGAAAGCGACTGCGTTGCCACTCAAACTCAGCACGAAGTGCCGGTCCGCACTGTTTAATGGCGATGGCGATAGAAAGTGATGAGGCGATATAGGTCAGTGCAACACGGGCCGGTGCGGCTTCAGTGGTTGACCCTAGCAAAATCAAGGCAAGGGTTGTGACACTGACAATCAGAAGCTGTAAACGGGTTTGTTGGGGGACATGAGCGAATGCTGCCACGCCTCGCCATGCACAAGTGAAGGCGACAACAAAGGCGATATCGGCACCGACAATCGCCAACCAGTCTCTTTCGGAGTCCCGCATCAAGGTCAATAGCATCCCGATGCCGATCAATAAATTGAAAACACCCCAGTTTATCGTTGCAGAGCGATCTTCCGAGATAAACCTGGCATAGCTCCACCAGGCACAGGCATAGAGTGCAAACTGGGCGCCGAGCAGCATAAAAAGTGTGTTTTCTGTCGCCATGGTTTTCAGGTCACCTGACTCTTGTCTGGCTTTTCAGATGACTCTCATCATATCGGTTGGTATCTCAAAAAGACATTATTTGTGGTTATGAATCACTTCAGTACTGCAGTAAGTGGTTTCGGTCAGTCGCTTGGTGTAATTGTTTAATATGCGGCTGGCTGCAGTTGGCTTGATAACGCCAGTGTTAATTTGCTTGCGGATGAATTCATTCAGGCGACGATCCAGATCATTTGGAAAATACTGGACCTGACTTAACATCTCCTGAGTGCTTAAGCCTTTGAGAGACTCTTCAATCCAGAAATTGCCAGGTTCATCATCCCGGGCGTAGACGTGAACTTCATCCACGCGTCCCATGAGGTTGTGGGCATCGCCGAGAATTTCCTGGTAAGCACCGACCAGAAAGATGCCGATATGGTAACGTTCGCCAGACTGGTGTTCATGCAAAGGCAGCCAGTTGACATTACCCTGACCGCTAACATAATTCTTGATTTTCCCATCAGAGTCGCAGGTCAGATCAACGACCTGAGCACGGCGTGTGGGTAGTTCATCCAGCCGGTGTAATGGCATGACGGGAAATACCTGGTCAATTGCCCAGTGGTCGATAATGGAATGAAAGACCGAGAAATCACAGAGATAAAGATCGGTCAATTGCTCTTCCAGGTCCAGTTGCTCTTGTGGTGGCGGTGACAGTTCCGCTGCCTGGAGCTTGCGTAAAATTTCCCGGCAGGTATGCCAATAGAGTCGGTCTGACTGAGCGACATGCTCCAGACTGATGTAGCCCAGCCTCAGCAGTTGATCCACTTCTGAGCGTAACTCTTCAGCATCGTGATAACACTCCAGCAGGATGCCGGGGACATCATGTTTCTCTGCGTCGGCCAGTGTCGACTGCATCCGCGAGAGTACCGCAGGAATTTCGTCTTCATTCAGCTCATCTGTCAGCGGCGGGCTGTCCGGGCGGTGAACGCCGAGCACCGGCACTACCAGCATGGAATGGTGGGCGGTCAGTGCACGACCACTTTCCGACAGTAACGTCGGCACGGCAACATCGCGTTCTTCACAAATTTCCTTGACCGCATAGACGATGACATTGGCATACTCTCGCAGGCCATAGTTGATGGAAGATTCCGAGTTCTCATAGTCACCACCGTAATTCACCCCGAGTCCGCCACCGACGTCCAGAAATTTGATCTGACAGCCACGTTTAATCAGGTCGGCATAGATCTGGGTGATTTCTTTAACCGCACTTCGCAACACCTGGATGTCTGATATCTGACTGCCCAGATGGAAGTGCAAAAGTTCAAGGCTGTCGGTCTGACCTCGTGCTTTAAGGGTTTGTACCAGTTTGACGACTTCAGGAATGGTCAGGCCAAACTTGGAGCGTGAACCACCCGATTCATACCAGCGCCCTGACCCTTTGGTGTTGAGCTTGACCCGGACACCCAGGCGGGGTTTTTGCTCTTGCTCCGATGCCAGCAGTAGCAACTGCTCAAACTCACTGTATTTCTCAATGATCGGGATGACCTGTTGACCCAATTGCTGAGCGTTGAGCATCAGCGACAGCATGACGTGGTCTTTCACGCCGTTACACAAGAGTAATGTGTCATCGCCAATTAATGGCAGGGCTGCCATCAGTTCTGCTTTGGAGCCACATTCCAGGCCAGCGTCAAACTCACGGCCAGCCTCCAGCACTTCGGCTACCACCTCGTGTAGCTGGTTAACTTTGATCGGGTAAATACTTCGGTACTGGTTGGGATATTGTGCTTCGGCAATGGCTTCACGGAATTTACGGTTCAGGCGTTGTACGCGGGCAGCGATAATATCCTGAAAGCGGACGATCAACGGCAATGCTGAGCCGCTTTCCAGTGCTGCATCTACAACACTGTTAATGTCGATGGCCAGATCGGGGTTCTCGGTCGGTGTAACCGTGACATGACCATTGCTATCGATCTGAAAGAAACCGTCAGACCAGACATCCATGCCATAAGTGTCTCGTGCCTGCTGAATATTTTGTGCTGCCGTGCTGTCTGCCGTCATGGATCTACTGCTCCCCGGGTTCTTAAGTTCGGTTGTCATGTCAGTCATTCTGGGGCCAAGAGTGCTTTTTACGCTCAGGGCTATTTTTTACGCTCAGGGCTGTTTTTTACGCTCAGGGCTGTTTTTACGCTCAAGGCTGTCTTTACGCTCAAGGCTTGCTTAAGCTCTGGGTTTGCGGCAGGCTGCATAGAGCGCCAGCAACTCGATGGCGATCTGGGCACCGGCCAGCGCAGTGACTTCGGCGTGATCATAAGCGGGAGCGACTTCCACGACATCCATCCCTACCAGATTAATACCGGTCAGGCCGCGAATAATATTCAGTGCCTGAAAACTGCTCAGCCCGCCAGGAACCGGGGTGCCGGTGCCGGGGGCAAATGCAGGATCCAGGCAGTCGATATCAAATGTCAGATAAACCGGGTGGTTGCCGACACGTTGCTTGATCCGGCTGACCAGATCGGCTGCACTGTTTTCGTAGACATCGGCTGCGGAAAGGATCTGGTAGCCCAGCGTGTCATCATTTGTAGTTCGTATGCCTATCTGTACTGAGTGTTCTGGAAGCACAATGCCTTCTTTTGCGGCCTGGTAAAACATGGTGCCGTGATTGATCCCTTCACCCGAACTGGGCCAGGTATCGGTGTGGGCATCAAAGTGGATCAGCGCGATAGGACCGTGTTTACGAAAATGTGATCGCAAAGACGGGTAGCTGATAAAGTGATCTCCGCCCAGTAACAGGCAGGCACAGTCCGCTGCAAGAATCGGATCTATCCAGCTTTCAATGTGTTTGACGCTGGTGAGTCCACCACCAAGGTGATTTTCACAGTCGCCATAATCGACGACTTTTAATGCCTGCAAAGGATCCTGTTGCCATGGCCAGGGGCGCTCCCAGGCCAGTGACATGGATGCGTTTCGAATGGCTCGCGGGCCAAGCCGGGCACCAGAGCGATTGGTAGTGGCGATATCCATCGGGACACCCATTACTGCGACATCCATACCGTCAAGTTGCCTGCCAAGCGGAGTTCGGAAAAAGCTGACTGCGCCACCAAAACTGTGCGAATTTACTGCACCGCCACCAGGTTGGCCGGTAATGGCATTATCCCAACTGTCCATCGTCATATTCGTGACCTGTGTTTTGCTCGGAAATTTGGCCCTAAAGTAAACTACCGGCGGCTGAAATGCCAAGCAAATACAGTCCTTTTTGTCCTTAATCCATGGAATTTAGGAGAATCCTTGACAATTGCGATTTCATCGACACTGATTGTTGCAACTTTCCATGAAACATCCCGTATTCACGATAAGCAGCGTGCGATAATCATTGTAGGGTCAATGTCTTGGGGGTAGGCTGGAATGAATTGTCAAAATACCCGGGCATAAAGCCAGTTTATTAATCCGCTCAACGTTATGAGACGTATTGATAACGACACTTTGCTAGCTAATCAGCCATTTTATCATCAGGAATGCCAACGATTCCTTCAGATAGAAAAGCCGCGCGGTCCAGGGCATGCGCATTTAAGAGGTCAGTCAATGTTTTCTATGGTCAGGCAGTCAGTTCGTTTTAGACGCGTATGCCAATCCTTTTGCACAGCCGGTATGGTGATTGTACTGGCGGCTTGCGGCGGCTCAGAACCTGAAACCGGCAATGCCGGTGCCCAGGGCCAGAGACCGGGTGGCTTCCCGGGTGGGTTCGGTCCGGGTGGTCAGCAGGAGATGCCTGTTCCTGCTGTTGAAGTGGTTGAGGCTCGCATCGGCAGTCTGCCACTGGAAGAGCGCCTGACCGGGCGCGTTATCGCAGAAAACCAGTCTGAGATAATAGCCGAAGTGGGCGGCCCTGTTACTGAGGTCTTTGTTGATAGCGGTGACGCAGTGCAAGCTGGTGATCCTCTGGTGCAGATTCGTGATACCGAATATCGAGAACGCCTCAATCAAGCTCAGGCGGGACTGCAGGTTGCAGAAGCGCAGACACGTCAGGCCCAGGCGAATCTGGCTGCACTGCAAAACCAGCTCGAACGAATACAGTCATTGACCGAAAGGCGTCTGGAGACAGTGTCTGCGCTGGAAGATATCCAGGTTCAAGTGGACGTGGCGCAGGCCAATGTGGAGTTGCGCCGTGCCCAGGAAAATCAGGCACAATCGGTTGTCGAGGAGCGTCGGCTGGAACTGGCCAATACAACGGTCAGGGCACCAATCAGTGGTATGGTCGGACAACGCAATGTCGAGCGTGGCCAGATCGTTTCTGCCAGTGCCCCCTTGTTTATCATTGGCGATCTGGATGATGTTCGTATCGAGATGCTGCTAACAGAGCGGATGCTGACCTATATCCGCGAAGGCATGTCAGTGAGTCTTTATTCCGAAAACTGGCCGGATCTCCGGTTCGACGCATCCGTCTCACGCATTTCGCCTTTTCTCGACGCAAATACCCTGCGTACCCAGGCCTATGTAGAAATGGAAAACCCGGACCGCATGCTTAGGCCGGGCATGTTTCTCAATGCCGATATCTATTACGGTGAAACTGAGGATGCGGTGCTGATTCCCAACAGTGCCATTTATCGTCATCCGCGAACCGGTGTTGAGGGGGTTTATGTGATGACGCCACCGGGACCAGAAGCGCGCCCGGTTTCCGAGGTGGATGGCGCCCCGGCCATGCTGCCTGCTGCCCCCGTGCAGTTTGTCCCCGTTGATGTTGTTGCCAGTGGTCGCATGAGCAGTGGTGTCGAAGGAATCCAGCAAGGTGACTGGGTCGTGACCATTGGGCAGAACCTGCTGATGGGCAATGTGGCCGAGGCGCGGGCCCGGGTCATGAGCTGGGATCGCATGGAAGAAATGCAACGCAAACAGAATCGCGATATTTTTGACATCATTGATGCGGCCCGGGAGCAACGTCAAAACGCTGTCCCGGCTGATAGTTGATCCCGACAGGAGACTGAGTCATGGCTATTACGAAGCAATCCATCAGTCGCCCTATTGCGACGACCATGATATTCCTGATCATCATCACGCTTGGGACACTGGGCTTTCGCTTCCTGCCAGTAGACCTGTTGCCTCCTATTGAGATGCCTGAACTGTCGGTTCAGGTCAGCTATCCCAATGTCGGCCCGGAAGACATTGAATTGCTGATCACCGAGCCACTGGAAAATGCACTGGCTGTTGTGCCCGATATTGAACGTATGTCTTCGAGGTCTCAGGAGGGCAGTGGTTCGGTCAGTCTGCGCTTCTCTCAGGGCGTGGACATCGATGTGATATCCAATGATGTGCGTGAGGCGCTGGATCGTTTGCGGAACAGCTTGCCGGAAGATGCCGATCCACCTCGTATCCGTCGCTTTAACCCGGATGACTCACCGATTGTGATTCTGGGTGTGCAATCTGACATGGACCTGATGGACCTGACCACAATCATGGAGCGGGACCTGAGTCGTCGTTTTGAACAGATTGCCGGTGTTGGTGCCGTTGATGTCTGGGGCGGAATTGATCGTGAGATTCGTGTTGATGTCAGACGCGACCGCCTGCTGGCCAGCGGGCTGACCATGAATGATATCAGCCAGGCGATTGGCCGGGAGGGTAACAACTCTCCCGGTGGCAATGTCCAGCGCGGCATGTCTGAGCTATATATACGCTCGATGGGTGAGTTCAACTCGGTAGATGAAATCCAGAATGTCGTCATTCGTTCGGTTGAAGGCGTGCCGGTGCGCGTTGGTGATGTGGCGGATGTCAGTGATGATCGGGCAGATATTGGCCGGTATATCGAAATCAATGAGTTGCCCATGATTCGTATGGGGATTCGCAAACAAACCGGTGCCAATACCGTTGCGGTAGCCGAACAGGTTAACCAGGAATTGCAAAGAATCAATGCGGAGCGCAATGATCTGGAAATCCTCATGGTGACCGATCAGAGCGAGTTTATTCAGGACTCAATCGATAGCGTTCGAAACTCCGCGCTTTGGGGCGGCATCCTTGCTGTGATTGTGTTGCTGGCTTTTTTCCGCAATGGCTCTATTACCAGTATTATTTCTGTCTCCATCCCTATTGCCATCATCGCCACGTTCGCACTGCTGTATTTTGGTGGTCTGACGCTCAACCAGATGAGTTTTGGGGGACTGGCGCTTGGGGTTGGCCTGATTGTTGATAATGCCATTGTGGTCATTGAGAACATTGTCCGGCACCGGCAACAGGGTAAACCGCTGAAAAAGGCCGCCGAGAGAGGAACCCGGCAGGTGACAGGCGCGGTTATCGCTTCAACGCTGACAACCTCAGTTATTTTCCTGCCCGTGGTGTTCATGCAGACCCTGACCGGGACCATGTTTCAGGAAATGGCCCTGGTGGTTGTCTTCTCCTTGATGTGTTCATTGTTTGTCGCGCTGACGCTGGTGCCGATGTTGTCGAGCCGCTTTCTCAGTGTGCCAGCACATGAACCCGCACATGACCAGACAGCAACCTGGAACGAACGTATTCTGTATGGACTTGAGCAGCGCTATGAGCGTGTGGTTAGCTGGGCCCTGGCGCACAAGGCGGTGGTCATCGCTGCCACAACCGGGCTGCTCTTGCTGTCGGTGCTGGGTATACGCATTATTTCCGTTGAACTGGCGCCACAGACTGAGGCTGATACGCTTTCCATCCGCATGCGCATGGACGAAGGCACCAATATCGCCGTGATCCATAGCTACATGATGGAAATGGATCAGATTGTTCGCAATATTGTGCCCTGGGAAAATGTCGTTAATTACACACGCGATGCGCAAAATGGTGATGCTGAACTGGAACTGACCCTGGTCGACCAGGAAGAGCGCACCATGAATGCCAATGAAATGGCTGATTACATTCGTGCCCGTGTTGAGGATGCCATACCAGGCATGCGTGTGTATGTTCGCGCGCAATCCGGCATGTGGATCATGCGCCGGATTTTCGGTTCCGGTGGTGAAGATGCCATACAGGTGGAACTGCGAGGTTACGATCTGGATGCAGCAGATCAGATAGCCCAGCGCATCAGTGATCGTGTCGAAGTTTTACCCGGCATTGCTGACGTCAATCTGAGTCGCCGGGAAGGGCGGCCAGAGCAGCAGATTCGCTTTGACCGGGAGAAGCTGGCTTCACTGGGGATTGGCGTCAGCGATGTCAGTCGAGCTATTCAGGCCAGTGTCGGTGGTTCGCGTGCCGGTGTTTACCGGGACAGGGGTGATGAGTTTGATATTGTCGTTCGCCTGCGGCCTGAGGATCGGTTGAATTCCCAGGATATCGATAACATTTCCATTCGTGCGGCTAATGGCGAGGTTGTGCCAGTCTCTTCCCTGATTTCCACCACCTTTGGCCGGGGACCAACCGAGATTCGCCGCATTGACGGTCAGCGGGTGACATATATCAATGCCAACCTCGAAAGTGGTGTCGCGCTGGGCGATGCTGTAGAGCGTATTCGCGAGAACCTGTCCCAGATGCAGCTTCCTGACGGGTTTTCTATCGTTTACGGTGGCGAATACGAAGAGCAGATGAAGTCCCAGCGCGACTTTGTCATGGCGATTGTCATGGCGCTGGTGCTGATCTATATGGTGATGGCGGCCCAGTTCGAACGCTTCCTGGATCCGTTGATCGTAATGGGATCCGTGCCACTGGCCATTGTTGGCGTGGTGCCAACCTTGATCCTCACCGGCACCACCCTGAACATGCAGAGTTTCATGGGCATGGTGATGCTGATCGGCATCGTGGTCAATAACGCCATTCTGCTGGTGGACTATATCAATATCATGCGCCGCGAAGACGGTATGCCGATCGAACAGGCCGTTGTGAAGGCAGGGCGCCTACGCTTGCGACCGATCCTGATGACAACCCTGACCACGGTGCTGGGCCTGATTCCACTGGCACTGGGCATTGGTGCCGGAGCAGAAATGCAAGCCTCGCTGGCACGTGTCGTGGTCGGTGGCCTGATGGCGTCGACACTGATCACCCTGGTTTTCATTCCCGTGTTCTATGTCACAGCCAACCATACCCGTGACTGGATTGGAAACCACCTGGTTCCCGATGCATTCAAACGCGTGTTCCGTAAAGAACCCCCTGCCGAGGCTGATACAACACCCGACCGTGCCCATGGCGGATCCGATGCGCAACACGGCTTTAGCCAACAGCGCCAGGACTAAAACGTTGCAACCAGAAAACCTGGACGCTTAAGGCAATGACATAAAAAGGCCCGGTTCACCAAATGAGCCGGGCCTTTTTAATCGTCAGCCCGCCATGGCATGACAAACAGTGCCAACAACACCCCATGAGTACCCAAACACAGCACAAGGGAAGGGCATCACTCCACATATCGCAGCCAATCAGACCACGTTTTGCCTAGCGCCCCTCATCCGAAAAAGCAGCCGAACTGCTTGAGCCGTCAGGCGAGTTTTCGGCTGTCGGATGAGGGGCGCTAGGCAGTGGTCGGCTGCGATATGTGGAGTGATGCCCTTCCCGTTGCTTGATCGAATGCGCGGGCGGATTGTCTGAAGCCGTCAGGCTGAGTTTCCGCCCGCCGAGCGACGTCCGGTGTGCTGTGGTCGTCTGCCATCTGAGCTATGATGCCCTGACCGCTCTCCATCCGAGCTTTCGACTGCCGAGTGAGGAGTGGTCAGCGGGAACTTACTCCGCCGGCAACAGCCGATGAATACCACCCCCTTCAATGGCCAGGTAGATATAACCGTCCGGGCCCTGCTCCACTTCACGCACCCGACCGATGCCAGTCAGTATGTCAGTAGAGCGGATCACGCGATCTTCCCAGACTTCCAGCAAAACCAGGCGTGTTCCGGCAAGAGCACCAACCAGCAGGTTGTTGCTTAGCTCCGGATAATGGTCACTGTCGACGAACTCGATACCGGCAATGGCAATGGAGGGATTCCAGTACCAGATTGGCTGTTCCATGCCGGCACCGTGGGAATCCTCTGCCAATGGCTCACCGTTGTAGTTGATGCCGTAACCGACATAAGGCCAGCCATAATTGTTAGCAGCGCGGGCAATGTTGATTTCATCGCCACCACGAGGTCCATGCTCACTGTTCCACACCTCTCCGGTTTCCGGGTTGATGGCGATACCCTGCGGATTGCGGTGGCCGTATGACCAAACGGCAGGGATGGCATCAGGAATGTGAACAAAAGGGTTGTCTTCCGGGACGCTGCCGTCATCCATGATGCGATAAATTTTACCGCCGTCACGGCTCAGGTTCTGAACGTTGGTGAAATGGTCGCCACGGTCACCAATGGAGAAGTACAGGTAGCCGTCTGCATCAAACACCATGCGGCCACCGTAGTGCTGGCCCCGATTGCTGTTTTCCATGGCCCGGTAGATGACTTCCTGATCGGTTAGCCGGTTACCATTCAGTTTAGCCCGCATCACTGATGTGTTACTGCCTTCCCCGTTGCCTTCCGGGTCAGAAAAAGTCAGATATAACCAGCCATTGCTGGCGTAATCAGGGTGAGCTTCAATATCCAGCAGGCCGCCCTGGCCATTGACGTGTACTTCAGGGACGCCAGCTAATGGTTCACTGACTTCGCCATCAGAAACGCGGTACAGTTCACCATTGCGGTCGGTCACCAGCATATCGCCGTCTGGCAGCCAGGCCATGCCCCATGGCATTTCAATCGCATCTGTGACAACGTCCGTGGTGTAGCTGGGGAATTGCTGGGCCTCTGCGCCCGTAACAGCTAAGATGGACAGTGATAAAGCGCTGAACCATTTTTTGGAATTCATGACACATCTCCAGTCATTATGCATAGTAAGAATATTGTATAGTATTGTATAGAAGGTGTCGCCTTTCATCAGCCTGATTGACTGCCGTTTATCGTATCCAGGTGGCAGTTGACGTGATTCTTGTCGCGTTTTGGCTGAACAGGCAGCCTGCGACAATTTGTCACGCAGAATAGACTAGGAGTCACAGGCTTCCAGACGGTAAAATCTAACACGTTGTAGAGAAATTATCAGACTTTTTAGGGTATCCACATGATGAAACGAATCTTTTCGGCACTAACAGCGATACTGGCTTTGTCGGCTCTGCTTTCCGGTCAGGCACTGGCTCACACCGCACTGAGTTCTTCAATGCCTGGCAACCAGTCCACAGTTGTAGCGCCAGATAAACTGGTGTTGAAATTTGGCGATGTTGTTCGTCTGGTGGATGTAAAACTGGTTCATGGGCCTCGCCATGTCATTGACTTTGGCTTTCAGGCGCCAGAAGTTAGCCATGATGAGTTCGGCTTTGCCTTGCCTGAGCTGATGATGGGGGAGCACACAGTGACCTGGACCGCGATAGGCCCTGACGGCCATACTGTCTCTGACTCATTCACCTTTACCAATGCTGCCGAAGGCAGTGAAGAAATGGCCGGTATGACACATGGCGGGCACAGTCATAATGGTAGCCACAGTCATGGTGGTGAACAACATAGCCATGGCGGTGAACAGCACGCCCATGGTGCTGAGGATAGTCATCAGCACGAACACTGATGCCATACACAGTTTGATTATCAGACAATCGCAAAATGGCTGTTAACTGGTTACTGGCCGCAGCGCTGGGAAAATGGCTTTTCTACTTGAGCCTGGTCATTTTGCCCGGCTGGCTGTTTTTGCGATTCATCTCTCGTGACAATGACCAGACCTGGCTGGCAAGAGCAGGCTTACTTTTTCTGGTTATTGCCCTGACAGCCTTGTTGGCCTCCTCTCTTCTCCTGATCCAGGTTGGTGAAATCAATCAGCGTGGTGTGATGGGCATGTTTGATCCTGTCATGCGCGACATATTGTTGACTACGCCAAATGGCACCAGTCTGTATTGGCGGCTCGCCGGCTTACTGTTTTGGAGCCTGGCCATAGCAGGTTTGTGGTTGCCCAGGTTGCTGCTGCCCCTGGCCGTTCTGGGCACTGTGTGTTTAGCGGTGTCTTTCGCGGTGACCGGGCATGTTGCCACACTGGCCGGAATCAGCCAGTTATTTATTGTGCTGCACATTGTGGCGGTCACCGCCTGGGCAGGCTCTGTCCTGTTACTCTGCTTCCTGCTTCGGCCCGTGCCAGCAGATGAGCTGGCAACAGAGCAATGGCATGATCTTTTTCGGCAATATGGTCGCCTGGCAGTGCCGGTACTGGCGGTGATGCTGATCTCAGGTGGCTATCTTTACATTCAACTGCTGGGCTGGTCTGTCATTCCGGATCATGCTTATCACTGGCTGATGCTGGGCAAACTGGTACTGGTCGCCATGATGCTGGCTGTGGCTGCCCGCCATAAATTCCGACTGGTACCAGACATTCAACTTGCCCTGATGAGCCCGGGTGTGGATGAGCCGGGTGTCTCGCTCAGGCAAACGGCATTAAGTCGGATGCGAGCTTCGCTGTTCGTTGAGGGGATGCTGGCTGTGGGAATCCTGGCCCTGGTTGCCATCATGACGACATTTGTTGGTCCTCAATCACTGCTGCACCAGATGAATTAATGCCTAATATTTCAAGGCCTTTGCAGGCCAGACACTGAACTGTCAAAAAAGTGTGACAAACTTGGCGTTGTAAATTAAGGTTGCATTGAATAGACTTCGCCAAAATTCACCAGACGTCACTGCCCATGAATCTTTTTGAAATCTCTTATACCGCTATCGGCGGCCTCGCTATTTTCTTCCTGGGGCTCAAATATTTCTCTGAAGCCCTCCAGTCCAGTGGACAAGACGCAATAAGGGGAATTCTGGCTCACTTGACCAGAAACCGCGTTATGGCGGTATTGGCAGGCATCGGTATTACCGTGTTTGTGCAATCCAGTTCCATTTCCACCGTCATGACGGTAGGCCTGGTCAATGCCGGCCTGATGGAGCTGAAGCAGGCCATCGGTGTGATTCTCGGGGCCAACGTCGGTACCACAGTGACCGGCTGGATTATCTCCATCAAGGTAGGCAAGTATGGCCTGCTGTTGATTGGCCTGGGCATTTACCCCATGTTTGCTGCCAAACGGCAGTGGTTGGCAACGCTGGGTAAGACAGCGGTGGCGCTGGGTCTGGTGTTTACCGGCCTGGAGTTCATGAGTGGTGCCTTTGTCCCCCTTCGTGATAATGCGACCTTCATTTCCTATCTTTACCTGTTTGATGCCGAGTCGATCTGGTCACTGTTGGCTTGCATCGCATTGGCCTGTGCGCTGACCGTTGTGATTCAAAGCAGCTCGGCCATGCTGGGTATTACTATTACGCTGGCATCAACTGGCGTGATTGATTTCAATACGGCCGTAGCACTGATTATTGGTGAGAACATCGGTACGACCATTACCGCGCAGTTGGCCTCGATAGGCGCAACGACTTCGGCGGTCAGGGCTGCTCGTGCTCATGCGATCTTTAATATTCTGGGCGCTATCGTCTTTATGGCTCTCTTCCCCTGGTATGTCGAATTCATCGACTGGCTGGTGACAACAGGCGCTGCAGATGCCGTGAACGCGGATGGTGAGCGACCCTACATTGCTTTCCATATTGCCATTGCGCATACCATGTTTAACGTGATCAATGTGGTGATCTGGATTCCGTTGATTGATACGCTGACCAAAACAGTGACATGGCTGGTGCCGCAGAAAGAGAAGAAAGAGCAGCATAAACTGCGCTATCTGGGTAACCGTTCTACGATGGCACCGGAAGTGGCTCTGCAGCAGGCAGATCTGGAAATGGACAACATGGTGGAAATCACCAAGGAAATGTTCCGTGTCTCCCGCGATTATGCCTTGGCTAAAAGCCATGACAAGGAACGTTTTGATCGTATCAATCACCTGGAAGATGTGACAGATAACATTGAAGAGGAGATGATCAAGTTCATCACCATCCTGTTAACTGGTACCGTCAGCCAGGAGCAGTCATCGCGGGCCTATGGTCTGATGCGCATGGCCGATGAGATTGAGAGTATCGCCGACTCCCTGCAGGCCTTCAGTATCTATCAGAGCCGCCTGTTCAAACGCAATGAGGATATTGGTGAAGAAGCCTGGCATGACATTATGGTCTTCTTCAACGAAGTTGAGGCTTACTTCAAGCAATTATCTGATGCCAGAGCCCAGGATCTCGATACAGCGACCATCAAAGAGCGACTCAAGGGCGCCAAATCCATCAAGAAGCTGGGCAAACAAATGCGTGATCGCCACCTGGATCGTCTGCGTGAAGGACATTATCAGGCGGCTACGGCACAAATGTTCAGTGATATGTTTATGGCGCTACAGCGTGTTAAAAACCACTCTGTGAATTACATTGAAGCTTACGCTGGCCTGTAAGCTCTGGTGGTTAGTGAATCAACACAACCCTCTGGCGGTGCAACCGTCAGGGGGTTTTTACTATTGGCAGCAAAAGGGTAGTTTGTCGAAGTCTTGCAGAATACTTCCTGCCGAAGGGTCAACTTTACTGTTTTGCTGTGCTGGTGCTTATACGGCCGGCCAGATAAAAGCTCAGCAGCGAGATCACTGAGGCTGTCAGCATCAATGAGAGCATAGGGTAAATGGTGCCGTTATAGATCAATGCAACCAGCTGTGCGGCCAGTGCTGACAGTCCCATTTGCATAAAACCGGATAATCCCGATGCCGCTCCGGCCATGTCTGGGAATTCATTGATGGCTGCGGCCTGGGCATTCGGCAATGAGATACCATTGCCAAAGGTGCAAATTGATATGGGTAAAAACAGTGCCAATGGGTGAACAACACCTATCAGGTGCAGTGCCAGGGCCGCAGAAATACCAACGATACTGATCTGGCTGCCGACCGCAATCATGCGCCGTCCGTCAACGCGCTTGGTTAACCATCGCGTCAGGTAGTTGCCGCCCATAAAGGCTGCTGGTATGACAATATAATAATAGCCATACTCATTGGGGGGACGTTCAAAGACAGAGACCATGATCTCCGGTGCGGCAGAGATGAAGCTGAAAAACACCACAGAGACAAAAGCGACATTCAGGGCATAAGCACAAAAGCCTCGCGACTTGAGCAAGGTCACGAAACTGTGCAGCATACCTGCACTGCCGGCATCGCGGCTGGCCTGGCTGGCGGTTTCCGGCAGGCTGATCAACAGTGCCAGCATCAGTAGCAGACTGATGCCAGCCATCACATAAAAAATGCTGTGCCAGTCATAGCGCACCAACAGTTCCCCGCCGACCAGCGGTGAAATCATCGGCATCACTACCATCACCATGACCAGTGTTGCGATAATGCCTGCCGCCTGATTGGCGGGATAGACATCACGTACAATGGCACGGGCCAGCACCAGACCCACTGCACCCCCGGCGGCCTGCACAATACGTCCAAAAATCAGCATGCCGATACTGTCAGCCATGACGCAGAGCAGTGAACCAAGAAAGGTAATGAAAATCCCGACCAGCATGACCGGGCGTCGGCCGAAACGGTCGGAAAGCGGGCCGTAGATCAATGTGGCAACAGCGATGGAGAACATTGACAGGCTGAGCGTCAGTTGTGCCGTACCGTTACTGATTTCAAAGGCATCACGAATGGTCGGGATGGCTGGCAGCATGATCTGCATGCCAACTGGCCCCAATGCCGAGACCGAGGCCAGCAAAATAATCATACGCCGGGAAAATCCCTTTACTTCTGAGGTCATAAATCAAGTCTCTCAAGCTGGTGCGGACTGGACAATGGGCAGAAAAAGGCGGTCAGCGGTTTTCGGGTGAGCCCTGCAGGACGGTATCGCGTTGCTGCTGTTGCGGGTTGCGTTGCTGGCCGCTGACAACAACACTGGTACCGAGTAGCGCCAGACGTTGTGATTGTTCGATAGGGTAGTCGAGCCGGAAGGCTGCCATTTGTAATTGTTGGATCAATCGGGCAGCAGGCGCAAGCGTATCATCTGCACTGGGAGCATTGCCAGTATCAGCGCCATTCTCGGCGATCTGTGTGCAGTTGAGCACCAGGCGCTCCACGGTGCGCAGACAGATGGCATCGGATGGGGATGGTGCCAGCTCCAGTAACAGGCCATTCTCTTGCAGCGAAAAGCGCGGCGAAGCGGACAGCCACTGCTGCTGCTCCCGGGCAAAGGCATTATCTGCTCCCGTTAATCTGACGGGCAGAGAAATATCAAGCCGTCGAAACAGGTTCGGGTCCTGTCGATAAACCTCGGCGAAAAGCGTCAGTGCCCGGGCTTGTGATTCAGTACTGCCTTGTTGCCACAGCGTTTGTGCCAGCCGGGCCTGGACACGGGAACGTAGCAACACTTCCTGGCTGGGGAGTTGTCCGATTGCCTGGGCTGCATGCTCCAATAAAGAATCCTGGCGCGACTGCAGGTAACTGACTTCCGTTTGCCAGGCATGGTAATAACCCATGTTCAATGCAAACACGCCCTGGTCTGCTGCTGTGTCCAGCAGTCTTCCCGTGACACCCGCGCCCATTAATGTGACCAGGTCAGGTTCGATCCACTCAGGGATATGCACATCCAGTGGCGCATAAGGGCGCATCCGGTTAATCAGCGTTTCTTCATTGGCAAACAGTGACGCAGCCAGGCGCTCAGAACGCCAGGCGCGAAAACGAGCCGCCTGGGCTTCTACCCAGACCCGTAAATTGCCCGGGAAAGGCGTCACAGCCATTTCTTCGAGTAAACGCTGGTATCGCAGGTTGTGCGCGATACTGTTGATCAGAGCAGCATAAGAGTCTTTCTGAGCTTCGTCAGCCGTGTAGGAGCCGGTTCTGTCGGGCTGGTTCAGTGCTGCCTGGGTGAGCCGGGCGGCATCATCCTGATAACCTGACATGAGCAGGAAGATGGCGCTGACCAGAAAATGATCGGCACGGTTCATGACAGTTATCAGTGCTTCCTGGTTGCCACGCCAGACCATCATGTTATCCAGTGCCTGCCGGGCTTCATCGAACCGGCCCTGATTCATGTAAAGGTAGAGCTTGTTAACCCAGGGGTTGCCGACACTGGTGGGATCCATAAACTCCGTGGCACGATCCAGGTAGTTTTCTGCATTCTGAAAGCGCAACAGGTTCAGTGACACTTCCGAGGCATTGAGCAGGTGCACAGTATCGAGACGCTGCCCTTGGGATTCAGCCAGTTCGCTGTCTTCGTTCATGGCATTTTCGCAGGCCTGCAGAGACTCTGTGGGCCGCAGGTCAGCCAGCTCAACGGCACATAACGTATTCCAGGCACGACTGCGTTCCCTTGGATTGTTGCTGTTGTTCAGCACCTGTTCTGCGCTGGCGCGTGCCTCATCAAAGCGCTTCAGCTTGATCAGCGGCCAGCCGCGGAAGGATTCGGTTTCCTGACCAAAAATCTGTTCCAGCTTCTCCAGGTAAGCCAGCGACTGTTCCTGGTTGCCGATGAGCTGATGCAGATAGGATAGCTCGGTCAAGGTCAGGTAAAACCATTCCAGATTGCCGGATTCAAGAGCCCGGCCTAACGAGTCATAATTGGTCAGTTGCTCTGCCTGGTTCAGGTGGTAAAGCGCCCGGGGCAGGTTGCCTTCTATCTGGGACAGGATTTCTGCCATGGCAAACTGGGCGCCCGGTGAGTCGGGTTGCTCCTGTAGCCACTGCTGCGCCAGTTCCCGTGCCCGCACGTGCTGGTCCAGGGCCAGCGCATCACAAATAGAAAGGGCGGTGGGGTCAGTTATGCCATTGAGTCCGAAGCAGGTGGTGCGGGGGAGGTTCATCGGCACACTCTCCAGCCCGCTGCTGCCACTGTCCTGGGCGTAAAGCACCGAAGATGGCAACGGGCTCAGTAAAGGACACAGTGCTGAGAACAGTACGGTGGCTAATACTGAGGATAGTGCTGTGAAGAATGACCGGACCCACATAACAGGCATCAGGCAGCTGGCTTCATGGTACTGCGTGCCAGTGCTTCCATGGCCGGTTTCATGCAGTCTTTCAGGACAGCATCAAAACTGCCTGCACCCGGGGCCAGTTCGACCCGGTGACCGAGCACGTGCGGCAGCAGGAAGTCGATGTCATCAGCATTGACGTAATCACGGCCACACATCGCTGCGCGGACCTGAAGCGCCGGTAACAATAACACCAGGCTGCGAGTGGAGTTGCCCTGAATCACCCGATCGTCGTCACGAATCTGTCGGGAAATGTCGACCAGACACTGTTTGACGGAATCGGCGATATAGACTTGTTTATCAATGATCTGACGCGCCGCCAGGACATGCTGACGGCTGACCTGGATACGCTTCTGCGGTGACCGGCGCGACTGCCAGGTATCGAGCACGGACAGCTCGGCGTCACGATCAATGTGAGACATGGTTATTTTAAACAGAAAGCGGTCCAGTTGCGGAGTGGGCAATGGATAGGTACCAACCAGGTCAAGCGGGTTCTGGGTGGCGATCACAAAGAACAGATCATTCAGCGGGTAAGTGCGGTTGTCGACAGTGACCTGCTTTTCACCCATGGCCTCGAGCAATGCGGACTGCACTTTCGGTGACGTTCTGTTGATCTCGTCGGCGAGCAGTACGTGTGTGAAAACCGGACCAAAACGAAACTGAAAGGCATTGCTGCCAGCATCAAAAATGGCACTGCCAGTGACATCGGCAGGCAGCAGGTCCGGCGTAAACTGGACGCGGCGGAAAGCCGCAATGGGAACCTCATCGGCAGCTTTGTCGCTGTCTGCCCGATCATCAATGATGGTTTCACCCAGCGCTTTGGCCAGCGTGGTTTTACCGGAACCCGGAAAATCTTCCAGCAACACATGACCATCTGCCATCAGGGCAATTACCACCAGCTCGATGACATCATCACGACCAATGACCTGCTGGCCGACCGAGCTGGCCAAACGACGGAGCACATCACAGGCAGCGGCAATTTTCCCGGACTCCTGATCGGGTGCCTGATGATCAGCGTTTGCTTCTTCCATTGCTTACTCCCACTCCACTTTTCCAAAAATATACGTACTTATTAAAGAATGTCTGCTAAGTCCAGGTGATTTGAATTACCGGCTATGCAGCCAGGGGGCCGGATGCACCCAGGCCAGCAAACGTCGCCATAACGGGACTGTGAGGGCAATTTCATTGCCCAGCTGTTTACGCCATGCTTGCCATGATTGCTGCCCCGGTTGCGTGTCATCACCGGCTGTTGTATTCATGATGGCGGCGCCGCCCGGACGACAAGCATAACCGGGGCTGTTGCTCAGGTGCGCATCAGATAATGTTGCAAATGCTGGTAGCTGGGCCTGATGTCGTCGGGCGAAGGCTTCGCGACTTTCACCGAAGCGACGGTAGATACCCACAGCACTTAAGGTGTCCAGTGCTGCCCGGTATTGCAAGCGGTACTGGGCTGATGCAGGTGACCATGTCGCACAATTGGCCCGGTACAGCCGGAGCAGCCAGGCAGCGAGCAGTAAACAAAGTGCCAGCGTCAGAGCAGGCCTGATTATCATGGCCGGATTCAGCGACCAGCTGCTTTCCTGGGCCGCGACAAAATCTTCGAAGCTGGCATCGTCACGCAGCATGTCGCCGAGCATTTGCTGCAGTGTGTCCTGCGGTTCTGTGGACATATCGACCAGCGTCTGTGAAGGTGCCGGGTCGACAATGACCCAACCCAGTCCTTCCAGATAAATTTCCGGCCAGGCGTGGCCATGGATAGCCTGTACCAGTAATGCTGAGCCGCCGGCCCGATTGCTGGCAGGTACCGAGTAACCCACACCAACGCGAGCCGGTATGCCCAGGCTGCGATACATGTAAGTGGCCGAGTAGGCAAAGTGAACGCAGTAACCGGTCATGTCACCGAACAAAAACGATGCTGCGGGGTCGCTGGCATAGGCATGCTCGTTAGCCAGGCTGTAAATGCCATTGTCGTCGAGCCAGGCTTTGACAGCGAGCGCTTTGGCATACGGGTCATCGGCAAACTCTTCCCGGATATTGGCAATCAGGGATTCCGCTTTTTCCTGGTAGCGCGGGTCATCGGGCAGTTCCAGGTACTTCTGCCATTGCGAGACACTCCATTGAGGCGAGCCCGCATTGCGACCGATCAGGTCGGGGAATTCAAATTCCGGTACCATTGATTCGACGGTGTACGTCTGGCGGAAGCGCATGCTGTTAGGGTTAGGTGTGTTTTCAAAACGCACCGGCGCATCCAGGCCGAAGGGGCTGCGATGCGGTGTTAATAGCCCGATTGTGGTCGTCACGGAACGACGCTTGTCCAGCGCGGGCACCTCGTCAGTGACTGACGTGCTCTGGACGGGGAAGTCACTGACCAGATCCGGATCCAGCCCGGGTGTCTCTGCGGTCCACAATAATTGGCCGTTGAATTCTGAATAGGCCGACTCGCGGAAATAATAGGCACCGCTTTGTGGTTCGTAATCATCGCGAAACAGTACGATGGCGACCGGGGTTTCCTTGTTGTCGGCATTATTATCGCCGTCGCGGAAGGGATTTTCCGGTTGGTTGCTGCGCCCATTTTGACTTTGCCCGGTCAATCCCAGGTCGTCAGTCAGCGGCGGCGTAGGCATTCCCAGCAGACTGATGTAGACCAGCAGCGACAGGCACAACACAGCGAGTGCGGCCAGGTGGTAGGGAATGCGTTTCAGGGGCTGTTCGAGCATTAACAGCAAAGTCAGTGTTAACACCGCTGCTACCCCAGTCCCCATAAACAGGTAGCTGGGATCGAGCCCGCGAATCAGGGCGTAATCACCAATGAAGTAGGGCCGGTCTATCATGCCATTCTGGTGGGCAGATAATGTCAGCACAAATGCGGCTGCCACATACAGCAGTTCCAGTGCAGCGCCCCAGCTGAACCGACGGGAAAGCAGCCGAATGGCGCCGACGCAGCTGACCGACAGGAAGAACCAGAAACACAGCTGGCCAAGCTGAAAGCTACCAAGTGCCCCCAGGGAGTTGGTTGGTGTCGAGGTTTGCACCAGCAGGCTGCTCAGCCACTGCCCGAAAGCAATAAGCAGTGCCGGCAGCAAGAGCAGCAGATAAGTTCGCAAGCGTAATATGCGTGCTGACGCCGGGAGGCTGTCAAATACCATGACGGCCAGCGCAGCGCCAGTAAATGCAGCGGCCGAGCCGGTCGTAGTGGTCATCGGCAAGCTCAGCACGGCACTGGCGCCGCCCAGAATGATTGCCCTGAACAGTCGTTTGCTCAATGACAGCCGGGGCTGTGCCTGAGAGTGAGTGTTTGCTGTCGGTGTCTGCATCATAATCAAAGACGTTAAACTTTTTTCCAGTAAGGATCAAAAGACTGCCCGCTGTCCCGGTCGATCACAATAACCCGTTCACAGCGTTTGGCAAACAGGCGGCTGACAGATTGTAGGCTGTCTTTGTCATAGTGCGAGTCGGCTTTATCGGCCATTAACATCGCCTGCCACCAGGGACGCTGGCCGTCACTATCAAACGCATCTGTCGCCAGCACCAGTGTGAACGGGCTTTTCTGCCGGTTGATGGTATCCAGGAAAGCCTGGCACCAGGGGCCCTGGTGAGCCGAGGCGAAGACCACACAGGCATTGCCAGCCCCCTGGTTGGACTCCATGAAGTGATCGAGCCCATAACCGGGTGGCTGCTGAGGTCGTCTGGAGCCCGCAATCAAGGTTGTTGCCCGGGTGACGGTGTTTGCTGTTTCCTGGCTGCCATCGCAGCCCAATAACCAGTTCTCTCCCAACAGACCGTTTTCTACCGCAAATCTTGCCACGCCGGCAGCAGCTTCATCGTTTGCGTCGGCAATCAGGTAGGCCAGGGTGCGGTCGGAGTGGAACAGGCTTTTTTCGGGTAAGCGCACATTGAGGTGGCGGGTCCGTGCATAGACACGCCACATAATATCCCGAACCGAATCACCAGCAGCATAGCGACGTATGTCCATACGGTCACCCACCGGCGTTCCCGTTTGCCCTGGAATGCCGTCCGCAGCATCCATGGTTCGCAATGCCGGTAACTGTTGCAGTTTGCCCGTACGCGGCAGAATCGTCAGCCGGACCTGTTGCCGTGTCCGCCAGGTGAACCGGGCCAGCCCCAGAACATCACTGAGCGTGAAGTCGCGCTGTAACGATTCGCCGCGACAGCGCCGGGGCGGGGTGATGAACTCGGTTAACCGGCCGGAGTTCTCATCCTGGTGGATGCGGGTTGGCATGTTGTCAGGAGAGACCACCTGCCAGCGTAACTCCATTAACGGCAGCCAGGGCATGGCCGGCAGCTCAAACCCGGTTGCTGCTGCATAGCCTGCTTCCAGCTCGCGGCCAGGCAAGGGGCGGGCCAGCTCGGCCTGCAGCCGGTGGCGTAACCAGATACCGGTGCCGAAGACCAGTACCATGGTGATCAATACAATTGTCACTGCGCAGACAGCCAGGGCAAACACCACCAGGTCCATGCGCTGGTAACCAAACAGATGCAGTGCGGCAAGAGCCAGCAGCAAAACAATGACGCCATTGCCATGCAGAGGAAACCGTCGTGACATACCCCGCCAGCGATCTCCTATGTTTGGCAGGACATTGCGTAGCGATTGTGTCACGGTGCTCAAGAAAGCTCCTTGGATTTGTCTGCGTTTTGCATCGTCGCGCTGCTCGTGCTGGCGCGTTTCAGGCAATCGGCCATAATCTGATTATTGCGACTGTGCACCAAGAGTCGTGCATTCATCAGTTGCGGAATATCCAGCAAAACGGTGGCCAGCATGACCATCCAACCATAGGCGATAAAATCAGTGTAGAGCAACAGAAACAAGGCGGTCAGCGTCAGGGAAAGGTTCATCAGACCCCGTAGCAGACGGCCGAGATAGAAATGATGCAGGCCAAGCGGGAAGGCTATATTAAGCCGCACATAGGTGCTGGGCCGCTTCAGCAGTCGGGCTTCCAGCAAGTCATAACGACGACGCTGGGTCGCCGATAATGCCCGGATACTGTCGCGAAGTTCATGTTCCTCCAGATTCAGCTCTTTTTCGGAAAACATGGATCCTGCTTCCAGGTGAAAACGTAAGGGCTGCGCAGCGCCTTACTGGTGTGTTGTGTCTGGCAGTTTACCTGATTCTTTGCCGGATTCCACACGCTGCCAGATAATCACAGCAGCCAGCAGTACGAAACCGACCAGGTGATAGTAAATGGCAAAGGGCGCCCACATCAGAAGCAGTGCACTGACCGCCAGCATGGCTGCGCTGAGCGGGTTGAGTGGACGATCCAGACGCCACTGCAGTAACCCGGCTGCCGCGTACAGTCCCAGGCAGGACCAGCCGAAGGTGGTGAGTCGTTCCGGCCAGGTGCCGGATATCAGCGGTGAGTAGGCAAACAGAACCGGGATCAAGTACAGGCCTTTGGCCACTTTCCAGGATGTCAGGCCCGTTGCCATGGGTTTGGTGCCAGCGATACCGGCGGCAGCAAAGGCTGCCAGACAGACAGGCGGTGTGACGTTGCTGTCCTGAGACAACCAGAAAATAATCAGGTGGGCGCTGAGCAGCATGCCGGTCAGCAGCTCCGGGCTTAGCAGTTCCTGGCGCAGAATCTGGCGCATTTCCAGTGGCATTTCGCGCAGTGCGACCAATGGGTTGCCGCCAAACAGATCAATGGTGGTGGTCACACTGGAGGGCAGGTTAGGTGAGCGCAAGGCAGCCAGCATCTGGTCCTGGGCGATCAGGTCAAACAAGATTGGGGCGGAGAGGGTTGCCAGAACAATGTAAGAGGCGGTCACGGGCAGTCCCATTCCCAGCACCAGCGAGGCAATGGCGACCAGGGCCAAAGCAATCAACAGGTTACCTCCGGCCCAGTCCACAATCATCAGCGAGAAAGCATTGCCCACACCAGTGGTGGTAACTACATTGATTATCAGACCTACGGCAACCAGCAACAAAGCGGTTGCAGTCATGGTTTTCACACCATCCACAGTGGCTTCAAAAATATCGTCCCATTTCATTGGGGTCGCTGAGACCCAGGAAGCCAGAATCACCGCCAGGATAGCCACTGCGGCAGCACGAATCGGGGTGTAGCCCATTACCAGCAAGGCGACCAGCACACCTAAAGGAATCAGAAAATGCCAGCCCTGTTTGAGGACACTGAGCACACTTTCGCGCTGCTCAATGGTGTCGGCGTGCAGACCCAGGCGTTTGGCTTCGATGCGCACAAAGAACATCACGGTCAGGTAGTAAAGCAGCGCAGGCAGTACTGACAGGGAGATAATTTGCAGGTACGGGATTTGTGTGTAGCTGGACATCACAAATGCCCCGGCGCCCATGATGGGGGGCATTAATGCGCCGCCTGTTGAGGAGGCGGCTACCACGCCAGCAGAAAACTGGGAATTGAAACCGGAGCGTTTCATCATCGGAATGGTAATGACACCGGTTGAGACTGTGTTGGCCACGGCTGAGCCGGACACAGAACCCATTAAACCTGAGCCCACGACAGCAACAAAACCGGCGCCACCGGTAAAGCGACCCGCAAGGCAGCGTGCCAGGCTGACGATAAAATCACCGGCGCCGGAGCGCAACAGGAATGAACCGAACAAGATGAACATGAAGACGAATGAGGCGGAAATATTGGCGGTCAGGCCAAACATGCCTTCCTGGCTGAAATAGCTCCGGTACAGCACGGTTTCCAGGCTAAGTCCGGGGAACTGGAAAACCCCGGGAATATAGCGGCCCAGGAAAAGAATGTAGCTCATGGCGATGATGATCAGCACCGGCATGAACCAGCCCGTTGTGCGACGGGTGAACTCAATAGCCAGCAACACCGCCATAGCGGTAAAAACGTAGTCACTCAGAACAAATTCGGCTTCCCTGGCATAGAGTGCATCCTCAAACAGAATCAGGTAGGCCGTCACGGCAACACCGGCCAGGGCCAGCACAATATTCAGTACCTGTACCCACAAATCAGGCTTGCGGCCGTTGATGCCGGTTTCATTGGCAGTCAGGGCACACAGCGCGACAAAGCCACCAAAGTGAATGGCAGAAAACCACAGTTCAGGGATAGTGGCAAACACGTTGACGTAAATGTGGAACAGGGCGAACGCAAAGGCCGCCCATTTCAGCCAGGGAGTGTTCATGTCAGGACTCAGTGCATGCTTGTTTGAAGGTTGCTGTTGCTGTCAGAAACCGGGCGGTCGTCACCAGGCAGAATCAGGTGCGGGGCGATGTCCAGGCCGATTTCACGATAGTAACGGATAGCACCGGGGTGCAGGGGGGCTCCCAGACCACGAACGGCGCGCTCGATTTGCATATCCTTGGTGGCGGCATGAATCTCTTGCAGCGCGCCAAGGTTTTCCCAGATGGTTTTGGTGATGTGATAGACCGCTTCTTCGGGCACATCGCTGCGCACTGCCAGCACATTAGGGCTGGAGATTGAGCGGACCAGTGCTGGCTGGTTGGGGTAGGTGCCCTCCGGTAATTCATACCAGTCCCAAAGATCATAGCGGGAATTGATTTTTGCCAGGTCGTCTTCAGTAAAACTCAGGATGCTGATCTGGTCACCCATTTGCGCATAGGCCTGGGTGATTGCGCTGACCGGGGCACCAGCGGGGATGTTCATGCCAACGATATTGCCGTCCTGAATGGCGTTGGCAGTACCACCATAGCCCATCCAGGCCAGTGACATCTTTTCCTGATAGTCGACTCCCAACTGATCGAGAATATAACGACCGGTCTGTTCTGCACCGGAGTTTCTGGCCCCCAATACGAACCGCTCGCCATCGAGGTTGTTCAGGTCTGACATGGTGCCGCTTTCTGCCAGCTCTGACATCAGCACAAAATGTTCGACGTTATGCCATACCGCAGCCACCGAGCGCAGTTCGGTTTGCGGGCGACTGATCGGACCTTCACCGTTCCAGCCCCAGGCCGCAAACGGTCCCTGCAATAAAGCAAACTGGGCCTGGTTGTCGCGTAACAGTTTGATGTTTTCCAGCGATCCGGCGGAACTGATGGCGGAGAGGCTGACGCCTTCACGCGGGGCCAACTGAGACTTGGTAATCGTGGCGATGGCCACGCCGATTGGGTAGTAAGCACCGCCGGTGGTAGCGGTAGTCAGAATATAGGGACGCTGCTGGGAGAGCTGTTCAGAACAGCCGGCCAGCAGCGCACAAAGTATGAATATTCTTATCAATCGTTGTTTTATCATGGCGCGATATAATCATATTTGCTGATAAACCTCAATCACTCCGGGATAGATTGAACAGCCCGTCAGACGGGGTGTCTGGCTGGGTGCGGCGCAAATACTGGCTTTGTTGATATTGGGGGCTTGTCGAAGAGTACGCCCGTTCGATTCAGAACGGCGGTCGCAGCAGGTCACGCATGTCCCGCGTGATTGGAATGGCATAATCATAAGAGGCGACAATAACGCTGCTGTTGCTGCGTACCAGTTTGGCAGTAACAAACACGTTATTTCCGGCCACAGCGTAGGTACCTACCAGTACGATAGGAGCATTGTGGGTCTGGGAGATCTCGTTAAGTTCGCGGGAAAGCAGAAATTCACCCTCGCTGGCATCGATGTAGACACTCTTGCGTAACAGCATCTCGACAAAGTCATAACCCTGCAGCGTAAACTGCGACACCAGGTGCTGTGTTGCCATGCGCCCGAAATTGGAGGATTGCTCCAGATGGTTTATGTCAGCAAAAGAGGCTGCAATCATGCGAGCTCCCGGTTGCAGCTCCTGCCCGGCCATGGTGATCAGGTATCGTGCTGCGTCATGGTGAGAGGCAATGACACGATTATTTGAGGTTTTCACGCCGCCGCAGGCAGTCAGCGCGATGACTGCCAGCAGCAGGCAGGTTGGCTTCAAGCGTAATGACAGGTGAATCATGGGGCGCTCACCGCATAGTGTGGTGACGCTGGTGATTGCGAGACGACCGGGAAGGTTCTGCCCTGATTCTGATATTGCTGCATATCGTCGCCGTTAAAGTAATACACATGCGAATTTGCTGCGACAATATGCTCAGCATCCTGAAGCTGACTGTGAATGATCACTTCTGCGATGCTGCTGTCGGTGTCCCGCCAGAGTGCCGCAAAAACGTCCAGTCCCAGTGCCAGGGGGATCAGCGCATATTCCTGGTTCGTCCAGTTGCGGACATTGGCGGAAGCGGTAGCGATGGCAATCCAGGCTGATGCCGTGCCGGGCCTGGGTAACCAGTCGCGATCCGTTTCACTGTGCTGGATCATCTGCAGATTGTAATCCAGGTAATGCGAGGCAGCTGCGGGTGACAAAGCAACCTGTATGCCAGAGTCGACCAGCGCGGCAGTGAGCATGCGCCGGTATGCCTGCTCAAACGGGCTGCTTTCCTGTCCAGCCTGGCGTATCGCCACGCTTGCCTGTGGTGGCAGGGCTTCGGAGAGGCTCTGTACTTCATTGTCTGCCATTAACTGCCAGTGCGCAGCCGAGCGGATATGGTTCTGTTGCACGGCCGGAAAATTAATGGCACGCGGATGTGGTGGATAACCACTATTACAGGCGACGAGTGCCAGGCTGGCAGCCAGCAATATTGCGATTTGTTTCATCCCGGTCATGCATTGATTCCTTGCTTGTTATTAGAGTTATCGGGCGCAAAGGCAAAGACTTAAGTTGTATGACCCTGATGCAGCTATCACGGGATGCAAAATGCGAGCTTCCGGAGTATGCTGACAGATGAAAGTCCATGGATGACAAGGATATGGCGTGACACTGGAAATAGCGTTGGTGTTGGGGATTCTTCTGGTGGCAATTGTGCTGTTTGCCACCGATGCCTTGCGCATGGATGTTGTCGCTTTGTTAGTGCTTTGTTCATTGGCGGTGACCGGCCTGGTGACGCCGGAGGAGGCTATTTCCGGCTTTAGCCATCCCGCCGTGGTCACGATCTGGGCGATGTTCATTCTCAGTGATGGCCTGACACGCGCCGGCATTGCCGATGTGCTTGGGCAACGTGTCATCCGGGTGGCCGGACATAGCGAAGTTAAACAGGTCGCTACTTTTATGCTGCTTGCCGGTGCCATGTCCGGCTTTATGAATAACATCGGCGTGACGGCATTATTGCTGCCCGTTGTGGTCAGCGTGGCCCGCCAGACCGGGCTGACGCCCTCACGCCTGCTGATGCCCATGGCATTTGGCTGCCTGCTTGGTGGCGCTCTCACGTTAATCGGTACCCCTCCTAACCTGCTGGTGTCTGCCACACTGGAAGAAGCCGGTTATGAAGGTTTCCATTTTTTTGATTTCACACCCGTTGCTGTGCCTGTGCTGCTGGCCGGTACTGCCTTCGTTGCGCTGGTTGGTCGCCACTGGCTGCCTGCCCGTGACCCGGTTGCCGAAACCGGTCACGCCGCCGGTGACCTGCATGACATGTACAGCCTGCAGGAACGGGTCTTTGCCGTTGAAGTGCCCGAAGACTCCCTGCTGGTTGGCAAGCGCCTGGGTGAGACCGGGCTGACCGCCGCGGCGGGTCTGATGATTATTGCCCTGAATCGCAACAATCAGACCCAGGCTCTGCCATCTTCGGTCACCCGGCTGCAGGCTGGAGATGTGCTGCTCGCCCAGGGGCGTCTGGATCGGTTCAAGCGCCTGCGACAGTGGAGTGAGCTGAGCATTGTGCGCGAAGCGCCGGTCATGCACGATCGGCTGCTGGAAGATGCTGCGCTGTTTGAAGCAGAGCTGGCGGAAGGCAATCCGCTGGTGGAGAAGCCGCTGAGTCCAGGCGAGTTTCATAAATTGACCGGTGGCTGGCTGCTGGCTGTCCTGCGTGGTGATACGGTGCGTCGGACGCACCTGTCTGACTATGAGCTGCGAGCCGGTGACAAGTTGCTGATGCAGGGTGATGAGCGTGCCAGAAAAGTCATAGAGTCGCGCTATGAATTCAGTGAAACCAAAACGCTGGACAAAGAGCATGTGCAAAGCCGCTATCAACTGGATGAACGTCTGTTTGTGCTAAAAGTGCCAGACTCAGCGGAGCTGGCCGGTAAGCAGGTAGCGGACATCAAGCTGGGTAAGGCTTTCGACCTGCGGCTAATGGCACTATTTCGTGAGGGGGAATTCACCCGGCCATTACCGGCATCACTGGAACTTGCCTCTGGCGACCTGTTGCTGGTGCAGGGGCGAGCCCAGGACTTTGATATGTTGCGTGGCCTGCAGCAGGTCCATATTCTGGATGACGCGACCCCTTATCTGAAGGTGTTTGAACGCGGCAAGCTGGGCATGGTTGAGGCCATCATGCATCCGCATAAGTGGATTGCCAACAAGCGCGTTGCTGACCTGAAACTGCGTGAAGCCTGGGAAGTTGAAGTCGCGGCACTGTGGCGTGAAGGTCGCCCTTACCGCTCAGGGCTGAAAGACATGATTCTTACCCGGGGTGACGCTTTATTGCTGGTGGCGCCGATGCAACGGCTGGCGGAACTGAACAAGAACAAAGACCTTATCATCCTGAACCCGGTATCCGCTCCGCAAATCGACAAGCGCCGCGCACCGGTTGCCGTCAGCAGCATGTTGCTGGTGGTGTTACTGAGTCTGCTGGGCTGGATGCCAATCTATATTGCCGCCCTGATAGGTGCCACGTTAATGGTGTTGGGACGATGCCTCAGTATGGAACAGGCCTACAAGGCCATACACTGGCGCTCGATCGTGTTGCTGGTGGGCATGCTGCCACTGGGTGCCGCCATGCAGGGTAGTGGTACGGCCACTTTTATCTCGGAAAGTTTGTTGCAATGGACCGGGCACTGGAACCCCTGGCTGACCATCGCACTGCTTTACTTCCTGTGCGTGCTGGGGACGTTAATTATTCCGGTGATTGTGCTGGTTGTACTGATGGCGCCTATTGCTGTTTCTATCAGTCTCGGGATGGGGGTTGATCCGCACGCTGCGGTGATGGCCATCGCCCTGGCAGCATCTGCCAGTGTCGCCAGCCCGGTGGCCCATCCCACCAATGTGCTGGTGATGGGTCCGGGTGGTTACCGTTTTATCGACTTTATGAAACTGGGACTGCCATTAACGGTTTTGGTCTTTCTGGTGGGCGCCATCGTCATGCCCATTGTATGGCCACTGTAATTTTCAGTGCGCTGAATACGTTTCGCTGTGATTGATGGAAGCCCTGAGGACGATTATTCCAGCATGGGTGAAAAATCAGTCATGGTCATGTATTGGCGAACCACACTATCCAGTATCGGGCCGTTTCGGTTCGAGGCTTCATTGACTTCATGCCACTCAGGGTCGGCCCCGAATGCCTGCCAGGATGCCTGTGCTGCTGCCATGCTGTCATGCTTGAGAATATAGATGAGCGTGTCGTCCGCCAGTTCCGGATCCAGAGGCACCCAATATGCGACGTTCGTCATGCCGTGTTTTTCAAAAATACGCATGGTGTGATCACGAAAGCGCGTCAGCAGGTTGTCCAGGTTACCGGGGGTTGATGTGTAAGTACGAAGCTCGTAAACCGGGCCATCGTCCATCTGTGCCTGAGCCAGTCCGGGCAAAGTGAGGCAGGACAGGCTCAGTAGTGCGATAGTCAGCAAGTGACGCGGCATGTAGCGTTGTAAGTGGCGTAGTAAGTGATTGGGTCGCATGGCAAACGTCTTCATTAACAGTCCCTCCAAAGGGCATTTTTATTGTCGTCGTGCTGGCAGATTAGCAAAGCGTTTACAGCAAGGACAAGTGGAATTGAGATTACTCACGAGATGGTTGTGAGGGGAACAGCCATGGTGTGTAATGGCAGTCAATCAGGTGTAGCAGGACAGGATGTTTGTAGTTATGGCTCAGGATCAATTAATTATCATCGCTATACTGGCCTTTAGTATGGGCATGTTCATCTGGGGGCGCTGGCGTCATGACATGGTTGCCGGAGCTTCATTGCTGGCCTGTATCCTGACCGGGCTGGTGACGCCGGAAGATGCCTTCAGCGGATTTTCCCATCCTGCGGTGATCACCGTCGCCTGCGTGCTGGTGATCAGTTATGGCCTGCAACAAACCGGTGCCGTTGATGTGCTGACCCAACGTCTGCTGCCTTCCTCTGCGGGCCCCACTCTCAGTATTTTTGCACTGACAGCACTGGCTGCGGTGTTATCAGGCTTCATGAACAATGTCGGTGCACTGGCCTTGTTGATGCCTGTTGCCATTCAGATTGCCGTCAATCAGGGCCTGCCACCGGGGCGGGTGCTGATGCCACTGGCTTTTGGCTCCATTCTCGGTGGCACCATGACACTGATTGGCACCCCGCCCAACCTGATTGTTTCCGGCTTTCGTGACCAGGCCGGGATGGGTGCGTTTGGCATGTTTGATTTTATGCCGGTCGGCGTGTCCATCACCCTGGCCGGGGTAGTGTTTGTCGGTCTGCTGGGATGGCGCCTGGTGCCAGCAAGAAAGCAGGCGGACACTGCCAGCTTTGAAACAGGCACCTACCTGACCGAAGTCCGTGTGATGGCTGATAGCAAGGCTGCCGGGATGACCTTGCGGGAAGTCGAAGCCAAGCTGGAAAAAGAAGATGCGCAGATAGTAGGTATGGTTCGAGGTGAAATGCGGGTGATCGCACCTTACTCCCGGCGCTTGCTGCGTGCCGACGATATTCTGGTGATCGAGGCCGAGCCGGAATCACTGGGCGCAGCACTGGCTACCGTTGGTCTGAAGCTGGAAGCCGAAGTCATGGCTGAGAATATGCCTGATGAGCCAGTGGAAGCAGAGGCTGACAAGCCCGCTAATGAAGCTGCTGATAAGGTGACGAAAAAGGCCGCCGGTAAAAGCACCACGCGCATGAACCGGCGCGGACGGCCGGTTGCGGTCAAACCTGAGCGCACGCCGCCCAGTGTGCTGGCTCGTACGGGTGAGCAAACGGCTAAGAAATCAACTGGCAAGACAGATGGCTCAGGAGATGGCAAAGACACTGACAGTGGCAAAGAGGCGGAGGAGTCAAAAGGGCCAAGCAAACACGATGAACTGGTTATCCAGGAGTTGGTTGTGATGCCTGATTCGCCGATGCTGAACCGGACTGCGTCTGATATTGAGTTACGCACCCGTTACGGTATCAATTTGCTTGCAGTGTCACGCCAGGGGCGACGCTCCGTAAAGCGTCTGCGTTCTACTCCGGTGCAAGGTGGCGATGTGCTGCTCATGCAAGGTGTGCCTGAAGCGGTATCCGGATTTGCCAATGACTATCGTTGTGTGCCGTTGGCTGAGCGCGATATTCGAGTACCGGTAAAAGGTCAGGCAGTACTGGCTGGCAGTATTTTCCTGATTGCCATTGCGCTGACAGCAACAGGGGTATTGCCGGTCGCGATCTGTTTTGGCATGGCGGTACTGGCCTATATGGCCTTGAAGATCGTGCCTCCCCGTTCTGTTTATACCGCGATTGACTGGCCGGTGATTGTCCTGCTTGGTGCCTTGCTGCCAGTGGCAGGAGCCATGGCTTCGACGGGTACAGCCGATGTGCTGGCGCAGGCGATGCTTGACTGGGTGGCACAGGGTAACCCGGTGGTTGCGCTGGCACTGGTGCTAATCATCACCATGACGCTGTCAGACTTCATGAACAATGCCGCCACTGTGGCTGTCATGTGTCCGCTGGCCATCAGTATTGCCAGCCAGCTGGGTGTCAATCCTGACGCCTTTCTGATGTCGGTTGCGGTTGGCGGCTCCTGTGCGTTCCTGACGCCGATCGGGCATCAGAACAACACATTGATCCTGGGCCCCAGTGGATTCAAGTTCGGTGATTACTGGCGGCTGGGCTTGCCGGTGGAAATTGTGGTGGTCGCCATAGGCCTGCCCGTCCTGTTGTGGGCCTGGCCGCTTTAACTGTCCTTTGTTGTCTTGTCGTGCGAAGCAGGGACTTCAGATTCGGCGCCACGCATCAACTGCCAGGCACCGCAAAACACCAGTGTGACCAGGCTGATGGCCAGCACAATGGCCAGACGATAAGGGATAGGGATAACGAGGTCGCCATAAGCTTCAGCGGCCATTGCCAGCGCGTTCACCACGATCAGTGCGATGAACAAAGTTAACCAGATGGTTTTCTTCATCTTGCGGCCTCATTGCAGGCCTTGCTGATCATTCCGGTAACACGTTGCCTTACCGGAATGATCATTGTCAGCCAGGATTATTCAACAAACACATCATCCACGGTCAGTTCTTTGATGGTGCCCATTTCTGCCAGTGCGTCCAGATCCATGCGGCTGGTATCGCCAACAATGGAGATCAACTTGGGGGCGCCGCTGACGTGCTGCTGATGGAACTCGACCATGTCTTCAATGCTGGCGTTCTGCAATTGCAGGAAACGCTCAGGGCGAGGATCACCGTTCAGTCCCAGTTCCTGCCAGCCTCGAACAGTGCCGGGTATCTGACGGGCACTGAGTGTCGAGGTACGATACAGGTTGATCAGCGATCCCTGGGCATCCTGGAAACGCTCACCGGACTGTGGCAGGTTGTCGATCAGGTCGACAAAGGCGGCAGTGGCATCCACGGCTTTGTCATTCTGCGTACCGATCACACCCAGCATCAGGGTTTCACTTTCCTGGCGTGAGCCTTGAGCGTAACGTGCCGCGGCAGAGTAGGCCAGGGCACGGGCTTCGCGCAGTTCCTGGAAGACCACAGAGGACATGCCGGAACCAAAGTAGTTGTTGTACAACGATGCCGGTACGACCAGTGATTCGTCATAGCGCTCATCCGGGAATTCCATACGCACTTGCGCCTGGGCTGTTTCACGGTGAATCAGGTAGATTTCGTTCTCATCAAAGACGCGCGTATAGCGGTGCTGATAAGGCGGAGGTGTGCGCAGGTCCTCACCGGCCATATGATGGTCATTGAGGATATCCGTCAGCTCTTCCACCGACATGGAACCGGTGTAGCTGATAGTGTGTTCATAGTCGGTCAGACCGCTGATCAGGGTCAGCAGTTCGTCCAGCGCAACGGCCTGAATCTGATCGGAAGTCATTGCCTGCAGCATGGGTGATTCTTCACCGTAGCGGTTATACAGGTACAAGGCACGACTGATGGCCTGCGGATCTTCGCGCTGATCAGCGCGGGCTTGCAGAATACGTGCTTTCAGTTGCTCCAGGGTCTGTTCATCTGATTGCGGATCATTAATCAGTGACAGCATCAGTTCCAGGGTCTCTGCAAACTGAGGGTCCATTCCTGAAATCGCAATACTGGTCTGATTTTCTGACGTACTGAAACTGAAGTCGCTGCCCAGTCGGTACCACTGTTTCTGCAGTTCTTCGGCCGGGTAATCAACGGTGCCAACGCGAGGCATCAGTGAGGATGCCAGGCTGAGCCGGTCGTCCGTTTCCGTGCCTACATCGATAGTGATGCTGAAGGTGAACAGGTCATTCAGTTCGTTATGGGCGTAGTAAAGCGGCACACCGTCGGCAAAACTGGTGATCTGATAATCCTCACCTTCGACCAGGTAACTGGGCTCGATTTCATCATACGGCATGGATAGAATTTCAGCGGCAAATGCCGATTGACGGCTGGGGTCAATGTTGACCGGATCAATCTGTGGCTTTTCCACTTCCGGAATATCTGCCGGGCCATCCAGCCGATGCACCGCTACATAGTTGCTGGTAGAGAAATACTTGTTGGCCACTTCCACAACATCGTCTTTGGTGACCTGCTCAAGTCGCGCGATCTGTTCTGTGGCAACCGGCCAATCGGTTTCGCTGAGGAAAGCCTGACGCATCATGGAAACGCGGGCGGTATTGGATTCCAGAGAACGTTTCTCCATGCGTTTAAAGTCGTTGACGATAGCGGTCAGAATCCAGTCTTCGAACTCACCATTCTTGATCAGTTCCAGCTGATCGAGCAGCAGTTGTTCCACTTCCTCCAGCGTCTGACCATCACGGGGCACGCCCCAGAGGCGTTGTGAACCGTAGTCATTGAGGAATTCCGGTGAGCTGCCAGCAGCCTGCACCAGCTGACGCTGATTCAGATTGAGATTAATCAGACCGGCTGTGTTGTTGTCCAGAATCATGTCCAGCAGCATCAGTGCTTCCTGATCAGGGTGACCATTGGGCACGGTGCGGAAGGCCATCTGCACTTCTTCCTGACCGGGGTAAGTCACTTCGACGCGTTCGACTGCTTCAATCGGAGCCTCATCCCAGCTCTGGCGTTGTGGCAGTGGTTTGCTTTCCCAGCGTGAGAATTTCTCGGCAACCAGCTCGATAGTGTCTTCAATGTTGATATCGCCACTGATAAAAATGGCCATGTTATTTGGCACGTACCAGGTGTCGTAATACTCCTGGATGTAGACCAGCGAGGGGTTTTTCAGGTGCTCTGAATCGCCAATGGTACTTTGCTGGCCGTAAGGGTGATTCTTGTACAGCAAGTCTGCCAGTGCGTAGTAAGAAAGGCGGTCGCGATTGTCCAGGGTACGATTTTTCTCTTCATAAACCACTTCCAGTTCCGTGTGGAAGAGGCGGAACACCGGATCGATGAAGCGGTCTGACTCAATCTCGGCCCACTGCTCCAGCCGGTTGGAAGGCAGGCCCACTTTGTAGACTGTCTCCTCGTGCCAGGTATGTGCATTAAGACCGGTGGCACCCATGACACTATACAGTTTGTCGATCTCGTTGGGGACGGCATAAGCGGCTGCTTCCTGAGAGAGTCGGTTGATCTCAGAGTAGATCTCGGCCCGTCGCTCCGGATCGGTCTCCCGGAAGTGCTCTTCGTACAGGTCGGTGATCTGTTCCAGATAAGGCAGTTCAGCCTCATAATCGAGTGTGCCCAGGTGCTGGTTGCCCTTGAACAGTAAATGCTCCAGGTAATGAGCCAGGCCAGTGGCATCCGCCGGGTCCTGTTCACTGCCAGCACGAACCGCAATTTCCGCATAGAAGCGTGGCTCGGCGGGGTTGCTGCTCAGATAAACCTGCAGGCCGTTGTCAAGCTCGTAGACCTGAGCTTCAAGCGGGTCTTCCGGGTTCGGGGGATAAATCAACTCATAGGACGGACCGCTGTCAGCGCCCGCACCGGCGTTCATTGCAGCATTATTGCCCGTTTCGCTGCCACTGGTGCTTGCCGTATCGCCACCGCAGGCGGTCAGTATTGCTGTCATGGCCAGGGCGCTGAGGCCCATGCGCCATCCTTCGGACAGGCCGGTAAGCCAGGAGGTGCTCGTCTTCATGGTGAAATATCTCCGCAAAAGCGTTAGTGCATTACTAGGTAATGTATCTAAAATCCTGCGGAAATCCTACTGTTGCGGCCAGTCGCGGTTAAATTGCGATGATTCGCTGCTGCGGGTTGGTGTCAGTGGCGCAAATAAACTACCAGTAGGCTTCAAAACTGACTTGGCCGGGGTGTTCTGGCGAGTGCACGCTGAAGCCCCGGTCGGTGAGTACAGCCGCGCTATCCTGCACCATGCCCGGGTTGCCACAGAGCATGATGTGGGCATTTTCTGCGCTCAGCTGCCACCCCAGGGCCTGCTCCAGTTCACCACTGTCGAGCAATGCCGGGATGCGGCCACGCAAGGCGCCTGTTACGGCTTCCCGGCTGATAACCGGAACAAAACTGAAGCGTCCCGGATACTGTTCCGCCAGTGAGTCCAATAAAGGCCGGTAGCAAAGGTCGGCTTCTTCGCGAACGCCATAGACCAGCACGACATTGTCGAAACGCTGCCAGGGGGTATCGCTTTGAATCATGGAGATAAAGGGTGCAACACCTGTACCGGTCGCCATCAGGCACAAAGTGGCGGTGTCCTTGATATGAGAGAGTGTCAGTGTGCCTGCCGGTTCAGCGCCAACTTCCAGCGAGTCGCCGGGCTTCAGTCTGGAGAGCTCACAGGACAGTTCACCTTCCAGGTGGGTATACAGGAAGAATTCCAGCGTTTGCGGGTTGCCCGTCTTGCCAGCCTTTGGCTCAAGCGCTTGAGATCCGGAGGCAGTGGGAGCACTCAAGATGGAATAAGGCTGGGAATGACGGCTGCCGTCTTCACGCCGAATGGCCAGTTCGGTGTACTGACCGGGTAGAAAAGGGGCGACATCGGCTTCTATACGAAGCGAAAAAAGATTTTCCGTCCAGTGTGTATTGGCTACCACCACACCGTTGACCCACTTACTCATTCACACCTGCCTGATCTGTTCAATACGATCGCGTATTGTCGCACAGACAGAGAGGATTGGCACTTGCACTGGCTTTCATATAGTCTTTGAGCACAGACTTTCCAGACATCAATACAACAAATAACGACACAGATAACAATACAGATAAAAACGAGCAGGGCTGCCATATGAAAGAAGGGTTGCAGAAGTGGTTTGCGGTTCCATTATGGAAGCGTATTTTGCTGGCGCTGGTACTGGGCGTCATTGTTGGCGCAATTTGGGGTGAAGGAGCCCAGTCAATCCGCTGGATGGGAGATGTTTTCATTCGGCTGATTCAGATGGTGGTTGTACCGCTGGTGTTCATCACCATTGTGTCCGGCCTGGTCGCCATGGGTGATCCACAGAAGCTTGGCTCGCTGGGGATTAAGACACTGGCGGTGTACATGCTGACCACGGCGATGGCAATCAGTATTGGTTTGCTTATTGCCTTCCTGGTACAGCCGGGTGAAGGCGTCGATATCAGTGGTGCGACACCGGGTGTGGTCAATGAACCCATGCCGCTTAGTGAGCGCCTCCTCAGTATCATTCCCACCAACCCGGTAGCAGCGCTGGCCGATGGCAATATTCTGTCGATCATTTTCTTCGCCATACTGTTTGGTATCGGTATCCTGATGGTTGGCCAGAAAGCCAAGCCGATTGCTGACCTGATGGATGGTGGCACGCATGTCATGCTGAAGCTGACGCACTGGGTCATGGAAGTCGCACCTTTTGGTGTATTCGCCCTGATTGCCTGGGTTGCAGGTACGCAAGGTGTCAGTGCGCTGTTGCAGGTTGTAGCGCTGGCGCTGACCGTGTTGGCCGCCTGTGTCATGCACGTCTGTTTCACGTATGGGATATTCGTCAAAAGTGGCCTGAAGTTGAACCCGTTGCATTTTTTTCGGGGTGCTAAAAACGCCATGCTGGTCGCTTTCTCAACGTCTTCCAGTTCAGCCACGTTGCCAGTGAGTATGTCAGTTGCAGAGTCGAATCTGGGTATTCGACCGGTTGTTGCTTCCACCGTGTTACCGCTGGGTGCCACCATCAATATGGACGGTACGGCGCTTTATGTGGGTATCGTGTCGGTTTTTGCTGCCCAGGTCTTCGGTGTTGATCTCAGTTTCATGGATTATGTGCTGATTGCCGGTAGTACCACCATGGTGTCGGTCGGCACCGCCGCGGTACCAGGCGCTTCTATTTTCCTGATGTCAGCCGTGATGGACACCATCGGTCTGGCACCAGGACAGATTGCATTGGTGATCGGTTTTATCCTGCCATTTGATCGTCCGCTGGATATGTTGCGAACCAGTGTCAACGTGACCGGTGACCTTGTTGTGGCGACAGCAGTCGCTCGCTGGGAGAATGAGTTCGATCAGGAAATTTTTGATCGCGGGCATGTTGAGTAGGTTTGAGTCGGTTTGAGTCGGTTTGAGTAAGGTACTGTGGCTCGGACTAAGGCACTGACCAGGACTTTAGGGCTGAGAGGCTCGTGGTCGAGCGGCAGGGTAAAAATCAGAAAGACAGCGTCATGGTCAGGCCCAGGCGCAGGTCTTCATCCAGAAAACCAAAGTTACTGCCCGGCTCACCCCGTGTGGCGATGAGCTGGGCCGTGGTACTGAGGTTGTCATTCCACTGATATTCGGCGCTGAGGTTCACCAGGCTGGCGTTGCCTTTCAGGTCAGCCTGCGCTGTTAGCGCCAGTGAAAGCACTTCCTGCCAGACCACGTGACTGTAACGCAGCAACATATCAGCGCGCAGATCTTCACGGTCGTCCACCACAATGACATCTCCCTGTGGCAGGTCATACAGCTTTTCTGCCCGAAGCCCGACGCTGATTTGCCGTAACGGCGTTATCGCATATTCAAACCCGGCAGATATGCCCAGCAGGTTTGCGTACTCACGATGCAGCGTGGCCATATTAGCCGGTAATTGCGGCTCTCCCAGCGGGGGCACTTTTTTCGACTCAGTGCGGGGTGTGTAGCCTGCCACCTGAACCTGATGCGACCAGGCAATATCCAGGGTCAGTAACAAGGTATCAATGGCACGGTTGATACTGCCGCCCAGCAGCAGGTAATCGTTAACAACGGGATCACTGTGTCCAGGTGTGGCCGGGTCGGGCAGGTGCAGCAGGTTGTTCTCATACAGTCGGGCTGCCATCAGGGAAAGGTCACTGCCGGTAAAGTGGCGTTGCCAGCGAGTGCCGATTTCAAAGATGGCTTCGTCCCTGTGGTAACTGGACAGTCGTAATGGTGCGCCGGGAAACAATGGGCTGCCGTCCACAGGCAAGGGATTAAATTCCGGGTAAACGTTAATAAAACTGCTCAGGTTGCCCGAATCAGAAAAGCGGTCCCAGCTCAGCATCCACTGATTCAGGCGAGCATCTTCCAGGTCAATCACGGTCAGGTCACGGTACTCTGTGGTATTGACCACATCCAGTACGGACAGGCCAATGGTCTCGCCCCAGACGACTGTTTGCCGACCGGCCGTGATGCTGTCGACGTCGCCGCTGTACTGCAGGAACAGTTCATTCAGGCGCCATTCGGTATTCTGACGATCGGGGTTGTCATGCTCGTAATCGCCGTCCAGGTACAGGCGTCCCCAGGCACTGGCCTGGGCCAGCCAGCCGCCAGCGAAGGCATCCTGGTAGCGGATATGACCAGCCAGCCGGTTGACTTCCGTCTGGTGGGGACGATGGCCCGGTGCCGCTGCTGAGGCATCATCTATGGGTGCAAAACTGTGGCGGTTTAGGTGGCCGACCCACTGCTGGGTCAACTGGTAGCGAAAGGCACTGCTGTTGCCAGTATCTTCCGAATCCGCGTCAAACAGCTCATCACCGGCAAGCATCGAGTCGTCAAATTGCAGCTCATCGAATGCAGCACTGTCAAAATCGGCGCTGTCAAAGTCTGCGCTGTTGAAGTCGCCAGTGGCAAGCGCATCATCTGACTGAGCCTGAGCCTGAGCCTGAGCCTGAGCCTGAGCCTGAGCCAGCGGAATCGGGAAAAGCGGTATTGTGAGCAAACACAATGCTGTCTGACGAATAACAATGCGCGACATGCTGTCAGTCAACCTGCTCCCGGAGTTTATTCAGTTCTGCTTCGCGGAACGCGACATCTGTCAGTGTGCGCGGCGTCAGGAATGCTTCCGGAATATCCAGATCATTGTGGATTTCCAGGATGGCCATGTTGGACAGGCGGTTGGCAATCAGGTTCATCATGGTTAATGAACGTGCCGTCCAGTTACCGTTGACCTGCTCAATGCGAGACGCCATCAGGCGCTTGATTTCCCGCCCCTGTCTGTCATACATGTCAGAACGCAGCACCACAAAGCGGGCCTTGTCGACATAATGTACGGTGCGCGCATAACGCGTCTTCCTGGCTCGTTCTGCATTGGGTACCGATTCGATGACCCAGACTTCACGGCCATTGACATTATCTTCGCGCAGTACCCGGATTTCGTATTCATCCAGCTTACCCGTGTCCTGGTCTTCTGTGGTGAACTCCGAGCCGAAGATCGATGCCGGTTCTGAGTTGTCGTCCGAGTTGCCACTGGCAATGCGCTTGACCTGGCCCAGTGCTGACAGATACAGCCATGTTTCATTGTCAGTTTCAGGCGAGTCATAGGTATAGCTCAGCATGCCGATACCCCGCTCTGCTGCCGGTTCGCGCACAATGGAGATCATTTTGGTATCCAGCTGCTGCTCGCCGGTATTGATGGATACTGACTCCAGCGCCTTGACCCGAGGCCGCTCGGCACAGGTGATCTGGTTGTCCTGCACACCAAACTGACAGCTCGACAACTGTACCCGGTTAAAGGCGGCATCCGATACGGCACGTTGTGTCTCTTCGACGCGTTCAAGAATGGCTCTGCCGTCCTGCGGCTCATTGGCAGCCAGTGTCCAGGCGCTAAACAGTATGGTGAACATCAGGGCCGGCATTTGTCGCGAAAGCAGTTGCATTAAGCCTCCTGTGGTGTGGATGAATAATCTGGTTTGGCAAAATCACTGACGGGCAGTTTGAGACCTAACCTGGGCTTGATACAGCGCAGTAACGCGGGTAGCAAAAGCAGATCGCAGAGCAGTGCGACAACGATAGCAAGCGCGCCAAATATCCCTATTTTTGCAACACCAAGATAGTCAGAGAAACTCAGCACAATAAAGCCCAGGCTGAGCACCAGTGTGGTAAACATCACTGCCCGGCCAACACGTTTGACGGTACTGGTCAGTGCGGCGTTCATATCCTGCGTCTCAGCCAGTGCCAGCCGGTAATGGGTCAGAAAGTGGATAGTATCGTCTACCGCAATGCCGATAATCATCGGGGCAATCAGCAACGTGTCGGTGTCCAGTGGTATATCCAGCAACCCCATGATGCCGAACGTGGTCACCGCAGGTAGCAGGTTCGGTACAGCCGCCACCAACCCTGCCTGCCAGGAGCCCAGTGTCAGACACATCATCAGGGTAATCACGCCCAGGGCCAGCATCAGGCTGCTGTACTGGGAGCGGGCGATGGAGTCCATGGCGCGCATCATCAGTGGCACCGAACCGGTCACACTGATGTCCATCTCTGGCAGGCGGTCGTAGGCCGGGGCAAAGTACTGATCAATATCATTTTCCAGTTGCCGGAAAAACTGCTGGTACTCATAAGAACCTGCGTTATAGGCGTTCATGGTAATGTGCGTCCGGCTGTAATCGTCGGAAACCAGGTTGCGTTTTTCTTCCGGATCGGCGCTGCCAAACAGGTAGAGCAGCTGGGAAACCGTCACAAAATCTTCCGGCAGGCGATGCCAGGCCGGATCATCCTGGTTCATGACCTGATAGGTGTCTTTGACGATATTGGCCAGAGAATAAGTGCGTGAGACCTGGCCCGCGTAAGTATTTTCGACATGTTGCTGAAACTGATCCATGGCGTTTAGCAGCTCCGGTTGCATGACCCCGTCACTTTCACCGGTATCAATCATGACCGACAAGGTCTGCGCCCCTGCCATGTGCTGGTCGACAATGTCATAGGCAATACGTGGCTCACTGTCCTCGCTGGTCAGTTCAGCGATGTTGCTGTCGATCTGCATTTGAGAGGTGCCATAAGCGGCGAGGATAAAAAAACCAATGAAGGCGGCCAGGATAGCCTTCGGGAAACGGGCCGACAGTGCCAGACAGCGGGAGAGGATGACATCCTGATAAACCAGCACCAACCAGGCGAATCCCACCAGAGCCAGCAGGTAAACTGACAATAAGACATCCACCAGCAGGGCAAGTACGGCAGTGATCAATGCCAGTCCCGCCAGTACCCACCCGGAGCGGCCAAGCAGTGATGAGGCAGGCAGGGTCTCAATGGTGTTTCTTTCGGCAGGCGGGTGCCACAGAGACAGTAACAATGGCAGCAGTACGACACTGAACACAAAAGCCAGTAACACACCCAGTGCGGACATCATGGCAAAGACACGTATGGGTAGCATGTCGGAAAACGTCAACGCCAGGACACCCACCATGGTGGTCAGTGTGGTCAGCAAAATAGCCAGACCGGTTTTCTCATAGGCTGTGCTCAGTGCAGCCTGGTGTTCCTGGCCATGTCGTTTAGCCTGGTAATAGGCCGTCATAACATGAATGCAATCAGCCAGACCGACGGCAAACACCAGCATCACCGTCAGCGAAATCATGGTGGACAGCGTGGCTCCCAGCCAGGCAGTAATGCCCCAGGTCCAGAGCAGGCTGATGGCTATTGTGACAATTGGCCAGATCACAGCACTGAAAGAGCGGAACAGCATACGCAGCAGGCAGATAAATACGGCGATCATGGCCAGCGCCAGCCAGATCATCTGCTGCAGGATATCGGCAACCCAGGCCTGTAATGGCGGGTTGCCGGTTGCGTAAAAGTTCAGGGTCTGGTCAAAAGGTTGGTACACCTGGCGCAGCGCATCGTGAAAAGCGGCGTAATGATTGATGTCCACAGGCTCAAATTCAACATCTTCAACCGTTGCGCTTTCACTAAAACTTAATTCGAAGCTGTCACTGGCGTTGCCAAAATCACTGAACATGTCATCGAGCTGAATGTCCTCCGAGTTGACGGCTGGCTCATAATCATCAACGGGCTGGGCGCCGAGTGTGGTGCTGATCATCAAGGCGCCATAGCGGCTATCGTCGGAATAAAAGGCGTTGACGAAATCCGGTTCTGCCAATGCCGTTTCCCGAACGGTTTGTAACGCCCCTGGCGATTCGGGTAATGGTGAGGGCAGCAGCCGTTCGGCCAGCAATGTATCACCTTCGGCCGTCTGTATGCGCAGGTTGCTGGGCGATTGCACGCGTCGAATCTGCATCAGTTCCTGGCGCTGGCCTTCGGTTAAACCGGCATCGTCTAACTGGCCCCGGGAGGCCTGTTCCAGTTGCTCGGTCAGAGCCGCGACAGCTTCCAGCGAAGCCCGGGAGAATACATCACCGTCTGCGGCTTCGTAGACCAGGTACACGGAGTCATCACTGCCAAACTGGCTGCGGAAATTATTGAGGGCGGCTATAGCCGGATCCTGCTGATCAAAAAAGCTGTCAATCCGCATATCCATGCGGGTTTTGGTGATTACGCCATAGGCGCAGACCAGGCTGACCAGGGTGATCAGGACCCAGAGCCAGTGACGGTGCTGATGTACAGTATCGGGCAGTTTGGCAAACTGACGGCTTACGTTTAATAAGCGGTTTTCCATGTCGTATGCTCCGGGGGAGAAGCACGAAATTCAGTACATCCTGTTGCTGATTCCGTGCCGGCTTTCGTTACCAACTAGCGACCACAGAGAAAGACACCAAAGGTCTGTTTTCCGTCATCAATTGTAGACTCCGGGACAACGCTGTCCCCGCCCAGGCGGGCTGCTTCATTTTTGGCCAGGTCGACAAGTTCGTCCTGGAGCCGGGCGGCACTGCGATCGATGAAACCAATCTGTGACAGTGCATTGACATTGGCGGTTCCTACACGGTCACACTCACTGACCTGGCTGGTGGTTCTTAGGTAAACCTCTGCGGCTTCAGGGCTAAGCTGAACCCAGGTGCATGCACTCATCAACCCCAGCGAAGCGCTGACCAATGCGGCTTGTATGAATGATCGCCCACGGACGAAATTGGTGTGTAGTGGTATGAATTGCATAACAGACCCCGGCATGGCTATCACTGTGATCAAGCCAGTGTATTCATGTCCTTGATAATTCAGTGATAATTCAGTGATAATTATTATGTTTGAAACGTAATTGGTTCAACAGTACGTATTATCAACGGTTTCGGTTCAGGCGCAACTGAAATCGTTCGACCTGATGTGCGATCGGTCACGTTTACTCAAAGTCGCGGCCTATTCCATGAGGGGGCGGAGGACATGTGCTATTATCGCCAGCAAAACCGAATGCGAGGAGACTCAGTTTATGACAAGTTTGCAAGGAAAGAATGTCGTCGTTATAGGTGGCACTTCGGGTATCGGACTGGCAACAGCACTGGCTGCTGCTGAACAGGGCGCGAAAGTCTGGGCTGCCGGTCGGTCACAGGAGCATTTGGAAAAAGCCGGCAAAATTGCTGAAGGTCAGGAGAACATCACCCTGACGCAACTCGACACGCATGATGATGAAGGCTTGAAGGCGCTGTTCGAATCTATCGGTACCGTTGATCATCTGGTTTCAGCCGCTACGGGTGGCACACGCACGCTGGCGCCCTTTGTTGAGCAAACTGAAGAGCAGTTCCAGGCGGCGTTCGGCAAACTTTGGGGCTACGCCAAGGTGGCGCGTCTTGGTGCCGCTTACGTACCTGAAACAGGCTCCATTACATTTGTCAGTGGTGCTCCGGCGCGACGTCACAAAGCAAATATGTCAGCCTTGAGCTGCGTCGGTGGTGCCGTTGAAAACATGGTACGCTGCCTGGCTGTGGAACTGGCGCCAAAGCGCGTCAATGTGGTTTCCCCCGGCATTATTGATACCGCCCTGTTTGACTGGATGGGCGAAGAGAAAGATGAGCGGGTGGCAGCCATGACCCAGGGGCAGTTGGTGCCGCGCATTGGCAAACCGCAGGAAGTCGCCAGCGCCGTGATCTATCTGATGCAAAACGGTTATGCGACCGGCACAACCGTAGATGTCGACGGTGGGCAGTTGCTGAGCTGATATGCTCGGTAACCCATACCGATCAGGCCGCGGACGACGATAAATATTTAATAAAAACGACGTAATAACAATAAAAACGTATGAGGAAATTCAGAGGGAACTATGAGTAAACCCGTCATTCTGGTTTACGACCTGGATCATACACTGGTCGATCGTGTGGCTGTCCAGGTAGGGAACACAGGTCAGTACACAACCATTAATACCTATAACGAAAGTCATGCCCAGGATGCGATCCGCCAGTATGATCAGGGCTTTGGTTTTTTCAGTAACCAGCTGGCATGTCTGATTACCGGCTGGAACAATCACCTGCGCCCGCGTGAACAGTTGCTGTTTAAATTGCGTGAAAAAGAAAAACGCAGTCCGTTTCGCCGACCTATGCCGGTGATTATCATTACAGAAGACCACCGGGAAGATCTGCAGCGCCGGGCGCTTGACCCAGAGCAGGGGCAGGTTTGTGCGTATCTGCACGCGGATGACTTTGAAGCACAGCTTGTGGTCATTCTCGAACAGCTGTTAAAGAAAGATGCCGCTGCGTCGCTTAACCGTGAGGCATGGGAGGCTTTCAGGCAGGGTCTCGAGGAGGACTGAATTGTCCAAGTTTGAGTTCATCATGATGTTTGTCTCGGTCGTGGTGGCCTTTGCCATGTCCGAGCTGCTGATGGGGTGGGGACGATTGATTCGCGCCCGCGAACGCGTTCGGCATCCTTTTCTGTTGGGAGGCTGGTCAATCTGGCTGTTGATGATTATGACCTACCACTATCTGGGGTTTTGGGAGTACCAGGTCTATGACTTCACCCGGGTAGGGCCGATGCTGCTGTTTATGGCGGCGCCTATCATGATGGTGCTGTTGACGTTCGTGGTGACACCGGATTTACGGCATTTTCAGGAAATCGACCTGGAGGAGCACTTCTTTTCCGCGAAGAACTGGTTCTTTGCCATGGCGGTCGTTTTTCTGCTGCTCTCCAGAGCATCAGATCCGCTGCTGCCTGATTACGACGAGACCTGGGAGTCGAGGTTGTGGGGGGCGGTGATAATAATTGCGTCGATTGCTGTGCTGTTATTCACCAACAATCGACGCCTTCATTATGCGTTCATGATTGGTAACCTGTTGTTTCTGGGTTACATATCATTCTCGCTGCCGGTCAGAGGCCTGACTGGATTCTAGCTGGCTGCCGGGTAGGAGCCATCAGCATCGTGCACTTCGCGTCCAGTGACCGGTGGGTTGAACACACAGGCCAGTACCAGATCTTCGTCGTTGGCATACAGGATGTGCTTGTCATGCTCGTTCAGGTTATACAAGGTTCCGGGGGTAATCTGGTGAGTCTCGTCTTTCGCCAGATCCACAATAGAGCCTGTGCCTGAGATGCAGTAAACCGACTCAAGGTGGTTCTTGTACTGCATGTGAGTCTCTGTGTTGGCAAAGATGGTGGTGATATGGAACGAATATCCCATGTTGTCATCGGCCAGCAACATGCGCACGCTCTGCCAGGTTTTTGATTTCACCAAGCGCTCGGTTTTTTCGCAATCCTGCAATTGTCTAACGATCATAATGTTGTCCTGATTCGTAATGAATGAATTAGGTTTAGGTTAGGAAGCTTTCTTGATTTCTTCCTGTAACGTTGTCTTGACCGCTTTCTCTACGATATCCAGGCCTTTGTTCAGCTCTTCCACAGAGATTGTCAGCGGGCAGAGGAATTTAACTACCTGGCTGTCCGCGCCACTGGTCTCGATAATCAGACCGTCTTTAAAGGACAAAGCACAGATTTTGCTGGCCAGTTCACCGTCACGGCACTCCAGGCCCTGCATGAAGCCACGGCCTTTGGCCTTGATCAGTTTACGATCATAGCCCGAAGCGATATCACGCAGACGCGTAGACAGGTGCTCCACTTTTTCCTGTACTTCGTTCTGGAACTTGTCGTCACTCCAGAAAGTTTCCATGGCAGCAGCTGCGGTGACGAATGCGTGGTTGTTACCACGGAACGTACCGTTGTGCTCGCCTGGCTTCCAGGTATCGTACTCTGGCTTGATCAGCGTGACCGCGAACGGCAGGCCGAAACCACTCAGTGATTTAGACAGCGTTACCAGGTCAGGCTTGATACCGGACTCTTCAAAGCTGAAGAAACGGCCTGAGCGACCACAACCGGCCTGAATGTCATCAACAATCAGGATGATGTCGTGCTTGCGGCACAGTTTTTCAACGGCTTGCAGCCATTCGTTGCTGGCCACGTTCAGACCACCTTCACCCTGGATAGTTTCCAGCATGATGGCGGCTGGCTTGTCCAGGCCGCTGGAAGAGTCTTCCAGCATGCTTTCCAGCAGTTTGACCGTATCCAGGTCGTCACCCATGTATCCAGCGTAAGGGACATGAGAAACACCAGACAGAGGTATGCCGGACGCATCACGGTGGTGAGAGTTACCAGTTGCTGCCATGGCACCCAGTGATACACCGTGGAAACCGTTCGTGAAGGCGACAATGTTATGACGGCCTGTCACGTTGCGGGCAATTTTCATGGCCGCTTCCACGGCGTTAGTACCGGTCGGGCCAGTAAACTGAACCATGTAATCCAGGTCACGTGGTTTGAAGATGCGCTCGTTCAGCGTTTCCAGAAACTTCTGTTTGGCTGCTGTGTGCATGTCCAGGCCATGGGCAATACCATCGTTACCGATGTATTCCAGCAAGGCTTCTTTAAGGGCCGGATTATTATGACCGTAGTTCAGTGTGCCGGCACCGGCCAGAAAGTCCAGGTAGGCTTTGCCATCTGTGTCATACAGATAAGAGCCTTTGGCGCGCTCAAAAACAACCGGGAAAGCGCGCGCGTAACTTTGAACCTCTGATTCAATTTCATTGAAAATATCAGTCATGATTTTTCTCCCTGGTTGTCGGCCGGTTTCATCGGGCCGATTCTAAGTTTGTATTCAGTATCGTGCAGGTTAAGGAAATGATCTTCGCGGTCAAACATGACCGTTTCCTCTATCCCGCAATCGCGGCGACGCGACAGGGCGTCAAACATGGCACGTGAAGCGCCATTATCCGCAGTAACAGTGGTTTCCACATGAGTCACTGCCTTGCAGGCAGGGCGGCTCAGTATCTCATCCAGCATTTTGCTGGCCAGGCCACGCTTTTGGGCGGCCTTGTCGACGGCAACCTGCCAGACCCAAAGTGTGTCGGGCTGCTCAGGTGGAATATACGCTGTGACCACACCAACCAGATCATCACCCATAGTGGCCACAACGGATGTGTTCGCAAAATGCGTACAGATCGCCAGGTAGCAGTACAGGGAGTTATCGTCCAGAAAGGCACTCTTTCGGATGAGGTTGTGAACGGGGGCACCGTCCGTTGATTCGGGTGGTCGTAAATGGATGTCTTGTTTTGTGTCAGGTCTTTCTTGAAGCGCTGGCGCTTCTTGAAAAGTATTCATAACAGTCTGTTTTCAGCTTCCATTTTCTCGATAAGTGAATGCTCGTGCTATCCATCAATCTGTATAAAGCGTTGGACAGGCGAGAGCGTGAAAGTATTGGTCTAGCTGTCTTGCCGGTCAGCTTGTGCTGGCTCTTGTTATTTTGCGGCATCCGGTGTGTCTTTGGATACCGTCACTTCGATAATTTTTGGTTATCGTTTTTTTGACGGTGATAAGTATAACAAAACGATCCAGCGATGTCTAAGTCGTCGGCAGGGAGTCTTTTTTTGCCAAGTTTGGTTCTTTAAGGTGAGCGGCCAGAGCATCATGATCCATGAGCTCAGACGACCACAGCCCATCGGGCGCCGCTCGGCGGCCGGAAACTCAGCCTGGAGGCTTCGGACAATCCGGCCACTTATTCGATCGGTGAGCAGCGGCCAGATCACCATGCTCCTACGTTCAGACGACCACAGCCCAGCGCATGCTGCTCGGCGTGCGGAAACTCAGCCTGACGGCTTCAGACAGTCCGCCCGCTTTTTCGAGCATCATACGCTGGGCTTGGCGTGGTCTGATTGTCTGAACGTAGGAGCATGGTGCTCTGGCCTTGTGCTATTGGATGTAGTGTGTCGGCTTTTTGCCAGCTGTAAAAAAAGCGGCTATCCCTTGTGTGAAGGATAGCCGCTTTGTTTGTCGGTTTGTTGTCACTGGTCAGTGTTTAACGGTGACTGACCAGAGTTTCGGCGTTGATCAGTCTGGCAGGGCCAGGGCTACGATTTCGGCTGGGCCGTTGCCGCTGACGGCCATGACAATGTACTGCTTGCCATTGTGCATATATGTCATTGGCTGACCTGTCTGAGAGGCAGGCAGGTCAATCTCGGCGATGATCTCACCAGTGGCTTTGTCGACCGCACGGAAGATGCTGCTGCCACCGGTACCTTCGCCGGCAAACAGCAGGGACTTGGTCACCAGCAGGCCTGCGCGGGTCGGAATACCGGTGCGCGGTATATCGACGCCTTCCAGCAGCGGGTGGTTCTTCAGTCGCTCAGGTGTGTCCGCGTTAGCGATATACCAGTCGATATCACCTTCAACCAGGTCCATGGCACTGATACGGCCATAAGGTGGTTTAGTAATCGGAATACCTTCAACCGTTGGCGTACGTGCTGCACCCTGGATATAGTCCACGGTAGAAAACTCAGCGCCCGGTACTAGTGACAGTACAGATGGCATAGTGAAGGAGCCAATATATAGCTTGCCGGTTTCCGGGTCATAAGCACCGCCTTCCCAGTTAGTGCCTCCCAGCGTGCCAGGCAGGCTCAGGGTGCCGATAGTGCCATCAGCGGCATTGGCCAGTGATGGTGGGGTGTACAAAGGACCCAGGCGGTAAGGCTTGATAGCCTCTTTGGCCATTTCCAGAATTTCCGGCGTAAAGTCCACCAGGTCTTCTTCAGTGAAACCCTGGTTGTCGTAGGCCGGTGGCTGGGTCGGGAAGATCTGTTTTTCAGCTGTCCACTCACCAGGCACGTCTGTCTGAGGCACGGCGCGCTCTTCCATTTCCCAGATTGGCTCGCCTGTTTCGCGATCCAGCACATAAGCAAAGGCTTCTTTACTTAGCTGAACCAGTACTTTTCGGCCATTTGGGAGGTCTGCCAAGATTGGCGCAGAAGGTGTGTCGTAGTCCCAGATGTCATGACGAACGTGCTGGAAGTACCATTGGCGCTCACCCGTGCGGTAGTCAACTGCAACCACAGAGCTGGTGAACAGGTTATCACCTGGGCGGTCACCGCCGTAACGGTCACCCGTGGCTGATTCAACCGGCAGGTACACTAGTCCAAGCTCGGTGTCCGCAGACATGGACGACCAAACACCGCCGTTACCGTTTACTGTTTCAGAGCCTTCAAACCAGGTCTCTGCGCCTTCTTCACCCGGCAATGGAATGTTGCGGTGAGTCCACAGCAGTTCACCAGTGTGAATATCAAAGGCACGCACATCGCCTTTGATGTTATCGGCGTGAGGTGGACGGTAGCTCACCTGGTGTGAAGCACCGACGACCAGAATGTCATCGATCACCAGTGGCGGGAAGGTCAGCGTGACGTCAAGATCATCTCGGACCGGGCTCATACGCAGACCGTCGACCAGGTCACGGATACCGCCATCGGCAAAAGATTCGACCAGGCGGCCAGTTTTGGCGTCCAGCGCGGCCAGGTGGTAACCCGGTGTAACGACAAAAATCACTTCTTTGCCTTCACCGTCAGTCCAGTAAGCAACACCTTTGCCGGAGTTCTTACGTGGGGAGCTGTCAAAGCGATCACCTTCCTGAGGACGCCACATCCACAGTGTCTGTCCTGTGCCAGCATCGATAGCCACTACGTTACGTGTAGTGCCGGCAGTGGCGTACAGAACACCGTTGACCATAATGGGGTTGGTGACGTTCAGACCTTCAGGGCGTGGGCCGTAGTTTTCGGCCTTCCACCGCCAGGCCAATTCCAAGTCTGCCACATTATCAGCATTGATCTGATCCAGCGGCGCATAACGATTGGAGTGCATGCCACCGTTCATGGTCGGCCATGGGTAGTAGTCGATACCGTCGCTGGCGGCTGCCTGTTCAATTTCCAGGTTGGCCAGGCGTGCGACATTACTGCCTTCAACAGGCGTGGTAGCACGACCCATGTTCAGCACGTGTGCTGTCAGATCCAGGTATTGATCCGGGGTCAGTGATCCGGGGGTTTCAGCTGGCATGGTTGCCATGATGCGCTGATACAGATCGAAAGCTGACTCACCGAGCCAGTCATTGGTTATCCGCATTTCGATGTCAGCACGGACGTGACAACGCGCACACTCTGATTGAAATAACTCAGCACCCCGTTCTGCAGACGCGTTTTGCGCATGCGCACCAACAGTCGTCAACAAGGGCAGCAACATGAACAGCAATACTCTGATCACGTGATTTCTCCTCTTTTTATATGAAGTTATCCCGGATTGCTTGTAGTTGTTAGAAGTGACAATCTGTTTCAGGGGGAAGTCCGGTCGACGATAGTACAGCGTTTGCAGGCATCAAGGAAGCGTATCGCTGTTACAGTGCGTGACAATTTCTTGATGCAATAAATCACCAACAAAATTCGTTATAGTGTTTATACGACAGATTAAGGTATTCAGATTAACCTTGGCTTAACCAGGAGGGTGGTTCGTGATTAAAGACATGACAAGAGGGTTGGTGTCTGGAAGGGGTTCTGGAGGGATGTCTGGCGGGGTATTTGGAAGCGTGGTGTCTGCAAGATTGTCAGCATTCACTTCGCGCAAGAGTATTAATTTCCCTGCTACTATCACCACCGTTTCCCTGCTCGCCGTACTGGCAGGCTGCGCGACCAACCCGGTTACCGGGGATCGTGAACTGAACCTGATCTCCACCCATGAACAGATCGCCATTGGCGAGCAGAACTACGTACCCACCCAGCAAAGCCAGGGTGGACAATATAAGGTGGACGCCGAACTGACTCGTTACGTCAATGAGGTCGGTCAACGGGTAGCAGCCTATGCACCGATTGATCTGCCCTACGAGTTTGTCGTGCTGAACAATTCCGTGCCCAATGCCTGGGCATTGCCCGGCGGCAAAATGGCCATCAACCGCGGTCTGCTTTATGAGCTGGAAACCGAGGCCGAGCTGGCTGCGGTACTGGGCCATGAGGCCGTACACGCTGCCGCCCGTCACGGAGCCCAATCCATGGAACGCGGCATGTTGCTGCAAGGCGCCCTGATGGCTACCACCATTGCCGCCTCCAACTCGGATTATGCGGGCTATATTGTCGGTGGTGCCCAGGTTGGCGCACAGCTGATCAGCCAGCAGTATGGCCGTGACGCTGAACGTGAATCAGATTTGTACGGCACCCGGTATATGGCCCAGGCGGGATACGATCCCCAGGCCGCTGTCAGTTTGCAGGAGACCTTTGTTCGTTTGTCCGAAGGCAGGCAGGCGGGTTGGCTGGATGGCCTTTTTGCCAGTCATCCGCCATCGCAAGAGCGAGTCGCCAATAACAGGCAACTCGTGGCTCAGCTGCGAAGTGAGGGCTTCACTAACGGTGAACAGGGCCGTGAGCGATATCAGCAGATGACACAAACCCTGCGCGAGACCAAACCGGCCTATGATGCCTTTGATGAAGCCCAGCGCCTGGCGTCAGAAGGTCAACTGGATGAGGCGGAAGCGCAGGTCGATGAAGCCATTCGCATGTTTTCTCGCGAAGCCCGCTTTTACGGCCTGAAAGGCAATATCGCCCTGAATCGCCGTGATTATGGCGAGGCCATTGATTTGTATAACAGCGCCATTGCCCGAGACGATGGGTACTATGAGTATTACCTGGGGCGCGGTCTGGCCTATAACGAGCGTGGCAACGATCGTCAGGCCCGTGCCGACCTGCAGGCCAGTAATGACCTGCTGCCAACGGCACTGGCCAGTAATGAACTCGGTGGTCTGGCACTGGCCGCCAATGATCGCAGTGCCGCCAAAAGCTATTTCGAACAGGCCGCTAGCGCACCAGGCCAGATTGGTCAAAACGCCCAGCAGGCCTATTACCGCCTGGAAATCCAGGACAACCCGGGAAGCGCCGTGCAAGGTGGTGTCTACGTTGACGACCAGGGACGTGTCATTCTGCGGCTGAGAAACGCCAGCCCTGTCAACCTGAGCCAGGTCACCGTGCAGATGCAGGGTATCCTGAATGGCGAAGCTGTCAGCCAGCCGGCCACGATCCAGAATCTGGCAGCCGGCCAGACCCAGGACTTTAATACTGGTGTGCAACTGGCAGCAGACGGAAGTCAGCAACTGACGAATGCCCAGGTAATTGTTCAGCAAGCAGTTGTAGCAAATTAACCAGGAGCTACCATCGTCGCTGACGCTCCTGGGGTTGTGCACTCTGTTAAGAGTGAGGATTTAGAGGCAAAAAAAAGAGTTTTGTCACGGGTGCCAAGACTACTGTATAATCGCGCCCTCGATTCGGGACGGCAGTATGGATAGACTAGCGGCCCAGCTAAAACGTCCCGATGGGCCAGGCAGCCGTAGCGCCGGCCAACGCACTGAAGGTGGCAGTGCCATAACAACAAACCGCCACAGTATTCCGCCCCGGGTCGCGGGCAGGCACCGAAGGTGAACAGTGCCATTAAACAAATCACCAGACAGTTTATGCACCCGTAGCTCAGCTGGATAGAGTAGGTGGCTTCGAACCACTTGGTCGGGAGTTCGAATCTCTCCGGGTGCGCCAAACAACAAATGCCCCGCTCGTAAGGAGTATATAGTGAATTTTGTGTACTCCTGTTGGTGAGTGAGTGAATGCCCCACAAGCACGGACTTTTGGGGCATTTTCATTTTTACACGGTGTGTAATCTGGTGTGTAAAAATAGGAGCATTCGCTCCAAGGGCTCTGCCCTCTCGCCGCAAGTGGCGATTCACCCGAGGTATTGCACGACCAGCGATGTGATCGAGTGAGAGCACAGGTAAAGATAACTTTCTCGGGCATACTTAGAAGTTAGCAGTGGTGGTACCCACCATACTCATGCTGTTGCTGGAGGTTGCCACAATAAATTGGCCGCCCGTAGCTCTGATCCCAAAGCGAACATTCAGGTTTTGAGATAACAGGCGGCAATGGAGCGCAGCGGACCTCCGTCCGATGCAGCCCCTTGCTAGGCCACGTGTTACAGCCAAAAGTGGTAGAAATATTCCACCTTTTCAATAGAATAGTCGCACTTCTTATAGAGATTGCAGGCCGGAACATTCGTACCTTGAGTTACGACTTGACCGAATTCATATCCATTCTTCACAAACCAGCCTTGTGCAGCACGCACGAGTTTTTCTCCATACTGTTTCCCTCTGTAATTTCCGTCCACGGCAATCAAGCCAATATCGCCGCGGCCATTCTTATTTCCGAGTGTCACCATTCCGGCGACACGCTTACCGTCTCGAATTACTAAAACTTCTTCGGCAATCTCTTTGCTGAGGGAGCGGTTAATCCAAATGTTGTATAGGCCAACGAACTTTTCCCTTGGAATCTTCTCATCCACTGAAAAACGAGAATACTCTCCACTTTGAATAGCTAAGTCTTGAAGGTCGCTGACACTCATTGATTGTGTGAAGGGTTCGACGATATCTGTAGAGATAAACTTTTCAAAATTCAGGCTTCCAAGATCAACAGCGAAGGTTGTTTTCTTATCTGCGAGTATTCCGTTATATCTCTTGACAATTACCTCTTCAATTTCCTGGCTTGATGGCCAATATATAAGGTTTACACCTTTGGTCTTGAGTTCTGAAAAAAATTCCGATAAATGGTTTTGGTTTAAGCTTAGTTCGTTAATGCGTGCGACTTTCACGCCAAAGAAATCTGTATCCCAGTCGAGCATCTGATATTGCATGTGGTTTTACGGCTCCATTTTGTTTGTTGCGCTAACAGCTTGTTATTAAACCGGTGGCAATTTAGGTCTACCAAATCCGGCTAAAAGCCGCATGGTTACTGGCACCTTTCCGACAGAAACTGCCGCCAGGTTAATAGTTTACATTCTTATTAAATCCCAACGCTACCTCCCTGCCCAAACCTGATTCATAGCCCCAATAACAACGATTTTCCATGGCTTTATTTGTAGTGCAGCGGCCGTCATTGCGCTGCTGGCTCGGTGAAAATTTTGCACTCGGATGATCCTTGCATGCTTGTGTGCAAGGATCATGCAGAGAAAGGCGAATGTTCGCTTTTGTTTATTGAGCTGATTTCGAGGTGTTTGACGACCAGCGATGATCGTTTAAAATGAAGTTGCGGTACAGGGAGAGGTCCCGATGGCCGCGACCGGCGATGAGGGGGTTTGCCGTTAATGGTTAGCCCCCGAATCCCTCTCTTCCAGCAACTCCCTCAAGAAGCTCGCTCTCCTGGTGGCATTGCTTACCGATTTTACGATGGACGCAAAATCTTCAGCCTGCCCGACAATGTGGATCTCTGCCTCGGCACGGGTAATCGCCGTGTAAAGCCAGGCACGGTCTGTGATGCGCCCCTTCTGGACTGCCACGATAATTCTCGGGAACTGGCTTCCCTGAGCCTTATGGAGCGTGATTCCGTAGCCAAGCTCCATGCAATCGAAGACTTCATCCGTAATTGAAATGGCCTCTCCGGTATCCAGGGTCACGATACCAAATGTTTCCTGGCCATCCTGAGTGTCGCGTTCTGTTGAGGATAAGATGCCAAGAGACCCATTCTGAATGCCGATGTTGTAGTTGTTCCTGGTGAAGAGGATCGGGTCGCCCACTCTCATATCGAGGAAGAGTTCATCGCCATGCAATCTAAACTGCAAGCGCTCCCCATCGGGATTGATCAGCTTTTGGCATTCACGGTTCACCTCGCCAACGAGAACCTTGGTGGCACCGATGATCTGGGTGTTATAGGGTGACTCCGCGTACAAGGATTTGCACTTTTCGACCACCTGCTGCGGAGGCGTCTCGTGGAACCTGATTGCGCCAACCGATAACGAAGGAGGCATCTCGCCCCGGTTGATAGTGGTCGAGTATTCCGGGATACCCGTTGAGCCTTCTTGGCGTTTGACGATGTTCAGCTCAACCGTAGCGATTGCGCCGGATTCAACGATGTCTGAGAGAACTTTGCCACAGCCGATGGCTGGTAACTGGTTCGGGTCGCCGGTCAGGATGATGCGTACCGAGGGATCGAGGTGCGTAACGATCCGATACATGGTCGGCAGGTCGATCATACTGGCTTCGTCGATGACCAGGAGATGCTGCGCCTGATTCAGTGACGGCGAGATCGGCTCTTCCCTCAGCAGGCGAGCAATCGTCATGGTGAAGAATCCGATGCTCTCGTGCAGCCGCATGGCTGCTCGCCCTGACAGAGCGACCGCATGAACCTTATAGCCTAGTTTGGCATAGGCATTGAGCACGGTTCGAAGCACCGTGGTTTTACCCGTTCCGGCACCACCCGTGATGCAGGACACCGAATTCGTCAGGCTCGACTCGACCGCTTGGAGCTGCTGCTCGGTCAGGTCGTAGGGCAACTCCTGAACGGCCTCGGTGAGCGCCGTGAAGACGGGTTCATCTTCATCCTTGGTGGCGGCCAAGACCTTGAGCCGCTTCGCAACGACCGACTCCATTATGATTTGGGCGGTAGGATGGTAGGTGCCGGTCTCTGGCCGGAGAATGAACTGGCCGTTGCGATAACCGCTGGCGAACGCCTCTGCGACCAGGGCTTTATTGCCCAGAAGCTTGATCACCTCGGGCCTGAGCGCCTGATGGGAGGCGTAGGTGTGCCCCTTTTCTACCTCTTTTCGTATCGCGCTTTCTAAAGCAGCTGCGAGCCGCACCGGTGCTGATTTCTCCATGCCCATCTGTTCAGCAATGGCATCGATATCGGGAAAAGACATCCCGAATCCGAGCAATGCGTAAGGATTGCTCTTGAGTATCTCAACGGTGCGATCATCGTGGTATTTCAGGATGCGTTGCTGAATGTTCAGCGGCACTCCCAGAGAGGCCAGCCAGTTAGCATGCGCAAGGTTTCTGTACTTGGCGTAGCCGTTGTAAAGCGCGGTTACTGAAACCTCGCTAAGAACCTCCCTGAGACGGCCTCTGTGCTCGGAGGCATTGGATTGGAGCATTGGGTGCAGGTCACTGCCAAAAGCGTCCCAGAGGGCTCGTGCTTTAGCCTCACCGATACCGGTGAACTCCTTTTCGTTGGCAATGAAGCGAATCAGCGCCTCGCCCGTTTCCGGCAGCGTGCACTCCATCTCAGCTGGGGCATCATACAAATGCTGCTGAAGCTCATAATCGCCTGCCTGAACGGTCTCCAACATCCTTACACCACGCACTCGCCATTGCTGACCAACGGACGGCTTGATAGGCAAGGACTGGTTTTCGCATCGGATGCTAACGATGTATTTGCCCGAGTTGATTCTGTAACTGTCAGCCTTAAGGGGGACGCCCGTGAAGATCGTGTATTTATAGCCGTTATGCTGGCAGCTGGTGACACGGAAATACTCTTCATGCATCGGGCGCGACTCCGAACTCTGTGAGGACTTCGGACAGTTCACCGTAACGTTTCAGCTTGGCTTCAAGGGTTGCCACCCGGGCCTTTAACTCAATGTTTTCCTGCTCCAGCACTGAGAGCCTTCTCGATTCCATGGCTCTTTGGTTAACGCTGGGATCATAACGCTTCGGTCCTGATCGCTGGGCCTGGGCGGTTTCGGTCAGTTCTGGCAGAACACCCCGATCACGCAGGTTCTGCTCCAGATTCTCCAGCGCCGTTTTGATGGCCGGATTCTGGCGCAACGCGCTCTTTCCGATGCCTATGGCTTTGGCCACTTCGCCACGGTTTAACTGGCCCCGAAAGACGATCTGCTTAAAGTCGTCATCCGTTTGGGTAGCCACCCAGGTCTGGAAGGCACTCAGGTTCTGACGTGCTCTTTCCTGACCATTACTCATCAATTTCCCCCAGGATCTTCTTGAGCCCGGTCAGGAAGCCACGAGGCAGGATTTCCATGCCAAACTCATCCTTCACCTGACCCAATTTGTTCGCCTGGAACCCGAGCTTTTCGAGCCACTCATCGGTGCAGACGGTTTGCAGGGCTTTAATCTCGTTGTCAGAGCAGATTCCCCTCAATGAGGGCAGAAGTTCCACACTGGCGTCTGACTGGGGTTCACTGTAAGCCATAGGGCGCTTGTCGATGACGATCTGGGTTTGGTTCTTGAGCATGTTGGCTTCGCTTCTGTAGCGATCCCGCTCACGGATGATTTGCCCGAAAAGGGCTCGCACAGCCGTATCATCAATCCGCTCAAGCAGCTGATGGTCCTGAGTTGGTCTCTTGGCAGGCCCTACCGGTGGCTTCTTGGTAGTGGTCTTCGCCTTAGCGGCCCACGCTTCAATCAGATCCCGGTAATGCTTGTTCGCAGTGGCACGAATCGACTGATAGCCAACGCCGCCATTTTCCTCTGAGACACGCCCTATGGTGGTAATGGAGAAGTCCCGGGCACCGGATTCGTAGTAGTCTTTCAGTGTCTGGTTGAGCGTATCCAGGGACGACTGCGTTTTAGCGGTTTTTCCGTCCTTGAGGGACTCCAGAACCGCATCGATATCGATGTTCATTCTTCCACCTCCAGAGCGGGAATCCGTTCCACGGATTCAATAGGCAAGCTGATCGGGGCTATCTTCTTCATGGCGTCAAACCCGGATTTCAGCAGCCGATCGTCTTTGAGGAACTCCTGAGCCTCGATGTAGTTGGCCGCGATCCGGTAGCCCTCAAGCCGATCTTCGGGGGCGGCGATTTTGGCCATCTTGCGCATGAGCGCGTTACCCGCAATCAACTGGGTTTGTTCGTCCATTTCAAGGAAAACGGGCTTGTACCCGGAACGGGCCATCATGCGGCTCAAGGCGTTGGTACGCTTGGCTATCGCTGGCGTCTTGCGCAGATCATCATGCAGATCGGGGTGGAACTCAGCGTCCTCGCACAACAGCGCCAGGTGCAGCAACTCCGAGTCAGTTTCGACGAACTTCAAGCTATATTTGAGGTCTTCGTCAGAGCCGACAGCGATCAGCTTTTGCCCGTCGTCGTCCTCTTCACGCCCATTTTCGATCTGGACCACCCGATTGATCAGATTGAAAATGGCGATGTAATCCTTGGCGTACTCATCGGCCTCGACCCTCTGCTTCTCGTAGCGGCGCTCTAAGGCTTGAAGCTCGCTGTGCTTGAGAAACACGGCACCCGTTTCCTCAGCGATGAACAGCTCATCTTTCAGCGCTTCTAGCTGACCCTCTAGCTCAACAGACAGCTCGGCGGCCTGGTGTGCTTTGTAGCTGACCTGGTTGAACGCCGAATTGAGCGCCGGGAGATAGGTGGCATCGGTAATGTGCCAGCGACAGCGAGGGCAGTTTTCTGGACCATGGGGTACCGGGCCATAAACCCTTGAGTACGAAAATTGTGCATCTTTGAGAAGGGGGCCGCCATTCCAGCAGCCCCCAACGGTAGCTAGCTCACCCGAACGCACGGAGTTGCCTCCGACCAGGCACAGCCCGGTGGCACGCTCTTCCCAGCCAATCGGATTCCTATTAGCCAGAACAGTTTCGACCGAGTTGTATGCATCACCGATCGACGCAGTGCGAAGCTGGATTTGTCTGATCTCAGCGTCCTGAAGAAAGTTCTTCAGGGCCCCCTCCTCGCGCTCAACCAGGGCTGAGTTTGCCTCGTTCATTTTCTCGGCCATCACCGAGGGCGTGATCTTGTTGTAATAGATCGTCATCAACAGTCGGGTATGACCGGCAAGAAGCTTCGAGATCACCGGCAAGGGCAGGTTGGTGTCCATGGTGTAGCAGGTGATCAACGACACCCTAAGGCTGTGCAGGGGGTATTCCGTTGCCTTCCTATCTCCGAGAGCCTTGCCATCATCGCCTGAGTATTCTTTAACGAACCGCAACCGGTCGCCGTTGGCCAGCGTTAAGCCCAACTTAAACAGATCCTCCTCTAGCTTTGATAACAGACGATACCATGGATTAGAGGGTGCATTGTAGGAAATGGGAAAAGCCGAATTTCGGTCCCGAAACAGAAATGAAAACTCTCCCATTCCCTCCAATTCCATCGTGGACTTCAGATGTCGTGTGTGTTTTACCTTAAGATCCGTGCCTCTGGTTAGTCGATCAATGGGGTTGTATTTCTCCTGCCAGTTTCGGAGTTTTTCCAGCCAATACAACAGCTCCTCGTTCTGCCAGGGAATGGTATAACCCCTCTGGACCTCATCCTTGTTTTGATCGGCGGTTTTGTTGGTCGAGACGTATATCCCGGTGGCATAATTCTCCGCCATCGAGTCATAAATGCGCCTGAAAACGCCCTTTTGATAAGGCCTTTTCGGAGTCCCTTGCTTGAACGGGTGGCGCGTGTTCTCGACCCAGTGCCCTCGTTCATAACGCCATGTATCCCCTTCACCAGAATCCAGAAACCTCACCTGATAAGAGCGCAGCGGAAGATGGAGCTTGGTAAATAGAAACATCGCTATAACGGGCGACCAGATCTCATAAATCTCAACTTTTTTGAATGATCGCCCGACTTTTCGCTTGACCGTACGTGTGCGGGCTATGCAATCTGGATCATCGTGATCAATGACCTCCCGAGGCACTTCCATCCATGCCTGATTGCCATAATGAAGGTGGTCGATGGCCCACTGCCAGTCCCGAAAATGAAACCCGACCCATGGCGTTTTATTGCTGGGGTCGTCAGCGGGGTAAGGGCAGAGAATGTGTCTGAGTTGCTGGATATATCGATAAGGTAAGGGGCTGTGGACGGTTTCGGTGTTTGATTCTGTGCGCTTTTTAATCTTATCCAAGGGATTAACGAACAGGGGTCGCGAGACGCCGTTGTCATCCTCGGCGCTTAGATGGTTCTTGAGGATGTGATCACAAAGCGAAACCGCATTCCCAACGTGCAGGTGTAGATTTGACCCCGTTCCTCTTCTATCGATATATTCAAGCAACTCTTCACTTGATACTCTGTGACCACCGGGATGACCTGCGAACATTGTTGCAACGTCGACCGCATAGGGCGCTCTTGCTTTTAGGTAATTTAAAAAATGCTTTATAGACTCCATGCGCCGGGAAGTACCTCGCTTGGATTCGGCAAGCCATTCTGCGGCGTACTGCTGCCATTGAAGCCACTCCGGCCCAAGATCTTGCGTGACCCACCCCAGCATTAGGTCAGTGGTGTAGCCTTTTTGTTTTGAATTTTTGCTTCCCATTGTTATCGCTTCCTTAACAGAGGATTCTTGCCGGTGAATTGGCCGCTTGGATCGATGTCCTCGAAGCCATGCTGTGCCAACTCCTTCCAGTCGAAAGATGCTTGGGTCGAAGGCTTATCGGATTGCAGCTGAAGTTGTTGTGTTGCCTGGGACAGCGCTTCTGAGACTTTCGCGCTGGAGGGCATGGTGTAAGGAACCTGAGACTCTAGACTTGCGTGATGCAGGCACTTTTTGCGAACGAGTGGATCGACTCCGGCATCCGTCAATCGACGGCCATAGTTGTGGCGATGGCCATGGGGATCGAGTCCTGCGCTCTTGTTGGGTTCGAGGCCAATTCGTCTTAATCCTGCGGCATAGCTTTGGTTGAAGGCGTTGTAGGTATAGGGGTTGCCCAGATACCGAGAATCGAAGTTGATAAACGCATAGGGGTGATGGCACTCCACCGATGCACGGAAAACCAAATACTGTCGCCACAGCGACATGAATACCCGGGCAAACTCTTGCGGGAAGAAATACGCCTCCAGGTAGCCATCCTTGTGATCCAGGGTTTTGGATTTCCAGCCAAGATGCTGGGTGCTTTGCATCTCCTGACGCGGTATGCGTGAATACTTTTCTTGTAGGTACGCCTTGCGGTTATTTATCCCTTTTCGGGACTTCCATCCTTCAGGTGCCTTACCTTCTATCTCGTTATAGGTCCTCACGATTGCCCGATCCGGATCGGAGGGGTCCTCGAAGACATCGGTGACCCAAAGCAACAGTGCTTCGCTACGCCTCAACCCGGCCGCGTGCATCAGGAGCAAGATAAGCTTGTCCCGCAGCGCAACTCGCGGGTCTTTGGCTCCTCCCAAGCCCTTCATGTAGAAGTCTTCAAACTTTCCCGTAGGGAAGGCAATGGCATCGTCATTGGTTCTTGCCAGAGGCGTTCTGCCCTTGATGCTGCGGGCTCTCTTGACAGTATTGTTGATCGACTTGTCTTTGATGTGTCCGAGGAAATCGTTCTGGTTGCGTCTAAACCAAGCGGCATACTGGATGCGCTCCTCATGTCGAGTGGCTGTCCGCAAGGTATTAAGAGGCTTGCCCAGACCTTTGTCCGAGAGCCAATTGGTGAAATTCGTCAGATTGCTGATGTGTCGATGTATCGTGCTATTACTGGCCGGTATCCAATAAAGGCCAGAGGGGTCCAATCCATCTTCACCGATGGTGCCGCTGTAGAGCCGTCGGACAAAGGCCGCGAACAACGCTTCGGGTTCATCGAACATGCCTTCGTTGGCACTCATGAACTCGATGAGGAGCCTAATCGACTGAATATGGTTAGTGATTGTTGAAAGTGAGATGCCGTTTAGGTGAAGGCTAAGCACATAATCTGTGACTGACCCCAAAACCCCTTGGTCAGTCAGAATGACCGGAATCTCTGTGGCCACTCCACTTTTGTCCTGAACTACCTTGGCTGTAACCTTCGTTGCAAACATCCTTGATGCCCTACACATATTACACAGTATTCACTATACATATAGTTCATTCTTCAGAAAAAAGAAACCCCCAATTAAGGGGGGTTTTATCAAAATTACACAGTTCTAGGTACTATACAGAACGTAAGAGTGGGGCATTTTTGTTTGTGGTATCTGGTTAATGAGAACTCCCCAGTTCGACAAAATTGCCTGGAGCAATTTTGCATGAGCGTACAGAACCCGAAGGGCGAGCCTCATGGAGGAGGCGAGTAAAAAACGCACCGCGTTTTAGACGGCCGCCAGGCCGCCCCGAAGGGGTGAGCAATCCGCCAATGCGGATTGTGAATCAATCTCTCCGGATGCCCCAGCAAACGAAAGTACACTTGATATCAGACATTCGTTAATAACCCTCAAACGCAAAATCATTAAGAAACTGTCGTTTCCACAAAAAATTACGATCCACAACACTCAGGCCCGCTTCATCGCAAACCTTATCCCAATTGGCCTCAATTGCTTCGCGCTGCTTTTCGAAGATTGCTTTGGCCTCACTTTCCGAGAGCTGAAAATGCGGCGCGGCATCCAGGCAAGATTTAAGTTTGCGTAGCCTATTGTCACCGGAAATCAGCATGGCTTGAGTCGCTTCACTGCCTGTTCTACCTTGCGGGCAAATATCATATGCTGGCGTTAATTGTAGTGTTTTACCGTTCCAGAATGCCGCATGATTTCGTGCGTGATCATCGGTATTGCCGCACAGGATATTAAAGACAATACGAGAAAAAAGCTCTTCGAGCGTTTCTTTCGGATCATCGAAACGATGGCGGATAATTTCAGCGAAAGTTTCATAGCTTGCATACCGCGCCATCATGTCATCCAGGCCAAAGAGCGTTAGTGCGGAGACCATGGCTTTGCGCATCCAGCCCTTTGTCGTTTTTTCGCGATCAAATCGCTCAATCAGCAGAATATCTTTTTGTGCAGCTCGCACCAGTTTTACTGGCGCGGCATTTATTCCGGCAAGCGCTGCCAATTGCATGGCGATATATTCTGCCTTCACTACATTGTAAAGGTCAGTACTGGAAGGAAACTTCGCGACGTATTTCGTGCCCCGATCTTCGATCAAGGCTTTGGGACGTGCGCCGCCGATAGAGCTGCCATGGAACAGTGCCTGATCCAGCTCGGGGGTGAGTGGTACACCTTGCTCAACCCGTTCAGCAGATTGCAGCAATTCTTCCAGCGGAACATTGTTTGCCGTGCGCGGAACATATTCGCTGGGGGAGCGCTGAAAATCCAGTGCGCCAATGCGATCAGAACCGGATTCCAGCAAATAGGTTAGCTCGCCCAGCGCATCGGTATCCGTATCTTTGCCTTTGCGCCCCAGCTTTTTGTTGATGATAACGCGACGACCCCAGGCATCCGGTGCCGAATCCCGGATGCAGCCGGGCATGGTTAGCCCGTCAAGCAGGGGTAATACGCCATTTTTAAGCGGCAATTCCGGCTCATAAATAGAAATGGCCGGAGGGTTGGCGTGAATGCGATCCAGATAACTTTTACCGTAATTGAACTGCACGCTGCCCTGATCGTCAGATTCCAGTTTCCCGGCGACAACAGGTTCAGTGGCATCGGGCAGCCATATCCAAACAAAAGCTTCTTTGTCACTGTTTTTCAAAAGAGGACTCTTAGAAGTCATCGTCAGCAACCTTTACTTTCTTGCGCACGGACTTGGGTAGAAGTGCGAGCTTGTCTTCTGTTTGGCGAATATGTTTGGTAAGCGTGGTCGCTTCGGCATCAAAGAGCTTAATGCCTACGATGGTGGCAACTTCAAAGGTCGCCCCAAGCTCGCACTTGGGATCACCTTTTTCTATACGCTGCAACAGGCCGCGAGAAATTCCTGCGCGGTCGGCAACCTCTTGCACGGTCATTTTGCGCTCTTTTCTTGCCGTACGGATCAGGTTGCCAAGCAGACTGATCGCCTCAAGGCTGTAGCGGGAATAGGTGCGTGCCGATACTTTAGACATGGCTTAGCTCTTTATTTACTTTCTTTGGGTTTCTCTCTTTTGGTCTTTATGTGAACCATATAACCTTTATATGAGCTATACATGGATCATAATGCGCTTTTGTGATCTATATGTGGACCATGGCGCTGTGGCTTAAATGTAAATTATTGTAAATAATTTCAATTTCTTTTCGGCGGATTGCTAGCAAACCAAGTTTCAAACTGCGCTTCAGTGATACCCAAGCCAATGATTGCACCTGCATGCAATGTGCTTAAATCGGCTAGCGTCATGGCGGTAAATCTTGCAGTCTCGTCTATGCCATTTTGCTTGCAGAAATTTTCGATATAGTCTTCTGCTTTCTTGCCGTGCAAGCCGTTCTTGACGACCAGCCCCATGACTTCTTTTCTTTGTTGTCTGTACTGGATGCGGAACGCATCAATTTCACCGAGCGATTTTTTGACGACACCATATTGCTCGCACGAACGCAGATAGGCCCAGGCATAGAGTTCCAGCATGGGTTCGACGTTGTTTTTCTCATACATGGCAAGCAAGGCGGCGGTGTAATCATCCCGCGAAACATCGGTAAAGCTGAGCGGGCATAAATTTTCTTTAATAAAAGGGATGTTGCAGCTCAAGCGTGAAGTGCGCTTGTTAACATCTTCAAACGCCTGTAAGTAGGAATGATGCACCAGCAAAAAGAAACTTTGCTCAAACGGGTCTTTGATCTTGCGAGCTTTTAGTAAAACCAGCTCGAATAGCTCTTTGAGCAGGTGGGGGTTGTTCAACGGCTGGTAGGTCGATTGCCCAATATTCACTTCAATAGACCGGATGTTGCCGCAAGCCTCTGGGTTGGCCAGCAAATCTTGCGACAGCAAATGGTGTATGTTGCGGATCGTCAGGCTGTTTAGCTCAATATCTTGCGCGTTTTCCACCAGGAACAGAATGGCTTCCTTATGGTTCATGATCATGACGGTTTCTTCTTGAACCTTTCCTTCTGCTGTGATGCCTTCCTCAACGAGCTTTTGCGTGTCCAGCCGTGAGTAGGTGTTGCCTTCCAGGCGGCTGGAGTTATAGGACAGGTCTATGAGTAGCCGCTGGCAAATTTCCCGTGCGTAGGTGCCTGCCGCCAATGTCCTGTCGAAGCGTCTACCTGCCTTGTGCAGCTGTTTTCTGACCTTATCCGGGACATACGCTGTTTTATTTGAGACATAGCTGTCCAAAAAATCACGGTTATAGGACATTTTTGGGCGACCATGGGGTGGAGTGTCCAAATACTTAAGGATGCTCTGGCTTTCCTGGCTAAAAATCTCGTGTGCATTGTCCGTTAAATGTCCAATAAATTCTTTTTTGGATACATTGGCGGGATAGTACTTTCTGGCCTTTTTCTCACCCACTTTTAGAATGAGCCCGTCGTCTGATATGCTGACAAGGAGGCGCTGCAATGTCTTATAATTTACTGAAAAATTTATCAATTCTGAGATTTTGCTAGTAGACAATCCTTCTGGGTTTTTATCCAGAATGGCCAGGATTTCCTCTATTCCTTTTTGTTTGTCTGATGCCATGGCTGTCTCTCTAAGTGTCCATTAAATCAAGCTATATCATTTAATGGACAAAATCAAACAATATTTTGGACATTAACAGTTTTTAATGGACACAAATATGCGGATAGTGAGTCGATCAATATCTTTCACAATCATTGAGCCGTATCAAAGTTCTGGCGTTTGCCATGTTGTGTGGTGTCACACACAGGGAGTATAGTGAACTGACTACTCGTCAACGGGAAACAGTTCATGAACATTTCCACCAATGCTCACCGTCAGCCCCACTCCGTCTGGGATCGCACCACACGCATTTTTCACTGGCTCAATGTTATCTGCGTGTTGCTGCTGATTATTATTGGCACTGTGATTTTGAATGCCAATTCACTGGGTGTCAGCGCCGAAGGTAAAGTCTCTCTAAAAATACTGCACGCCTACGTGGGTTATGTCTTTACGCTGAATCTGCTCTGGCGTCTGATCTGGGGATTCGTCGGCGGCAAATACGCACGTTGGCGCGCCATCTTGCCGGGTGGCAAAGGCTACCTGGATAAGACTTCCAGCTACGTAAAAGGCTTTCGAAACGGAGATGCGCCTGCCTACAAAGGGCATAACCCCCTTGGTAAAATCATGGTGACAGCTATGCTGTTTTTACTGTCAGCGCAAATGGTGACCGGCCTGGTTCTGGCGGGTACAGATCTCTACTTTCCGCCCTTCGGTCACGAGTTTGCCGAATGGGCAACCGGTGCCGGTGAGGATCACAGCATGTTAGTGGGCCTGGAACCTGGCCAGAAAGAAATGCTGGATCCGGAAGGTTATGCGGCCATGCGCGAGTTCCGTGCCCCGTTTATTGAAATCCACGAGATCATTTTTTACCTGCTGATACTGGCGATCATTCTGCATGTGGCAGCCGTAGTGATCACTGAAATACGTGAACGCAGTGGCCTGGTGTCAGCGATGTTCAGTGGGGTCAAGTACTTTGATAAAAAACCGGAAGATGAATAAGGTGTCTGTTACGGTATAGTGGTGGACGTTACATCACTGCTCTCGAATCCATCACTGATACCGGAAATGTTCCGAATGATAGATTAAGGAAACGCCAATCATGGAAGTCAAAACGATTTTTGATCTGATTGAATGGTCTCGCTCCCTGCATGCGCAATTGGCCCAGTGTCTGTCACATTGCGCCAAAATACACCCGCACGAACGTGCAGTGATGTTACTGGAGTACCTTGCTTCTGCTGAAACAGCGATGGCAAACATGGTGGCTGATTTTGAACATCAGGCTGACCCCAAAGTGGCCAGAACCTATGTCTATGATCACATGCCTCATGAACCTGTTAAAACACACCTTGAGTGCGATGATCATTACGCGCAACTGGATGCCGATGCGATTAGTGGCGAGGTCTTTGATTTTCACGAACAGATCATTGATTTGTACCGGACCCTGCTGGGCAAGGCAGAACTCCCCGAGGTTGAAGAACTGATGCAAATGCTGCTCGATATGGAATTGAATGAAACCAAATTGCTGGTGCACCAGGTGGGGCGAATGGATGATTTATAGGCGCCGTTGACGGCCGCTTGCGATCAATTGCACAGCAAACACGCCCAACACCGACGACTCCCTCATTCATCGAGCACCTGTTCGTGCTAACGTATGCACTCCAACTATTCATTCCTTTCAAAGTATTACTGGAGTAAAAATGTTTAAGAAAATGTTTGCATGTGCGGCCGTAATGAGTCTGATGGTTTCTACCGCATGGGCTGATGTCAGTGGTGAATGGAACTTCGCCGTTGAGATCCCCGGTGTCGGTGGTGGTAACGCCAGCGTCACTATGCAGGAAGGCGACGACGGTACACTGACAGGCACATACGCTGGTCAGCTCGGCAATACCGATTTTACTGGTACCGTGGATGACGGTGAATTTTCATTTCCGATTACCACTGACATGGGTGCGATCACCTATTCAGGCGAGCAGCAGGATGACAATACGCTAACGGGTACTTTGGACCTGGGTGGCATGGGGGAAGGCAGCTTCACGGCGACACGTAAGTAAGAAGCGCCTTTTTCTTTTTGCATCAAGACCTCACTTTCTGTAAGTGGGGTTTTGATGCACCCTGATAGCTGTTTTTATATTTCAAACTCTCTGCGTTTTTCAAAAGCAGAATTAACAATATTTTCTATTTGTGCCACTTCTGTCTCTGTGAGTTTTGCAAACTCTTTCTTCCTTCTTTTGGCAGGTAGTTTGCCTTTGTTCTGTCTGATAAACATGATCAAGTCCTGTGCCAGTCTGTCAGGCATTTCGATTATCTCGGTAATGTTGTTCATTGCTTCATCGTGAGATTTCAAATAAGCAATTTCCCGAGGCAGGTCATTCTCAACGGTTTTTTTCACACACCTATAGAGAAATTCTGCATTACTGGTCAATCAAAGAATTGATAGAGGTCAGTCGTATCATTGAGGATTTCAACATTTCTATCGGGTCGTGCTCGCCAATTGATGTAGTCCATTAATGGTTTTGAGTGGGCCTGAAGTGTTTCCCGATAGTCCTCAATCTGATCCTGCATGACGGTTGAAACCGGAAACACCATAGCCGCAGGAGTGAACTTTCGCTCAGCAAGTACATGGTGAATTAAACAGCGGTGCAGTCTGCCATTTCCATCTGCAAGGGGGTGGATGTAGACAAATCCAAACGCGATGACGTTTGGATAATTCACCCGGGACCGTGAAGTACTTGTCTGGGTCCAGTGCATCAACAGCCGTGACGGGTTCAGCGTCTGGAATGGGTAGTTGGTTGTTGGTCAGAAAATCGTAGAAAAACCAGACACGTCTTGAGGTGGAGCCGGTAGGGGTAGACGTTATAAAGCGGACAACCTCTTTTTCTGGCAGCGCTTCAAAAACACGTTTCATGACCAACAGGTCAATGACGTCATGGCGAAAGGCAAAGTTAAGATGAGCATCGACGGTGTCTTTGGGTTGATAGCGTTTGTTGATTATTCTTCATGAATGTCGAAATTCTATTCTTTAATTCTCTTATGTCGAAAATCAATTAAAAATGTCGAAAATAGGTGTTATAGGTCTTTGATTGAAGAAACCCAGTCATTTTGATGTATTCAATAGTTGGTAATGTAAGTAAATTGACGCTAGTGTTTAATGATAAGTTGTTTTTAGATAGTTAGGATGCATTGGCTTTACTATGAATAAACTGCAAATCGACATCGTCTCCGACATCGCCTGCCCCTGGTGTGCCATCGGCTATGCCCGGCTCGAACAGGCCATGGAAAAGCTTGGGTCAGACTATGAGTGCAACGTGCAATGGCACGCCTTTGAGCTTAACCCCGGCCACGACGGGCAGGGCGAACCTATCCTGCCGGCACTGGCCAGAAAATACGGGCGCAGCGAAGACGAGATGCGCGCCGGACAAAGCCAGATGATGGCCATCGCCAAAGACCTGGGCATCAACTTTGAGAAATTGCAGGAACGCTATACCTGTAACACCTTTGATGCACACAGACTGGTCAAGTGGGCGGATGAGCACGGTCAGCAAACCGCCATGAAGCAGGCGCTGTTTGAAACGTACTTTGGCAAAGGGCTGGATGTGTCGGATCAGGGCATTCTGTTGTCCTGTGTAGAAGGCCTGGGGCTGGACGTAGAGCAAGCCAGAAAGGTGCTCGCCTCAGATCGTTACACCAGGGAAGTGCGAGAAGATGAAGCCAAATACCAGGGAGCGGGAGTCTCTTCTGTGCCCGCGTTTATCATCAACAACCAGTATCTGATTTCCGGCGCACAGGAACCTGACACTCTGGTTAAGGCATTGCAGGACATCAGTGCTGAGAGTCCTCAGGCAGGTTGACGGTACCACCTAAGAAAGGGCCTCCCCAAAAGGCCATCCAAAAAAGGTCATCCAAAAAGAGGCCATTCAATATAGTCATCACAATAAGCAAAAAGAAGGAAATGACGATGAACAAGCTCACCGCTTATGGAGTAGCGCTGACATGGACTGTGCTGGCTTCAGCTACGCACGGGGCCAGTGAGAATGCACAGCAGGCAGGTGCGCTGTCAGGCAGCTCTCTGCAGAGAATTGATGCCTCACACTTTAATATTGACGCTCAGGAAATCGCTGAGATTCGGCAGGGCATGCAGTCGGCCGTCGATGCTGATTACATCGCTGGCGCACTGCTGCTGGTGGGCAACAGCGATGGTGTGGGGATGCTGGAAACCGTCGGCACCCAAGGCCCGGCCGATGATCAGCCGGTCAACGAAGAAACCATCTTCCGTATCTACTCCATGACCAAGCCGATTGTCAGCGTGGCCGCCATGTCACTGATTGAAGACGGGGTGTTAAGCCTGGATGATCCAGTCGGTGATTACATTCCTGCCTTCAACAATCTGCAGGTCATGAATGAAGACGGCACCACCCGCCCGGCGCAGAATGAGGTGCGTATTGAAAACCTGCTGACGCATCAGTCTGGACTGGTTCAATCCATCTTTGCGCTGGGCACTCCACTCGGTACGGCTTACCAGGAAAATGTCCCCGTCAAAGCTGACCTGACTTCAATAGCCACAGCACTGGAAATCGCGCAACGCATTGGCCAGTTACCCCTGGCGTTTGAGCCGGGCACCGCCTGGCACTATGGTCATTCCACCGATGTGCTGGGTGCAGTGCTGGAAGTGGCAGCGGGCAAACCGCTGGATGCCATCCTGGCAGAACACATCTTCGATCCACTGGGTATGGACGAGACCACCTTTTATGTGCCGGAAGCAAAACGTGAGCGCATTGCCCAGCCGATTCATGGCGATATGAGTGACAACACCGAGGTCAGGTATTTTCTGTCAGCAGGTGCCGGGTTGAACTCAACGACGGAAGACTATGCCCGGTTCGCACAAATGTTGCTGAATGGTGGCGAGTACCGGGGGCAGCGCATCATTGAAGAAGCCACCCTGGAAAGGATGCGGGTGCCAGAAATCGATGACAACGTCTCGCGTGAGAATTTCTTCTACGGTTCAAGCGGTAACTGGGGGCTGGGCTTCCATCTGCAACCAGTCGATGCCAGTCAACCGGAGGGTCCCTACAACTTCGGCTGGCGTGGTATTGGCGGCACACTCTTTGTCGTTGATCCGGTCAACGACTTCTATCTGCTGTACATGGAGCAAAGATGGGGCGGGCCGAGCGGAGCGCCGTTTGATAACAACGCCGCGCAGCGGGTGGTTTACGAAGCGATCAGTGACTAAGGATTGCAGGTGCCGTCCACCTGTTGAAAGGCATTGCCCTGTGCTCTGGCGGCACTTTCCAGGGTGTCATAGCTGACATTGCCTGCCCGAATACTTAAGTCTCTGTCTAACTCTGTGGTCAGGAGGTCTGCCATTTCGCGGCCCATTTCCTGTTCAATCTTTAACATCAACGCATCTATATCACGCCAGAATTCGTCTATGGGTGGCCGATTAACGGTTTTGACATCCAGTGCCAGCAAAGCGGTCTCGTAGTTTCTATCTAACCCTGGTTGAGCCCAGTACTCACACATTTTCATAGTGCTGTACTGGTCTATTCCCGCTCTCTCATTGCTCCAATCAGTAAGGATACGGTTCAGCACCAGTTCTTGATCCTCGGTGAAACCAAATCTGCCTTGCATACGCTGCCGGATTATTGTGTTTGTGGCAGTCATCCCAAACAAGATGCTTCTGAAAAACATGTCAGTAATCACCGTTTCTTCATTGATGTAGGGACTTAGACTGGGATCAGCTTGACGTGGAGGGTTGGGAGTCAGGTCCCGGAATAATGGATGGTTACCAGCCGTAGAGTTTTGCCGGTCGGTAGGGTCGCTGAAAACGAAGCTGTCAGGGATTTGTCCCCAGGTATGGGATGAAAAGAGTAGCAAAACCAGTACACCAACTTTCTTCATAGCGATTCTCCCGTAAGAGCCGTGTTTGGTTTAATTTCCCAGCCGATCCCACATGTACGCAAACATCAACGCATTCAACTGCGCCCTTTGTTCATTGTTCGCCGCCCCGGAATGCCCGCCCTCGGTATTTTCGTAATAGAGCACGTCGTGACCCATGTCGCGCATTTTGGCCACCATCTTGCGCGCATGGCCGGGGTGGACGCGGTCATCGCGGGTGGAGGTGGTGAAGAAGATCAGGGGATAGTCTTCGTCTTCGCGGATGTTGTGGTAGGGCGAGTAGGTCTGCATGAATTCCCACATGTCCGGATCGTCCGGGTTGCCGTATTCACCCATCCAGCTGGCACCGGCCAGTAGCAAGTGGTAACGCTGCATGTCGAGCAGCGGTACCTGGCTGAGCACGGCGCTGAACAGTTCCGGGCGACGCATGGCGGAGGCGGCGACCAGCAGGCCGCCATTACTGCCACCGCGAATACCCAGGTGGTCGGGTGAGGTGATGTTGCGGGCAATCAGGTCCTCGGCCACTGCCTCGAAATCCTCATAAGCTTTATGGCGATTCTTTAGCAAGGCAGCCTGGTGCCAGCTGGGTCCGAACTCACCACCGCCGCGGATATTGGCAAGCACATAGACGCCACCATGTTCCAGCCAGTTGCGGCCAATGACCGGTGAGTAGTAAGGGCCGTAGCTGATTTCAAAGCCACCGTAGCCAAACAGGTAGACCGGGTTCTGCCCATTGCGAGGCGCGTCTTTGTCCATGACGACAAAGTAGGGCACTTGAGTGCCATCAGCCGAGGTCGCCATGTATTGCAGGGTTTCCAGATTGGAGGCGTCGAACATGTCAGGCAGGCGCTTGAGTGTTTCGGGCTCCAGGTCAGCGCCAACATGGTAGAGCGTGGTTGGCTCAGTGAAACTCTGGTAGCTGACAAAGAAGTCTTCGTGCTCAAAAGACGTGTTGAGTGGGGAAATCGCACCATTGCTGCCAAAGACCACATTCTCTGCATTCCAACGGCCCATGTGATTGCCGCTCTCACTGGGTGTATAACGGGTCAGTCGGCCACGGACATTGTCCAGCCAGTTAACCAGCACGGCATTGGCCGTGATGTGGATGCTGTTGATGGCGGTACGATCACCTGGTTCGACAAACAGTTCAGGCGCTGCCGTGCCTGCGAGCAGGTCTGGCATGGGCGCGTGAACAATCGCACCCTGGGAGAATTCGCCCCAGTCACTGCGCAATTCTATAAATACTTCATTCTGGAACAGCCCGACGATGTCGCTGTCGTTGGGGATATCCAGGTCGATCAGTTCGCCGTTCTGGAGCACTGCGCGATCGCGCTCGTAAAAGCTGACGCTATCGGTAAACAGGGTATAGGTGTTGCTTTCGTCGCGCAGTATCGTGGTGAACACCGACACGGAGTCGGTGGGCACACTGAAAAGCAGCGGGGCGTCTTCCAGTGGCTGGCCACGTTGCCAGCGGCGCATCTGAGCCGGGTAGCCGGAGTCCGTCATGCTGCCCGCACCCAGGTCGGTGCCAACGGCAATGGTGTCTTCATCCAGCCAGGTGACACGTGACTTGGTTTCCGGCAGAGAGAAGCCGTCGCGGATAATGGCTTTATCAGGAATGCTGAACTCACGCACCATCACGGCATCGGAACCTGCCACTGAAAAGCTGACCAGGCAACGCTCATAGTCGGGATAGAGGCAGTTGATCTCACCCCAGGTCCAGTTCTGCTGCTCGGCTTCGGCCAGCGCATCCAGATCCAGAATGGTTTCCCAGGCTGGGTCGTCCTGACGGTATTCGTCCAGCGTCGTACGACGATAGAGCCCGCGCGGGTGCTCGGCATCGCGCCAGAGGTTGTAGAGGTAGTTACCACGGCGTGTCACAGAAGGAATGCGGGCGTCGCTGTTCAGTACTTCCAGTGAACTCTCATACAGCGTCTCGTACATGGGATGAGAGGAAAGCTGTGGCAGCGAGCGCTGATTCTGCTCTTCCACCCAGGCCAGCGCTTCCGGGCTTTCCACCTCCTCCAGCCAGAGGTAATCATCTGCCCATGCGTCAGAGGACAGGCAGAGGGTAAGCCCCAGGCCCAGGCTTAGGCTTAGGACTGGGATAAATGCAGTGCTTGGGCGCGTGGTGGCAGGCATTGTAGTGCTCCTTGTTATTGATACCATCGTATCGTAGCCAGAACAACATTGTCCCAGTTCAAGCGTTGTTTTGACGTCTTTAGACGACTGAGTGAAACCCTAAGAGTGACAATTGTCATGGTTCAGGCTGAATTATTCCCTAAATTGACCCTCAACCTAGCCATTTGGCTAATGACCGGTTGGCTATTCATCGGTCACCATAGATGAATGGACGCAAACGAATAATAACCAATAAGGAGGCAATCGTGGCGACCCTGGTTTACTGCCGTGGCTGCGGTGACGATTTAGATGCCAGAGCTAACTTTTGCCCGCATTGCGGCGCACTGCAACACTTCAAACCACCCAAGAGCAAAGTGCTCGCTTCATTGCTCGCCATCTTCCTGGGCGGCTTCGGCTTCCACCGCTTTTACCTAGGCCAGTGGTGGGGTATCTTCTACCTGCTGTTCTGCTGGACAGGTATCCCATTTATTGTCGGTTTCATCGAGGGGATTGTCTTTCTTTGTGTGAATGGGTCTACCTGGGATGCAAAGTATGGTGGGGATGAGTATTAGGTGGATAGTGTGCAGGAAGGACTATATCAATAAACGTGGGCACGGTTATATTTTATAAGGTTGATGGTGGATATTTTAACCTTTTGAAATATTTGTAGATGATGTTGAATAGTGAATAAATATACGTGCAGGGATAGTGTGCAGCAAGCAGGAGAAAGTGGGTATGCGCACTAATATAATGTTAGAAGACGATCCCTGCTCCAGCCCCGGGGCGTAAAATTGACCTTGCAATTCGTATCCCGTGGGATACAATAACTGCATGAAAAGGATTCAAACTACCAGTCAGTTCGCCAAATGGCTGGATCGCCTAAAGGATTTAAGCGGCCGGGCTCGGGTACAGACCCGTATTCAGCGTTTAGCGCTTGGTAA